>Ga0209570_1000635_pt1 | contig 32921 bp, 32 predicted proteins | sample EBPBio172007_DNA_FD_185861 | JGI IMG/M metagenome (GOLD analysis project Ga0209570, IMG submission 185861) | Wastewater treatment Type I Accumulibacter community from EBPR Bioreactor in Madison, WI, USA - Reactor 1_9/17/2007_ DNA (SPAdes)... | ecosystem: Engineered > Bioreactor > EBPR >... | reverse complement strand
TAGCATCCCGCATGAAAACCACGCCCCGGAGCCCGCTGCGCGACGTCCTCGCCCGCAACATGCGACTGTTGCGCGCCGAGAAAGGCTGGTCACAGGAGTTTCTGGCACATGAAGCGGGCCTGAACCGTACCTATCTCAGCGCCATCGAGCGCGGTGAGCAAAACATCTCACTCGACAACCTCCATCGCATCGCTCAAGGACTGAACGTCGATGCCTGGTCGCTGTTGAAGGAAGAGAGCCTGAAAGGCGAAGCATAGTATGCGTCCTGGCGGTGTTGTTGCGCAACTTTCGTTTGAGGTATGATGGCCACTCTCCCCTGTGGCTCCATGCCATGTCCCTGATCTCAACGACGCCAAGCGCGCTGAAGCCGTCGATAAGGACGATGCTCATCCGGATTTCGTAGTCTGGCCGTCCGGGCCTCTTGCCGCGATGCAATCTTCAACGGCATTCAAGCACTGCATCTTCGCCTCGATCCGGCTTCGAATCTGGTATGACGTCGATGGTTTGCAGTGCGCTCTGCAATAATGCCAAGTGGTAGGTGTGTTTCGTTTCGGGCGGTAGAAGCGAGGCCGCTATCTTCTAACGGTTGACCGCTCTTGCAGATAGGAGTGATCGTTATAGCATGACGGCCAATGATGGCGGTGTGGCAGCGGTGCGGTTCATCGGAACCGTCCGCGATCACGGTGTCGATCTTCTCGACTGCTCGGATCTGGCCGGGAAGTTCTGGCAGAACGGGGTAAGCGCCATCGCTGCTGGGGGATGAATTCCATCAGACGAATGACAGATCTGCCCGTATCCATCGCCAGATGAGCCTTGCGCCATTGGCGCTGGTCCCGCACTCAGTCCTCGCGGGCCGACCAGCATCTTCTGCTATCGTGGCAGTGCCCTATAGTCCGGAACGGACCACCCTAGGTTCACTATCGTCAACAGGCTGGCTACCGTCCCAGTTGTTTGCCTGATCGACAGCTTGATTGTCAGACAGAGTTGGCTGGCCGCATCAGAGAAAACCGCAGGGTGATTGGGGTTGCCATAAGTGGGACCGCAAGCCCATCTCCTTGTCCGACCGCACCAACGGCGAGCTGCACTTCCTCAGCGCGCGTTTTAGCAGGTCCAGTTCGCGTGCGGAAAAGGGCAAGCGGTGACTAGCTCGTCCGATCCATCGAGCCGCGTGGGTCCACGAAGCGAAACCTTTTATATCAGCGTTCTGCAACAGCGCCTATCAATAGCCATATCCATGCCATCAACAACGCGCGAATCATGGAAAATTTCGTAATTTCTACGCCCGGCGCAATTTCATAGCCTGAAATCAACCATCGCCAACACTTGGGACCCTTCCTGCAAGATGATAACCACTGAAAAGCTAGAATAAATAAAATTCGAATGGAAATTCATGATGCCGACCCCTCTATGCCTTATTGTTCATCAACTGGATACAGTCGAAACAAGTTTCAATTTTTGACACTTACGAGAGGCCAATTAAAGAATCCTTATACATAATTTCGCACACTGCCCAGTGAACCTATGTGGGAGTGGGTACCGTGGATGTTCGTTTTTCGACAGATCAGGAAAAGTTCAGCTCTACTGGCGTGAAAGTCAGCGCAGGGCTCTTCGGCGCAAACATGTTGTTTGACAGAGACTTCATTCAGGCAGTTGAGGATGAACCCGGCGCTTTCGCGCATGCTGTTGATGAGTTGGGTGTAGCCACACTTAGATATCCCGGCGGAAGCATCACTGAGGACTATTTCGATATCCTCCACCCGAACTCCAAGGTCCAAAATGGAATTGAAGTGACACCGCTTGACGAGTTCATCGCGTTTTGCGGCAAGAGAGGTATCGACGCGATCATCGTGATCCCAACTGCGCGGTTCGTTGACGAAACATCGGACAAAAACGGCAATCGGTTGGAGAAAGTCCCTGAAAGGGCTATCTACAATTTTGTCACATCGGTTCTGAAGCAAGCATCACAATCGGATGCGCGAATCGATGCTTTCGAAATCGGAAATGAATGGTACATGCGCGGCCTGACTGCCACTGAGTATGGGAGAATCGCCAGCCGCATCACCGCGATCACACAGAAGGCGATTGACGACTACCGCGAGGAGTTTGGCCTCAAGAAATCCGTAGAGCCAAACATCATAGTTCAGGTGGGTCACCTGGCAAACGCGGACAAGGAGACGCGTGAGATCTACCGCCAATTCAATGCCGAAGAAATAAAAGCACTTGATGGCCTGGTCACGCACCGCTACCTCAATGGCCCGTATGAGTTCATAGGGTCATCAGGCGTCAGCCGGCCGTATCTGGGCCAGTTTGAGAGCTGGGCCGACCTCATGTGGCTCGACGGCCGAACGAAGTCGCTTGAAACTTATGTTACCGAATGGAATGTTCGCGGCGGCCATGCCGATGAAACGGGACTGCGCGCCGCCTCCTCGATGATCGCCCTCTTCGGGGAAATGCTTTCTGCCCGCGTTGACTCAGCTGCGATCTGGGCAATCCAGCAGAACAACGCACAGAACCTGACGGTTTCGAATGGAGGATCATCGGGCCCTGGTTCTATCTGGAAGGGCCTTAGCATCAACGGCGCTATGTTCGAAATGATGCAAGAGTCCCTTCCTGGACTGCAGTACATCAAAAGCAATGTTGCTGCACGGGACGCCGAAAAAGTCGGCGTTGATCTTCAGGCTTTCTTGAGCGCCGCAGACGGAAAATCTGTGATCTTCGCATCAAGTCGTTCACAGGAAATGTCAAAGTTTGACCTAGACGTGCACAGCCTCATGGGTGACGCAAAGTATGCATATGTAGAAATTCTTGGGGTCGGAAACGGTTCTGACCCGACTGATGCGAATGCACGGCCAGTTCTGGAGCGCTATTTTCAGAATGCGCTTGAGAACGGAAAAGTCCACATACAACTCGACCCTTGGGAGGTCGCTCGCGTAACGGTTTCCTCCGACTCTCTTGGGAAAGCTATCGCTGGCACGCTGCGAGCTGATCGCATCAACACAACCTTTTTTGATGACACGGTACATGCCCGGGCCGGTGACGATCTTGTTCAGGGTTTTTCAGGGGACGACCGAATTTACGCGGGTACAGGTTCTGACAGCGTCCGCGGCGACGACGGCAACGACTCGATTTATCTCGGAGGCGGCAATGATTACGCCTATGGCGGAGATGGGAACGACTATCTGAGTGGTGGCGCAGGCCAAGATCGTCTAAAAGGGGGAGCGGGCAATGACACTTTGATAGGGGGAGCTGGACAAGATACGCTGATGGGTGGCGTTGGTCAGGATACATTTATTTTTGGAAGAGGAACTGGTGACATCGCCTATGGTCTTAGCGACGACGACATCGTAATCCTTCGTGATGGGACAACGGATTTCAGCCAGATCTCGCTGTCAGAAAGCGATGGGAATACTATCGTGCATGGCAAGAATTGTTCGTTCACATTGATGGAGATTACACCAGAAGACCTCGACATTCAAAAATGGCTTCTCGGCTAGCAGAACTGGGAGCCACTTCCTGCGCTGTAGCAAGACAAAGCACAGACTGTATTCAGCCCCGATTTCCAGTGACGCCGAAATACAACATTTCCAGCGTCGCTGAAATCGGCGCAACTTTTCCAGATCAGTGAATGTGAACATGCACCTTTTGATTAATGACCTGAATGCACTCTCCTATTATCCACGCTAGATAATCATGTTCGATGTGAGCCCCATCGTGGACAAGGTTACAAACGAAGTCCAACTTCAGTACCGCATCGGTCAAGGTTTCGGGGACGACTTCCATTACTTCTTCCGAAATCTGACCTAGAAGGTTTCTGCTTTCCTCAAGCTGAGAGACCAAGGCTTTCAGCCGGTCGGGGTACTGCGTTGCGATGTTACGAATCATCATTGGGCGAGTATCCAAATTGCGATCACCCATGACTTCATTTGCGCAGGCATAGACTGTACGAAACTCCTCAAAGCTCCGCGTGGTCGATTTATTCATGTAAGTTCTATTCCTGCCGTAGGTTCCGGCGCTTGGCATGCCTGACTTCAGCACTGCCTCCTGAGCAATAATCAATTCAGTGACCCGGCGTTGTGATGATTGATACTCTTTGATCAACAGTGAAATCCGCGTGACTTCATTTTTTGCCATCATTGCCCCCCGACGCGATCTGCCACTCATCCTCATCATTCTTCGCTAACAGAGGGTTAACAGAACGGGCGATTTTGACAGTCATGATGCAACCATAAGTTTACAATCCGTCAACCATTTACTGTTCGACTGAGCAGGCAGAATCGAGCCTGCCACTAAACTTATCAACTTGCTGAAAACACTTAAGCTGTCACCACGAAAGCGGGCGGGTCTTCCCCCCGCCCCGTGGTGTTTCCAGTATCTGCCAGGGTGCATGTCCCCTACGAACAGGCACTGCTACCTTCAGCAATCTTAAAATTGCCCCGTCTTCACAAGTCACCACTATAGAACGCTGACTGGGATGGCCTGCCGTGACTGCCCATCCTGCGCTCCGACGGGGTCAGCCCGAAGCAACGGACAAATGAACGCGTGAAATTGGCCTGGCTTGAGAAGCCGGTCGCAAATGCGATCTGACTTATCGGGAGCTTGGTCTGCCGCAGCAACTCGTCTGCTTTTGTAAGGCGCAGACTGGTATAGACTGCCATCACCGACCGCCCCAGATCACCCTGAAACTGCCGCTGCAGCTGCCTGCTGCTGAGGCCTGCCAGCCGCGCAAGGTGCTTTAACGGCAAAGGGTCGGCGATATGATCCTCCATCAACCGCAAGGCGGCAAATACACCTGTCCGGTGGCTGGACTGCTCCATGCCGATGCCTCGCTGGGCGACTTCTGGTGTACGGATGCGGGTGTAGATAAACCGGCTGCTCACTTTGGCAGCCAGTTCATGGCCGTGCCGCGAGCGTATCAGCGCGTGCATCATGTCAAGTCCGGCAACCCCTCCTGCACAGGTGACCCGGTCACGATCCAGCACAAAGAGGTGCTGTTCCGTCAGCAACTCCGGCAACAGCTCACGCAGGGCATGAACATATTCCCAGTGAACGGCAATCCGCCGCTCATGCAAAAGCCCGGCCTTGGCCAGCAACACCACCCCGGCTGAAATTCCACCCAACGAAATGCCACGACGCGCCGCTTGGCGCAGGAAGGTCAGGCAGTCTGGCCGTTCCGTTGTGAAGGGATTGCCGCCCGCGACGATGAACAGCCAGTCAAGATCGGGCGGGGCCCGGCTGAAGGGGATCGTCTCGAAAAGACCACCGCAAGACGACCGAACCGGCCCTCCCGCGACAGAGAGGAAGCAGGTTTCATAGAGCACTCGCCCTGACATCTGATTTGCCGCTCGCAGCGGGTCCACCGATGAAGCCGCAGACATAAGTGCGAAATCCTCTATCAGGATGAAGCCGAATTTCTCTGCCCGTTCAGACAAGGTCATGTCCTCAAATGAATAAAAGATGTCACTTGGTGAGTATTAGACATTGTTCACCTTGCTGCACAATAAAATGATTCCACTGGTGCGAAAACGGGCCCTGGCTCCGCCGCGCTGGCCCCCGGCAGGGGGTGCCTTTGGAAGGCAAGCAAAAAAACCACTGGATATCAGTGGCATACCAAATGGGAGACATCGAATGAAAGCCATTCTCAAACTCACTCTCGGCGTGCTGCTGGCTAGCACCGGGCTTGCCTCGGCCGATACGCTTGAGAAAATCGCGGCAGCGGGGAAGATCGTCGTCGGGGTCAAGAACGACTACCGCCCCTGGGGCTATCTGGATGCCAGCGGCAATATTGTCGGGCTGGAAATCGACCTTGCAAAGGACATTGCCAGCCGCCTTGGCGTCGAGGTCGAGCTGGTGCCTGTCGTGGCTTCGAACCGGATGGAGTTCCTGCAACAGGGCCGGATCGATCTGATCATCGCGACCCTGGGTGACAATCCGCAACGCCGCGAAGTGGTCGGCATGGTCGAGCCGAACTACTATGCCGGCGGCGCCAACGTGCTGGCCCCGAAGGCAAACGGACTGAAAGAATGGACTGATCTGGAAGGCAAGGATCTCTGCGCCATTCAGGGCAGCTACTACATCCGCGAAACCACCCAGAAATACAAAGCCAATATCCTCGCTTTTGCTGGTGTGCCCGAAGCGACGGCCGCACTGACCAATGGCAGCTGCGTGGGCCTGCTCTATGACAATACATGGATCGAGAGCCAACTGGCATCCGAGGGTTCCTGGGCAGATTACGAGATGCCCTTCGTCACCGAACAGCTGCAGCCCTGGGCGATCGCCGTGCCGCTTGCTGAACTGGACGGTCCCTATGGTCTCAAGATCAGCGAGATCATCACCGACTGGCACAAGACCGGCTACCTGATCGAGGCGAATGCCGCCAATGGCATCGCCGCCAGCCCCTTCCTTGAAGAGCAGCACGAGAAGTTCAAGTAACTCATCCTGTTCCGGCCGGTCCGCTTGGTCGGGCCGGCCCGTTTCCCGGAGGGTTCGGTGGAAACAGTCGAGACGTTTTTCCAGTGGCTGCGTCAGAGCCATGGCATCAATCTGACTATCGGCTACGACGCCTGGGACCGCGCCCAATTCCTCAGCGGACTCTGGATGACGGTGAAGCTTTCCGTCCTGTCGATCCTGTTCTCACTTCTGGTGGGCGTGGTCGGTGCCTGGGCTCAGGGGGCGCAATCGCGGCTTTTGCGGCTGCCGGTAGGTCTTTTCGTGACCTTCTTCCGCAATACGCCGCCACTGGTTCAGCTTTACTTCTTCTTCTTCGCGCTTGGCTCGATCCTGCGGGTGCAGAATGACGCCGGGATGAGCGTGCCGATGATTTCGGCCTTCAGCTGGGCGGTGATCTCGCTGTCGCTCTTTGCTGGCGCGCTGAATACCGAGATCTTTCGCTCTGGCATTGATGCGGTGCCGAAATCCACCCTTGAGGCGGCAGAGGCACTCGGCTTCACCCGGCTCCAGACCTATATCTATGTCGTCCTGCCGCTGGCGCTGCGCATCTCTCTGCCCTCTCTCGGAACGAACCTCGTCAATCTCGTGAAAACGACCACGCTGGCCTATGCGATCGCGGTGCCTGAACTCCTGTATTCGGCGGCGCAGATCTGGTCCGAGCAACTGAACGTCCGTGAGATGATGACCGTTCTTTTGCTGAGCTACATTCTGCTGGTCGCGGTGCTGGTCTGGATCATGGGGCGCTGGGAAAGATCCCTGCGCATCCCGGGATATGGAGTCTGATATGTGGTTGCCTCCGATCCCCGAGCCTGCCCGCGATCCGGCGCTGCGGCGCCCAGGTCATATGGATGTGCTTTTGCCGCGCCGTGCATATGCGGCGTCGGCACTGAACTGGCGCGAGACTGTGCTCAACCCGGTCTCGATGACGCTGCTCTTTGCCGGACTGACCGCCAGCCTGATCGGGGCGGCCTGGGCGCAGGATGCTGCTTCGGCGCAGCCGTCTGTCTTCTCGGTACTTCTGAAATGGACGCCGCTGCTGGGAGAGGGCTTTGCCTATAATGTACTGATCTCGCTTCTTTCGATGCTGATCGGGACTGTACTGGGGGTGATGCTCGGTATCCTGCAGGTCTCACCGCTGATGCCGGTACGCAAACTCGCATGGCTGGTGACGCAGTTCTTCCGCAACTCGCCCTGGCTGGTTCTGCTGTTCTACTCGATCTTGCTGATCCCGTTTCAGGTCGCGGCTTTCGGCATCACCGTGCCTTTTCCTGGCTGGCTGAAAGCGGTGATTGGCCTCTCGCTGCCGGTCATGGCCTATATGTCGGAATATGTGCGCGGCGCGATCCTGTCGGTTCCGACCGGGCAATGGGAAAGCGCGGAATCGCTTGGCTTCACACGGGGCCAGACGATGCGGATGGTGATCCTTCCGCAGACGGTAAAGCGGATCCTGCCGAACTGGATGAACCTTTACGCGGTGCTGACAATGGCGACGCCGCTGGTGTCGATCATCGGGGTGGACGACATCATGGGCTATACGCGCTCGGCTCTCTCGGCCGAGGGCAGGCCCGATATCCTGATCCCGATGTATCTTTATGTCCTGAGCTGGTTCTTCGCCTACTGCTACCCGATCAGCCTTGTCACATGCTGGCTTGAACGCCGCTATTCCGTGAAATTGTAAGGACTCACCATGGCTCATACAGAAGGCAGATGGACAGAGGCGCAACCCATCGTTTCGCTGAAGGATGTGCGGAAATCCTATGGCACGGTGCAGGTGCTGAACGGGATCAGCCTCGATATCATGAAGGGCGAGGTGGTTTGTATCATCGGACCATCAGGTTCGGGGAAGTCGACGCTCATCCGTTGCATCAATGCGTTGGCCGATATTCAGGGCGGCTCAATCCAGGTTGAGGGCCAGGAGGTGCATGATGCAAAGCTCGACAAGCTGGCATTGCGCAAGAAGATTGGAATGGTGTTCCAGCAGTACAACCTTTTCCCGCATAAGACCGCGTTGCAAAACGTGATGATGGCGCCGGTCAAAGTGCTCAAAGAGAACCGGGGCGAAGTCGAAAAACGCGCCCGAGAGTTGATCCGCAAGGTGCGGCTGGAGGGCAAGGAAAACAGCTATCCCGGGGAGCTTTCGGGCGGCCAGCAGCAACGCGTCGCCATTGCCCGCAGCCTCGCCATGCGGCCAGACATCATGCTGTTCGATGAGGTGACGGCCGCGCTTGACCCCGAAACGGTGAAAGAGGTGCTGGTGACGATCAAGGATCTGGCCGCCGAGGGCATGACCTGCATCCTTGTGACCCACGAGATGGGCTTCGCGCGTGAGGTGGCCGACCATATCTACTTCACCGATAAAGGCGTGATCGTCGAACATGGCCCGCCTGAGACCTTCTTCACCAATGCCTCAGACCCAAGAACACGGCAGTTCCTGAGCCAGGTTCTCTGACCCCGAGCTCTCGGGTTCCTCCGCTTTTGCAGGCTGATTGCCTGTCTCAACAGCCACGGCGTGGGCCTCGTCATGCGCCGGGGGCATTCCAACACTCTCAGAACAGGACTTCCGGGCATGACTCGTATCGAAACTGATGGTCTGGGCGCGCGTGAGCTGCCAGATGTGGCGCTTTATGGCGTCAACACTTTGCGCGGGTCCGAGAACTCGGCGCTTGGCAGCCTGACAATCGGTGATCATCCGGGCCTGGTGCGCGCTCTGGCGGTGATCAAAAAGTCGGCGGCTCTCGCCAATCGTGAGATCGGGGTGCTGGAACCCCAGCTCGCAAATGCGATCATTGCGGCCTGTGACGAGCTGCTGGCGGGCCAGCACCATGACCAGTTCATCATCGATATTCTTGAAGGATCAGGCGGCACCTCGATCAACATGAACGCGAATGAGGTGATCGCGAACCGGGCCTTGCAGATCCTTGGGCACGCGGCGGGGGATTACGCCATCCTGCATCCGAATGATCACGTCAATCATGGGCAATCGACCAATGATGTCGTGCCCTCGGCGCTGAAACTTGCAGTTTATGAGGCTGTACAGCCTTTGGTTGTGGCGCTGACCCATCTGGCAGATGCCTTTGCCGCGCGAGCCGCGGACTTCGGCGATGTGCTGAAAATCGGCCGTACCTGCATGCAGGCGGCGCAGCCGATGACGCTGGGCCAGGAATTCGGCGGCTATGCCAGTGCGGCACGGCGTCAGGCCGGAAAGATTGCGGGGGCGGCGGAGGAGTTGCTGCAGCTTCCGCTGGGGGGCAGCGCGATCGGCACGGGCCTAGGCTCCGACCCCGGCTATCCGGCGACCCTATACGCTCATCTTCAGGCAGAACTGTCGCTGCCGGTGCGCCGCGCAGACGATCCTTTCGACGCGATGCAGAATTCGGACACCTTCGCGCGGGTTTCGTCCGAGATCCGTATCGCTGCCGAGACCATCGCGAAAATCGCGCATGACCTGATCCTGTTATCGTCTGACCCGCAGACCGGCCTCGGCGAGATCCGCCTGCCAGCCGTTCAGCCCGGCTCCTCGATCATGCCGGGGAAGATCAACCCCGTTCTGCCGATGATGATGCAACAGATTGCTTTCGCCCTGGCGGGGAATGATCAGACGGTTGCACTGGCCTCTATGGCTGGCCAGCTGGAGATCAATCATTTCGAGCCCGCAGTCGCGTCGCGCCTGTTCGAGAGCATCCGCCTCCTGACCCGGGGCAGTCAGCTGTTCGCAGACAGGTGTGTAAGCGGTATCGAGGCCCGCCCCGAGCGGGCACTTGAACTGCTGCTGAACTCGCCCGCTCTGGCCACGGCCATGGTTTCGGAACTGGGGTATGCGAAGGTCTCGGCACTCGTAAAGCAGGCTGAGAAGGAGGGGGTCACTTTCGTCAGCAAGATGGTTGAAATGGGCCTTATGGATCACGCGCAGGTGCTTGATCAGTTGAAAGAGTCGGTTAAACCCATAGGCTGAGCAACGACCTTTGGCGTGGTGGGCTAGCCATGTACTGCAGCATTTGTCCGCCCCGTGGTTCCCACCGCGATCCTCGCCCGAATGCTAAACCGTAGCCACGTGGCCATCCTCTGCGACGAGAGTTATCAACTTCGCGAAAAGCGCCGGAGCGGGCTTCTGTAGAAGCCCGCTCCGGCGTAAGACAACACCAATATTCAACCCAGAATGAAGGGGGAGGTTCGTCGCCACGCCGCGTGGTCAGCTCCTGATGTCATTTGACAGCTGCTCTTGGGTCACACCAAGATGGGCATCACCGTTCGCTATATGGACGTTGTATTGGAGGATGCTCCGACACTGTTGGAAGGGGTCGATCTGTGGCCTTTGCCCAGCCAGTTTATATCGGCCAGGCAGGTCGCGCTGAGCGACGTTCTGCTTGGCCTTCATTAGCATGTCACCTAAAGCTACATCATGCAGCAGATCAGCGATACGAAAGCCGCGGTCAAGGTCTTGCGGCGGCTTTCCTCGAATACTGCCGCGCTGATCCCTGCAGAGTATGCGGACCGCCTTCTGAATGGTGAAAGCGCCTTGCGCGTCTGCCGCTATCTGTGCGGCCTGACTCAAGCAGCGCTGGCCAGAAAATCGGGTTTGAGGCGTGTTATCACCGCCAAAATCGAGACCGGTCGAAAGCAGGGCTCAATCGCAACATTAGGTGCCCTGGCCGATGCGCTCGGCGTGAGTCTGGATGATCTAACAGTGTAACGTCGGCCTTTGGCTGCCTGTTGGTTGCATTGTCTTTCGTGGACGGACTTCATAAATTGGATGCTCACGCTTATTCAAGCATGTAGGATCGCGCAAGTTTCAGTGCTTGTGCAGCTATCTTGTCCCTCGTTTTCGCGCCACCGATGCAGCAATGAATGCCCCTACAAGGATGAGGGGAGCGGCCATCAGGAAAGACCAGCTGGGCATTTCACCGAAGATCATCAACCCGAGGACCACGGCCCAGAGGACCGAGAGGTATTCGAATGGCGCCAGGGCGGAGGCCTCGGCATGTCGGAAGGAGAGGGTCATCAGGATATGGGCGATGCCGCCCGTAAGCCCCGCCCCCAGAAGCAGAGCGAGTTGCGCAGCATCAGGCCGCACCCAGCCCATCGGCAGCGTGGCGGCTCCGGCAAGCGCTGAGACGACGGCGAACCAGAAGGCGATGGCCGCTGCTCCTTCCCCCAGCATTGTCAGACGCCTGACCTGAATCAGCGCCCCAGCTGTCAGCACCGCCGTCACCACACCCAGAGCCACGCCGAGCTGTGCACCGTCCGGCAGGTTTCCGGAGAGGGTTGGCAGGCTGAAGGCCACGCCGCCGGCAAGCCCCATGCTCACGCCGCCCAGCCGCCGGAGTCCTAATCGTTCCCCAAGCAGCATCCACCCCATCAGTGCCATCATTGCAGGGGCGAGATAGGATAGCATCGTGGCCTCTGCCAGCGGCAGCAGGCGGATCGTGGCGAATGAGGTAAACATCGCCGTTGCGCCCATCAGGCAGCGCAGCACATGCCCGAACGGGCGTTTGCTGGCCAGACCCGATGGAAAGACGCCCGACCACCACAGGAATGCGACCAGCGGAATCAACGCGAAGGTGGATCGGAAAAAGACGACCTGCCCCAAGGGCACGCCGTTCTCAAGGGCCTTGACGCAGGCACCCATGACGGCAAAGGCAAATGTCGCCGCAATGCGCAGGAGGATGCCGAGCGACTCGTCCCTATGGGGCATCGCAGGATGCGGACCGGCAGGGCACACGAGTCACGCTGCCCTGAAACGGATATGCGGCCGTGCCGTTTGTGGCTCGAAGGTCACCTCAGCCTCCACTTGGAAGACATCACGCAACAGCGGCGCTGTCAGCACGCCCGCAGGCGTTCCACAGGCCACCACCGCTCCGGCTTGCAGCACCACAATCCGGTCGCAGAATGTGGCGGCAAGGTTCAGATCATGCAGGGCGACGACACTGGTCACATCCAGCCGCCGCACCATGCGCAGGATTTGGATCTGATGGTGAATGTCGAGATGGTTCGTCGGCTCGTCAAGAAACATCACTCGCGGGCTTTGGGCAAGAGCACGGGCAATGTGAACCCGTTGGCGTTCACCGCCCGACAGGGTTTGCCAAGCCTGCGCTCGGCGGCCCGCCATTTCTACTCGTTCCAGCGCGGCAGAGACAGCGGCCTCGTCTGCAGCAGTCCACCCCGCCAGAGCCGAGCGGTGCGGCGTCCGACCCAGCCGCACCACATCACGAACGGAAACATTGGTATCGGTAGTGGCGTTCTGCTGGACGAAGGCCAGTTGCCGCGCCAAGGTCTTCCGCGAAACACGGGCAATGTCCTGTCCCAGAATCTCGACCCGCCCGGACAGTGGAGCCCTCAACCCGGACAGAAGCCTGAGCAGCGACGACTTGCCCGATCCGTTGGGGCCGATCAGGCCGAGGGTTTCGCCTTCGGCGACATCCAACGAGACGTTATTGACGATCATTTTGCGCTGCGCGCCCCAAACAAGGTTCTTAGCCGTCACGGTCATGTCTGCGGCCTTGCGCGGTAAAGGATGATGGCGAAGAAGGGCACGCCCACCAGCGCCGTCACAACCCCGATTGGGATGGTCTGCTGTTCGGCCACCACGCGCGAGGCGATGTCGGCCAGCACCAGGAACACGGCCCCCACCGCGGCGCAGGCAGGCAGAAGGCGCAGGTGCAGGGGGCCCACAATATACCGCGCGGCATGTGGCACCACGAGGCCGACGAAGCCGATGGTGCCGACCATGCTGACAATAGTGGCGGTCATCAGCGCCGTCACGCCGAAAAGGATCAGCCGAATGCGGGCAACCGGCACGCCAAGCGATGCCGCATCCTCGTCGCCGAAGGTGAAGGCATCCAGTGACCGCGCCATGAGCAGGCAGATTACGAGGCCGATGGCCACCACGATGACCAGAAGCTGGAAATCCGGCCAACGCACCCCGCCGAAACTGCCCAGAAGCCAGAACATCACGTCCCGTGCCTGCTGGGCATTGCCCGAGGTGGTGACGACGTAGGAGGTCAGCGCATTGAACAGTTGCGAGGCGGCGACACCCGCGAGAATCGTGTGGTTCGGCCCGCTCGTCGCACCGTTCGACAAGAGTGCCACCAGCGCAAAAGCCGCAAAGGCTCCGGCAAAGGCACCCATCGACAGCGACAGGCTGCCGGCGCCGATTCCCAGCACGATCACCGCCACCGCTCCCGTCGAAGCACCGGCTGAAACACCCAGCACAAAGGGCTCGGCCAGCGCATTGCGCAACAGCGCCTGTAGGATCGCCCCGCAGATCGCCAGCCCCGCGCCCGCAAGGGCCGCTACCAAAGCCCGGCTGAGCCGCAAGTCCCAGACCACGCTTTGCTCTATCGGTGGGATGTCGGCGCTCGTCAGACCCAGGCCGTTGGTCACGGCCAGAAACACAGTGCCGACGTCGATCCTGTAATCGCCAATCGCGGCCGCAAACGCGACCGCGACGGCAAGCAGGATCATGACCAGCCCAAGGAACAGGGCAAGCCCGCTTGCCCCGCACTGTTTTGTATCAGCATCCATCACGGCAGATCGAAAGCCCGCAGTTGCTCTGCCAGTTGCTCTGCGCCGAAAAGCGTGTGGACCGACGGGTTCATCGACGACCCGCTCATCACCGCGATGCGGCCGGCCTTGACGGCTTCCATCTGGCTGACCGCCGGATCGGTTGTCAGGAATTCGATCTTGGTTTGCGACTCGTCCAGACCCCAGCGCTTGCGATCCACCTGTGCCGCCACGATCACTGTGGGGTTCGAGGCCATGATGCCTTCCCATCCCAACGCGGGCCATTCAGCCTCGGTCTTGAGCGCGTTCGATCCGCCAAGCAGATCGGCGATATAGCCAGAGGGGCCGTTGCCGCCCGCCAGATAAGCATCGTCCGATGGCGAGGGCGACGAGAACCAGAACAGGAACGTCAGATCGTCGCGCCGCGCGAATTCCTCGCGCAACGTGGCTTCGCGCGCCTTCAGATCGGCGATCAGCGTCTGACCGCGGTCCTGCACATCATAGATCCGCGCCAGATCGCCGATTTCCTGATAGAGCAGATCCATGTTCCACAGGTTTTCACGTAGGCCATAGACGCTGGTGGCCTTGCTGCCCGTCGTGTTCTCGGTGTCCGCCACCGTCGTGCAGGCGCTGGGTGACAGATAGGTCGGGATGCCCAGCTTCTCAAAATCCTCGCGTTTGGCCACCTTGCTGTCGGGACCAAGAAGCGTCACCAGCATCGCCGGGACGAAATCGGGCTGCTTGGAGAGAATGGCCTCCAGAGTCGGGAATTCGACAGCCACCACTTCGACCTTTGCATAAGCAGCCTCAAGTTCCGGAAGGACCCGATTGGGCCAGAAGGCCGTTCCGGCCATCTTGTCCTCAAGTCCGAGCAGGAACAGGATTTCGGCGCTGTTGTGGCCAAGCGCCACCGCGCGTTCCGGGGCCTTGGCGAAGGTCACCTGCTCGCCGCAGTTCTCGATCGTCAGGGGGTAGGTTGTCGCCTCGGCCAGTGCGGTCGTGGACAGCAGGGCCGCTGTAAGACCGCACAGAGCCGCAGGACAGGTGGTGGTGTGCATGGTCATTCCATTTCCGACAAAAACACTAGGTGACCGCGTAGAGAGTTGGCGGGGAATTTACAAGAGTGTTTTTATCGGAATTCTTCTTGAGGCTGTGTTCTGCGTCCAAGCATCAGCGCACAAGGTTTGTTCACTCGGAGAGCGCGTCCTATCATCCGTATAATCAAAGAGCTTCCACCCAAAGACTTCCAGAGCCACCACCCAAAGTGGAACACACCGGAGGCAAACCGGCTTCCAAACAAAACAATCGTTTCACGAAAGGCAATATGAGCAGCAACTGCTTGCTCTTACGCGACCCCTTACACTTGACCGCCTGCTTTCCGCCGAGACTGTGTAGAACCGATATTTATTGTATACTTTCTCATAGTTTGGAGGGTTTTCATGGCGCGTTTCATCGGGGGCGGCCGGGATCAGACGACTCTTTTTCCGGAGCATCTGGACGAGTGGATCGGGCAAGATCACCTTGCGCGTGTGGTCGATCTGTTCGTTAACCAACTCGATCTGCCCGCGCTCGGGTTTCAACACCATGCCACTGCCCGTACCGGGCGACCGGGGAATCACCCGGCTGTGCTGCTGAAGCTGTTCATCTACGGTTATCTGAACCGGACCCCTTCCAGCCGCCATCTGGAATGTGAGGCTGGGCGCAATATCGAGGCGATGCGGCTGACCAGGCGGCTGATTCCAGATCACAAAACCATTGCAGATTTCCGGCGGCAGAACGGCCCTGCCATCCGGAAGACCTGCGCGAGTTTATCGATCTCTGCCGCCGCATCGGTGTGCTGAAGGGCCAGATCACCATCCGCCTCGCCCATCCGGAAGCCGAGGTCGGCCGCTGCATCGAGGAGACCGACCGGATCGACCGTCAGGAAACCAGCACAGCGCGGGCCGAGCGGGCGGCGCATCTGACTCGCCGATATCACCGTATCCGTAAGGAGATCAAACGCCTGCTGGCCATCGACAAGACGCTAGCCGATGCCCCCGACGAGCAGATATCGAGCGCGCGGGCCATGGCGACACGCGCGCAGCACAGCGCCACAATGTCCAGAGCGTCGTGGATGCCGAGACTCATCTGATCGTGACGCATGAGGTCACCAATCAGGGACATGACCGGGACCTGCTGAGCAAAATGGCCACACAGGCGAAGGTCGCATTGCAGCGAGACGATATGCACATCCTTGCCGACAAAGGCTGTTTCAGTGTGCTCAAGATCCCTGCCTGCCAGAAGATCGGCATTACCGCAACCGTCCCCCGATCAGACACATCCGGCGCCCGGCCAAAGGGCCATTTCGTTGACGACGATTTCGCCCACAACCATGACGCTGACATCTATCGCTGCCCGGCGGGCCAGACGCTTACACACCGCACCACCACCGAGCAGCAAGGTCTGCAAATGCGGCGGTATTGGACGAACGCCTGCAAGGACTGTGACTTCAAGAGCCGCTGCACCACCGGGCAGGAACGGCGGGTTTCGCGTCGGGAGCACGAACATCTGGTCGAAGCCTCGAACGCCCGACGTCGCAGCCCGACACCTCCATGGGTTCTCTTGCGACCACATCCAGCCGAACTCCACTAACTGGCCCAGCTGCGTCCGTCCGCAGTTCAGGTGGCCGAGTTTTCACACAACATCCACCCTTTGCGACGCCTCTCGCCCCATCTTCACCCTGAGTTTTTCTCCTGCCGTTCTGCGATCAAAGCAGCGAGTTCAGACAGATCAACACCAGCGACGCCCGCCGCACCGATTTCAATCAATCTGCGGTCCTCCTTGGTCATGCCCTTCTTCGGCCATGCCGACCGAAACCTGTCCAGAGCCTCAGAAAACCCGGATGCCCAATCCCCCTGCGCCTTCTTCGATCGACTGGATATCGAGGCCACGAACTCGGCGGGTTCGGACGCTATTTCGGCAACCGCCTGGGCTCGCATCATCAGAAGGTCCATGAACCGCTGGAAGCGAGACGGGTCGAGACGGGGCAGGACGGCGTCCAGTATCCGGGGCAGCCATTGGTTCGGCATGATGATTTTCGGCGCGATGACGATCCCGGTCAGATAGCCATCAAGCCAGTCAGACGAAAGGCACGTTCCGCGCAGCAGCGCGGCAACTTCACCCTTCTTCTCGGGTTCGGGGGCCGCTTCGGCCAGATCTTCGAGCGAGGCCTCAGGATCAAAATCCGGATCATCCCGCACCCAGGCCTCGATCGTCTGCTCATGGATGTCGAGCATGACCGGGATCTTCTTCAGCTCCCGGCCTTCGAGAAGCGCGGTGGCGCAAGCGACAAAACCGGTCGCATCTGGATGAAGGCTTGTCTCCAGCACGTCGGCGCTGCGGGCCATGATGCGGGCCCACCAGTCGCGCCGGGTCTCGAGCCATTTCCAGAGCGCGGCCTCCGCCGAGCGGGCGCTGCGCGCCTTGTCGAGGACCGCATGGGCCTCATCGCTGTCCTCGAGCCAGCTTTCGATGATCTCGTGCCGATCCCACCATTCATCGCTGGCCATGATCAGGGCACCCTGCTGACGTGAGGGAAGCGCCTTGACTGCCGCGAACGATCCCATGCCGGCAATAAGATCCGGCGTCGATCTGGCCTCCGGGCGCAGCCCGTCGAGGCCGCAGAGGCGCGCCACCTCGATCAACCCCGGCACTGGCGGCAGATCGCGAGCAAGACCATCGGCCAACGCGAGAGAAACAGCCCGGCGCAAACAGTCGGTCGTCCCGGTCAATGCTCCGACATCTTCCGACATGCGCTCAATGATCGACTTCTGCTCCCGGGCGGTAGCACAGGGGATGGTATAGGCATCCTTTACGCCTTGCCCCTGCTTCAGGAGCAGCATCGCCATCTTGCGTTGCGATCCTGCTTGCAGCGCGACACCGATGCTCTGCGCCCCACCCCCATCCGGCAGGGTCATGCGGATGCCATGAATCTTCCATGGGGTCACGTCCGGGTCAGCAACAACGCCTTTGCGCATAGCCTCCTTGAGGAGCTGATCGACCCCCCTCCGTGCCGCATCCTCGGGCATCCAGCTGCGCAGAACAACCAATGTCGCCAGAATGCGACCCGGAAGGTCGCCCCGCGCAAGACGATCAGCCAGACCCTGCGCTGCGGCACGCCGGATATGCGGAGCCGGATCGAGCAACCAGAAACAGGCCAGATCGGCATGCAGCGCATTACTTCGACCCACCGAATAGGCGACCAAATGATCGCGCATCTCCGGGGGCAGGGCCGGAAAGCTCTCGGTCAGGGCATGGTGCAATGCGAGTGGATCGCCCTCTGCATGCTGGATCAGTTCGGTGAAGAGCCCTTCAAGCAACGCTTCGCCTTCGGCCGGATTGGCCGTACGCCGCCCATTTTCTAAAATGACGTCCTCGCGCTGCAACTCCAGAGAAGCCGGGGCGGTCAGGCCATTGCGCGTCCAGAGCTGGGCGAAGATGAGGTTGTGAGCAGGCGTCATCCGCCCCTGTCGCCGCGCAAGATCAAGCGCGTCCTCGGCAGTCTTGAGAAAGGTCTGGCCGCGCGCCTTGCCGTTTTCTCTGGCGATACGGGCGGCATCGAGGCCTGCGCCAAGCAGATCCAAGAGATCTTCGTCTTTTGGAGAAGGGGTTTCGATTGCACAGAGCTGCGCGACGATCTGGCCGCCCAGGGCTGGACGATGCAAGAGGTCGAAACTCATGCGCTCCAGAACATCGCGACGCGCGCCAAAGCCATCGTCGCCCGCAGCCGCAAGGGCGGCCAATACCTCATCGATCCGACTCTTTGCCACGTCTCACCCGCCGAGCAGTACTGTTTTGACGACCAGCCTATCGAAGCGGCTGTGGCTTGTCAGGAAGATATGGCAGCCGTGCCTGGCGACAAAATGGCGGGCACGCTGACCGTGGCCAGAGCCGAAGGAGAAAACCGGGGGCGGCGCGCACCTGGACCGGATCACAGGTCCCAGTCCGCCACGCCCTTGCGCTCCGATTGTCCGGCCAAATCGCGCTCCGCCACCGTCGCCTGCCGCAAAGTCAGTCCCAAGGCCACATGCGATTTCGCGGCTGAGACCACTGCGCGGGCGATCCGGTGGCGTTCGGCCTGATCCCCGACATCCTGCGCCAGGGCATCTGTCCGGCCTGCGGCGAGGTCTGTCACGATGCCCGCCCCATATCGCGCCCGCAATTCCGCCGCGAACCACCCGGCATGGGTATCGTTGCGGAACTCAACCTTGCCCTCGACCTGCATGATGCGCCCCATCGACCGCAGCGTGTGCAGGAGCCGGTCGTTCTCAGGCACGGTTTCATGGGAAACGGTATAGCCAATCGCCGCCGCCGCTCGGTCATAAAACCCCTGCAACTCGTCGGCCATGCGCCGTCCCTGCTCCGGGTCGCGCAGGTCCAGTCGTTCCCGTCCGGCGAGGAGCAGAAGATCGCTGCGCACCCAATCCCACTCTTCCCAGGCGTTCGCTGCACCCGTTTCCAACCGGCTGGCGATGTGATCACGGCTGAGGCCAATCGCGGCGGCACCCGCCAGGATATCGTCCCGCAGCCGCTCCGTTGCCCCGGGCTGCAGGGTCGTCTCCAGCTTGCCCCGCATCAGGACATCGCCATCGAGCGCCATGCCGTAAATCACCGACTGCGGCATCATCTGCAGAAGCTGCGCGCCGCGGGCATCACCGAGGCCACGGGCGATGTCGACGGCATAGCCATAAAGCTCGTCGCGCAGGTCCTTCCGCTCGGCCATGGGTGCCTTGCGGATCTTGTCCCCGGTCTCGGCCATCCAGCCGCTGAAGTGCAGATCCAGATCAGCGCGCTCGAGCGTCGCCGCCTCGGCCGGGAAAGGATGCAGCACCCCGCCCCGCCGCAGCACCTCCTCCGCTTCGGCGATCTTTTCCCCGATCTCCGGCAACCCGGTCAGAGCCGCGACATGGTGCAGGCTGCGCATGGTGTCGGCCGTACGCGCCAGAGTGGCCAGCGCATCCTCCAGCGCCCGGCCCTCGCGCGGTCGCTCTTCCGGCGCCCGGCCTTCCGTCCGTGCCCGCTCGATCTCGGCGCGCGACGGGCCATAGGTCAGCAGCCCCCGCTCCGCCCGGGACGTGGCATCGAGGAACACGCCTTCCTCGGCCGCGATGGCCACCATGCGCTCCTTCATCCTGTCGAGGTTGAACGCATGCTCCCTGGCCATGAAGAACCAGCTGTCGTTCAGCCTGCCCCGGTTGTTCACCACGATATGGACATGCGGATGCGCCCGGTCGGTATGCAGCGCCGCGACATAGGACCAGACATCGTCCTGATGTTCGCCCGACTGGAACATCTCGAAGGCCAAGGCCTCGGCGATCAGCTTCGCCTTTGCGGGACGGACATGGGACGGAAAGCTCAGCAGCAGATGGCTGGTGTGCCCGTTCTTCGGCGCGCCGCGCCAGTCCTCAACCCAGTCGCCCACGATCTCCCTGCGCTCTTCCAGGGTCAGACCCCTGGCCTTGTCATCCAGCACCACGCCATTGCCGAAGATCGCGGCCGATTTCGAGAACAGATAGTCCATCTGCGCCGCCAGCTCCTTCGCATTGGCCGTCCCGCCTTTGCCGATCTTCTTGATGACCGCGGCATGCGAGCCGAGGGCAAAGCGCCACAGCTGGCTGGCCCGCGCTGAGAACCGGAAGCCCTGCCGGGAGGGGGAGGATGCCCCCGCCTTCACCCGCCCCTGCCGAGGCCGCAGCACTTCAAGCTCACCCAGAACCGCCTGAGCGAGGCCAACAGGACGCGAACCAGGCTTAACCACGGCGCGCGCCTGCCTGACCTTCGGCAAACTTCAGGAACAGCGCCACGCCCTGCCGCCGATGTTCCGCGATGATCTGGCTCAGCGTCTTCGCCACCATCGGCAGTGACCGGCGCAATTCTTCGACGGATGCCCATTGCGCCCGCACCATCGGCGCCCGGCCCCGGTTCGCCGCCAGCGCAATCTGGTTCACGTTGGTACCGATCTTCCCCAGCTCGTAGCAGATCTCCTCCAGACGCGCGCTGTCCTCGCGGCTGAACTCGAGGAAGCCCGAGGCCATCCGCACGACCGACCGCACCCCGTCCGAGCGGGATTTCGCGCCAAGCTGCACGCAAAGCGCATCGAAGGCCCGCAGCTCTTCAGCCGGCAGACGGCAGCTGACGACCTGTCCCCGATCCGCCGACCGGGGGCGCCCGCGTCCGGCGGATTTCCGGGGCACCGGATCAGCGGCATTCCTCGCCACCCCAGCCGAATTTCGGTCTTTTCCATGCGCGTCATATTTTACCACAGACCTCATCCACCGAATATTTGTAGACACATCGCATTTCCTGCCACCCTTCCTATTCCCCTCCATTCTCCCCGATCAAGCACAATCAACGGGGGATCAATTAAATCTGTGATTGTGTTGACCTTAGGGCATCCATCCATTACCCGAGGCCTGTCACGGATCACGGGCGGCACCGGAAACTGGCCGATACGATGTCCCTGCGGGCATCGCAACAAGGCGGGTTTTCCTGAATGATATATGCAGTAATGCATTGTTTTTGTTGACATCTGAACCCCGGGGAGCCGCCCCCGGGGGTGGAGAAAGGACAGGTGGGATGCGGGGTATGGCATCAGGGAAGCGCGTCAGGTCTTGTGAATTGCGCCACACGCATTGCGCGATCAGATAAAAGCCAAACGCATCCGGTCATCAGACAAGGGATAAAGGACAAAGGACTTGCGCATTACGCTTTGCGCGGGGTGAATTCCGATATCCGGCCTGCGGGATTGGAATAAAGAGATGCGCATTATGATAAAGGAATTCGGCCTCCGGCCTTCAGAGAAATGCCGCAGGACATGTGGAATGTGGGAAAGGTGCGATGGAATACGGAATACGGGTTGTGCTGGTGATGAACAGGAAGGGCGGATCAGGCAAAAGCACGCTCTGCCGCGCCCTCGCCTCAGCCGCGGTGGCCCGCGGCGAGACGGTGACCATCTTCGACACCGACAGTTCGAAATCCTGTCTGAACTGGATGCGGGCCGGGCAGACCGCGGGCAACTGGTCCCCTTCCGTCGCAGTGATCCATACGCTCGATGCCCACCGGGTCGCCGAGGCGATTGACCAGATCTACGAACAGCCGGATCAGGAGCATCTGATCCTGATCGACACCTTCGGCGGCGGGTCGGAGGCCCAGGATATGCTGGCGGTCGCGGCCCACCGCATCGTCTGTCCGATGATGCTGTCGCGCGGTGATCTCAGCGAGACCATGGAGACCGCCCGCTGGTATCTGACCCTGCGCCAGCGGATCGACAGGCCGGAGGCATTGGCCGGTTTCTCGGTGATCCTCAGCCGGGTGCCCGCACGGTTGTCAGAGACCGAACGTCTCGTGGCGGAGGAATTGTTCCGCTCCCTGCCCGCCTGTGAGGCCTGGCTCTCGAACCGCAGCGCCTATGTCCGGATGGACAGGGAGGGGCTTCTCGGTGTCATCGCCGACAAGACCCCGAACCGCGGGCTGGCCGCGCATCTGCAGGCCGCCGTGACGGAGGCAGGCGCGCTTCTCGATGAGATCGACCAGTCGATCCTGTCCCCGGCAGAGGTCGCCTGATGGCGCCGCGCAAGGATCAGATGCGGATCATCCGGCAGGATGCAGGCTTCTCGGCCAAGCTCGGATTTGGTGTGGCGGGTGGAGAGGGCCCGGTCGCCGAAACGCCAGCACCGCCGCCCCCAAAGGTGCCGCCCGCCACAATCGACAGCGCAGAGGTCATGCCGCAAGGTGATGACGGCGGGCGGCCCGGTCGCATCCGGGAAGAAGCCCGGAAAGAGGAGGGTGAACCTCCGGTCGCCGTAACACCCCACATACATTCCGCAGCCTCTGTCCAGCCCCCCGCCGCCCGCGGGCAGGTCGTTTATGTCGCGGTCTCGCTGACACCCCGTCAGGCGGCGCGGGCGGAGGTCTGGGCTGCGGCAGCCCGGTGCCCGGTCCGGTTCCTGATCCGCCGCGTGGCACAAGCTCTGCGCGATCAGGTCTTCGATGACTGGGCGCGCGACGGCATGCCGGAGATCACCGAGCCCCGTGGGCTGCGGGGCAAATATCCGACCAGCGTGACCCTGACCCTGCGACCGCAATTCGCCGCCGATCTGGCTGCCCGGCATGATCCGCTGGGCCTCATGGGGCTGGCGCGTGTCATGGGCCCGGCCTACCGCGCCCGGTTCCACGAGGCCTTCGATGTGGCTCTGGAAAAGGCGGAGCGTCAGATGAAACCCGGAGGGAAAGCAGAATGACAGACCACAAGCCAGACGCCCGCACCTGCCTCCAGCCAGCAGCGGAATGCGACGTGGGCAATCCCGTCGAATGGATGGTCGACCCGGATCATCCCGACAAGATCCTCGGCGTCACCTACGAGTTCAGCCATACAGGCACGCGAAGAACCGTTTGGTACACGCAGAACAAACGGCGCGCGAAGAGTTTCGTTGTCGTCGATGTCCCACACTCGCGGAACATCGCAACCGTCTGACACTGGCAGGCCGCCAGGGAGCAACCCCTTGATGGCCAATGCACGCGGGCAGAACGGCACCCCATAAAGTTTCTGAATCGGACCGCAGGGTTCGATTCAGAAAAGCAATTGGACTTGGAGAGCGGCAGGACGGAGTCTGTGCAGGGGAGGACCGCCATGGCTCTGGTACATCTGCACCGCATCGATCCCGAGGCCAACATGGCGCGGTTTTACCGTGTCGATATCGCGCCAACACTGTTCGGCGAGGTCTGTGTCCTACGGACCAGGGGCAGGATCGGAACGCACGGGCGGACGAGTATCGAGACCTGCTCCACCGTGGAAGACGCGGAGAGAGCAGCATTCCTGACAGTTCGTCAGAAGATGCGGCGTGGCTATATACCTGCCCGACAGTTGTTGCCGTCAGACCTTGCGGTGTGAGGCCTGTTAGGCGTTCCGCTGAAGCCTGCCTTCCAACTCGGCACCGGCCTCGATGGCGATCCGCTCATGGATGACGTCGGCCCGCACAACGGCACTTGGCGTGAGCTGGACGTTCCGCGCCGAGATCGTACCGGAAACTGCCCCAAGCACGACAAGGTCGTGAGCGACGGCTAACCCTTCAATCCGTGCTAAACCAGCCACGGTGATCTTCGGCGCCCGCAGTGCGCCAACGACGTTGCCCTGGACCTCAATCGGCCCGTTGGAAGTCACATCGCCCTCGACGACAAGGCCCTGCGCGAGCACGCTGCGGCGAGCGTTCGAACTTGCCGGATCCGGCCAGTGGTCCTGTTCGCCATGTGGGGTCTTCATCTTGGTGCTGCCTCAGCTCAACGTCGTGCCGCCAGACTGGACCAGAAGCGAAACGAAAGGGCAACGCGCGGCGCTGTGATCGGCGAAAATGTGCGGCAGACCTGGGTTCTGCACAACTCGTCCGGTCCCTGTCGTCGCCAGTCGTCGCTCATGAGCTATAGACTCTGCGTTTATTGCTCATCCACGACATTCAGACCGGTGGTTGGCCTGCTCCACCGTTGGAACGCTGACAATGAACGACTAGGGTAATCCAGTAAACTTCCGATGGGGGTCGAGATGATGAAACGCGAAGTGCGTGATAGCTTGACCGGTATCGCCTTCAATTTCAGACATGAGCATGTCGAAGGCGAGATGCAGCGGCGCCTCGCTCTTCCCTTTGATGCCTGGCAACCTATCGGCAGCGGAGAATCCATAACAACCAAAGCGCGGGCTCATCTTGCCCGCGTTGCCGGACCGGAAACGGAGACGTGACCGCCTGATATGTTCAGGTAGAACCCACTGATCGACCGCGACCTTGTCGTCTCAGCTGCCCAGGTCCCATATATGATTGGTGGTACGGCTGCTAATCGGGTGTAATTGGGTTCAGAATTGGGCTGCAGGAAATGGGTGTTATTGGGTATGGGATTGGATATGGTCCAGACCCACACGCTCCGCATCACCCCGACCTTTCTCTCGATCATTGCCGAGATCGACGAGTTCAAAGGCGCATGGCGCGCACTCGGAAGTCTCGCCCCCGAGCGTCTGTCCGCCTTACGCCGCGTCGCCACCATCTAGAGCGTCGGCTCTTCGACACGCATCGAAGGAAGCCGGCTCTCCGATCAGGAGGTTCAGCGCCTGCTGTCCAACCTCGAAATCCAGACCTTCTCGACCCGGGACGAAGAGGAGGTCGCAGGCTACGCCCAGATCATGGACACGATCTTCGCCTCGTGGCGCGACATGGACGTGACCGAAAACCATATCCGCCAATTGCACCGGGACCTTCTGCGGCATAGCGGCAAGGATCAGCGGCACAGGGGAACCTGGAAGACCGCGCCAAACCCGATCGCAGCTTTCGACGAGGCAGGGCGGCAGCTTGGCGTCGTTTTCGAGACCGCTACCCCCTTCGACACCCCGGGCCGCATGGCTGAACTGATCGACTGGTACAACGCCGCCACACGGGACCGTGAACTGCATCCGCTGCTTCTGATCGGAATCTTCGTCGTGGTCTTTCTCGAGATCCATCCGTTCCAAGATGGCAACGGGCGTCTCAGCCGGATCCTGACCACCTTGCTCCTTTTGCGCTCAGGCTATGCCTATGTCCCCTATTCATCCCTCGAAAGTGTGATCGAGCAAAGTAAGGAGGCCTATTACTTGGCCCTGCGGCAGACCCACGGGACGATCAGGTCCGACACTCCGGACTGGGAACCCTGGCTCGGCTTCTTCCTGTCCGCGCTGCAGCGCCAGATGCATCGCCTGCGCACGAAGATCGAGCGTGAGCGGCTGTTGATGGGCAGCCTTCCGGAAATTTCCGCCCAACTTCTCGACCTCGTGCGCGATCATGGTCGCCTGACGATCGGCGACGCCGAGCGCCTGACGAGCCAGAATCGCAACACGCTAAAACAGCACTTCCGCACACTTGTCGCGGATGGCCACCTGAGCCTGAACGGGGCCGGGAGGGGGGCCTGGTATTCACTTCGATAATTGAAGATATGTAATCTTAGTCGACACGATGGGCGGATGGGGCAACTGTTTTCGGGTCGGGAGGCGCCGCAGAGCGCCCTGCACCGGACCGAGCCGGCGCAGGGCCGAGGCGGGGGATATGAAGGTCAGGACGTTGCTGCGCAGGGGGCATGGGATGATCCTCTCGGGGGAGATCATAGCGACCGGATAGAATAAAAATAGGCTGAGAATGTGTACTGTCTATCACAATCACGCGGATCACCCTCACGGCCTGTGTGCACAAAAGCACAAATGTCCGTCACCCATGTCAATATCTCACAATGCAGCACATACGGGATACTGTCATGTGACCAAAAAACTACAATAACTTGATGTAACTAAATGAAATTATCAGAAAAACTGCTCCGGACGACAACACGCATCCGTTCTCAAGCATGCCCATTGACAACAATATGTAAGCAAATACACGTAATGATAGAGTCAATCGAGGAAAGTTCACACCATCCTTTTGAGGTGAGTACCGCGAGCGGAGTGGCCCATGCTCCCGTGTGGCAATGAAAGTCAAGTATTATTTCTGCAAAAAACCGTCACCTTGTGACTTCGTTACAATAAGTACAGAAGCCAATAAAGGAGCAAACCATGCCTAAGATTGGTGCACTACCAGCCTTCATTCCTATCGTATTATTAGGCTGCGTACCGCAAACAGGTAGTACAGGCGGCGCCCAATGTCGCGACATCGATAAGTATCGCTCTGGGTTTGTGTCACTAGGGGATCTCGACAACACAGCATACCGCTCACCTAAAATCTTTTTCAACAAATTACTGCAGGTTGCCACAATTAATAATTGGAAGGGAGAATGCATTTACGCGTTCCATACAAGCAAGAATGTTATCCCAAGACATGGGCTTGAAATTACGCAATTGTTTGAAAATAAGAACCAAGATGCCTTAGGAAAAATCTGGGACAAAGAAATAGCATCATGCGAATTAAACAAGGAGAAATATCTCACCCAACAAATGAAATACTTCTCTACCACTACAAGCCCTGTAAATCCCAGCTTAAGCGATACCCCCGTTACAGAAGCAGAAATAAAAACCTTCTGCCATGCCCTAGCAGGCCTATATATTGCGGTCGGTGAAATACAGGACGGAAATAGAGTCTTAAATGTCTTTACCTCCGGGGACGACGTAACTGTAAAGGTGTCACATGGCAATTAACATGACAGAACTCAAGAACGTATCGGAAGAATTTGGAATAAACATCAGCACTAGCCTCGCAAGAGGCAGCATGGACGCCAACGTTTCCATGGTGTTGGGAATGCAAGGGATTGACTTCCCATCTCTTCTCAATTCAAATGTAACCTCGATCAATATATTTGGCTATTCTGGAAGCTACACCATCGACGCAAGCGGCTTCAACAATCCGCTTGGAAACTATGCAATTGCAAATTTTGAAGGCATCGTAGAAATTTCAGATATTGAGGAAAAGAAGCTACAATGGAATCATACGCCTGGGACTGAAAATATCTACGTTGCCGACAAAATTAGCATCAAAGATCCCGATCTGCGGCGCACGATTGCTCACGAGTTACTTCACGATTCAAAAAGGCTCGATGAAGTCAAAAAAGATGCATATAGCTATCTCGAAAGCCACGGTCACGCATACCTCAAAAATGCTACTCAGGATGAGAAGGCAACAATTCTGAGCGCCCTCGAACACGTTGCAATCTCTTCTGTGCTCCAAGCGGCGGCGGAGTACAATCCAGGCCTCTTCGCCAACACAGATTATTATGCAAACGCATATCTTTCTGGAACAAGAGAACTTCTTTCTTACTTCAAGAAGAATGGATCCCTGGCAAATTGGGACGGATTCAAGAACGCAAACAAAATTGCTACTGAGCCAGAGGATCTTAACCAGTTCCTTCCTAGCGGGACGAACCTCGAAATTGATGGCTTTGTCAAGATCTGGACAGATTCTTTCGGCGAAACTGGAGTGACTTCCGATACCAGCAAATACACCGAAGAGATGATGGAGCACTATGGAACTGTTGACACCACCACTGGTGCGGCCAAAATGTCATTTGGGGCTCACTTGAGAGCCTTTGGAGATCTAATAGGCCTTGATGGTAAGTTTGGCATACAAGGTACATTTTCTCGGGATGGCGAGGGCACAGATGGTGTCGGAGGTGGGGGTGTATCCGAAAAACCTGACTCCTTCACACCGGACTTTACCGAGGGAGATTGGGAAGAGGGCGAAGTTGGCTGGAAACTGCCGGTTATTATTGATCTCGACAATGATGGCTTGGAAATTTCCATGTCGGGCAGTGCGTTCTATGACTTTGATGGGAACGATGGAGGCTTCAGAGAAAATGGAGCGTGGGTCGGACGCGATGATGGCTTCCTTGTTTTAGACAGAGACTCCAGTACTGGAGCCCTATCACCAGACAATAAAATTTCCAGAGCCGATGAACTTGTTCTATCAATGCTCACTGCCGGTACAAATGATACTGATCTTGAGGCATTGGCTGTTTCTGATCTCAACAGTAACAAAGCCACTGTCAGCATCAAGCTCAGTGATGGCTCGACCAGATCCGCTCAGGTTCTGAACGCTTCTGATTCTGGGTGGCAGTACCTTCGTATATGGCGAGATCTTGATCAGGATGGTGAAGTCGATGGAGGTTTGAACACGAGCGAAAACCAAACTGGCGAATTGTTCTCTTTGAGCGCTTTCGGTATTACCCAAATCAATCTGGTTTATGATGACGGATCTGCCTATACTGACCATGGCGACGACATTTCTGTCGGTCTGGCAAAGCTTCAGGGCGCCGCCAGCTATGTGCGTACAAACTCTGACGGAACAAAGGAGACTATTTCCGGTGGAATTGGAGACATGGCGCTTGGTCACAGCATCCTTGGTTGGCGTGAGGTAGACATCAAGAACGCCAGCGGCGCTGTGATCGGTCATGAAATTCAATTTGAGAACGGCAACCTCTGGCGGCATGCAGATCTCACCAAGCCTGGCAGTTCCAATGATTTCAATCTGACGACAAGCATTTTTGACGCCGCAACCGGAAACTCTTCGGTAAACTCTCTTGACGCGACGGGCAGTGCCCGCGCTGTCCAAATTCGGGGAGGCGGTGGGAATGACGAGATCCGCGGCGGTGGAAGTGACGATCTGCTTTCGGGCGACAGCGGTGCTGACCGTATTTACGGCAATGACGGTGACGATCTTCTGGTGATCGACAGCGATGATCTGACGGCAGGTCTCGTCAGCGGCGGTCAGGGTATGGACACTGTCATGGTCGGCAATGATCAGGCTGTCTCCATGATCCTCCAGGCCATCGGCGCCGAAGCCGGGATCGGCGGGGATGGCGCGGACACCATTCGTGCCCAGGGTTCTGCCGCGACGGATCCGAAGATCTACGAGAATGTCATGATCTCTGGCGGCGGCGGCGGCGACAAGCTTTACGACGGCTATGGCGACGATCTGTTGTCCGGGGATGAAGGCAATGACAGCCTCTACGCCACGAATGGAGACGACGCCCTGTTTGGCGGCAAGCAGAATGATTCCTTGTCAGGTGGCGCCGGAGACGATCAGCTGTATGGCGGCGATCACAACGATGTCCTTGTGGCCGGATCTGGTGATGACTATGCGGACGGCGGGTCTGGCAATGACACGCTCTCGGGCCAGGCTGACGACGACCGGCTCTTTGGCGGGTCCGGCGCGGATGTTCTCTATGCCGGTACGGGGGATGATACCCTGCAGGGTGGCTCCGGCAATGACACGCTCTCGTTCTGGCGTGACGATGCCGAACTCTGGGGCCAATATGGGGATGATACGTTCCGTTTCGAAAAACTGAGCGAGCATGGCAGCCAGAAGTCCTGGGGCTGGGCTGCCCTGTTCGGCGGCAAGGGTGTCGATATTCTCGAAGTCACCGGCGCCCGCTCCGAATGGGCAATCCGCAAGATCAGCGACAGCCAGTACCAGCTCTACCGCAATGTTTCGGCCGACGAGAAGGTGGTCATCGATACTGTCGATATCGAACGCATCAAGTTCCTCGGCGGCGGCAGCGACTATGTCACCCTTGCCAGCGACACCGCCGACACCAGCAAGAATTATCTCCGGCGGTCCTGGGACAGCTATATCGGAGATGATGTCGCACTGGGTAATCTGGGGGCAAGTGGCAGCTTCTACACCAATGGCGTGCTGAATGGCTGGATGGGGGATGATACCCTGTCCGGGGCCTCCACGAATTTCGGCGGACAAAACGAACCACTGAGCAACTACACCGATACGATCAATGGCGGCAGCGGCGCGGATGTGATCTCCGGCCTCGGCGGCAATGACAGTCTCGTTGGCAGCAATGGCGCCGATCAGATCTCGGCGGGCGATGCCAATGATACCGTTCAGGGCGATGCCGGCGCGGATCTCGTTTCCGGCGGTAACGGCGCTGACAGCATCGTGGCGGGTTCCGGCGGTGACATGGTCTGGGGTGACGCCGGCAATGACACCGCCTATGGCGGCAGTGGCGCCGATGTCATGCTCGGCGGCGACGGTGCCGACCGGCTCTATGGCGGCTGGGGCGCCGACCAGCTTTCCGGCGGCGGGCAGAATGATACGCTCTTCGGCGATACCGGCTATGACCGGCTCTATGGCGACGAGGGCAATGACCAGCTCTACGGTGGTGCAGGGTCGGACTACCTCTATGGCGGCGCGGGCGATGACCTTCTGACCGGGGATGACAGCCTCGGGGGCGGCTTCAACTTCCTGTCCGGCGGCGATGGCAACGACACGCTGAAAGGCGGGGAGTATGATGACCAGCTCTCGGGCGATGCCGGAAATGACAGTCTTCTTGGCGGCGAGGGTGCCGATGCGCTCATGGGTGGCGCCGGCGCAGATACGCTGGATGGTGGCGGCGGTCTCCTGGACCTCGTCAGCTACGAAAGCTCGATCGTCGCTGTGAAGGTCAACCTTTCGACACAGACCGCCAGCGGCGGCGACGCCCAGGGCGATGTCCTGTCGGGCTTCGAGCGGGCTCTGGGCGGGCAGGGCAATGATACCCTTGCTGGCAGCACAGATGACAACCTGATCGGCGGCGGGGATGGCAATGACAGCATCAATGGCGCCATCGGTGACGATGACCTGTTCGGTGGCGCTGGCGATGACACGCTGATGGGAAGCAGCGGTGTTGACCGCCTTTACGGTGGTGATGGCGATGATCTTCTCGACGGCGGAACCGGATCCGATACGCTGGACGGCGGCGCAGGCATCGACAGCGTCGACTTCAGCGGCCTGAGTACCGCAATATTTGCGGATTTGCGGATCGACTCGAACCGGACAGCCGAGCTGGTGGATGATCTCTACATCAGCATCGAAAACGCCACCGGGACCAGCGAGGGTGATACCATTCTTGGCGGCTACGAGGCCAATGTGCTCAAAGGCCTGTCCGGTGCTGACAGCCTCAATGGCGGCAACGGGAACGACAGCCTCTATGGTGGGTTCGGAAGCGATACACTGGTCGGAGGAAAGGGAACGGATGTGCTGGAAGATGCGCTGGACACTGTTCGCGACGTATTCCTCTTCGCCGCGACCTCGGACAGCACCGTGGGTTCGGGCCGCGACCAGATCCTCAACTTCAGTGTCGGCGTGGACGATATTGATGTCAGCGGCATCGATGCGAACGGCACGGCAAGCGGCGATCAGGCGTTCACGTTCAACAACAAGACCGCCAAAGCCAATGCGATCTGGTATGCGGTCTCCGGCTCGGATGTGGTGGTCAGGGGGGATGTGACCGGCGACACCACCGCCGATTTCGAAATCCTCGTCAAAGGGATGACAGCCCTTTCGGCGGGAGATTTCGTGCTCTGACAGCCGGACCGGAAATCTTCAACACGAGGAGGGGCGGCCATGGCCGCCCCCTATTGCAACGAGTGGGGTCATGTATCGACCCAGCGGAATCTGCACAGGTTAAGCCGCTAATGCGAATGCCCCAGCGGGGGTTTTCATATCCAGCGCCTGATGCGGGCGTCGGTTGTTTTAGAAGCTGATCCAGTCACCGATGGCGCGCGTCGCGTGCTGAATGCTGTCGAAGCGCTGGCGATGGATGCACTGTTCTTTCAGTGTCCGGATCACACGCTCGACCATGCCATTATCCGGCATGATGCGGGCGGTGCTTCTGGTCTCGGATCTGCTATCGTGATGGCATCCGGGACTTGGGGCATCGGGAGCACGTGAGTGCGGGCAGACCGAGCTACAACAGTGGGCTGCGAGCCCGTTCCGTTATATGGTCGCCCCTGCGGCTCGCCCGGATGTGCCGAGAGCACGGATCTGTAAATGCCGCGTGCCCGCCTGCTCCCTCCTTGTCAGTAGGAGAGTAAGCGCCCGCCGATCGCCCTTTGCGTTGCGGCTTGACTATTCTTGGAAGTTCCAGGGCATCAGCGTAACCATCCGGCGTAGGCCGCAGTTATGCGGCTTTGGCGATGGGGCTGCGCTTCCATTTCCAGGGGAGCAGTTCCGGCAGGCGCGACACGGGCATGTCGGGGAGTCGTGCCAGGACATCGGCCAGCCAAGCCTGAGGATCGACGTCGTTCATCTTGGCGGTGACGATGAGGGAATACATGAAGGCGGCGCGTTCGCCGCCCCGGGGCGAACCGGTGAAGAGCCAGGCTTTGCGGCCGAGGGCGATACCGCGCAGGGCTCGTTCGGCTGAGTTGTTCGTCAGGCAGATGCGGCCGTCGTCGAGGAAGCGGGTGAAGGCGTCCCAGCGGCCGTCCTGCTCGAACATGTAGTTGATGGCCTTGGCGACGGGGTTGTGCTTCGACATCCGGGCGCGCTCGGCCCGCATCCAGTCGTGCAGGTCGTCGACCATCGGGCGCACCAGCCTCTTGCGGTGTTGATTTCCACTGAGAAGTGACCCGGGTTTTCCATCGAGATTTGACCCACCTCTGATTATGGATTTCGGTTCAGTTTTGGGTCAAGGGCGGGTTTCACTCCTTCTTTTTTCGGGCTGTTGCGGCT
>Ga0209570_1000622_pt1 | contig 33703 bp, 29 predicted proteins | sample EBPBio172007_DNA_FD_185861 | JGI IMG/M metagenome (GOLD analysis project Ga0209570, IMG submission 185861) | Wastewater treatment Type I Accumulibacter community from EBPR Bioreactor in Madison, WI, USA - Reactor 1_9/17/2007_ DNA (SPAdes)... | ecosystem: Engineered > Bioreactor > EBPR >... | reverse complement strand
ACATGGCGGCAAAGCGGGCGTTGACCACGCGGCCCTTGCCCTTCTTGACCTTGTCAACGGCCGTCTTCATATTGTCGTAAATGCCCCGGCGCGCCACGCCGCCCAGGGCCTCAAAGCTGCGTGTGTGGGCATCGAACAGCATCTCGTGGCCCTGGCTGGGGTAGGCCACCAGCCAGAACGCGCCGCTGGCGCACAGCAACATGTGCGAGACCTGCAGCCGGTAGTACACCCCACCGATCACCAGCCCGTCTTCGCTCCAGTCGAACTGGAAGGCCTCGCCCAGCTCGAACGTCAGGGGCACGAAAGCCTTGGCTGCATCGCCCTGGCCTTTGCCTTGGCGCCACTTGCGGATGAAGTCCGTCACCCGTGTGTACCCACCCTCGTATCCGGCCGCCTTGATCTGCGCAAACAGCGCCTTGGCCGTGCGCCGCTCCTTCTTGGGCCGCCTGGCATCGGCCTTCAACGCTTGTGTGAGTTCGGCCTCATAGGCCGACAGCTTCGTGGTCTTGACCGCCTCCCGGCGGTACTTGGGCTCGAGCGACTCAACCTCATCGAGCCACTTGGCCACCGTGTTCCTCGATAGCCCCGTCTCCCTCGAGATCTGCCTCTTCGTCTTCTTGTCCCGGCGGTGCATCCGCCTGATCTTGCCAATCATGTCCATGGTGATCACCTTCTTCATTCCCCTGCTCAAAAATGCAGCAGGGTAGGTAAAACACCTGGCTCAAATTTGCGTCGGCATCACCGCAAAAAGTGGCTCAGTTTTCGGTCGGCGTCAACACATATATGAAAGATCGACTCCCAAGCTCAGAAAGAGAACTGAAAGGACAGATGTAACCGTAGTCGTCGGCGCCGGCGGCATCGGCTTGGCGATTGTCCACCGCATCAGCAGCGGCCGCCATGTCCTGCTCTCCGATCACCGTCAGGAAGCCGCTGACGCGGCCGCCAAATTGCTCGAGAACGCGGGATTCGAAACCACGGCCATGCAGGCCGATGTTTCGGATCGAAACTCGATCCAGGCCGTGATCCGCAAGGCGCAGGAACTGGGGCAGATCAAGGCGCTGGTGCAGGTGGCGGGCGTGTCGCCCTCGCAGGCGTTCATCGAGGCGATCTTCAAGGTCGATCTGTACGGCATCTCGATGCTGCTGGAAGAGTTCGGCCGGGTGATTGCCAAAGGCGGCTTGGGCGTGGTGATCTCCTCGCAGTCCGGCTACCGCATGCCGGCGCTGACTGCCGCACAGGATGCGCTGCTGGCGACCGCGCCGGCGGACGACTTGCTGGCACTCGACTTCGTCAAGAACGTCGAAAGCACGCTGCATGCGTGCAACTCGCTGCGCGTGCGCGGCGAGGCAGTGCAGTGGGCCAAGCGCGGCGCGCAGGTCAATTCGATCCGCCCGGCATCATCGTGAAGCCGCTGGCGCACGACGAACTGCATGGCGAACGCGCGGACTTCTCCCAGGCGATGCTGAAGAAGATGCCAGCCGGACGCGCCGGTACGCCGGACGAAGTGGCTGGGCTGATCATGGGGCCGGAAGGCGGCTTTATCACTGGCAGTGAATTCTTGATCGACGGTGGTGCGACGGCCAATTTCTACTACGATCCGGACGCTGGCAAAGCGTGACGGACCAGAAGAAGCGCAATCTGCAGACCGGTTTCTGATGGGTGACGGAAAGTCATCAAGACCACCAGTCCGCACAAGTATGCCCAGTATTGGCGCTAAAAAGCCCTGCGCACCGCATTGGCCGCAGGGCTGGGTTTTTTGGCTTTGCGGCGGTTTATACCTGATCCGCGCTCAGCCCCGCCGTCTGGCTGAAGCCCCCGTCCACGTAGGTGATCTCGGCCGTCACACCGCTGGCCAGGTCGGAGAGCAGGAAGGCCGCCACATTGCCCACGTCCTCGATCGTCACGTTGCGGCGCAGCGGGGCGGCGTCGGCCACGCGGCCGAGCAGTTTGCCGAAGTCCTTGATGCCGCTGGCGGCCAGGGTTTTGATGGGGCCGGCGCTGATGCCGTTGGCGCGGATGGCGCGGCCGTCCGCCGTGCGGCCCACGGCCTCTGCCAGATAGCGCACGCTGGCCTCAAGGCTCGCCTTGGCCAGGCCCATGGTGTTGTAGTTGGGGATGCTGCGCAGCGCGCCCAGGTAGGACAGGGTCAAGAGCGACGATTTATCGTTCAGGTAGGGCAGGGCGGCCTTGGCCATGGCCGGGAAGCTGTAGGCGCTGATGTCGTGCGCGATGCGAAAGCCCTCGCGTGACAGGCCTTCGAGGAAGTTGCCGGCAATCGCCTCGCGCGGCGCAAAGCCTATGCTGTGCACGAAGCCGTCAAACTTGCCCCAGGTGGCGGACAGGTCGGCAAACATCTTCTCGATCTGTGCATCGTCGGCCACGTCGCAGTCAAACACCAGCTTGGAGCCGAACTCGGCCGCAAACTCGCTGATGCGATCCTTGAAGCGCTCGCCCACGTAGCTGAAGGCGAGCTCGGCCCCCTGTTGGTGGCAGGCGCGGGCGATGCCGTAGGCGATGGAGCGGTTGGACAGTACGCCCGTGATGAGCAGCTTCTTGCCGGCGAGAAAACCCATATTCGTTCTCCTGTGGATGCGTTCAGAGGTAATGCAGAATTGTCGCATGCGGTATTGGCTGATCTGTTCACTGTTCTTCCCGTGCCTGGCGTTGTGGCCCGGCGCGCCTGCGCGGGCCGCGCACGCCTACGCCATGTGGGGCGATCCCGCCTTGCCGGCCGGTTTTGCGCACCTGCCCTATGTGAACCCCGATGCGCCCAAGGGCGGCGAGCTGCGCCTGGTGAGCAACCTGCGCGCATCCACCTTCGACAAGTACAACCCGTTCACCATCCGCGGCAACGCGCCGGCCTACCTGTCGGCGCTGATGTTCGACACGCTGCTGTCCGGCTCGATGGACGAGACCGCCACCGGCTACGGCCTGCTGGCCGAGGACGTCAGCGTGGCGCCTGACGGTCTGTCGGCCACCTTCCGCCTGCGGCCCGCAGCGCGCTTTCACAACGGCAAGCCGGTCACGGCCCAGGATGTGAAGCACAGCTACGACACGCTGGTCGGCCCCTACACCTCGCCAGGCTTCAAGACCCTGCTGATCGAGGTGGCCGGCGTGGATGTGCTGGACGATCACACGGTGCGCTACCGCTTCAAGGCGCCCAACCGCGAGCTGCCGCTGACCGTGGGCGGCCTGCCGGTTTTCAGTCGCGACTGGGGCCTGGGCGAGGACGGCAAGCCCAAGCCCTTTGACCAGGTGGTCATGGATATTCCGATAGGCAGCGGGCCGTATCGTGTTGGCCCGGTCAACTTCGGCAAGGACATCACCTACGTGCGCGACCCCAACTATTGGGCGCGCGACCTCAACGTGCGCCGCGGCACGGCCAACTTCGACCGGGTGCTGATCAAGATCTACAAGGACAACACGGCACGGCTGGAGGCGCTGAAGGCCGGCGAGTTCGACCTGATGCGTTTTTTCAGCGCCGGCGACTGGGCGCGGCGCGTGAACGGCAAGAAGTTTGATACCGGCGAGCTGGTCAAGGCCGAATTTGCCAACAAGCTGCCCACGGGCTTCCAGAGCTATGTGCTGAACACGCGCCGGCCACTGCTGGCAGACCGGCGCGTGCGCGAGGCCCTGGGCCTGGCGTTCGACTTTGAATGGATGAGCCGCCAGTTGTTCTACGGCGCCTACCGGCGCGTACACGGCATCTTCGGCAACACCATGTGCGAAACCCATGGCCTGCCCACTGCGGCGGAGCTGGCCCTGCTGGAGCCCTGGCGCAAGAATTTGCCGCCCGAGGTCTTCGGCCCCATGTTCGAGCCGCCGGTCACCAAGGACGCCATGGCGCTGCGCGAGCACCTGCGGCGCGCCCTGGTGCTGTTGAAAGAAGCCGGCTGGGAGGTCAAGGACGGCGTGCTGCGCAACGCCCAGGGCGAGCCTTTTGTGCTGGAGTACATGGACAGCAACGAGGGCGGGGTGCGCACGCTGTCGTCGTGGCAGCGCAACCTGGCGAAGCTGGGCATAACGCTCAGGTTCCGCTCGGTGGACTTTGCGCTCTACCAGCAGCGGCTGCAGAAGTTCGACTTCGACATCACCACCATCGCCTACCAGGGCACGAACAACCCCGGCCAGGAGTTCGCCGACCTGTTCGGCAGCAAGGCGGCGGACCAGGAGGACTCGGGCAACTTCCCCGGCGTGAAGAACCCGGCCGTGGACGCGATGATCCGCGCCATGGTGTCGGCCAAGACGCTGCAGCAGATGCTGCCCGCCTGCCACGACCTGGACCGCATCATCGCCCACGAGCATTACCTGATCCCGCAATGGTCTGCCTCCACGCACCGCATGGTGTATGACGCCTGGCGCCTGGCCAAGCCCCCGGTGGTGCCGCCGTACTCGCCGGGCGAGATGTGGGTCATCGATACCTGGTGGTCTAAAAAACCATAGCTGTTTGCGCTTGATGGATAAGGGTTACAGCCTGTTTTAATCAAAATGTTCAATCTGGAACACAAGATCCCCCCGCCGGTCGTCGGCCTGGCCTGCGCCGGCCTGGCCTGGCTGCTGGCCGGCGCCGCGCCAGCTTTGGCGTTGCCGTGGTCGGCTCGGCTGGCGCTGGCCGTGGCGCTGCTGCTGGCCCTGGCCGGCCTGGCGCTGGAGCTGTGGGGCCTGTGGGTGTTTCGTTGCCACCGCACCACGCCCAACCCGCTGGCGCCCGAACGCGCGCGTGCCGTGGTGCAGTCCGGGCCGTACCGCTTCACGCGCAATCCCATGTATGTCGGCGTGGCCCTGCAGCTGCTGGGCTGGTGCGCGTACCTGCGCAACCCACTGGCGCTGCTGGCGCTGGTGGCATTCGTGGCCTACATCACGCGCTTTCAGATCCTGCCCGAGGAGCGGGCGCTGGCACAGAACTTTGGCGAGCCATACCGCCAGTACCTGCGCCTGGTGCGGCGCTGGCTCTGAATATCATCGACGCCCATGTTTGCCTACATCCTCAAGCGCATCCTGCTCATGCTGCCCACGCTGCTGGGTGTGCTGCTGTTGACCTTCGTCGTCATCCAGTTCGTGCCCGGCGGCCCGGTGGAGCAGTACCTGGCCGAGGCCAAGGCGGGCGCCGCCGGTGCAGGGGGCGGCGGCGAGGGCGGCGGCATGGCCTACCGCGGCGCGCAGGGCGTGGACCCCAAGCGCCTGGAGCAGATCAAGGCGCTGTACGGCTTCGACAAGCCGGCGCACGAGCGCTTTATCCAGATGCTGGGGCAGTTCGCGCGCTTCGACCTGGGGCGCAGCTTTTTTCAGAACAAGGACGTGTGGCAGCTGGTCAAGGAAAAGCTGCCCGTGTCCATCAGCCTGGGGCTGTGGACCTTTTTCATCAGTTACCTGGTCGCCGTGCCGCTGGGCGTGGCCAAGGCGGTGCGCGCGGGCTCGCGCTTTGACCTGGTGACCACGCTCATCATCCTGGTCGGCTATGCGATTCCGGGCTTTGTGCTAGGCGTGGCGCTGCTGGTGGTGTTTGGCGGGCAGCTGCAGTGGTTTCCGCTGCGCGGGCTGACGTCAAGCAACTGGGAGCAACTGAGCCTGATGGGTAAGGTGACCGACTACCTCTGGCACATCACCCTGCCCATCACCGCCATGGTGGCGGGCAGCTTTGCCGTGACGGCCATGCTGACCAAGAACGCGTTTCTGGAGGAGATCCGCAAGCAATACGTGCTCACGGCGCGCGCCAAGGGCCTCACCGAACGCCAGGTGCTCTGGGGCCATGTGTTCCGCAACGCGCTGATCCCCATCATCACCGGCTTTCCCTCAGCCTTCATTGGCGCGTTCTTCGCGGGTTCGCTGCTCATCGAGACGCTGTTCTCGCTTGACGGCTTGGGCCTGCTCAGCTACGAGAGCGTGATCCGCCGCGACTACCCCGTGGTGCTGGGCACGCTGTATTTGTTCACGCTGATCGGCCTGGTGACCAAGCTGATCTCCGACCTGTGCTACGTGTGGGTCGATCCGCGCGTGAAGTTCGATTGATGCCTATGTTAAAAATGGACATAATTTATATCCAACTTGTCCATCATTCATCGTCTGGAGGTGCATCATGACCTGGAACATCGCCAGTGCCAAACAGCAGTTCTCCGAGGTCGTGCGCCTGACAGCCGAGGAGCCGCAGGCCATCTACAACCGCGACAAACCCGTGGCGGTGCTGATCTCGGCGCAGGAGTACGAGGAGTTCAAGGCCTGGCAGGCGCAGAAAAAACGCCCCACGCTGGCCGAGCAGTTCGACGAGATCCGGGCGCTGCTGGCCGCGCGGGGCGAGGACGGTATCGAACTGCCGCCGCGCACCACCCGCTACAACCCCATGGTCGATGACCCGCATTACTGGGATTGATGGGGACGCTGGCAATGCAATTGGCCGATACCAATGTCGTTTCTGAACTCATGCGCAAACGCCCGGATGCGGGCGCGCTGGCGTGGCGCGAGATGGTCGATGCCACCTATGGAAAAGTGACCATTTCTGCGGTGACCGTCGATGAAATCATGTACGGCCTGGCGCGCAAGCAGGATGCGGGTTTGCAGGCCTGGTTTGACGGCTTCATCGGCCGCAACGAGGTACTGCCCGTGACGCAGACCATTGCCTATCGCGCCGGCGAGATGCGTGCCGGCTTTTCCCGGCGTGGCATGGTGCGCAGCCAGGCCGACATGCTCATCGCCGCCACCGCCCAGATCCACGCCCTGACCCTGGTCACGCGCAATGTGCGCGACTTTGACGGCTGCGGCATAGGCCTGCTCAACCCCTTTACCGCATGAGCGCCGCAAGCCCATCCTTGTCCCCCGGCCGCCGCGCCTGGCGGCGTTTCCGTGCCAACCGCCTGGGCTTCTGGAGCCTGGTGCTGTTCTGCACCCTGGTCGTCATCAGCCTGGCTGCCGAGCTGGTCAGCAACGACCGGCCGCTCATCGTGCGCTACCAGGGGCAGACCTACTTTCCCATGCTCAAGGACTACCCCGAGACCACGTTCGGTGGCGACTTCCAGACGCCCGCCGACTACCTCGACCCCTATGTGCGCCGGCGCATCACCGAGGGCGGCAACTGGGCGCTGTACACGCTCAACCCCTACGGCGCCAATACCCTGAACTACTTCGCCAAGCAGCCCAACCCCTCGGGCCCGTCGCGCGATAACTGGCTGGGCACGGACGACCGCGGGCGCGACCTGCTGGCGCAGCTGATCTACGGCTTTCGCGTGAGCGTGCTGTTCGGCATGGCGCTCACCGTGGTCGGCGTGGCGCTGGGCGTGGCAGCCGGCGCCGTGCAGGGCTTCTTTGGCGGCAAGACCGACCTGGCCTTCCAGCGCTTCATCGAGATCTGGGGCTCCATGCCGGAGCTGTACCTGCTCATCATCTTCAGTGCGGTGTTTGCGCCCAGCATTGCGCTGCTGCTGGTGCTGCTCTCCCTGTTCGGCTGGATGGGGCTGTCGGACTATGTGCGCGCCGAGTTTCTACGCAACCGCCAGCTCGACTACGTGAAGGCCGCGCGCGCCCTGGGCGTGAAGAGCGGCCACATCATCTGGCGCCACATCCTGCCCAACAGCATGACGCCGGTGGTCACCTTCCTGCCGTTTCGCATGGGTGCGGCCATTTTGGCGCTGACCTCGCTCGACTTCCTCGGCCTGGGCGTGCCGCCGGGCACGCCCAGCCTGGGCGAGCTGCTATCGCAGGGCAAGAACAACATCGACGCCTGGTGGATCTCCATCTTCACCTTCGCCGTGCTGGTGACCACGCTGCTGCTGCTCACCTTCATGGGCGACGCGCTGCGCGACGCCCTCGACCCCCGCAAGGGGGAGCACTGACATGCGCGCCACTGCCCCCATGAACCCTCAGTCGCCCCCGCTCTTGCAAGTACGGGATCTGCAGGTGCGCTTTGGCGCCAAGCAGGTGGTGCACGGCGTGAGCTTTGACATCGCCCCCGGCGAGAAGCTGGCCCTGGTGGGCGAGTCGGGTTCGGGCAAGACCGTGACGGCGCTGGCCCTGCTGCGCCTGGCCGGCGACGCCCAGCTGACGGGCAGCGCGCTGATGGCCGGGCGCGATCTGCTGCAACTGAGCGAACGCGAGTTGCGCGGCGTGCGCGGCGGCGACATCGCCATGGTGTTCCAGGAGCCCATGACCGCGCTGAACCCGCTCATGCCCGTGGGCGAGCAGGTGGCCGAGGTTTTGATGCTGAAACAGGCCCTGACAAAGGCACAGAGCGCGCAATCAGCTATCGAATTGTTAGCAAGCACGGGCATCCCCGAGCCCGCGCGACGCGCCGGCAGCTTCCCGCACCAGCTCTCGGGCGGGCAGCGCCAGCGCGCAATGATCGCCATGGCCCTCGCCTCGCGGCCCAAGCTGTTGCTGGCCGACGAACCGACGACGGCGCTCGACGTCACGCTGCGCGGCCAGATCCTCGATCTGTTGTCCGACCTGCAGCGCCAGACCGGCATGGCCGTGCTGCTCATCACGCACGACCTGCTGCTGGTGCGCCGCTTTGCCGACCGCGTGGCGGTGATGGAGCAGGGCGTGCTGGTGGAGCAGGGCGCGGTGGCGCAGGTGTTTGGTACCCCGCAACATGACTACACGCGCCGCCTGATCGGCAGCACGCCGCAGCGCGACGTGATCGAGGGTGCGGCGGCCGAAGGCGCCACCCCCGCCGCCCAGGCCGATGCACTGCGCGTTGCCTATCCCGTGCCACTGCCGGGTTTTCGTGGCTGGTTTGCCAAGGGCGAGTTCGTGGCGGTCAACGGCGTGGGTTTTCGCCTGCAGCGCGCGCGCACTCTGGGCGTGGTGGGCGAGTCGGGCTCGGGCAAGTCCACGCTGGCCCAGGCCCTGCTGGGCCTGTTGCCGTCAACGGGTGAGTTGCAGGTGACGGGCCAGGCCTGGCAGCAGCCGTCGCATGGCAACAGCTCCCATAACCAGGCCTTGCGCCAGCAGGTGCAGGTGGTGTTCCAGGACCCGTTCTCGTCGCTGTCGCCGCGCATGACCGTGGAAGAGATCGTCGGCGAGGGCCTGCAGGTGCACGCACCCCAGCTGCCGCTGCCTGAACGCCGCGCGCGCGTGGCCGCCATGCTGGCCGAGGTGGGCCTGACCGAGGCGCAGTTTCCCGGCCTGCTCGCGCGCTACCCGCATGAATTCTCGGGCGGCCAACGCCAGCGCCTGGCGATCGCGCGCGCCCTCATCGTCCAGCCGCAGCTGCTGGTGCTGGACGAGCCCACCAGCGCGCTGGACGTGACCATCCAGCAGCAGGTGCTGTCGCTGCTGCAGCGGCTGCAAAAGGAGCACGCCCTGTCCTACCTGCTCATTACCCATGATGTGGCCGTGGTGCGCGCCATGGCGCATGAGGTCATCGTCATGAAGGACGGCGAGGTGGTGGAGTCCGGCAGCGTGCAGCAGGTGCTGGATGCGCCGCAGCACCCCTACACGCAGCGCCTGGTGGAGGCGGCGCGCGCGCCGTGAGCGCAGCTCCAGGCCACTGCCGGCTAGAATATGCGCTTTACAAGATAACAAGGGCGAGAAAGGCAATGTCGGTTATGACACCGCGAACTACGACGGAGACCTCCACCGGCCGCTAAGGCTGGCCGTTCGCGCCTGCACGAGAGCTTTTCTCACCCTCACCAAAGCGCGGACTTTTGTACCGCGCTTTTTTGCTTCTGGGCCTCAAAGCGCGCGCCGCAACCGCAATTCCCAAGGATTTCTCACATGCTTCACATCACGCTGCCCGATGGTTCCCAACGCGAATTCCCCGGTCCGGTGACCGTGGCCGAGGTGGCCGCCTCCATCGGCGCTGGCCTGGCCAAGGCAGCCCTCGCCGGCAAGATCGGTGACAGGGTGGTCGATACCAGCCACCTGATCACCGAAGACAGCCCGCTGGCCATCGTCACCGCCAAGGATGCCGATGGCCTGGAGGTCATTCGCCACTCCACCGCCCACCTGCTGGCCTACGCCGTCAAAGAGCTGTTCCCGGACGCGCAGGTCACCATAGGCCCGGTGATCGACAACGGCTTTTATTACGACTTTGCGTACAAGCGCCCGTTCACGCCCGAGGATCTGGTAGCGATCGAGAAGCGCATGGCCGAGCTGGCCGCCAAGGACGAACCGGTGGTGCGCCGCGTGCTGCCGCGCGACGAAGCCGTGGCGTATTTCAAGGGCCTGGGCGAGCACTACAAGGCCGAGATCATCGCCAGCATCCCCAGCAACGAGGATGTGAGCCTGTACCGTGAAGGCGCGTTTGAAGACCTGTGCCGCGGCCCGCACGTGCCCAGCACCGGCAAGCTCAAGCACTTCAAGCTGATGAAGGTGGCCGGGGCCTACTGGCGTGGCGACCATCGCAACGAGATGCTGCAGCGCGTCTACGGCACGGCCTGGGCCAGCAACGACGAACTGCAGAACTACCTGCACATGCTGGAAGAGGCAGAGAAGCGCGACCATCGCAAGCTCGGCCGTGAACTCGATCTGTTCCACATCGACGAGCATTCGCCCGGCACCGTGTTCTGGCACCCCAAGGGCTGGACGCTTTGGCAGCAGGTCGAGCAATACATGCGCCGCGTCTACCAGGACAACGGTTACCAGGAGGTCAAGGGCCCGCAAATCCTGGACAAGAGCCTGTGGGAGAAGACCGGCCACTGGGACAAGTACCGCGAGAACATGTTCACGACCGAGTCGGAAAAGCGCGACTATGCCCTGAAGCCGATGAACTGCCCGGGCCACATCCTGATCTTCAAGCAGGGCATCAAAAGCTACCGCGACCTGCCGCTGCGCTACGGCGAGTTTGGCCAATGCCACCGCAACGAGCCCACCGGCGGCCTGCACGGCATCATGCGCGTGCGCGGTTTCACGCAGGACGATGGCCATATCTTCTGCACCGAAGACCAGATCCAGCCCGAGGTGCTGGCCTTCACGCAGTTGCTGCAGAAGGTCTACGCCGACTTTGGCTATAGCGACATCATCTACAAGGTGGCTACGCGCCCCGAGGCGCGCATCGGCTCGGATGAGAGCTGGGACAAGGCCGAGGCGGCGTTGATCCACAGCCTGGAGGCGTCGGGCTGCGCGTTCGAGATTTCGCCCGGCGAGGGCGCCTTCTACGGCCCGAAGATCGAATACACCTTGAAGGACGCCATTGGCCGGCACTGGCAGTGCGGCACGATACAGGTGGACTTTTCCATGCCCGAGCGCCTGGACGCCGAATACGTCGGCGAGGATGGCGGCCGCCACCGTCCGGTGATGTTGCACCGCGCCATCGTTGGTTCGCTGGAGCGCTTCATCGGCATCCTGATCGAGCAGCACGCGGGCGCGCTGCCGGTGTGGCTGGCGCCGCTGCAGGTGGCGGTGCTCAACATCACCGATGCACAGCAGGACTACTGTCGCGAAATTGCCGCAAAGCTGCAAAAAGCACTGCCCCATCAAGAGCTTAGGGTGGTGACCGATCTGCGCAACGAAAAGATTACGTATAAAATACGCGAGCATGCGCTGCAAAAGCTGCCCTACATCCTGGTCGCCGGCGACAAGGAAAAGGCCGCCGGAGCCGTCGCAGTGCGCGCCCGGGGCAACAAAGACCTGGGTGTGATGTCCCTCGACGCCTTTGTCGAACTGATCGCACGGGACATCGCCTCCAAAGCCTGATTTTTGAGAATCAAACATCGCTTTGAAGCGCACAGGTGGTGCGTGAGCAGCTACGCTTTTCGTAGCTTTTTTGATTGAAGGTGAAAGCCATCGCTACTGAATTTCGTGACCGTCGCCAGCGTGAGGAACGCAAGCACCGTCTGAACCGTGAAATCACGGCGCCTGAAGTGCGCCTGTCTGGTCCTGAAAATGAGCCCATCGGCATCGTCAGCCTGCAGGAAGCCCTGCGCATGGCGGGCGACCTGGACGTGGATCTGGTGGAAATTGCCGCTACGGCCAGTCCTCCCGTCTGCCGCTTGATGGATTACGGCAAGTTCAAGTACCAGGAGCAGAAGAAGGCGGCCGAGGCCAAGGCCAAGCAGACGGTCATCGACATCAAGGAAGTGAAATTCCGTCCGGGTACGGATGATGGCGACTACAACATCAAGCTGCGCAACATCCGCCGCTTCCTGGCCGATGGTGACAAATGCAAGATCACGCTGCGCTTTCGTGGCCGCGAGATCACGCATCAGGAACTAGGCCTAGCACTGCTCAACCGCCTGCGTGACGACCTGGCCGACACCATTTTGGTCGAGCAGTTCCCCAAGCTCGAAGGCCGTCAGATGATCATGATGATCGCGCCGGCGCGCAAGAAGCCTGGGGTCAAGCCGGCGGCAGATGCCGCGCCGGTCGCCAGCGGCAGCGAAGCGGCGTAAGCAAAGAAAATTTGGCCGGCGTCCATTGCGAGATGGGCGCCAGCCGATAGGCGGTGCGAGAGCATTGCCGCACGGCGGACTGTAAAGCCTGCCGTTTTAAAAAGTGGCTCGGGGCCAGCAAGGATGCACAGTGGTGTGCAGACGCCTCACGAGCACAAATCAAAGGAGCATGCAAATGCCCAAAATGAAGACCAAGAGCAGCGCGAAGAAGCGTTTTCGCGTTCGTCCGGGTGGCACCGTCAAGCGCGGTCAAGCCTTCAAGCGTCACATCCTGACCAAGAAGACCACCAAGAACAAGCGCCAACTGCGTGGCATCGTGAATGTGCACGACGGTGACATGGGCTCCATCGCCAAGATGCTGCCCATGGCTGGCCTGTAATCAACTGACGAACAAGGAGAAAACACATGCCTCGCGTCAAACGTGGTGTAACGGCCCGCGCCCGTCACAAAAAGGTTCTCGCCCTGGCCAAGGGTTTCCGCGGTCGCCGCGGCAATGTCTTCCGCATCGCCAAGCAGGCGGTGATGAAGGCTGGTCAGTACGCTTACCGCGATCGCCGCAACAAGAAGCGCGTGTTCCGCCGTCTGTGGATCACGCGTATCAACGCTGCTGCGCGTGAACTGGGCCTGACCTACAGCCAGTTCACCAACGGCCTGAAGAAGGCCGCCATCGAGATCGATCGCAAGATGCTGGCCGACCTCGCGGTGCACGACAAGGCTGCCTTTGGCAGCATCGTGGAGCAAGTCAAGGCCAAGCTGGCTGCTTGAGTTCACGATAGATAGCTACTTGTTTTGTAGCTGTCTGCGCACAAACAGCAAGGGCTAGGGCTTGAAAAGGCGCTAGCCCTTGTTTTATTTCAAGAGTCGATATGAACGAGCTGGATTCCCTGGTGACAAGCGCGAGCGAAGCCTTCGCGCATGCTGCAACCCCTGCCGACCTGGAAAACGCCAAGGCGCTGTTTCTGGGCAAGTCGGGCCGCCTGACTGAACTGATGAAGGGCATGGCGCAGCTCTCGCCCGAGGACAAGAAGACGCGCGGCGCAGCCATCAACGTCGCCAAGCAGGCTGTGGAGGCCGCATTGACGGCACGTCGCCAGGCCCTGGCCCAGGCCGAGCTGGAACGCCAACTCCAGGCCGAGGCGTTGGACGTGACGCTGCCCGGCCGCAAGCAAGGCCGTGGCGGTCTGCACCCGGTGTCGCTGACGCTGGAGCGCATCGAGGGCATCTTCGGCTCCATGGGTTTTGACGTGGCCGACGGCCCCGAGATCGAGACCGACTGGTTCAACTTCACGGCACTGAACACGCCCGAGGACCACCCGGCGCGCTCCATGCACGACACCTTCTACGTGGAAGGAGGCACCGCCACAGCGCCCAACCTGCTGCGCACGCACACCAGCCCGATGCAGATCCGCCATGCCGTGCAGCATGTGAAGAAATACCGCGACCTGATTGACGCCGGCCAGGCCATGCCCGAGATCCGCGTCATCGCGCCCGGCCGCACCTACCGCGTCGACAGCGACGCCACGCATTCGCCCATGTTCCACCAGTGCGAAGGCCTGTGGATTGGCGAGAACGTCAGCTTCAAGGATCTGAAGGTCATCTTCACGGCGTTCTGCAAGACCTTCTTTGAAAGCGATGACCTGGTACTGCGCTTTCGCCCCAGCTTCTTCCCCTTCACCGAGCCCAGCGCCGAGATCGACATCCAGTTCCAGAGCGGGCCGCTGGCCGGCCGCTGGCTGGAGGTGGCCGGCAGCGGCCAGGTGCACCCCAACGTGGTGCGCAACATGGGGCTGGACCCCGAGCGCTTCATCGGCTTTGCGTTCGGCATGGGGCCGGACCGCCTGACCATGCTGCGCTATGGCGTGAACGATTTGCGCCTGTTCTTCGACGGCGACATCCGCTTCCTGTCGCAGTTCCAGTAACGCAAAAAGGTGAGCTGTTCGCGCTTGTCCTGATCGGACATCAACACGTTTTCATATTGAAACGCACGTATAGCAAGCGCAATAAGCTCATTTTTAAAGAGCACGCCAAAGAATCTGACTATGCAATTTCCCGAATCCTGGTTGCGCGAATTCTGCAACCCCGCACTTTCCACGCAAGAGCTGGCCGACACCCTGACCATGGCCGGCCTAGAGGTGGAAGAACTCGCCCCCGTGGCCCCGCCGTTCACGAAGATCGTCGTCGGCGAGATCAAGGAGGCCGTGCAGCACCCCGACGCCGACCGCCTGCGCGTGTGCCAGGTGGACGTGGGGCAGGGCGCCCTGCTGAACATCGTCTGCGGCGCGCCGAATGCACGCGTGGGCATCAAGGTGCCCTGCGCCATGGTGGGTGCCGAGCTGCCGCCGGGCGAGGACGGCAAGCCCTTTTTGATCAAGGTGGGCAAGCTGCGTGGCGTGGAGAGCTACGGCATGCTGTGCTCGGCGCGCGAGCTCAAGCTGTCTGAAGACCACGGTGGCCTGCTCGAGCTGCCCGCCGATGCTCCGCTGGGCCAGGACATCCGTGACTACCTGAAGCTCGACGACACGCTGTTTACGTTGAAACTAACGCCGAACCTGGCGCATTGCCTGAGCGTCTATGGCATCGCGCGCGAACTTTCGGCCCTGACCGGCGCCCCGCTGGCCCAGCCGCAGTTCCCCCAGGCCGTCACCAGCATTGCCGACCGCGTCGCGGTGCGCATCAGCGCGCCCGACCTGTGCGGGCGCTTCTCCGGCCGCGTGATCCGCAACGTCAACACCCGCGCGGCCACGCCGCAGTGGATGGTGGACCGCCTGGCGCGTTGCGGCCAGCGCAGCGTCTCGCCGCTGGTGGACATCTCCAACTACGTGATGTTCGAGTTCGGCCGGCCCAGCCACATCTTCGACCTGGACAAGATCCACGGCGGTCTGGATGTGCGCTGGGGAGCTGCGGGCGAGCAGCTCAAGCTGCTGAACGGCAACACCGTCACGCTGGACGAAAAGGTCGGCGTGATCGCCGACGAGCGTGCAGTCGAGTCGCTCGCCGGCATCATGGGCGGCGACGCCACGGCCGTGTCCGACGACACGCGCCACATTTACGTCGAGGCCGCCTTCTGGTGGCCCGAGGCTGTGGCCGGGCGCTCGCGCCGCTACAACTTCTCGACCGACGCCGGCCACCGCTTCGAGCGCGGCGTCGATCCGCAGCTCACCGTGGAACATATCGAGCGCATCACGCAACTCATCGTCGAGATCTGCGGCACGCCCGAGACGGCTTGTGCCCCCATTGATGACCAGCAGGTGAATCTGCCCGCGCCGAACCCGGTGCGCATGCGCGTGGCGCGTGCCGCCAAGGTCATTGGCATGCCGCTGACGCTGGCGCAATGCGTGGATGCGCTCAAGCGCCTGGGCCTGCCGGTGCAGCAGGGCGAGGGCGTGCTCACCGTGCAGCCACCGTCCTTTCGCTTCGACCTGCGGCTGGAGGAGGATCTGATCGAGGAAGTCGCCCGCGTGGTCGGCTACAACAACCTGCCCACGACGCCGCCGCTGGCGCCCATCACGCCCAAGCTACGCCTGGAGTCGCACCGCAGCAGCTTTGCCGTGCGCCGCGAACTGGCCGCCCTGGGCTACCAGGAAACCATCAACTTCAGCTTTGTCGAAGAGCACTGGGAGAAGGAGCTGGCCGGCAATGACACCCCCATCAAGCTGCTCAACCCCATCGCCAGTCAGCTGAGCGTGATGCGCTCGTCGTTGCTGGGTTCGCTCTTGCAGGTCTTGAAGTTCAACCTGGATCGCAAGGCTGCCCGCGTGCGCGTGTTTGAACTGGGCCGTGTATTCCTGCGTGATGCCAGCGTGAAGAACACCGACACCACGGTGGAGGGCTTTCATCAGCCCATGCGCGTGGCCGGTCTGGCCTATGGCGCGCCCGATGCGCTGCAATGGGGCCGCAAGGACAAGGCCGTGGACTTCTACGACGCCAAGGGCGACGTGGAGGCGCTGCTGGCGCCGCTGCGCCCAACGTTCGAGTCGGCCACGCACCCCGCGCTGCACCCGGGCCGCTGCGCCCGTGTGCTGCTGGCCGGCCAGGCCATTGGCTATGTCGGCGAGCTGCATCCGCAGTGGCGCCAGTCCTGGGATCTGCCGACGGCACCAATGCTGTTCGAGCTGGAGCTCGACGCCGTGCTGCAGCGCCAGGTGCCGGCCTTCCGCGCCGTCGCCAAGCGTCAGCTGGTGGAGCGTGACATTGCCGTGGTGGTGGCCGAGCGCGTTACGCATGACGAGGTGATGCGTGCCATCCGAGGCTCGTTGCCGGGTGAACTGTTGCGCTCGGCTGTGCTGTTCGACGTCTTCCGCCCTCAGCCGCAACGCGCAGGTGAGGCTATGGCTGCTGGTGCCATCGCCCAGGGCGAGAAGAGCCTGGCCATTCGCCTGACCCTGGGCAGCGACGCCGAGGCCTTGACCGATGCGCAAATTGATGCCGCCGTGCAGTCCGTGCTGCAGGCGTTGACCCAGCAAACCGCAGCGAGGTTGCGATGACGATGGAATCCGAGCCGATGGCAATCGAGTTTGCCGTGGACAGTCTGGAGTCGCCGGCGCTCACCAAGGCGCAGCTGGCCGATTTGCTGTTCGAGCATATCGGCCTGAACAAGCGCGAGTCCAAGGACATGGTGGACGCGTTTTTCGACCTGATCGCGCAAAGCCTGATCGCTGGCGAAGATGTCAAGCTCTCGGGTTTTGGCAACTTCCAGATCCGCACCAAGGCCGCGCGGCCCGGGCGCAATCCGCGCACTGGCGAGGCCATTCCCATCGAGGCACGCCGCGTGGTCACCTTCCATGCCAGCAGCAAGCTCAAGGAGCAGATCCAGGGGTGAGCGGCGCCAAGGCCAGGTTGACACTGCTTTGCTTTTGCAACCGGTGGCAAGCCTGGTGGCCGCAATAGACCTGCAGTACTCTCAACGCTTTCGCCGCGTCAACGCATCACCATGAGCCAGTCGCTGCCCGCCATACCAGTCAAGCGCTACTTCACGATTGGTGAGGTGGCGCAGCTGTGCGGCGTCAAGCCCCATGTGCTGCGCTATTGGGAACAGGAGTTCACCCAGCTGCGCCCCATGAAGCGCCAGGGTAACCGGCGCTACTACCAGCACCACGAGGTGCTGATGATCCGCCGTATCCGCGACCTGCTGTACGACCAGGGTTTCACCATCGTCGGCGCACGCAACCGACTGCATGAGCTGGCGCAGGCAGACAAGGGAGCGCGTGACGCCGCGTTGCCGCCGGATGCATTGGACGATCAGCCGATTGATCGTGCCCCCGCCTTGGCCCTGCCGCTGGACTCCAATGCGCTCAGAACGGAATTGGAAGAAATTCGCGCACTTCTTTTTTAGTGCTGATTTTTCGGTATAGAATTCAAATCTTGTCGGCGTGTAGCGCAGCCTGGTAGCGCACTTGCATGGGGTGCAAGGGGTCGCGAGTTCGAATCCCGCCACGCCGACCATAAATGACAAAAGCCCGGTACCGAAAGGTCCGGGCTTTTTTCTTGTCTTTGTCTCAGTTCGTCAAAAAATATCTTTATAAATCAACGACTTACAAGGTTATTGAGGCGAGCGCATTGGGAGAGGACCGAAAATTCCGCATGGGTGACTTTGGTCTGTAATAGTCTGGAGAGTGCGACAAGTTTGCGACAAAATTTCTTGTCGCATCACCAAACTAGGCTTGTACCAATGTGAAAGCGGTCTGACGTGGTCAGCTGGGTGGTAGCCCGCGATGACGCCGTTGGCTGTCGATACAGCAGTTGTCCAAGGCAAGCGGCTGGAAGTGGGAAAGCATTGCGCACTGGATAGACGAGGGACTGCTCGAATCGCATGAGATTGTGCTGCGGGGGGCAACCTTGTCGTGAGGTGATGCCTGAACAGCTGCTGGCCTTCAGTCGGACATATGTGCCGCTTGCCACCTTGGCACACACCTTGGACAGCAAGTCCTCCGCTGTGCTGGAGCGCTTGGGCAGCATCCCTCTACTTCGCGGGAAGCTCCTTCCCAACGGGGCGTTCCGAGGTGCCTTGGTGCGATTGGCGGACCTGGCTCAAGCAGCGCTCTGTCCTGCTCTTCGGGGCGGATGAACCCCGCCGGATGTGCGTTTTGACCATTAGAGGCGTATCTCAATGCAACCAAACGAAGTTGACAATGCGGACGCTTTCGTGACGACCGACCCCGATGTCATGGGTGGGGCGACGATGTTCGCTGGCATTTGCCGCGACGCCACGTTCCCGCCTACGAATTTCTGACGTCAGGGCGCCAATGCGCCTACCTTGGCGCTAGACTGGGTGCCAGAGAGGAAGCTCTGCGATGTTCCACCGACCCCCACCGCCCGAGGGCTATGCGAGCTGGCTTGACTACGCTGTGTCTACCATGGACTCGCGTTCTGTAGAACTTCAATACCTGCTCGCCGACGACGAGCAGAAGTGGACCCGGTATGACATGGAGGTCGCAGTTCGGGAGGAGCTTGCTGAGCTGCGCAAGCTCGCCTCCGCCCCTCTCCAGCGCTAGTTCTAATCCTGTGGCCCGACAAAGTCCGGACCGGCTTTAACGGGCTGGGCGTGCAGTAGTGACCCCGTTTCTTCGCAGCGTGTCCAACTCGCGCAGAAAGCCATATTGCACGGTGAATTCGTTTGCAAACTGAACCGTTTAGAGGTACTTTTTGAAAACGCTTGGGAGCTCTCAGCACTTTGAATTTCAGGCTTCCCTCAGGCGTGACTTCACACGGAATTACTACCAGAACGGGCTGTGGCGCCCCCTGGCTTCCAACTTAAACATCAGAAAAAACTGAATCAAAGAAGCAGTTTTCAAACCATCGCTACACGTAGTGCATCAACGTTGATGCGCCCTTAGGAAATGTGATGAGTTTGAATATTGCAAAACTGCTTGCGACCTTGAGCCAGTCTGCGCGAGACCAGAAGTTGCTGGCCCGAGGCCGGCTGGTGAGCCCATGCCAGATGGGAGACCTGCCCTTCAGTCATGACGTCCTACCAGACGATGCGTGGCTTCTGGTTGGTGAGTTACATCCGGAACTATTCGCACTGTTGAAAGGCAGCGGACGGCTTAGCATCGATGTCACTCTTCTTGAGGCGAACATCGGCATCTTTTATCTGGTGGTCAGACATGCAGTCGGGGGATGGGAGCACAGGTTTGTGTTGCCGATGGCTGGAGCGTCTGCAAGGGCATACGTGGGCTCGATGGAGAAATACGGTGTGCATGCTGCACTGACGTCGACAGGTAACACAAACGCGTTTCTCAATCATTTGCAGCGAAACCCTTCGGATGAAGTTGTTGCGAAGCTTCTAGCGACAGACATAGTGGACTTCGTCGGGGACGGTACTGCGGTTGCAGTCGAGAGCATCGCAACAGCGCTACAGCTCCTTGAACCACATGCGTTGCCGCATTTTTCCGCTTCAACTGAAATCAAAAACGTGTGTGTTTCGCTGGTTTATGCGGATGAATTGGCAGCTCAGCTCGAAGTTCTTTCGACTTTGCCAGTGAAGCACTGAAACGTAGGTCAGTTGCTGTGAGTCACTGGCCCACACGGGACAGTGTTGATGATTCCGCCCTCCAAAACCGAGTTTTGGAGGGCGTTTTTTGTTCCCAAGTTAAAACGTCACGGCGGTTGCTACACGCTGTGCGAGGCAGAAATTGCTCGCACATGCTCGCCTGGGCATTACCTGCGTGCGACCTGATGGTGCAAGTGGACAGCCGGATGGGATGGTTTTGCGCCATCCTTGGAGGCGCATCGACCTGGTTGAGGGCGAGCCCCAAGCTGTCCTGCGCGAATGCCAAGACTTGCCGATGAGATGGCAAGGAGCCTGTGCAGGCGCTGGGCAGCATTGACCGCCATAACGATTGGAGCTGACCACGATGCTGGCGCTGGCCACGGACAGCAAACGACCCAAAACGGCCGTAGCGGTTTCCCGAAAGATGCCTGGCAGCCAAAACCAGACTTTTCGAACTGGACTGCTCCGAAGCTGCGATTGGCGAACTCACCCAGCCGGCCAGTTGCGGTCCTTCAAGAGGTCCCATTGGACTCCCCTGCAGCGGACGCTCAATGGGTTAGGTCAGCCGCAGCGGGAGGAGGTGCTTCGAAGCGGCAATAATGCTAGTAAATACAAGCTGACAAGGAGAGGGGAAAATGCGAATTAGTCGAATCGCGGTCGAGAACTACGCCAACTTCGAGAACGTCGACTTCGCCACAGACGACAGCCTTGTGATTGTCGGCGAAAACAAGGCTGGCAAGAGCAACCTGCTCCGGGCTTTGCGCCTAGTGCTCGACCCTATGCTCCCTGACCGTGACCGGCAGCTGGGCCTCGAGCACTTTTGGGACGGCTTAGGCGATGCGAAGCTAGGTGCTACCGTCAAAGTGGTCGTTGAATTCACAGACTTTGAGGACAACGACAACCTGCTCACCGTGTTGGGTGGCAGCTTGGTGGACTCCGAGACGCCAGTCGTCGCCCGGCTGACCTACATGTATCGCCCCAAGGCTGCGCTTGAAGGCGCTGCGCCGCAGACCTTGGCGGACTACGAGTTTCTCGTATTCGGCGGCACCAACGAGGACAACGTGTTAACGGCTGCTCGCAGGCGCGAGCTGCCGATGGATTACCTATTCGCACTGCGCGACGCCGAAGGCGACCTTCTGAACTGGAGGCGCTCGCCCCTTCGGCCAATCATCGAGGAGCTGACGGCCAGCCTGGATGGCGAAACCCGCGAGGAACTCCAGCTGCTTGTCAGCAACGCCCAGAACAGCCTGGCGCAGCGCCCTGAGGTCTCTGCTGCCGCAACCAAGTTGTACGACCGCCTTGTGGAGATGGTCGGCGACGAACACGCAGTGTCCTTGACGCTGGGCGCGACCCCGACCAATGTGGACGTACTGCTGCGGGGCTTGCGGCTCCTAATCGACGGGGGGGCCCGCGGCATTGGCGACGCGAGTCTGGGAACAGCGAACCTGCTCTTCTTAACCCTGAAGGGGCTGGAGCTTGAGCGAGCGGTCGAAGCGGGCGAGCGCAGTCACACGTTCCTGGCTATCGAGGAGCCGGAGGCTCACCTTCATCCGCACGTTCAGCGATTGGTGTACAGGCACTACCTCGGTGAGGAGGGCGATGCGCCGGAGAACGTGACCACCATCTTGACAACTCATTCGCCGCACATCGCGAGCGTAGCGCCCCTGCGCTCCATCATCCTGCTGCGTGAAGACGCTGGGAGTGGGTCGACCTCGATTACGTCCGCGGCGGAGGTGGAACTGCCGCCTGACGATGAGGACGACCTGCAGCGCTACATCGACGTCACACGGGGCGAGCTCTTCTTCGCGCGCGGCATCATCTTCGTCGAGGGCGACGCCGAGCGCTTCCTCATTCCCGAGTTTGCTGCGGCACTCGGCATCGACCTCGACGCACTTGGGGTGACGGTGTGCTCCGTGGCCAGCGCCAACTTCCTGCCCTACGTGAAGCTCGTGGGGCCTGACGCATTGGACATCCCCTTTGTCATCTTGACGGACCTTGACCCGCCGGATGATGGGGGCCCGCCGCTTGCCTTCGCCAGAGTTCGTGACATCCTGGCCCTGTCGATGGAGCAGGAGGACATAGACCAGTACGAGGAGTTCGACGACATCTGGGAAGACGGCGAGATGAACGGCATCTTCGTCAACGACAAAACGCTGGAAGTCGAGCTGTTCCAGGCTGGCATGGGTGCCGCAATGGCGCCCGTACTGAAAAAGCACGCGAACTCTTGGGGGCCCCAGCGCAGGGCCGTGATGAAGGGCTGGATAGACGACCCGACCACGCTGGAGGAGAGCAAGCTCCTGGGCTGGGTCGGCGAGGTTGGCAAAGGCCGCTTCGCGCAGGCATTGGCCAGCTCGGCCACGGCGGCGGTTTGCCCCGAGTACATCAAGAAGGCGTTGGCCTTCGTGAAGAATGGCTTCTCCCCAGTCGAGTCCTAAGTACCTGCAAGCTGCGCTGCAGTTGCGTGACAACCCAGGACAGTGGGCGGCTTACGAGTCTGCCGGGAACTGCTGCGTGCTGGCCGGCCCAGGCAGCGGAAAGACCAAGACGCTCGTCACGAAGCTGGCACGTGTCATGGCAGAAGACGTGAGGTCGCCTCGAGGCGTGGCCTGTATCACCTTCAGCAATGAAGCGGCGCGTGAGCTCATTCGGCGCCTTCGGCAACTTGGACTTGAGCAGTCGCCGCGGCTGTTCGTCGGCACCGTTCACTCGTTCTGCCTGCTGCATCTGCTGTTGCCCTTTGCCCAGCTGGCCGGCCTGAAGCTGCCGTACCCACTGAAGGTCGCCACGGAATCCGAGGCTGCGAGCATCTACCGGGCGGTGGCAGACCAGCTCCGGGGCATCGGCCAACCGGTGAGCAAATTTGAGGTCGACCGCCATCGCCGAGTGAACCTGGACCGCGGCATTAGGGCATGGACGCAGAACGAGGAGATGACTGGCCTGGCCGAGGCGTATGAGCAGGAGTTGCACAAGCGGGGTCTTATTGACTTCGAGGACATCGTGCACTACGGCCAGCGGCTCGTGAACGAGCATGACTGGGTCTTGAAAGTCATTCGAGCGAAGTTTCCAGTGCTAGCCGTGGACGAGTATCAAGACCTGGGCGTTGCGCTTGACCGTATCGTGCGCCGACTTACCTTTGAAGGAGGCGTGCGTCTCATTGCGGTAGGCGATGTGGACCAGTCCGTCTATGGCTTCACGGGAGCAAACAGCGAGCTGCTGGAAGAGCTTTCTGAGGCGAATGACATCGAGACTATTCCACTGAAAATCAACTACAGAAGCGGCACGGGCATCATCGAAGTCGCGCAGCGGGCGTTGGCGAAAGACAGGGGTTACGAGTCTTCGGAACCCGAGAGACAAGCCTCCGTCCAAGCGCATAAGTGCGGCAAGGGTCTGCAGCACCAAGCTGAGTACGCTATGCAGACGCTGGTCCCCGCAGCACTGGCTGCCAAGAAGGGGCGGCAGCTCGGTGACATTGCAGTGCTGTACCGGAACCGGAATGTTGGCGACGCGGCGGCAATCGAAGCCGTCAAGGCCAAGTACCCGTTCGTGCGCATCGACAACGCCGCCCCGTACCGCAAGGTGCCACTCACGAGCTGGGTGGAAGATTGCGCCATCTGGTGTGCAGGAGGCTGGAAGGTTTCGTCACCACCGCTGCACGACTTGCAAGGCAGATGGATTTCGTTGCATGGCGGGTTGTCGGACAAGTTGGCGCGTGACGCTGCGGCGCGGCTCACACGTTTTCTGTGGGACCACCGAGGCGATGGCGCGGCGCTGGACTTTGTCGCGTCTCTGCGCGCCGAACTGCTCGACGAATTGATTGGCGACAGAACAGAGCTTGCCGACCAGAGCGAGCACGTGGAAGGCATGCACAAGGCACTTGAGAAGGGCGGGGTTCTTGTCGATACAACAAAGGCGCAGCTCGGTCGCCGTGATGGCGCTCCCAAGCAGCTCAATCTGCTCACGCTCCACTCCGCAAAAGGCACCGAGTACGACGTCGTCATCATCCTGGGCCTGGACCAAGGCGAGTTTCCGTCTCCGAATTGGGCTGATAACACTCCTGAGAGGATGGAGGAAGCGCGTCGGCTGTTCTACGTCGGCATCACGAGAGCGCGCGACGAGGTTCACCTGATGTACAGCGGCTTCAGGCAAGACCGGTTCGGCAGGACATGGCGCGAAGGGCAATCGCAGTTCTTGGATGGCCTGCTGCCGTAGCTCTACACCGAATGAAGCATCGCAAAGCGATGGTGGTGCATCGGATGACCCTATCGAATGCGGCCCTTAACTGAGGTCCGCTCCTGGCCGAACTCTGTCTGTCAGAGCCAGCGGAGCGGCCAGCCTTGACCGGCACAGGTGGTGTGTTCAACCTAGATACGCAGACTGCGACGGCAAGCTCCGTTCAGTAACCAAGCTTCAGGTTGCTCTGAGGTCAATCCCAGAGACTTCCAGCATTCCGTCGGTCCCAGCTCTGCGACCAAAGCACTTTGAAGCGCATCGATGAGGGCCACAGACTGCCCATTCGTCAGTGAAAACAGTCGCTCGAGCAGTGGCCAGAGGCTGGAATGTTCCGCTTCGTCGATTTCAACGCCCTGGTCATGGCAGATACGCTCGGCGAGCTGCGGTCCGCAGCTCGTCAATCAGGCCAGCCGATGTGAGTCAGTATCCCGCTCCAGAGGGGGCATATGTTGATGATTTCGCCCTCCAAGAGTTCGCTCTTGGAGGGCGTTTTTCAAATTTAGGCTAAACCGTGACGGCGGTTGCTACACGCTGTGCGAGGCAGACATTGCTCGCACATGCTCGCCTGGGCATTACCTGCATACGAGCCTCCCAATAATTTCAAAGGTGGCTCGCTGTGAAGTCGTTTTCGTCAAATGAATCAATCGCTTACAGCGCCCGCAGGTATTTCGTCCCGTCCGCTATACCTGCATCGCAGCTGGTCAAAAGCAAGCGTGTGCGAGTGCGAAAGCACCACTTGAACACACCGTTCACATACAAAATCATGCTCGACGACCAGGCTCGTCTGGTTGAGCAGAAGCTGATGAGCCCCAGGACCGCCGCCAATCGAGCGACCGCCTTGCGTGGTTTTTTGAAGTCCAACTGTCTTTGCGAAGACGACATTGTCGGCCTTGAGATGCGCCGACTGCATCCCGAAGCCTGCGAGCGTTATGTCCAGCACATGCAGCAAGACGAGCGCACGAGTCGCAACATCAGCAACTCGCTGTCAGCGTTGCGTCCGTGGAAGGAGGCCGTCATCGTTTATGACACGGCACAAGCAGTTGAGTCGCAGAAACCCACGCCATTCATGGCTGTTCTCAGGGAGATTTTTGAAGGGCAAAACGTGGCCCTTGCCGCAAGGAACATAGGTGTGGCGAAAGGCATGCTTCACGGTTGGCTCAACGGAAAGAAGCCACGTAACAGCAACGCCATGTACATCTCTCGCCTAGAGGCCTATTTCGGTCTCGACCGCGGATACTTGTTGCACTTGGCAGGCATCAAAGAGAAGGGCAAGCGAGTCGAAAGCGTTGGCGGCACACCCCGCCCAATCGAGTTTCGGAACCGGGTGGGGGAGCTCACGCGAATCATCTTCTGTCTGAAACCTAGACCTGTTACACCCTTGCGTGAGCAATGGGAAAACTACGTTCGCTACAAAACAGCGGCCAGCCTAGTGATGGACGGTCTGAAACGAACACGTCGGGGCCGTTGGCGAATTTCTCCATGTCCGATAACGGCAAGAACTGACACCAATTGGTGGGCATTTCTGCCAGAAAGACGCGGTCAAATCGTTGAGTACAAGGAGGTCGCGTCCGCTCGAATCGCCTGGGCCAAGACAGCTGCATACCTCGGGTGGCTCCGTCTGGCTCACGAGTCGGGCGGCGCAAACGTGCCCGAGTCCGAAGTCGAAACACTCGCGTGGCTTGCTGTTCCCGACCACATCGAGCGGTATCTCGATTGGACCAAAGCGCGGGTGAGGGCCCGTAACCAAGGAGCCACGCAGTTTTTGGCCTATGTCGCGTCTCTCGTGCGTCCCGAGGCAGGCTATCTGTGCCAGACGCCCCAACTGCAAGCCACGCTGCCGGAGCCTTACAGGAGTGCTGATTGGGATGAGCTCTGCAAAAAAACGTTTGAACTCACACATCAGCTGTCGGCATCGTACGACGATGAAATGCAGGTCTCAAGAGATTCGTTTGCGCCCATCATGTATATCCTACAGATGGCACAGCCAATGGACGCGATTGCCGACATGGTTCAGCGAATGCGCGCCGACCGACCTGTGCTCAACTCGAAAGCTGAGGCCATCTGGGCACGTGACATCGTGCTCATCAAACTACTGGCGTCGAACCCGATTCGTCGGCGAAACCTGATTCATCTGACGTGGCGTGCTGACAATACCGGTGAACTACATCAGCGTGACGATGGCTCGTGGTGGCTGAAAATTCACAAGTCACGCTTCAAAAACACTAGGGGCGCGGCTGGTGCGCGGGAGTTCTATGAGTGCCAAGTTAATGCAGCCGCTTGGACAGACATTGAGCGCTATGTACGCGTGCACCGCCCGCGACTTGTCCGAGGACCCACAGACTTGTTTTTCTTGAACTCGGCTGAAGGCCCAGGAAAATCGAATGACACACACCTCTGGACGGAGCTCGGGCGGCGTGTAGAAAAACTTACAGCGAAGTACCTCTATAAATGCCCGGGAATCGGTACACATGCTTTTCGTCACATAGTTGCGACGGCAATTCTCAAGGCTACCGGTGGTGATTTCAAAACAGCTGCGCTAGTACTGAATGACAAGGTAGCGACTGTCGAGAAACACTATGCATTCTTGACTGCGAACGACGGCGCAGAGCGGATGGCTCAACTGCTTGCAGGGTCCTTCAGCAGGATGTAATGCTGTTGGCCAGCGCCAGGATTTCCGCCAGGCCTACGTGTACCGCTTCCTTCCCTAGAATCAGGCACACATGGCAAATCAACTTACCCTCGAAACCCTCGAATCGTGGCTCTGGGAGTCCGCAAACATCCTGCGCGGCTCCATCGACTCGTCGGACTTCAAAAATTACATCTTCGGCCTGCTGTTCCTGAAGCGCTTCAACGACGTGTTCGAGGAGCGGGTCGCCCAGTTGGTGAAGGATGAAGGCCTGAGCGGCAAGGACGCCGAAGAGGAAGTCGAGGACAAGTGGGGGCACTTCCCCACCAGCGCCCGTTGGCCCGACCTCATTGCCCGCACCGAGAACATCGGCGAGGCGCTGGACAAGGCGTTCGCCACCATCGAAGCGAACAACCCCGAACTGCAGCACGTACTGACGGCCACCCAGTACGGTGACAAGCGCGTGCTGTCGGACGCTACCCTTCAACGCCTGCTGCGTCACTTCAACCAGTACAAGCTGGGCAATGCCGACCTGTACAAGGCGGACATGCTGGGTGACGCCTACGAGTACCTCATCAAGCAGTTCGCTGACGATGCCGGTAAGAAGGGTGGGGAGTTCTACACGCCCAAGGCCGTCGTGCAACTGGTCGTGAAACTCATCGACCCGCAGCCCGGCCACAGCGTGTACGACCCCACCTGCGGCAGTGGCGGCATGTTGGTGGAAAGTGCCCACCACATCGCCAAGCTGCCAGGTGGCCTGCTCTTGGGCGACAAGCCCAATGTGTTGCTGTTCGGGCAGGAAAAAAACCTCGGCACGTGGGCTATCGCCAAGCTGAACCTCTACCTGCACAACATGCGGGCCGAGATTGAGCGCGGCGATACCCTGGTCGAACCCAAGCACCTGGATGGCGACTACCTGAAGACTTTTGACCGGGTCATTGCCAATCCACCGTTCTCGGCCAAGCAATGGTGGTCGCCGCTGGAACTGGCCAACGAGGTGGAGCAGGAGGGCGACAAGAAGCCCAAGGCACCGAATTACAAGCAGGTCAGCGACCCCTACGGACGCTTCGTCTACGGCATCCCGCCGCGTGGCTATGCCGACCTCGCCTTCGCCCAGCACATGCTCGCCAGCCTCAAGGCCGATGGCCGCATGGGCATCATCCTGCCGCACGGGGTCCTGTTCCGCAGCGGCGAGGAAGGCAAGATTCGCGAGGGCCTGCTGTTCGGCACCGATGCCGCCAGCGGCAACCAGCCTGGCGACCTCATCGAGGCTGTCATTGGTCTACCCTCCGCGCTGTTTTACAACACCGGCATTCCGGCCTGCGTGCTCGTCCTGAACAAGCGCAAGCCTGCTGCGCTCAAGGGCAAGGTCATCATCATCGACGCCAGCCGCGACTACCTTGAAGGCAAGGCCCAGAACAGCCTGCGACCCGAGGACATCGCCCACATCGCCAGCACGCACAAAGCGGCCTTTGAACACCAGACCGAGGTGGAGAACTACTGCCGGGTGGTGACGCTGGACGAAATCCGCAGCAACGACGGTAACCTCAACATTGCTCGGTACATCGACAACGGTGAGACCGAAGAGACCGTCGATGTGGCAGCCACCTTGTCGCATTTGGCCGCACTGGCTGAGGAAGAGGCGCAGATAGATGCGCGTCTGAATGGCTATCTGGCTGAGTTGGGACTCATCAAATGACGACGAAGCGCACGGAGTCTGTCCTTGGACCTGTTCCCGACTCTTGGACCACAAGAAGGCTAGAAGAGGTCTCAGACTTCATCACAAAGGGCGGAACCCCAACTACCTATGGATTCGATTGGGCCAGCCAGAAGGACGGCATTCCGTTCTTCCGCAGCGAGTGCGTAACTGACCACGGATTCAACCCAAAGGGGATGAACTACATCCACGAGCAGGCTCATCAGCAGATGAGCCGCTCCGAAGTAAAGCCCGGCGACCTGCTGATGACCATCACGGGGAACATAGGCCGCGTTGCCGTTGCGCCCTCTGAATTTGAATCCGCCAACATCAATCAGCACATCGCTCGCATTCGCATCTTGGACGATGCTGGTGCAAACGCCAGCTTTGTCTATCACTGCCTGAAGCACGACGGGTATGCGACCCATTACCGCGCCATCCTGACTGGGCAGGCTTATCCGCAAATCAGTCTGCAGCAAGTTCGTGAAACGCCGGTCGCGCTTCCGCCTTTTGCCGAACAACAAAGAATCGCCGCCATCCTGACGGCCGTGGACGACAAGCTGGACGTGATTGCACGCCAGATTGAAGTCACCCAGACCCTCAAGCAGGGCCTGATGCAGACCCTGTTCAGCCGGGGTGTCGGCACCCAAGATGCCGATGGCCGGTGGGTGCCGCACGCCGAGTTCAAGGACAGTGAGCTGGGGAGAATCCCGCAGACATGGCGCGTGTGCCAACTGCAAGACATCTCGGAGTTCATTACCAAAGGGGGGACACCCACTACCTACGGGTTCGATTGGGTGAGGCCGGAGGACGGCATTCCCTTCTTTCGAAGTGAATGCGTCACCGACCAAGGGTTCAACTCAAAGGGGATGAACTTCATTGCCCACGAGGCCCATCGGCAGATGGAGCGCTCTGAAGTGCGGCCGGGCGATGTCCTGATGACCATTACTGGGAACATTGGCCGGGTAGCCAAAGCACCAACTGACTATGCAACGGCCAACATCAATCAGCACATTGCCAGAGTACGCGTCAATGATGGTGATGCTGAGTACGTTTACCAATGTCTGAAGCAGGACTTCTACGCAAAGTACTACGGCGCAATCCTGACTGGGCAGGCATATCCGCAAATCAGCCTTAAACAGGTTCGCGAGACTCCTATCGTTCTTGCCCCATTGCTTGAGCAGAAACATATCGCTCGTGTGCTTGCAGATGCTGACGTCAAGACTGCTCTGCTGGGACGGAAGCTGGGTGCATTTCAGACTCTCAAGCGTGGTCTGATGCAAAAGCTCCTCACGGGCGAATGGCGGGTCAGCGTGGACACAAGCGCGACCGGAACGTAAGAGGCAGGCATGGCGTCGCAGGCATTGCTCCCCCCAGACCCAACGCTTGAAATGCAGCGCGATGTGCAGCGCAAGCTGGGGCGGTGCCTGATTCGTCTGCAGCAGTACGAAATCCTGCTCAAGGCATTGGTGGCTCACGCCGACATCGCCGGACCACCGACTGAGCTACAGGCGGTGCAAGATGCACAGCTGGCCTGTACCCACAAGAAAACCTTGGGAACCTTGGTCGGCATGCTGACCGAGCGCCATCTAACTTCTGCCGACGAGGATGACGGCACTGAAGAGCCGCTGGGCGATGGCGGCATCTGGTTCCGCTTCCGCTTTAATTTGGGGCTGGACGCCAACCAGCACCAAGCCACCGCGGCGGCATTGAAAGAGTTGGTGGACCTGCGCAACGAGCTGGTTCACCATTTCTTGCAGCGCTTCAACATCTGGGAGCCGCAGGGCTGCATTGCCGCAGACGCCTATCTGGACGCCAGCTACGAGACCATCGACGGTCACTACCTGACCTTGCGCGGCTGGGCGCAGGGTATGGATGAGGCCCGTGCGGCGATGGCCTCGTTCATGCGCACGGCGGCGTTTGAAGACCTGCTGGTCAATGGTATTGCACCGGACGGCACGGTGGACTGGCCTGCCAGCGGGGCCGTGCGCTGCCTGCGCGAAGCCGAAACCCAGTTTGCGACCGAGGGTTGGACCCTGCTCAACACCGCGACTCCATGGATTCGCGCACAACACCCCGACCAGCATCCCCAGCGCTACGGGTGCGGCAGTTGGCGGCAAGTCATTCACGAGTCTCGGCAATTCGAGATTCGCAGGACGGTGAATACAGAACAAGGCTGCGGCGAGGTTTGGTATCGCAGCCGTCAGGAGGGAGCTAGCATGCCAGGGAAGAAAACCTCATGAGCCAGTCACCAGAAAAGACTGGCGTCGAAGCGCCTGCCATCGTGTCGCTGCTCAAGCTGGGCTACACCCATCTGCCCGGCCATGCGGTGCAGGTGGAGCACCGCCACCTCGCCCCGGTGCTTGAGGATGTGCTCCGGCCCCGGCTGCTGGCCCTGAACCCGTGGCTGGCCACGGCGCCCGGTGGGGTTGATGCGGCCTTGATTGAACTGCGCAAGCGGGTCAACGACGAACTGCTCCCGGCCAACAAGGTATTCTGGGAGCAGGTGGTGCACCGCTCGGACATCCAAGTGAAGGATGCCGAGGGTAAGCCGCGCAGTGTGCGCTTCTTCGACGCGGGCACGGTCGCCCACAACGACTTCCATGTGGTGGACCAGTACGTCGGCAGGAATGCTGATGGCGACCTGTTCCGCCCGGACCTGCTGATGTTCGTCAACGGCCTGCCGCTGGCGACCATCGAGTGCAAAGCCAGCCATCACCGGCTGGATGAAGCGCTGGCGCAACTGGATGGCTACCAAGCCAGCTTCCCGGCGCAGTTCGTGTTCAACCAAGTCTGCGTGGGCCTCAACCGCAGGCAAGGCTTGTATGGCGCCATCCTGACCCCACCCGCCTTCTACGCACGCTACCGCTTGCAGGACGCAGAACTGGCGGCAGTGGCCGCCGTGCTGGGTGCCGACCCGAGCGAGCAAGACCAGTTGCTGTGGGCGCTGTTTGAGCCGGGGCGGTTTCTGGAGCTCATCACCCACTTCGTATTGTTTGAGACCCGCGACGGCAAGACGGTCAAGAAGCTGCCGCGCTATCAGCAGTGGCGGGCGGTGCGCAAGACCATCGCCCGGCTGACGGCAGCCCAGCCAATCGGTGGGGTGGTTTGGCACACCCAAGGCAGTGGCAAGTCGCTGACCATGGCGCTGCTGGCCCGGATGCTGCGGGCGGACAGCACGGGCTTGAACAACCCGACAGTGCTGGTGCTGACCGACCGCAAGGACCTTGATAGGCAAATCTTCGACACCTTCCACGCGGTGGGCATCAAGGCCATTCCTGCGGTGTCGGTGGATGGCTTGGTGAAGTTGCTTGGCAATGACTACGGCAGCGTTTTCACCAGCACGGTGCAGAAGTTTCAGGAGAACGAACCGGCTGCTGACGCCAGCGACAGCGATGGCGACAGCGCGGCGGATGAAGAAGCAGACACTCTGCAGGCCACCCGGCATCGGCGGTTGCGCAAGGACAAGGACTTCTTCATGCTGAAGGAGCGCAACGTTCACTACGGCCAGCACGATGAAGATGGCGTACTGCTGGCTGCCAAGTGGGAAGAAGTGAGCCGCGAGAAGGTGAACTTCCGGGTGCTGAGCGCCAAGCCCAACTTCTATGTGCTGGTGGATGAAGCACACCGCAGCCAGTACGACTTTTTGGCGGCCTTCATGAGGGCCAGCCTGCCGAATGCCAAGTTCATTGCGTTCACCGGAACGCCGCTGCTGAACGATGACAAGCACACGCTGGCCGAGTTCGGGGGCGAAACCTACATCGACGAGTACCGTTTGCACGAGGCAGTGGCAGACGGCGCCACACTGCCCATCAAGTACCAGGATGCATGGGTCAAGCTGACGCCCAACAACGAGTTGGACCAGGCTTTCAAGGACCAGTTTGCGCAGGAAGATGAGGCCAGACTGCAGGCGCTGAAGAAGGAACTGCTGGCCCGATGGCGGCAGGCCGGGGACCGCATGGAGCAGGTAGCGGCGCATCTGGTGGAGCACTTCATCGCCAACGTGCAAGCCAAGGGTTTGAAGGCCATGCTGGTCTGTGATGGCCGCGACATGGCCGTCAAGTACAAGGACCTGCTGGATGGGCTGATGCGGGAACGCCAGGCCAAGGGCTTGCCGACCTTCGAGAGCCGCGTGGTCATCTCGCTGGCCAGTGCCACGGCATCGCGCTCGGGTGCCAGCGAGCACGAAGAGGCCGCAGAGCGTGGGGTGGACAAGAACACGGTTCAGACCATCGAAGAGCGGGTCAAGGCTGAAATCAAAGCGGGCAAACAACCTGTCGCGCTACCCACGGAGCAGATTGCCAACTTCGTTTCCAAGCTGTTCCCGCTGCCCTATGGCGATGAATCCAAGGGCAAGGATGGGCAGCCGCATGCGAACAATGTGGGGCTCATCATCGTGTCCGACATGCTGCTCACCGGGTGGGATGCCCCCATCGTGGGCACCATGTACCTCGACAAGCCGCTGAAGGAGCACACCCTGCTGCAGGCCATTGCACGGGTGAACCGGACGATGGCAGGCAAGAACGCGGGCTACATCGTGGACTACCACGGGGTGGTGGAGCACCTCGACCACGCGCTGAAGATTTACGGTGGAGAGGTTCAACCGGCCCAAGTCTGGGAGGGTGTGGAAAGCGAGTTGCCCAAGCTGCAGGCCACCCTTGACCGCATCCTGAGCCTGCTGCCCAAGAAGCACCACCCGGTCAGCCAGCGGGAAGACTATAAGGACGATGCGGAGCGCTTCCTTGACCCGGCCATGCGGTTGGATGCGGTAGAGGACTTTCTGGAGTTGGCCAAGCGCTTCAACCGCAGCATTGACATCATCTTGCCGGACGTGCGGGGCGTGCCGTTCAAGCCTTACTTCACGCTGTTCGCTGAAATCCGGTTGATGCTGCGCGACAAGCTGCCCGGTGCGACCCATCGCGAACGCATTACGCGGCTGGAGTCCGCGCTGTTGCAGCAGTTGCTGGACGAGTACATCGACGCCAGCCCGGCCAAGAGCTTGCTGGGCAAAGAGGTGTCCATTCTTGATGCGAGTGACATGGCACGCCTGAAGAAGCTGGCAAGTCCCGGCAGTCAGGCGCTGGTCATGAAGAACCAACTGAAGCACACGATTGCGACGGGCAGGGACAAAGACCCGGCCTTCTTCGACAAGCTGGCTGAGGAGCTAGTGTAGTGTTCGATTCTTGATTGAACTTAAAAAGTCGGCTGGTATCCCATGCTCAACTGGAGCTTGAAAGGGAGCCAATCCATGCGAGTTGCGCCAAAGATCGAATTGACGGATGAAGAGCGTGCGGCGTTGACGAAGCTTTGGCGCTCGGGCCTGACGAGCGTACGTCTGGCGC
>Ga0209570_1000619_pt1 | contig 33743 bp, 30 predicted proteins | sample EBPBio172007_DNA_FD_185861 | JGI IMG/M metagenome (GOLD analysis project Ga0209570, IMG submission 185861) | Wastewater treatment Type I Accumulibacter community from EBPR Bioreactor in Madison, WI, USA - Reactor 1_9/17/2007_ DNA (SPAdes)... | ecosystem: Engineered > Bioreactor > EBPR >... | reverse complement strand
TAGTATTCTTGGCGATAAAGTGATGGACATAGTAACATCGAAAGATGTGATTGATATATCGTCATTGGAATCGGGTTATTATCAGGTGATTGTTCAAAGCCAAGCTCTGCAACAAAGGGCATCACTGAGTATAATGCGCTAAAGATATTAAACCTTGAGAGGGTAATCTGCGTCATGAGGACATTCTTATTCACAAACAGATTGTCTCTTATGAAAACATTGTTCCTCACTGTATTATTTTTCTCATCATTTTCTGCTTATTCACAACTCTATTTTCCTCCGGCGCAAGGCGATCAATGGGAAAGCGTTTCGCCACAATCTTTGGGCTGGGATATCACAAAAATACCCGCTCTCTACAATTTTCTCGAAGCTGAAAACAGCAAAGCGCTCATCGTTTTGAAGGATGGTCGTATTGTAATTGAAAAATATTTTGGTACTTTTACTCAAGATAGTGCTTGGTATTGGGCATCTGCCGGAAAAACAATTACTGCATTGTTAGCAGGAAAAGCACAAGAAGAAGGATTGCTCTCATTACAAGATAAAACCTCGAAATATCTTGGTGTGGGATGGACAAAAGCACCAAAAGAAAAAGAAGATTTGATAACCATACGCCATCAATTAACCATGACCTCCGGACTTGATGATGAAGTGAGTGATCCTTTTTGTACCCTTGATACATGCCTTGTCTATAAAGCGGATGCCGGTACACGATGGGCTTATCATAATGCGCCTTATACTTTACTTGATGATGTGCTTAGTAAAGCCACAAATGGGACGCTTAATTTATACACCCGTCAAAAGTTATTACAGCCCACAGGTATGACGGGAACCTGGATTCCCATGGACTATAATAATGTTTTTTTGAGTAAACCGCGATCTATGGCTCGTTTTGGTTTGCTTATGCTCAATGATGGGGTGTGGGATTCTAAAGCAGTTCTGAACGATAAAGAGTATGTAAAAGCATTGACCAATACTTCCCAATCTCTCAATGAATCGTATGGGTATTTATGGTGGTTAAACGGAAAATCTTCCTATATGGTTCCCGGCTTTCAAATAAAAATTCCGGGTTCTTATGCACCGAATGCTCCCGATGATATGGTCTCGGGTTTAGGAAAAAATGGGCAAATTGTCAGTATTTCCAAAAGTAAAGGCTTGGTAATCGTGCGTATGGGAGATAGACCAAATTCTCCTGCATCGGAAATTTCAACCCAACTTTGCGATCAGATATGGGAACGTATAATGGAAATTGCTGATGGAGCCACCTCGGTCAATGATGCTAAATCGGAAACAACTATGATTTCACCCAATCCCGCAAGTGACTTTATTCGCATGCCGGAATCAGTTGATATAACACAGGTACAGATAGTGAATACTTTAGGACATTCCATGAATAATGTTTCAATCGTTAATAGTACAACTCTTGATATATCAAAACTTATCAATGGTGTGTATTTCTTGAAGATAAATCATCATTATTATACATTTACAGTCATGAAATAAAATATCGAGTAAGAAAAAAATCTTCGTCATATATCATAGATAGTAAAAAGTCTTTATTTTTACATATAGATTATTGTTACCGGGTATATATGCGATACTTTTACTACTTCTTATTCTGTTTGTTTTTTCATTGTTCACTTTGTCGTGGCAATGAAGACAGTTCATCGTTCACATTCTCCGGATATGCCGAATGGTATTATAGTTATGATTTTTCCCAAAGTCGCACTAAACCCGATTTTATCTATAACCATAAGCGATTAGATGAAATTAATATGAATCTGATTGTAGGTTCTGTTAACTATAGGAACAAGAATGTTAGGGCAAATATTGGATTGATGGCGGGTAATTATGCACAATATAATCTTAGTAAAGAACCTGCGTTTGCACAATTTTTGTATGAAGCGAATGGTGGAATCCGTTTAGATTCATCGCATAATATTTGGTTCGATATGGGGATTTTTCCATCGCATATTGGTTTTGAAAGTGCCATTGGAGCCGATTGTTATACTGTGACACGCAGTCTTGTTGCGGAAAATTCACCTTATTATGAAGCAGGAGCGAAAATCTCCTACAAAACCGCTGATAGTACTCTTTTGTTGTCACTTTTGTACCTAAATGGTTGGCAAACTATTTTTCGTAATCCTGATATTCATACACCCTCATTTGGTCTGCAATTACAATATCATTTTTCTCCATTTTTTATGATAAATTATAGTAATTTTCTTGGAAGCGACAGACCGGAGAATGAACAATCAGTGCGTGTATATCATAATGTGTATTCCCATGTCTTTTTTAGCAAAAATTTTGGTGTCATAGCCGGATTTGATATTGGCAGAGATAGGGGAGAAGGCAGAAGATATTATTATTGGTACACACCTACTATCATTGCTCATGGTCGTTTTTCGGAACAATGGTCAATTGCTTGTCGTTATGAATATTTTAGAGATAAAAATGCTGCATTATTTTCTTCTGAATTTGATTGTACAGGCTATTCAGCAAATCTTGATTATATGCTTACATCTCAGACATTATTAAGAATTGAAGGAAGACACTTAACATCAAGCTATAAAATTTTTGATAAGAATGTACGCAATAATACAGCATTAACATTTTCCATGTCTATGAGAATGTAATCATAGAAATTAGGTTACAAAGTGCCGCCGAGTGGCGGAACATCCTACCCGAAAAAAACATTGCTTTAGTGATTCATTGCTGTGATATCCACCTATCCCACATTCTGCTAAACAATCGCTGATGAGCTGTGGAAGAGTTACCGATGTTAGGGGCCGTTTTTTCTTTTTTTTTCGCACTTTAGTTTATGTTTTTAACTTATTTTTTAGGTCTTATAGGTTCAAAAATTTTCTCAAATACCTCAAATTCTAGTTTAAGTTTCTCTTGAAAGTCAAAACTTAAATTTTGTATCTTGTCCTTATCGACAAAGTAAGATGCCTTGTTATCAAGGGCTTGTAATTCCTCACGCCTTGCCAAAAAGTTTATCCAAAATTCTTTTACAGCAACTTCGTCAAAAGTTCCAATCGTATTATTAAAGATAAAATCTATGTCTTTAATAGTGAACTTATTCTCAATATTTTTCAGTACGAAATAAGACAAAACCACTACCGAAATGAGTAATATTTTCATATTATGAAGTTCTTTTGCATCTTTCAACATATCCTCGCTATCACTTCTATTGTTTGCGTACAACAATGCAATTACAGCACTCAAAGCATTTTTTGTTAGGTTATGTCGTGCCTCAATAGTGATTGAGTTTTCTATTGCTTGACGAATAGAATTAGGGTTTATAAATTTATCCTCTCTTGGCGATTTGATTTCAATAGGCATAACAAAAGGCTCTACCACAATAGCATCATAACGCCATTGTGTATCTCCACTTTTACCTACTTTTGCTTTGAGGTGGATTTGTCGCAATAAATTTCGCACTAAGGGATAAAATTCTTCTTTCTTTAAGTTCATTACTTTTGTGTGAAATTTGGTTAAAATCTCCACAAGTAATTGATTATCAATCTTGTAATCAAAATAATATGTTAGTTTAGCAAACTCTTTTTTAGTTTCGCTTTCTGTTTTTCTTTGGCTTTGTAAATTTAGTTTTGACTTATCTTGCTTGATGACAAGTTTGTCGTTTTCGTAATGAATAGCACCGTAGTTGCAACGTGAAATACAAATCCCACAATCTACGCACTTTGTATAATCTAGTTTTGGAAAAAGTTGATTATCAAAAGTTATCGCATTGGTAGGGCAAACATTATTTGTGTCTTTATCAGGTATTTCTTGTAAAACCTCGTTATTAACTTTTAGTTCTTCGTCTGAGTATTGATAACAGTTTGCAGGTCTGCAATTCAAACAACCAAATTCTGTATTATCTATTTTAGGCATTTTGCCTAATTCTGCTTGAATTTTAGCATTTGGGTCTGTCCAAATATAAAACTCTATTTCTTGATTTTTCATTTCAGGAAGTTTGAGAAGTGAAATGCTATATTTTTGATTTACACTCTCTAACAAAGTTTCAAACTCTACAATTTCCTCGCTTTTCAGTATCATATAAGGAAACCCAAATACTTTGATATTTATGGTGTTTGAAATTTTGAGTTCTGCACGTAAAAAATTTAAAATGCTCTCGTCTTGGTTTTGGTAATAAAACAAGAGAGAGTAAAAAGCATAATGAAAACGAACTTCCTTACTTTCTGCTTCTATATCTTTGTATTTCAGGTTATTAGCACCTGAAATAAAATTTATAAAATCGTTTCCTTTGGTATCTAAAACATATACTTCTGTTGAATTACCTGCATTTTTTCCGTCTATGTACTTGCTTTTATCTGTTAGGTAGTTTTTAAGCGAAGTAATATTTTTAACTGTGTCTTTACGAAGCAAATTAAAAGACTTGTAAAAGGCAAGGGGTATTCTTGTGTAATTGCTTGCTGTATTTTCTGAAATTCCTCGTAGTTTTAGTATGTTTTGCTTACTTTTTTGAAAGTAACCTTTTTGAGTTCTGCACGCTAAAATTTCTTTTGCTGTATCGTTTAGACTACTATCGCTATCATTTTCAAGTGGTAGAATAAAAAAATTAAATTCTTCTTTTGTGATAAAGTTTTCAATTTTAGGCAAAAGCAACAAAGTTGCTAAAAAAGGTTTTACACTTATACTATCATTAGCAATAATCTGTGGGTGTTTAAAATTTATATTCAAGAATACATAAGAAAGTAGAGTTAAGATTTCAGTTCTTATATCATCTCTTGTTGTATCATGATATGACGCAACATATTTCCCAAATTGCGTAATTCTAAAAGTGTGTTGATTTCCTTCTGACACAATAAAACCCAATAAACGCAAAACCTCCGATAATGCCTTTGATTGATTAAAAACACTATCTAAACTTTTATCTTCTCTAAAACTTGCCTCCATTGCTTTTGAACCAAAAGCCTTTTGAGAAGAAATATTACCGATTTGCGTTAAACTTTTGGAAATATCATCAAAATTAAAACTGCTATTTTGCACTTGCTGAACGTAAGCGTTGATAACTGCAATAATTTTTATGTATTCTTGAATATCAGATTTCGGGTTGGGTAGCCTTATCATAGAATAATTGTTGAGAAATATTTATTTTCAAATCTGAAATACGTTGATTAGCAATATCTACATATTCAGGGTTGATTTCTGTTGCAAAAAATTTTCGGTTAAGTTGTACGCAACTAACACACTCAGAGCCACTACCTAAAAATGGAATTAAAACAAGTTCATTTTCATTACTGAAATGTTTAACAAGTCTGTTACATATTTCAAGGGGTTTTTGTGTTGGGTGATTTACTTTTTCATTAGCAAATCTTTTCCCTGCTAATGTGGGGATATGCCACACATCACCCGCAAGTCTGCCGTTTGGGTTTGGTGTCCATTCCTTACCATTTTTATAAATTTTGTTCTTTAAACGGTCTTGACTTTTGTAAGGTTCTCTAATTTCGTGATATGTAAAATTATCAGTTTTGGAAAACCATAAAAGGGGTTCATAAAACGCATTTAAAGTCTTGTAACCCGAAAAACCATTTTCATAGTACCAAATAATTTGCCTTCTATACTTCATTTGCTTTTCGTATAGATAGCATTGTATATAGCATTGATAATGGTGTATTCCATAAATGAATATTGAGCCTGTTGGCTTTAATACTCTGATACATTCATCAATCCACGACTTACACCAATTTACCCAATCTTGCACGTTTTCCCAACTATCACTTTTATTCCCAAAGTTTTTATTTAGGTTGTAGGGTGGGTCTGCAATAATCAAATCAACAGTCTCATTTTCAAGTTCTTGAATAAATGAAATGCAATCTTGCAAATAAATTTTATTCAACTCTTTCATTTCTTCACTTTTTTGAAAATTAAAACGTATTGGTGATGTATATTTTCCACGTAAGAAAAAGGATAACCATAAGGATATAGTTTTTTAGCATTTTGAATTAAAATCTTTATACCTCGCAAACTAAATTTTTTTTCTAACTTACGATTAGTTAGTTCCGCTACTAAATCAGCGTGAAAAGGTACAAATTCAGATTTATGTCTGAAATCACTCACGACTATACACATATATTTATCAGGTTTTAATAAGTCGTAACACTCTAAAAATATATTAGCAAGTTCGGTTAAAAACTTGTCGTAATCGTCAATGTTGGCTAAATCGTTTTCATCATCTCCGTATTTTGTATCATAACCATTTTCAACTCTTTCTTTTGCCTTATGGTCTTTTTTGTCTAAAATATTCCAATAAGGTGGCGAAGTAACAATAAAGTCAAAAGTTTCAGGCTCAAAAAAGTTTTTGATATTGCGACTGTCCCCACAAACCAAATGTTTGTCGTCTATATCAAAATTACTTTCGGCTTTTAGTCTTTCTTTGGTGATGTCAAACCATTTTTGATTTAACTCTACTCCAAATCCTTCTCTTTCAAGTTCAAAACACGCCTTAATAGTAGAACCAACTCCGCTAAAAGGGTCTAAAACTTTTGCCCCTGTTTTAGTGAAAAACTTAACTAATTTAGTTACATCAGTAAAAGAAAAAGGTGCAGGGTGCATTTTTTCATACTTAGCGTGTGGACTGTTTGCCCCTAAGCCTTTTTGATAGAAGAAACTTTTAGTTTCAGGTATCCACTCTTTCCCTGTCAAGTCGTTAAGTCTATTGCGTTTATCCACAATAGCAATTTCTTCTTCCACTTGTTCTGTTTCTTCAATTTCCTTGTTTTTCACCCTCTTACCGTTTTTATGATGTTTTCCGTTAAGTTGTACGGGTTCAAATATTTGCAAAGTCAATTCTTCTTTCATATTTGGGACTTTTTTAAGTATAAAATTTTCATTTCAGCAACCTTTAATACTTCTTGGCTATCTTGTTCTTCTGCCAAAGTGTAATAAATTTTGTCGCTAAGAAAGTTAATCATCAATTCCTTTCTGTCAATTTCAAATATCTCTGCAATTTTATCAATCATTTCGGAGTTTGCTCTCCGTTCATCTCTTTCTATTTTACTCAAGGTAGATTGGTCAAGGTCAAGCAAAGAGGCTAATTTTCTAATTGGCATCTCTTTCTTTTCTCTTAACCTCCTAAGCATACCCCCAAAAGTTTCTATTTTTTGCATAGACATCTATGTATCTTGACAAATATTGTCCCAAATATACGTAAAGTTTTTCAATAATCTAATATTTTTTGGTGTGTTGAATTTAAAATGGCACATCGCGAGGCAGATTTGCGTAGTTACTGAATGCAAACGCAGTTTGTCAATGAAGTACTTTTGCAAATGTATAGATGCGCCTCTCATATTCACACAATCCGCCATTCGTTTCCTTCGAAACTACAAATTTTTGTCTGTTCATCCAAATATGAGCAGGGGAGAGATGTCTATGCCCGAGAAAAACTTTGCTTTCGTCATTCTTCGCGGTAGCATCCGTTCTATCCCACATTCTTCTAAACAATCGCTGAGGAGTTGTGCAACAGTTACTGCTGTTGTGTGCCGGGCTTTATAGTTGTATGTGTCTTGCGTTCATTGAAGTATTCTAAAACTTCTTCTTTTGTCATCGTAGATAACTTCTCGCTCAATTTGTCTCGTTGCTGTCGCATAAATCTTACAGCGTCAAATGTTTTTTCAGTCGTCTTCATATTTTTCAAATTCTCTTGGTGAACGTATTTCTAATAGTTGGTAACCATTTTTGATGTTGATGGAATTGTAACCCCTAATTCTTTCAATATTTACGATATGTTTGAAGTTCCAACTCACTAAAAAGTCTGCTCGGTTTATGGTTGCTAAAGCAATGTGCAAACAGTCCGCATAACTTGTTTGTCCTACGACTTTCTCCTTAATGTATTCAGTCGCCAAGTCAACCGCTTCGTCTGTTATGTCAATAAACTCAGTCATGTCGGCTCTAAGACTTTTTACAAATTCTTTTACTTTTTCAGGTGCGTTTTCAAGTTCGTCTTGCGTAACTGTCGAGTATAGAATAATGAATTCTCCTTCTTTGATTCTTTTAAACATTGGAATGGTATGTTCCTTGAACTCTTCGTCAAAATGTCCCCCGAATACTGATGTGTCTATGTAAATTCTTTGCTTCACTTTTTTGTTGTCTATTCGTTCCCAAAATTACGATTTTTAAGTGTTCACTCGGTTGTTTGCTGTCTTGACATTGTCTTTTAGACTTATGCATCTCTCATATTGACGCAAAGCGCCGTCCATTTCCTTCAAAACTACAAAACTTTGCTTATCCACCCAAATATGAGCAGGGGAGAGATGCCTATGCCCGAAAAAAACTTTGCTTTAGTGATTTTTCACTGTGTTATACGCCTATCCCACATTTTGCTAAATAATCGCTGATGAGTTGTGGAGGAGTTACGGTTGTTAGGGGCTGTATTTTGTGTTTTTTAAGTTTATTGTTAAATTTAGTTTTTTACCGTCTGTTCTTGTATAAAAAAGAGTCAAGATACTTCCGTCTAATTTCATACTATCAAATTGATATTCAGGTATTACCGCCGTAAGATTGTTCCGTTGGAAGTCAAAAGGCACTGTCAAAAGTTTCTTTTTGTCAGGATAATATATGATTAAGTTTTTATAGTTATTGTCAGCATAAACTATAAACTTAAACTCATATTTTTTGTCTTCTCTTACGTCTGTGTCAATACAAATTAGCTGTCCAAAATCGTCAATTTTCTTGCCTGTATTTTTGTCTATCAGTGTAAAAATACAAGGTCCGTTTGCTGGACAACCACTTCTGAACAAAATAGATTTGTCAAACTCTTTTACAAAATGAAAGCCAAGCCTATAACTATAACCGTATAACTCAACCGGAACTTCATCTATTGTAATTTTCCTATGTTGAGTCGTTTCAAGTGTGAGCCAAATTTTGTCGCAGTTGTATTGCCAATAAAGTTTAGCTTTATTGTTAAGAAATTTTGCCTCACAACTAACTGTTGCTTGGTTAATCAAAGTATCTTTGTCGCAATGACATTGTTTCTTTTGTCCATAAAGTTGTCCAAAAGTCAGAATGAAAATTGTCAAAGTTGTAAGGGTCTTCATAATTTAGCCACTAACTCTCATATTGACGCAATGCATCATTCATTTCCTCAAAACTACAAATTTTTGTCCGTCCATCCAAACATGAGCAGGGGAGAGATGCGTATGCCGAAGAAGATCATTGCTTTAGTCATTCTTCGCGGTAGCAGCCGCAAAAATCACATTCTTCTAAACAATCGCTGATGAGTTGCGGAAGAGTTACGGTAGTTGGCGGTCGTTGTTTCTATTTAATTATTAGCGTTCCATCTGCTGTTAAAATTATTTCTCCATTTTTTTCAATTTCAAGTGTTATGTCGGGTGAATTGTCCTCACTTATAATATTTCGGTAAACTTTATAAATGTAAATTCCATTTACAAAAGTTATGACGTGATTTCCACCACTTCCTTGGTGTTCCCATTGACCATTATTTAAAACTATGTCGGGTTCTGAAGTTTCTTTTTCGTCAATTTTCCAAGAAGCATATCTGTATTTGTAGTCAGTTAGTTCGTCAATGCGAATTAGATATTTATTTGTCTTTATCTTATAAATAGGGCTTTGAAAAGTTTTCAATGAAACGTGTAAATTTTCCTTGTCCTTAGCAATTAAATTAGTTCTTAAAACTTTTTCAAAGTCGCTTTGGTAATTTACAGTTGTTATTACTCCGTCAGAATTAGCCATCCATAAATCACCGTTGTTAAGCATTATTCCTCTCCAACCAACTTCTGACCATTGACTGATTTTGGAATTGGCAATTTTATCAATTAGGATCTGGTCAAAAACCTCGCTAAACCTCTTTTTTAATTCTTCTTTGTCTTTAATACGCGGAATTGGATATTGTCTGTATAATGGGTAACTAATTTTGTTCGAAATTCTGTCAATGTCTTTTTCTTTGAATAAAGCAATTACAGCTTTTATACTGTCAATTTCGTAGTCTTTAAGATCTTCATTAGTTTCTTTCTCGTCTTGCGATATTGAATTGTCAGTAGTATCCACTCGCTTTTCATTAGTTGCTGCTTGTTTGTGACTGTTTGTTTGATTACAACCCCAAAGCAAAAGTCCAAATACTATAAAAGTCAGTTTAAGATAATTCATTTCAATTTTGTCCTTGTCTGTTGTGTTCGTTTACAATGACCGTCAACGGTTTGGGGCTTGGCGATGTGGCGGATATTTATCACAAAAGTTCAATAGAATTCCTGCTGTTGAACCTTGTACAAATGTTTCATAGAAGCACTTCAGCCGCCATATTGCCAAACCGATGTTAGTGGCAGCCGTTTTATTCTTCGTCTTCTTCAATGTAATTTCTTTTCCATTGTCCACCTACAAATTCTCTTTCGGCTTCTTCGCCATAGTCAAGGTCAAATACTTCATTTAGAGTTCTGTCTTTAATAACCATCTGTTCTAATGCAACAAGTTTTACATCTTCTGGCATTTGGTCGCCTGTCAAAAATTGCCAATCTCCGTCTGTGTCGTGAACAACTCTTAAAATATGTTTGTTAAGCTCTAACCATTGTCTTGTTGTAAATATTCCTAAATTTTTTGCTTCTCTAAATTTGAAGTCAGCATTTCTATCAAGTAATGGTTGCTTATAAATAAAATCTTCTTCAAAGTCTGTTTCCCAAGGAAATTTGTCGTTTCGGTCTGTCCATACTAACTGTAACGCTTGAAAATCTTTTGAATTATAATAGTCAATTGCAGTCCCAAAATAGTCGCCCAAATTTCTTTTATCAACATTCAAAAATTCTGACTTGCTGTTTTCAAATATGTTGCCATAGGTTTTTCCTGCCTGAATAACTTGTCCATTTTTTACTAAGTCTGCTACATCATTTATGATTGTATGCAAAGTTTGAGTTCTAAGTCCAAAACAAATTATTTCAGGATGTTTGAATCTCTGCCAAAGTCCGATACTGTATGCAAATGATGGCAAATAGTCGGTCGCTTCGATTATAATTACAGACAATCCGAATTTTTCAATGTCAGATTTGGTCTGTTCGTCATTTCTACAATTATGTTCTTTGTCTGTTGTCATAGTTGTTCTACTGTCTCGTTACGGTTGCCACTAACTCTCATATCGACGCAAAGCACCGTCCATTTCCCCAAAACTACAAAACTTTGCTTGTTCATCCAAATATGAGAAAAGGAAATGCTTTTATGCCTGCGAAGAACAGGAATCGCAGTTAGTCCAAGAAAGCGTCCGGAACGCGCATGGCTTCAATTCACAAGCCGAAGTAGGCATTACCATATTTTGTGTAGTTTCTTAGCCGAGCATTAGTGGTCTTGCAAAAAAAAACACCCACATTTTCCAATGCGAGTGTTCAAGTGGAGATGGCGGGAGTCGAACCCGCGTCCGAAATGCATGAGCCGTGGGCTCTTCGTGCGCAGTTGCTCATTTAAATCTTACAATAATGGTATCCGAACAACAGGAGCATTATTGCCATCAGTGAAAAGCTCATGTCATGGCACACCGAAATACCATAACACTATTTCGTTAGAAGCGACACCGGTGTTCAAATGAACGAACACATCTGAGACCGATGATGGCTAAACCTAGTTCTTAGGCAGCCATAGCATACTCATAAGAGTTGCCAGGTATTGATTCGCCAGTTGTATTTACGAGCTCCACCAGCGTAGCTCGGCACGCTCCCTCAAGAACATTTCACCCCGTCGAGACCAATTCATCCCCATCAAGGTTGTACAAAAATAGGTTTTCTTTGCCAATAATCAATATTTAAGAATATTCTTTGATATAGTGTATGAGATTGCGCGGACATTTCGATTGTGTTTGTATATTACATTTCCAAAACTCTCTTTTTCCATAAGTCCATATTGGCTGTGCCATTGACTGCAATTGTTCCGATAGTGTGAGGGTATCTATCCACGCAACAAAAAAAGTTTGATTTTTGTATAATGGAATATTCAATGTGTCAATTATTTCATCAGCGGTGATATTGTTATGCGAAATATTCAATGAGCGTAACCATCGGTCACGTTTATCGCGATAAAAGTTAAAAAATAATTGTACATGAATATTATTACTTATGTCCATTATGGATTTTTCACGCTTTATGATTTTTATATCTGCTTTTTGTAGCGTTTTCTCTAATGAATACCATGAGTCGGGTATGAGTGATGTTTTTATTTCACATGAAAGTACAGTTGAACTTTGAATACGTAAGTCTGTATCGGGTGTAAATATATCAGAGGTAGTATTGTTATCAATAATGATAATGTCATTATGTTCTAACCAATGTCGGAGAGCAAGTTCACCAATTTTTCCGCGTATCATGGAATCAAGACGCACGGCATTGTCTCGATGGCGTAAATTATCTTTGAAATGTGTTGCGAGCGAGTATTCTACTGCTTGCACAATACTATCATCATTGACAGGCAGCAGAATACTATCCCGAATTGTAACCATTACTTTATTTCTACAATAGTGACTCCGTCGCCCCCTTCGGTAATTGCACCATTTCTAAATGACGACACGGAGCCGTGACGTGATAATTGATCATGGATGGCTTGACGCAATGCACCTGTCCCTTTGCCATGAATAATTGTTACGCTTGGTAAATTAGCAAGAACGGCATCGGAAACAAGGCGTTCAACTTCTTTGCATGCTTCATCAGCGCGAAAACCTCTGACATCAGTACTTGCTCTGGCATCTAATTTTACATATCCGGCAACATTCTTTGATTGTGCCGTTTGTTTGATTTTCGATTTTGAAGCGCGTCGTAATTGCACAAGCGGTAATTTAAATTTTACACCATTAAATTCAACCTGTGCGGCTTTTGATTGTTCATCAATATCAATAATAACACCGATATCTTGAGCATCGCCCATAGTGACCGCATCCCCAACAATAAAACCGGACGGTTTACTTATGTCGTCTTGTTTTTTTAACTCGGTCGCTTTCTTCGTAATTTCTTGTTTTTCTTTTTCAAAGTTTTTACGAATTTCGGATACCGGTTTTTGTTGCTCCCGAATTTCACGTATGGTATTTTCCACCAAAGCATTAGCTTTTTGAACTATATCTTGTGCTTCTTCTCTTGCTAACCCAACTAATTGTTTATATTTAACCTTAAACTCCTCGAATTTCTTTTCATATTCTTTTCGAGAATTTTCTGCTTTTAATCGTTCTTCGGCAACTTTTAATGTATGCTGTTCTGCTTCAGATTTATAACGTTGCAAAGCGGCAATACTTTTTTCGATTTCTGATTGTCTGTCGCCAAGATAATTCCTTGCATTTTCCAAAATATGGGGCGGTATTCCTACCGATTGAGCCAGAACAAATGCATAGGAGTTACCCGGAATACCTGATAAAAATTTATAGGTCGGAGCTAATTTATTTTCATCAAATTCCATGGAAGCATTTTTTATTTCTTCACGATTTAGTGCATACGTTTTTAATGAACTTTGATGCGTTGTTACAACAAAAAAAGCATGTCGTTCAATAAGACTGTCCAAGATACCGGCAGCAAGTGCGCCGCCTTCTTGCGGATCAGTTCCTGAGCATATTTCATCTATTAAAACTAATGCAGAATGAGAGCAAAAAGAGAGAATATCGCGTAATCGAACAATTTGAGAACTGAATGTACTAAGATTTTGTTCTATGGATTGATGATCACCGACGGCGGTAAAAATTAAACGCGGATTGGTACGGCAATTTCCAAGAGGGAATATTCCCGATAAAGCCATTGCAATATTTAGCCCGATATTTTTTAATGCAACCGTTTTGCCGCCCGCATTGGGACCTGAAATTAAATATCCTCGACCATGTTCATCAAATTCGGCTGAAAGGGGAATAGGTTTTTTCCCGGAACCGACTGATAATAAAGGATGATAAACATTTTGTAACTCTACATGGTGAAAATCTACTATTTCGGGCATTATTCCGCCTTTTTCAACTGCATATATTCCTTTAGCGGCTAATGCGTCAAAATGAGCTAAAATATCCGCTGTACCCATAAAAAGAACAGCTTCACCGCCTAATTCACCCGTAAGAGTAGTTAATATTCTTACAATTTCTCTTTGTTCTTGATGAAGAAGAAGAGATAATTGATTATTCCAATCAAATATTTCCGCCGGTTCAAGAAAAACAGTGGAACCTGTTTGCGAAACGCCATGGATAATACCCGGAATTTGTCGTTTTGCTTCTGCCTTTATCGGTAAAACAAAACGCCCTTCTCTTTGGGTAATAAATTCTTCCATTGCACGGTCTTCTTCAACGACTTGCTTCAATATTTTTTGAATTTTTGAGCGTAATTTTGCTGTTGTTTCTTGAATATCTTTGCGGATTGTGGCAAGTTCACGGCTGGCATTATCTTTGACAGTACCTGTTTCATCAATTGCATCGGTTATATGCTTTTCAAAAAAACGATTTTCGTGTAATTGTTCAACAAAAGCCCTGATTGCCGGATACAACTCTTCCTTGTCACGAAAATATAGTCGCAATAGTCTTGAAGCGCGAATTGTATCATGAACTGCCAATAATTCTGTTGGAGTAAGAAAAGCACCTTGAATTAATGATTTCTGTAACATAGGACGCATGTCATAGAGTCCTTCAATGGGCAAGTGCTCATTACGAATTGCTACGAGGCGTAATTCTTCCACTAAGGAATGTTCTGTGCGCAGCCATTGAATGTCTTCGCTCGGTAGTGTATCTAAGATTATTTCTCTGCCGGGTTCGGATATACAATGACGTGCGATGTGTTGAAGAACACGGTAAAATTCTAATTCTTTTAATGAATCTTGTAATAATGTTTTTTCTGTTATCTCATGCATATATGGTGATGTGCTTTATTGTATTTATTGCAGTAAAGATTTGACAATGTTTTGCACAGTCGTTCCTTCTGCTTTTCCACGTAATTGTTTCATAGCTGCACCCATGACTTTACCGGCATCTTTCATTTCGGTGACACCGAGTTCAGCTATAATTGTTGAGATTGTTTCCTGAATTTCCTGCTCAGTTAATTGTTTTGGCAAATATTCCATGATGATTGCAAGTTCTTGTTCGCCCTTTTCTATGAGTTCGGAACGGTTACTTTGGCGATAGAGATCAAGAGCTTCTCGGCGTTTTTTGGCTTCACGATTGAGAATTGTTTGCTCATCATCTTCAGACATCGTTGCACCGGTGCCACTTTTGTTGAACTCGATGATAGCAGCACGAAGCAAGCGAATAGTATCTAATCTGGTTTTGTCACCGCTTTTCATTGCGGCTTTCATGTCTTCATTGATGCGTTGTTCTAAGCTCATTGGGTTTTCCTTTCATGTAAGGTACGGCTAAAAATAAAAAAAGCCCGAAATGTAAAAAAAACATTCCAAGCTTGAGCATCTAGCGTGGCTCCCAGGGGAGAGATTGCCACTCAACTCGCTGCAAAACTACGTACTTTACCAATACTGACAAAATCTTTTTGCTCATTTGATTGATTTTTTTTGTTGAGGCATTGTGTCCCGAGTTTATAAGTCATTCGTTTTAGTAAGTTTGAATGAACCTGTACTTGATTTTTCAAAGGTAAACTCTTTTTTGACTTTCTCGGGATAGCTCCATGTCTCTTGCACTCTATTGTCATCGGTGAGTCGCTTTTCTACATGTTTGGGAGCACCGAAGAGTATATAAATTTTCCCTCTTTGTGATTTTGCACCATCGTTTTCGGCAAGGGTCTGGAAGTTAAAAAATGCATAATCAACGCGACGAAAATATTCTGCCATTGCTTCATTGAACATTGTACCCGGGGTTGGATCTTTAGTTTTCCAATAATTAAACAGTTTTTTGCGCTTTTCTTCATCATTACCGGAGTTCATCTCATCATACTCTTCATCACTTAGAATATAGTACATACATTCGATAGCATATGTTGGCCTTATCAATGACATAGGCATTTTATCCCAGCGCACATCAAATGTATGAGTGATGCTGTCTTTAGTATCGGAGGAGGAAACAATAGTCAATTTATATCTGCCGGGTACTAAAGATTCTGTGGGCATAGGAATAATCAAAGAAGCGGCATTTTTATCAACATTGATTAGGGTCATATATGTATCAATGCCGGAGCCAAACAGAGCTTCTTCTGTGAAATGCAGCACTTTTTTCGGGTTTGAAGTGACGAAAGATTCTATTGTTGCGAAACTACCCCAAGATGTGTTTGATTCCTGACTTCGGAGCTGCTCTATTTTCCAAGAAAATTGTGTATAATCTTTTTGACCGAATAAAGTAACTATGGCTGCAACTTTATCAGTACCGAAGGGCATATCTCCACCCAAATGCACGGGAATAATTTTAGAAACAACGGTGTCCTCAAAGTTTTTTCCGAACATTATATTGCTCATCCAATGTTGCGAAGGCTTGCCAATAATAATGGGTTGCGTTTTTATCTTTCGGATTTGGGGAGTCTCTTTATCTCCTAATACTATATCTGCTGTGTATTTACCCGTAGATAAGATAAGTGAACCCACACCATAGATAAACTCGTTTTTTGCATTCGTTTTGTCGAAATTAGAAACAAAAGCACTGTCTTTCCAGCCCAAACGCCGAATGATAATATTTTCACTATTGCGTATTTCTATGGTGACAAAAGGTGCAGCCACATAGCTACCTCGTGGGTCGCGTATCTTTTGATTTTTGGAAAACGCAACAACATCATTCATGATTTTGAATAAAAAAGTGACGCGGGCAGAATCTTGATTGGTATGTGCGGTTATTATCGGTTCACAGTAGAATGGCTCGCCATATTGATAATATGCACTTCGATCTTGAACACCTCTGCCCATTTGTTGTTGAGCCATAAGACCCAAAGAAGCGCATAAGTATAAATAGAAAAAAGTTATTACATGTTTAGAAGTCATAAATTTCAAATCAGATGTGAAAGTGCAAATTTACGTATGTTCATCGCTTATAGAGAGTATAGCGAGAGTTTGTAGTGTTTTTGTCGTAGGTGGACGGTTTCATAAAAAGTGTATTTTTGAAGTTCAATCCATTATTTCTTTACTAAATCAAAGGTTTTGTATGAAAAAACTATTACTTCTCATGCTTCTTTCTGTCACGACTGCACTTTATGCGCAGCAACCACCTGTGTTTGACAAATCTAACACATCTTTTGTCGCTAATCAACAAGTGACTGCAGGTGTTGAAATGAGCAGTGATAACTGGAAGCCACTTTTGGAAAGTCAGGTACCGGTTTGGGATATTTCGCAATTTATACTAACAAACAATTTCCGTTATTATGATTTTGTAGAATCAACAAATCCTCTCTTTCCCAATGCAATATCAATAGAATATTCAGAACAAAGTACGCCAACGACAGTCGTGGATAGAACTTCCTACTATAAAACAGATGATACAGGTATGCATGAGGTAGGGACTTCGTTCTCGGAACAACGCTATCCGATTGGTCAATTTACCGGCAATGTTCTTGATACATTTTATATGACGAATCAGCAATATGAATATGTAACACCGCGCACGATTATGAAGTTTCCGTGTACGATGAACTCTGCATGGGGGTCCGGGTATTCAATTGATTTCAATACAGAATTGACGATTACAAATTTTGGGTTGAATAGAGCACCATTTGTGCGTAATACAGTGTTCGCTCAATACGATTCAGTTATTGGTTGGGGGCAAATGCGCATACCTATGGCTGATGGTAAACGAAGCGCATCATATCCGGTATTAGTAGTATCGCGCAGCACAATTATTCGCCATCTTTATACTTTGAACGGACAGCCGGCTCCGCCAACTTTACTCGGTGCTTTTGGTTTAACACAAAATGACTCCAGTGCATCTTCAAGTTCGATTCTCTTCTGGCGAGCAGCACATCAGATTCCTTTAGTACAATTGTCATTTTCGGGTTATGAACTTGATTTAGACCGCTACATTACCACAATGGTTGATACAAAAAATCTTACTGCTGATGGAACAACAAATATTGCAGAGTTCAGTTCGACATCAGCCAATGTTTCGCCTAATCCTGTTACAGGTTCAAATATCACTGTGATTTTAGAAAATCATTTTACCGGCGGAGAAATCGGATTGTATAATTCGTATGGTCAAAGAATGGAATTACCCCCATTTTATATAATTGGTACGCAAAAACTTACAGTAAATGTAGAAGATTTGACCACAGGTGCTTACAATCTTCAATTAAGAGATAATAGCGGTGAAACAATGACAGTTCCATTTGTCGTTATTCGATAAACCCAATAGTATAAATACCATACAATCACTGATAAAAAGGAGTAATGGATGCATTGCTCCTTTTTTATTGCCTAAGCGGCTATCATCGTTGTGCCAAATTGAAACGCCATACCGTAAATTCTCTCATTGCAAGTAACTCAATTGATGCTAAAACTGCAAATTAGGACTATATTTGCAGCATTGGTTCGGTCGTTTCCTTGGTATTGTTCATCACTTCCTCGGGGGGTATATGCATATTCTGGTTATAGTTTGCATCTTCTTCGGTGTCCTTATTGCTGAAGTTAATGCACAGACTATGCCTTATGGTTATGCGGGGCGCAGATTTATAATCGGTTTTATGCAGAATGAATTGATCACAGACCCCAATAATCCCGATAAGGATCTTATTCAAGTCATTGGTATTGCGACAACCGAGTTGACGAATGTACAGGTAGAGAACTATCTCACAAAAGAACTCCGATCGTATGTATTAGCTAAAGATAGCGTTACATGGATAGCAGTACCGCGTGCCAATGAAAATTTTGATTCTGAAGTTGGTCGAATGAAAGGGATTGAAATACGCTCGGATCGTCCAATTACTGTACAGTGTCTCTCATCAATAAAGTTAACATCTGAAGCATATTTAGCAATGCCGGTTCTTCATTGGGGAAAAGAATATGCAGTTGTTTCGATGCCCAATACGACATGGTCTTTTGATCCATTAGTCAGAACAGGTGAATTTTTAATTATCGGAGCCGAGGACAATACACTTGTTACTTATACAACAACTGCAAAAACGGATAAAGATACTTCAATCGGAAAACCCGTCTATATCACATTGAACAAAGGAGAAACATACCTAGTTCGGTCAACAAGTAAAGAAGAAAGTGGGAATGACTTGACAGGAACCTTTATACGATCCGATAAACCGATTGGGGTACTGTCAGGACATATAAGAACATGCGTACCGACAGAAATTTTTGGTCTGAACCAAGACAGCCGTAATCATTTAGTGGAAATGCTTGTACCCACATCATTATGGTCAAATCATTATGTATCTGTCCCTTTTACTATTCCTTCAGCAGATCCCGATATTTTTAAAGTAATTGCCTATGAACCCAATACCACTATTAATGTCAAAGGAAAGATTACAAATACTTCTTTTACATTAGATGAACCGGGATCTTTTCAGACTATCGGACCTTTTAGTGAACCATTAACGTGGACATCATCGAAACCATTTTCTTTGACTCATTTTATGCCAACAAGTCAAGATTTACGGAATAGTGGTTATGATCCTGCTATGGTTATTGTTCCCGCTGTCTCAACATATATGCAAGAAGCAACATTTAGAGCTTTTTATTATCCCAAAGGAATGTTTAGAACGCATCATATTACTATAACATGTGACTCTTTAGCTCGTGATAGTTTGCGATTTAATGGAAAATTGATTCGAGAATTGTATCCTTCGATAATGAATAATCAAATTCCCGACACACGATATTATTTTATAAATTTTAGGTTGACAGAGGGAACTCATAAATTAACGACAAAAAGAGGGCGCTTCACCGGAACTGTGTATGGACTACATGATGATGACGCATACGCATTTTCTTTAGGGGGAGAACTGATTCCTTCTACTCGTAAAGAGAGTATTCCTCCGACAATATATGCAAATAATGAATGTGGATTTGTGAATGGATATGCTAAAGAACCTGCACCGAATGAAGGCTCATATTTACGTGATGTGCGTGTTGCTTTAGATTCAACAGTAAATTATTCTTGGAAAATTGATCCGATAAGTGATACATCTACATTTGTGACATTTAGAGCGCAGCCAATCAACCCATCTAAAAATGGTGTTTTTATTATTGATGCCATTGATAATATGGGTAATACACGACGTTACCGTAGTGTGTTTAAACCATTAGATATTGAATTTGTTGATACAGTGCGTTATACTGTCAGCGTCGGCAAAAAAGAATGTCGTATTATTACATTAAAAAATACCGGAAAAACAGGAATTACTATTGGTGGTGGTACTTTGGTGAATGATTCTCGGGTATCATTTGGACCGAGTAATCCTAATGGGGTGATAAATCAGATATTGGTACCCGGTAAATCAGTGAATATAGAGATATGTTTTGATCCCGGTAAAGACACAAATAATTTACATGCGCTTTTTCAGATGAAATTGCCTTGTAATCTTATCATGACAACAGTTCTTATAGGGCGAAATATTTATCCCGAACTTTCATCTATTCACCATGATTTTGATAAAGTTGTCATAGGAGATACGGTATGTTCCAAAGTTCATTTTATCAGCAAAGGAAATATTCCTATCATCATTACAAAAGTACACTTTTCACAGTTTACAGAATTTACTGTTGATACAACGGGTTTATTTCCAATAACATTATATACAGGCGATACACTAAGCATACCGGTATGCTATCAGCCGGATGAACGACTATCAGACAGTTTGACAATAACACCAATTCATAATCAAGCAGATTTACCCAATATATTTGCAACCGCAAAAGGTAAAGGAATTGCACCCTTGGTTCTTACTAATAATTATAGTTTTCCCGCAAGAAGAATAGGAACTATTTCTCAAGATACACTCATTGAAATTGCTAATATTGGAAATATGAAAGCTGACATTGTGTTGATTTCAAAAAGAGGAGATACTCTCACCTTTAAGGAAAATACACGCATTTTATTTCCGGCAACAATCCAAGAAAATGACACTTTACGATTCAGTACTTCTTTCCTGCCTGACTCTGTGAGATTACATGGAAGTGAAATTCAATGGAAAATAACGAATTGGAAATTACATCAACAAGTAAGTACTACATTAAGCGGCGAAGGTACTTTGCCAACAATTACAACCCATAATTATGAATTCGACACTGTAAAAATACATCAAAGTAAAGTAGATACTGTTTTGATATTTAATACAGGAGGAAATGAACAATTAACTATTGATACGATACTATGGGGAAATGGAGATATAGCTGCATTTTCTTTCGATGCTATATTTTCTCAAAAGCAAATACATCTTCCCGGTAAAGAAATAAAAATTCCTATAACATTTGCTCCGAAAAAAACCGGAAAATCATCTGCAACACTATACATTACACATGATGCTTTGCCCGGATTTAAGCGAAAACAAGATACTATTATTATTAGCGGTTATGGAGTAAGAGCCGACACAATAAATGCTTCTTTTGATGCAGTTGTCCCAATGGTTGTTACTGCCTGTACAGATACTCTTATTCCTCTTAGCGTACTTAATACAGGAAATGTCAGTATTCTTATTGATTCTTTAAGGTTTGCATCATCCATTGTGAATTATACAACATTTAGAAATACGATATTAGATAGTGGGGTGATACTAAGAGATACTATTAAAAATGTGACAATTCCATATAATGGTCTATCGTTTGAAATGACTTTTTCTGCAAATAATGCCTCAATTTTTGAAAAAGAGTCCGGTTTTATTCAAGGAAAACAACAAAATCAGAATATCTCGATTATGTCTGACACCTCGACGGTTGCAATCGGCACAGTGCAAAAAGTACTCTATTCGGGCATATTAACTCTAAAAGATAAAATCAATCTTGGTAAACTAACTTTATATTTTTCGCATGACCCTGATGTGTTCCATTTTATGAATAACACAGAAGCAGATATATTCCTTTTACAAAATAGTATAAAAATGAAATATACTGTACCGATTATAGAGGAACAGTATGGAAAATATTCATTAGAACTACCGCAAAATATTATCTCCGGATCTGATGTGCTCTGGGAATTACCATTGGAGTATATGGCTTTGCTGTCAACGAAAAAATCTGCACAATTTAGTGCTATTATACAAAATCATCCTTTATATTGTATTGAGAATGATTCAACCCATTTTACACTCTCGCTCTTACCTGTGTGTGCCGATGATATGAGAGCGATAAGTTTTACACCTGCTCCAATTTTCAGAATATATCAAATAAGACCACATCCCGTGTCTGAAAACAGTGAAATATTTATGGTTCTTCCGGATAATGCCCAACTCCATTTCGATATTATTGATGTCGTCGGTGTGGTGCAATATTCGTTCTCGGCAGAGGGAAGTAAGGGTTTTAATACTATACAGTTGCATACAAAATCGCTTGATGAAGGATATTTTACATTACGTGCTCGTTCTATGTACGGAGTACAAACAATACCATTTATAATACAAAAATAATCTTATGGCTTTGCATATTGTTGATTCATTTTTTGATGGTGTCTTATTGTTACAACCCGATATTTACTCTGATGAACGTGGTTTTTTTCTTGAACAATATCGCTCAGATTATTTGGAACACTATGGAATATCTGAAAAAATTGTCCAAGAAAATCATAGCGGTTCGGTAAAAAATGTTATTCGCGGTATGCACTTCCAATGGGATAAACCAATGGGGAAATTACTCAGAGTTATACGAGGAAGCATTCAATTAGTTGAAGTAGATATTCGCTATAATTCTCCGACTCTGGGAAAATATTGTTCTATGAAAATATCGGATGAAAATAGACAAATGGTGTGGATACCGCCCGGATTTGCTAATGGTTTTGCTGCCTTATCGGATTTTGTTGAAGTACAATATTTATGTACTGCTTTATGGAATCCGCAAGCCGAAAGTGCAATAGCATGGAATGATACAGATATTGCTATTCCTTGGGAAATAGACAGTCCGATTGTGTCACATAAAGACAGCATTGCACAAACATTAAATCAATGGTTACAAAAACCGGAATCACGTTTATTTTCAGTATAATTATTCTATAACAGACACCGATTCTCCAACGCTTATGTAGTTTCCATAGTCTGCATAAGCCCAATAACTGCCAAACATCACACGCCCCCGATGATCTCTATTGTATGAGGCAAGTGTTTTTAATGGTTCTTTTCCCGAAATTGCTGTGCTTTGATCAATAGTGGTAATCACACATCGTGAACAACGTTTTCCGAAATGTAATACAGTATTATATTCTGTACGTAATTTTCGCCAATAATCTTCTTGATAAGCACTGCCGCCATTAATAACAATATTGGGTCGAAAACGGTTCATTGGAATTGGTGATAATAAGCGTGAATTAAGATCATCGAGAGTTAATTGTGATATAAGCAAGAGGGGATATGAATCAGCAAAACCGACTTCTGTGGTAAAATCTATGATACCTGATTGTACTTCTCGTGAGAATAAACTGCCGATTTTTACTAATCGAACATTTTGTTGACAATATTCGCTTAAAAAAGATGCAATCTCAGCACCGCAATCATGTACTAACACTTCATCATCCCATACCTGTGTTTTTATGATAGTGCCGCTTTCTGCATACATGGGCAAGCTTTGGGTGCTTGTATCCGGCAGTGTAATAGTAAGTTGCTCATCCTTAATTGAGGGGATAATTAAGGATAAAATCGGTAATTCTCTTTGCGTCAAAAATTCATCGTTTTTATTAATAATCATCCACTGTCTATCATGTTGTAATCCATATTTATCAGTTTTAACAGATTGTAATGAAATTGCGCCGCATGATTTTATCGGATAAATATAAAGTTCTGCAATATATGGTATATTCATTGTCATTCCAGCATATTTTTTACCAATTGTACAACTGATTCTACCGTAATCAATGACATATCATCATTCCAACCGCCATTAACTTTTTCGGGAAGAGGTTTGATAACTTCCGAGTTTTGACTATACGGTCCCCAACGATGTGCCGATACCGATGGATCATTGGGGTATAAACCAATAACGGGTGTGTGTAAAGCTGTTGCAAGATGCAATATCCCTGTAGAGTTGGCAATAACTAAAGAGGTTTCTTTCAGTAATGCCATTATTTCTTGCAGCGAACATTGTCCACAAAGATTTATTGCTTTATTGCAATATGATTGTACAATGAGGCATTTTTCTTGTTCGGGGGCTGTGCCGGTAATAACGATTGTGTAATCGGTTAATCTTTCTAATTTTTGAGCAAGCAATCCAAAATTATCAATAGACCAATCAACAGATGAGCCGCGTGATCCCGGGTGAATAATAATAAATTTCGTAATTTCTTTTTGAGCAATAGCTGATAATCGTGAACGGATATTTTTGCGCTCTTCTTCGTGTACAATAGGTGAAATAAGCGATTGCTTTGGATATTTTTTATGTGTATAATATTCAATCAAGCGAATATTATAATCCAATTCATGAAATTTTGCTTCTCTGCGATGATCCGGAACTTTATAATTAAGAAAAATCGAATACCAGCGATATGCACTTCCTATGCGTAAAGGAACTCTCGCAATCCACGATGCACATATTTCTTCAAAACGTGGGCGGGGAAAATAGACCATCGTTATTTTCTTGTTGCGCAATATACCTGCTATTGTCCATATATCCCATTTCTCAAAATCTTCTTCAAATATCACAGTATTAAAGGCATCAGAACAGCGCGATAATAATACACTATTTTCCTTGCGTGCTATAATAGTAATATGAGCATCAGGGTATTCTGCTCGCAATACATTGCACATTGGTAATGTTAATATCATATCGCCCAAGCGATCTGTTCTGAAAATTGCAATATTCATAAGATTATACGCATAAAAAAACCTCACAAGATTGCTTGTGAGGTTGAACACTGATGACTATAATTATTCTTACATGAACCATTCAATACCAATATTAGCGGATGCGCCAATACCGAATGTTGTAATGCTTGGATCAAAGCCAAGTTCTAATACTGATAAAGAGCCATAGATACCAAGATTTTTCGATGCAAAATATTCAGCACCGCCAAGAACGTTTAATCCGGTATTTGTACTTGAATTTCCACCACTACTTCCGCTTGTAATGCCGAATTGCCCCATAATAAATGGAACAAAGTCTTTCGATCCTTTGAACAAACCTTTGACATACGGTGCAAAAACTAAAACATTCGACGAAACACCGTTTGCTGACCGTACGGCTAAACCGAATCCCGTTCCAATGTGTAAGCCGGGATTAATGGCATAGGCAAATGTTGCACCGGAAGCGGCTGAATTAGTTCCCGAAACGGCGACCAGGTTCACACCAATACCAAATTGTTGATCCGGGCTTTGAGCTTTCATTGTTGAAAAAGCTGACAAAACCACTAATGCACACAAAGCACTAAAGTAAAATCGAACCTTCATGGTTCCCCCTTAGAAAAAAATGAAACAAAACTGCACAGCGAAAATAACAAAGATTATCGTAGAATCAAAAGAAACTATAATAATTCTACGTATTGTTAAGATATTCTATTTACGATAGACATATTTTTCCGATGGGGAAATCGGTTGAGTTAATCGAAAATCGTCAAAACCACTATTGTCCACAAAGGTAAATGAGCGATTTGTATTGTTATATGTCCATCGTTCCGCACTGCGTCCATCGGCACGTCGGGGCTGGCGATCAATAAAGTCCGGCTGACCAAAGATAATATAAATCATGCCTTTATCTGTCATCCATCCTTCACCGACCGACCTAAACTTCTCATTGGCATAGCTTACCCGCGCATAATAATCCTGGAATGCTTCATTGAGTGATGTGGATGGAGTAGGGTCTAAGGATTTCCAAAATTTTTCAAACAACATTTTTTTGTCTTCGGTTGTTGCGCCATTTTGTATCTCGTCTATTTGGGATTGGTTTGCAACATACCGCAATTGGCGAATCGCTTTGTCAATATCCTCATTGATGGCTGTGCTGAAGGTGCGCTCAATACTTATGGAACGTTCTGTCATTGCCAAAAATTCTTTAGGTTCACTATTCTTGGGGGCTGTTTCCGCAGGCATTTCTTTATCAAAGGCAAAAAGTCTCAAGGTGTAAATACCTGCTTGAAGTCGGGGGGGCAATGAAAAATGTATATACTGACGAGCGGTACCATTTTTTGTCAATACCGCCTTGCGTATTCTGTCACCCACATACGCTATCTCATTCTTGCTGTTGAGAATCCGTATCTGATAATCAACAGAATCAATTTTATCTTTGCAGTATGTCTCAAAAAACACAAATACCCCATCTTCTAACAATGAAATATTGTCCGACAAAAAAGGGGTTATTTTGAAAATGGATTTGTCTTGCTCTATAGAACTTATGAGTAAGATTGAACTCAAAGCAAAAGGATAAGCATCAAAATCTATGGACGTAATTTTTCTTGTCTTGGAAAATGTTGTGTTGGCTTTAGTATCAATCACTATTACTTCAACAGTAAAATTGCCTTTCTGAATGGGAAAACGTTGTTCCCTGTGCTCAAAACCTGCTTTACTGCCTTGAGTTTCTTCATAAGACATAAGAGTGATTTTGCGCTTTTCTTGAAAATCCTTTATCGTTTTACTGTTCATGTCTTTGATTTTTATCGTAAGCGAATAATCGGCAATATAACGTGAACCCCTTTTGTCGAATTGAAGCATCTGATAGGGGATAAGTGCTATCACATCAACTATATTACCTGTGTCTCGCCTAAAACACAATGCATCCATTGCCAATGTTGAAATCTGCGATTGTGCCCAAATATGCGGCGCAATCACTGCGCTAAGACCTAAGATAACAGTAAACAATAATTTTTTCATAATCCAAACGAGGTGAATGAGGGAATATCTGTCCATTGTGTGATGATACCGCCACCGACTACATCATTGCCTTCATACATCACCACCGATTGCCCGGGAGTAATAGCTTTGCGCGGTTCATAAAACTCTATGTGTAATTTCTGATCTTTATCTATATAGCACAATGCCGGCGCGCCCTCATCTTTATAGCGAATTTTTACCGTAAATTCTCGCTTCTCTGTTATATCGCCATATTTTATCAAATTCACATTGTCTGCTATAAGACCTTGATGCAATAATTTCTCATCAGTGCCTACCTCCACAATATTCTGATCGGGAAGTACATTCAATACATACAAGGGTTCACTGTGGGCAATGCCAAGACCCCGTCTTTGACCAACCGTATAAAACGGATAACCGTGATGTGTGCCGATTTGCTTGCCATCCAACATGATTGCACCATCAGCGACTTTCTCTTCCAAATCAGGTACCATATCACGCAAAAAACGATTATAATCATTGTCGGGAATAAAACATATCTCATATGATTCCGGTTTGGATGCAATGCCCAAACCCAAACGACTTGCTTCTTCTCGTGAACGATTTTTTGAAAATCCCGATAATGGAAACATAGTACGAGCCAAAGAATCCTGACTCACTGCCCACAAAGCATAAGTCTGATCTTTCGGATTATGCTCATCACGCGATAAGATATATCTACCCGTTATCTCATCGCGCCGGATATTCGCATAATGACCAGTCGCTATCCATTGTGCCCCCAATGAATCTGCTTTTCTGTCCATTTCGCCCCATTTTATCGTCTTATTGCATTGAACACAAGGATTCGGAGTATTGCCTTCCAAATAATCACGCACAAAGTAATCAATAACATTCTTCTTAAAAACTTCGGAAAAATCAACAACATAATGGGGGATACCCAATTGCTGCGCTATACGACGCGCATCATTAATCCCATCCAATGAACAGCATGTCGAATCATTTCCAACATTGCCCCCCACATCCTCATAACGATAGGTCTTAATAGTAATACCTATCACATCATATCCCTGCTCAACCAATAAAGCTGCCGCCACGGATGAATCCACGCCGCCCGACATCCCAACCAATACTCTGTTATTATGCAATTTCATATCACAATCTAAATAAAATATTCACATTACCCGCAGGTGCTATATGACCCCCAAGCAAACTCGTCTGATGTACCATAACCATAGCATGAAAAGCGAATATGCCCTCGCCACCGCTCAAACCCAATCCCAATGTTGAGCCAAAACCCATAATCGCCGAACCAAAAAGAGAACTGTTCTGAATATCACTTACAAACGATGCGCCCACATTCGCTTTGCCTATAACACCCAACTTCTTCGTTCCCGCTATATACCACAAAACACCATTACCCAAAAATGTATAAGGCGTATTGCCCGCAACTTGCAACATAATCTGCTGCTCAAGATACAAACCTATATCATCAGAAACCAAAGAACTATTATTAAAAGTAATAAACCAACGAACAGGATTCACCCCTTCCGCCATGCCCATACCCATTACACCAAGACTTTGGAACGAACTCTCATACCGTGTCGCGCCATCATCCTCCATTCCTGCCGTCTTCGGTTTCTCCTCAAACACAAATTCCGTCTGAGCTTGCAAACAATTACCCGCTAACAAAACTAAAACACCAAACAAAAAAACTACACTATTCCTCATAATACCCTAAACCATTATTTACAACCTTGACGCAACTGACCCCGACATATTACTCTTCATTTTTGACGACATTAACTCCATAATCGCGCTCACTTCATCCCGATTCGCATCTCGGTCAATACAAACACCATCCAAAAACTCAATAGTACAAACACTAAACGGATATGGTATGGCAAATGAATCCCAGCTCGACAAACGATATGCCCGCTCCAGAGAAACACGGCAACAATACAATACACCACCCGAACGCTGCGCAGCTACATAAGCACCCGCCTTAGCTACCTCAGCCGGACCACGAGGACCATCCGGTGTCATCACAACCAAACCACGACCCGCCGACACAACAATACTCTCCAAAACCTCCTTACCACCCTGTGACGAAGAACCACGCAATACATCATAACCCCAATAATTCAATAAATGAGCAAGAATATCACCATCCTTGCTCCAGCTTGTCACACCCGTACAACCACGACCCGAAAAAAATTTCCACACTACCAACATCACACCATGCCACACAACAACAACACCCTTACCCGAAGGAATAGAACCCACAACACGAATTCGCCACGTACAAGCAAGCAATCGCAATAACAATAAACCCACATACACCAAAACCCTACGCTTCATACATGCTCCAATATCACCTTTGCTGCCTTTGCCGATGCGCCTGAAGAACCCAAAATACCACGAACAGCATTAAAATCAGCCCGCTGACGCTCACGCACAGCACCATCACGCAACAACAACAACAACTCACATGCAAGTTGCTCAGCCGTTGCCGCCGATTGCACAAACTCACGCACACACTCCCGACCCAAAACAATATTAGGCAAAGAAATAAAAGGCAAACGCACCAAAAACCTACCAATCCAATATGACAAAGTCGAAGTCCTATACATCATTAAAAAAGGCATACCACACAAACATGCCTCCAGAGTCGAAGTTCCCGTCTTCACCATACCCACATCAGCATTCAGCATCAACTGACGAGAATTAGTCCAAAGCTCATAATCCTCAAAACCATAATCCGACAACATTTTCCTATAAGCACTTGCAGGCAAACTTGGCGATTGAGCAATAGCAACGCATATACCCAACTCACGACGCACCAACAAAGCCGCTTCCAACATCACAGGCAAATTCCTCTGCAACTCCTGATAACGACTCCCCGGCAATAAAGCAACCATTGGCACATCACCGCCGCCACCTCGCAACCCCGAAAAAGCAGCATCATCCAATAAAGGATGACCCACAAATTCCGTCGCAATACCAAAACCCTCAAAAAAATCACGCTCAAAAGGAAACACGACCAACAATCTATCAATACACTTAGCCAATGATTTCGCACGATGCTTACCCCAAGCCCAAAGCTGCGGAGCTATATACCACATCACACGAATACCACGACTCTTCGCCGCACGCGCCAAACGCTCATTAAAACCCGGATAATCAATCGCTATAAAACCGGCAACACACTCCGACTCCAACAAACCAATACAACGCCGCAATACATCACGGAAAAAGCCATAACGCTTGGCAACCTCCCAAAAACCCACAACACTCATTCTCTCTAAAGGCACAAGCGATACCAAGCCCTCCGCCTCCATCGCCTTGCCCCCAATACCCACAAAACGCAAACTCTCCGCCGATTGCTCACGCAAAGACCGCATCAAACGCGCACCATGCAAATCACCCGATGGTTCGCCTGCAACTATCAATAATGTCTTTTCTCTTTTCATAAAGCAAAATTACTCAATACCCGCAAAGAAAACCCCTTTCGCCTGACAATTAACTCTGAACCAACACGAAAACTTCGCCTCTTCGGGGTGGCAGTCGCAGTCTGACAGGTGGACGCATTTTCACAGAATAATTACCCCAAACCAATGCCGAAACCTTCTCATGATGAGATGTTTTTATAAAAAACAAAAAAAACAAAAAAAAATCCGATACACATAAAAAGCATATCGGATTAAATACAAAAGATAATATTCAATCTATTTTAGAAATACAAACGAGCTGTTAAGAATGCTGAAGTATAAATACCGGAAAACGTGGACTTCGTAGAACTCGGAGCAGCCGGTTCTACAGTCGGTTCGCCTTGGCTAAGATAATTGATATGTGCTTCTACACCCATAGAAAACGGTTTAGCAAAAAAATACTCACCACCAAAAGTACCTGCAATATTAATTGCTGTGTTACTTGTTGATGACGTTGATGTCGTTTGTCCCGATGGTGTTTCTCTTTCAGAGGAAAAGAGCAAAGCCGAAGGACGAACACCAATATTCATTTGCAAACCGCTATTCAACATTTTTTTATAAATTAAACCCAAACCAAGACGCATCACAGATTCTGTCCGCGTTTGCGTTCCGCCATTATTTGCTGATTCAGACTTTGAAGTACCTTGCGCAATACCAAAGACCGGTTCCAAGCGAAAATTCTCCGCCACATCAATCGGTAGCAAAAAATCCGGTGTAATTGAATTAAAAAAGATAGGACTATTGTCATCAGTTGGAATGGTAAAACTTAAAGCAGTCCCCAAACCAATTCTGAATGATGATTCCGAGCTTTGAGCCGAAACCGTAGAAGGAATACTTACAGCCGCTGCCGCAAGCAAACAAGCGAGTACATGTTTTCTTTTCATAACAGTAAAAAGAAAATGAAAAAAAGATTTTACGGTAATGCAATATAAAAATTTTTGTCATTATAATCATCATATCTCATAGTGATGACATAATAAAAATCAACCATTTCAACTAATCACCAAAAATTCTACTCTCCGGTAACACTGTCCGCACACGATTATGAAGATTAAATGATAGACATGAAATTCATGCTGATGCTGCATTTATTTCCGAGAATACAGATAAAATTATATCCTGATAATTATACAATCCATCCCATCCTGTACTAACAATGACCGCAAATGAGCCGACGACCAACTCTACCGAGCCGCCGACCAACCCAATCGAGCCGACGACCAACTCTACCGAGCCGCGCCGACCAACCCGCCCGAGCCGACGACCAACCCAATCGAGCCGAAAACCAACCCGCCCGAGCCGACGACCAACCCAATCGAGCCGAAAACCAACCCGATTGAGCAGAAAACCAACCCGATTGAGCAGAAAACCAACCCGATTGAAGCGATGACGACCCCGATTGAAGCGATGACGACCCCGATTGAAGCGATGACGACCCCGATTGAAGTGCTTCAAGAGCCCTCGTAGTCGCTTCAAGACCCCTCGTAGTCGCTTCAAGACCCCTCGTAGTCGCTTCAAGACCCCTCGTAATGGCTTCAAGAGCCCTCGTAGTCGCTTCAAGAGCCCTCGTAGTCGCTTCAGACCCCTCGTAATGGCTTCAAGACCCCTCGTAATCGGCTCAATTGGCAAAAAAATGGCGTTTTTTGGCAAAAAAGGGAAAAAATTGAGGTAAAAAGCCGCGTTTTCGGTACAAACGATTTGTTTTGATCTACTGTGGGATTATTTCATCGCCTTCCCCGCGGGGAAGAACGGGGCTTCATTCAAACCTCTAAGGTTTTGAAAACCTTTTAGGTTTAAGGAATGGAAATGACGGGGTAGATGAATTTTTTTTCTATAAACCCGTTATCCCGACGGTATTGAATTTCATTCAAGCTCCGAAGGAGCGATATAGTCATAGAAATGTCATCCCTTCGGGATTTGATATTTTATTAAAACATTTATCTATTATTATGTCATCCCTTCGGGATTATTTCCATCGCCTTCCCCACGGGGAAGGACAGGATGGGGCTTCATTCAAACCTAAAAGATTTTCAAAACCTTATAGGGTTAAGGAATGGCGAAGCATTAACTTTCCCATAATTCACGCATTTTCTGTAAGTTTGCAGCGGCGGCGCGTCTGTCACTACGCTGCTTATAATTATTTATTCCGTGAAAAAACCATGAACAACTTAGCACAAACAAAAGATGCCCTTGCTGCATTAGCACAGCAATTCCGTTCCTACAATTATAAATCACTCAATGAATCGCAAGTACGCAAAAGTTATATTGATGAATTTTGGAATATTCTCGGATGGAATACCGCCGACATACGCCACACCGATGACAAAATCAACCGCTTGCTCTATGAGTTATATGAGCTAACCGACGAAGAAATCCGCATAGTGGAAGGGGTGTAGGGAGATGTGTTGGACAATATTTAAAGATGCAATAGAGTGCCTGTCGCAATTAGCAACAATAGTAGGGATTGGTATAGCATACTATGGATGGAAAAAACAAATGCTCTGGCAAAACAATTACAACCTTGCTAAAGAAATTCTTACAATTATTTACAAAGTAGTTGATAATATTGAAAAAATTAGATTTCCTATGATGTTCCCTCATGAAATGAGTGAAGTTCGAACTCAAACTGATTCTCCAACTAGCGATGATAAAATTTATTGGCAGGCTATTGGAAATCGATTTAAGAAAAGTGATAATCTTATTAATGAGTTACGACTAATCAAACAACTATCAAATATACATCTTACATCAGAAATAGTAGAGTTAATCAACCAATTTCTCGATCATTACAAAATACTGGCTATAGTATTTAAGAATGAGCAAAACAATTACTACAATCGTCCTACAATCCAAACATCGAAGCATAATCTAATTAATTTAGCAAGAAATTACAATGCGTACGCAACAAAAGATGAAGATGATGTATATTTTAAAGAATTGGCTGAAATTATTGAAAAACTCGAGACGCATCTACGCCCTTACTTGATACATCAATCATTTCCTTTTTTGTTGAATATTCTGAATAAGAAGTAATCACAATATAGAGTATAGAACAATGGAAAACAATAACAATTCAAGAAAACATGGAAACTACATATGATAAATCATCTTTATGAGGGCGAAAACTACAGAACCATACAAAGGTTATTACGCGAAATTATTGACTCGAAGTAATAAGTACGAATTTTTCAACTATTTCCATAACTAATCGTTGCGGTGATTATTAAGCAAAGCAGATTTTGCCCCTCTTTTTTTCTCCCCGTCGGGGAGAATTTTATTATGCCTTCCCCACGGGGAAGGATGGGATGGGGCAAAAAATGAACATCATAATGGACTTACCCCATAAAAATGGAGGGAGAAATGTGAAAAAATGAATTAAAAAAGTTCAGATTCAAATTCAGATTCAAATTCATCGGGTGTTTTGTACGATAGTGCCGAATGTATTCTT
>Ga0209570_1000613_pt1 | contig 34155 bp, 35 predicted proteins | sample EBPBio172007_DNA_FD_185861 | JGI IMG/M metagenome (GOLD analysis project Ga0209570, IMG submission 185861) | Wastewater treatment Type I Accumulibacter community from EBPR Bioreactor in Madison, WI, USA - Reactor 1_9/17/2007_ DNA (SPAdes)... | ecosystem: Engineered > Bioreactor > EBPR >... | reverse complement strand
CTATCCGGAGCGCAGCGCGCTCGGCGTCGTGGCGGCAGGGGGCACGCTCGGTATCCTCATTCCGCCTTCGGGGCCGATGATCCTCTACGCCGTGGTGTCGGAAGCCTCGATCGGTGCGCTTTTCCTAGCCGGTATCGTGCCGGGGCTGATGCTGGCCGCGATCTTTGCGCTCTATTGCGTGGGCGAGGCCAGGTTCCGGCATTCCGACGAGCGGCCGGAATGGGCCGGCTGGCCCAAGGTGCGGGCGGCTTTCTGGCGGTCCATCTGGGCCCTGCTGGCGCCGCCGGTCGTCATGGGCGGCATCTACACGGGGCTTTTCACCGCGACCGAGGCGGCGGCGATCGGTTCAGTCTATGCCTTGGCCGTGGCGTTCCTCGTCTATCGGAACTTCGGCCTGCGCGACCTTTACGACTGCGCGCATTCGACCATGCGCACCTCGATGATGGTGTTTCTCATCATCGGCGGGGCCGCCATTTTCGGTCATGCCATCACGATCATCCGCCTGCCGCTCGGCGTGACCGAAGCGGTGACGCATCTGGGCCTCTCGCCGCTCGGCTTCATCGTTGCGGTCATGGCGCTGATCTTCGTCCTCGGCATGTTCCTTGAATCGATCGCAATCATCCTGATCACGACCCCGGTCCTGCTGCCCACCATGATCGCGATGAAGATCGATCCGGTCTGGTATGGCGTCCTGCTGATGATCAACCTCGAACTGGCGATGATCACGCCTCCCGTCGGCATGAACCTCTTCGTGATCAAGGGCATTTCCAATGCCCCCCTTTCCGAGGTGGTTCGCGGCGCTGCACCCTATGTGCTCCTGATGCTGATCGGCATCGGGATTCTCATCGCCTTTCCCGATCTGGCGACATGGTTGCCGCGAACGGCGGGGTTCGGGCGCTGACCGAGCAGGGGAGGGAAATCGAAGTCCTTACGCCTCCGACTTATCTCTTAACCGCGGAGCGACCTTGAGCAGCCGCTGGAATGTCGGGCATTCGAGGTGGGAGGGCGCGGGGCATTCCGCCGCGTGGTCGAGCGCCTTCTTGAGGGCCGAGAGCTTGCGGATCTGCCTTTCCACCTCCGCCCCCCTGTTTCGCAGCGTCTCGCGCGACAGGTCAAACGCGCCGTCCCGGCCGAACATGCGGGCGATGTCCGCGAGCGAGAACCCCGCCGATTTCCCCAGCGCGATCAGCGAAAGCTGAAGCAGCGTTTCGGGCTCGTATTGTCGGCGAAGACCATGCCGGCCGGAACACCGGATCAGGCCTGCCTCCTCATAAAAGCGCAGGGTGGACGGCCGGACGCCGGATCGTTTCGCGACCTCGCCGATATCGAGCCATTTCATGCTTGACCTCAACTTCACTTGAAGTGGCATCCTGCTCCTCGACACCTTCAAGGACAAGAGGAAACGCCATGGCCGGCCCCGGCAAATCATCTCCCGCAACCGTTTCTGCAAGGGGCGCGCTGGCTGCGCTCGCCCTGTCGATGCTGCTTGCGTCGCTCGGCATCAGCATCGCCAATGTCGCCCTGCCGGCGCTGGCCCTGGCGTTTTCCGTGCCTTTCCCCACCGTGCAATGGGTGGTCATCGCCTATCTTCTTGCAAGCACGGTAACGATCGTGGCTTTGGGGCGGCTCGGCGACCGGATCGGGCATCGGCGTGTGCTTCTCGGCGGCATCGCGCTGTTCGGCCTTGCCTCGCTTCTTTGCGCGCTCGCGGGAGATCTTCGGGTGCTGCTCCTCGCGCGCGCTGTGCAGGGCGTTAGCGCGGCGATCCTGATGGCGCTGACGGTCGCGCTGGTGCGCGATACGGTGCCCGATGACCGGATCGGTCGGGCGATGGGGTTGCTTGGAACGATGTCGGCCATCGGCACAGCGCTCGGGCCCTCGCTCGGCGGGGCCCTGATCGGCGCGTTCGGCTGGCGCGCGATCTTCCTGATCATGATCCCGCTCGCCGGCCTGAACTTCCTCCTCGCCCGCCGCCTTCTGCTGGGGGATGTCTCGGAGCCAGGAGCGAAGCGCGGGCTCGACATCGCCGGCACGTCACTGCTCGGGTTCGCGCTCGGTGCCTATGCGCTGGCGATGACGATCGATGGTGGGCGCCTCGGCAGCCTGAATATCGCCCTGCTCGTTGGCGCACTCGGGGCAGGCATTGCCTTTGTCGCAGTCGAGAAGAGGGTGCCTTTTCCGCTGGTCCGGGTCGAGGCGCTTGGCGATTCCGTTCTCGCTTCCGGTCTCGCGACCGGCGCGCTGGTCGGCGCGGTGATGATGACGACCTTCGTCGTCGGCCCTTTCTATCTCTCGCGCTCTATGGGGCTGAGCGTCGCCGAGGTCGGCGCGGTCATGGCGGTGGGGCCGCTGGTTTCCATGGTCAGCGGCGTTCCCGCCGGCGGTATTGTCGACCGTTTCGGCGCGGCGAGCGTCGTGCGGCTCGGGCTTGCCACGATGGCGCTGGGTGCCTTCGGCCTCGCGATCCTGCCGGGGCGCTTTGGCGTCGCCGGCTATCTTGGCGCGATGGTCGTCCTCACGCCGGGCTACCAGCTCTTTCAGGCGGCGAACAACACGCTGGTGATGGCGGGGGCGGGCGCGGAGCAGCGTGGCGTGATCTCCGGTCTGCTCGCCCTGTCGCGAAATCTCGGGCTGCTGACAGGTGCCTCGTTGATGGGCGCGGTGTTCACGCGGGCCTCGGGCGTCCCGGATATCGCCATCGCCGGCCGCACGGAACTCGCGGCGGGCATGAGCGCGACATTTCTCGTTGCCGCGGCGCTGATGGTCTTGGCCTTTGCGATCATGTTCTCATATGGGAGGCACAGCGGTCGTCCACGTTCCTGAATTTTTACCGCTCCGGCCGTTGCGGATGCTGATCCGATGTCGGATCGGGCGCGGCATGCGCGAGACGGCTGTCCGAGGGCGCCTGCGCGCGCTCGTGGAGACCATAATCCCGGACGACATGAGACACGCGCAGCCGGTAATCCCGGAATACGCCGTTCCGGCCCTTGCCTTGCGTGGCGCGATGCGCGGGCAAGTTGCGCCACCTCGCAACCGCTGCTTCGTCTCGCCAGAAAGACAACGAAAGGAGCTTGCCGGGTTCGGAGAGCGACTGGAACCGCTCGATCGAAAGGAACCCGTCGATTTGGACGAGTTCCTCGCGCAAGGCGGCGGCGAGGTCGAGATAGGTGTCCCGTTCACCCTCCGCCGGCCAGACCTCGAAGATGACCGCGATCATGCCCGGACCAGCCCGGCATGCGGCTCGGAGAGCTTCGTGAGGAAAATGCGATCCTCGCGCCGGATGAAGCCTTCCTTCCGGGCGAATTCGAAGGCCTCGCGGCCTGCATCGCTGGCTTTCAGGCGGGCGCGATAGGCCTCGTAGGCGGCGAGGCTTTCCAGCGTGTAGACGCCATAGGCGGTCGTCAGCGAACCTTCGTGCGGGCCGAAATACCCGACAAGGTCGGCGCCGCAAGCCGGAATCGCCTGCCCCCACATGCGGGCATAGGTGGCGAATTCGGCCTGGCGGAAGGGTTCGAGATCATAGCGAATGAAGCACGTGATCATGGCAGTTCTCCTCTCTCGGGAAGTCTTCTCTACCGGCGATCATGCTGGCGATGTTTCGGCGAAGAATGAAACATCGCCGTGCGGATTGGGATAGAGTGATCGTCATGAGAAACGGCCCTGACATTGCTTCGCTTGCCTCGCTTATCGGCGATCCCGCGCGTGCCAATATTCTCGCGGCGCTGATGAGCGGAAAAGCCCTGACGGCCGGCGAATGCGCCGCCGAAGCGGGTATTTCGGCCTCGACCGCCTCCGGGCATCTGGGCAAGTTGCTCGATGCGGGCTTGCTGGTCGTTCTCGTTCAGGGGCGCCGCCGCTACTACAATCTTGCCGGCCCCGACGTGGCAGAGGCGGTGGAGGCGCTGATGGGGCTCGCCGTCCGTGTAGGGCTGCGGCGCACGCGCCCCGGCCCGCGTGACGCCGCGATGCGGAGGGCGCGCTTCTGCTACGACCATCTTGCCGGCGCTCTGGCGACCGCGCTGTTCACGCAGCTGGTCGAACACGGGCTGCTGGTCGCGAAGCAGGAGGGGATCGGCCTCTCGGCGGCAGGGCGTTCGCGCTTTCTGGCCGAAGGGATCGACGTCGCGGCGCTGGAAGGGAAGCCGCGGCCGCTCTGTCGGGCCTGTCTCGATTGGTCGGAACGCCAGCCGCATCTCGCGGGCAGTCTCGGCGCGGCGATCGCGCGGCTGGCAACCGAGCGCGGCTGGTGCCGGCGGGAGGCGGGGTCACGTGCCGTGCATTTCGCGTCGCGCGGCGAACAGGCCCTGCTGGCGCTCGCCGGAGCGGATGCCGAAGAAATACCCGGCTTCGATACGGCGCTATCGGGCGGTTCGAAGCGCGCTCCCAGGCTGGCCTGACGCAGCGCGGCAGTTTCGACGGGGCAGAGGCCGGCACTTTCGATTACGCTGGCGCCTTGCGCTGGCGGACTTGGATGCAGAGTGCAACGGATGCTGCCGTTCTCGCAGCTGCATCGTCGGCCACGCGGAACGAGACCGATGCGAGAGGCGCCGGTCCGCGCGTCTTTGCCTCGAGCTTCGAGGCGGACGGCACCGCCGCACCGAAATTGAATCTTTCCTGCGATCCCGCCACGGGCAAGTGGTCAGGCTCGGCAAGCGGACCCTACCACACGTCTTTCATGGCGATTGCGGGCATATCCAGCCTTTCGGTTTCGGTGGTGTCGGAAGCCGTTGCTCCAACGAAAACGTATCTGGACATCTACGTGTCGGCGGATGTCTCGGCCCCCATGGGGCTCGGTGCCTCCCCCTCGGATCGGACCGGCATGCTGAACAGTTTTGGCTGTGCCTTTACCTGTCACAACGGGGACCCTGCCGTTAAAGTCCTGACCTCATCGAACGACACCGTGATCACCGCCCGGAACCGTGGGTACAAATTACGGATCGATTCGATCAAACTGGCGCTCAAACAGATTGTCGACAAAGGCCGGCAGCTGCAGTCGCAGGGAATTTCCCTGCGCTTCGCGGTCTACAAGTTCGGCAATACCTTCGAGAAAGTCATCGGCGTATCGAGCCGCTTCGGCGCTTCCGCGGACACCTTTCCCCGAACGATCTACGGGCGCTGAATTCACTGGACGTCAATCGCTTCGAAAGCGGCACCACATGCCCCATGCCTTCAGCCAGATGGCGAAGGCCGTTCCTCTGAGGGGCGACGGCTCATCCCCGGACAAGCCCAAGACATTCGTTTTTTTCGCGTCCGACGGCTTGGCAAACTCGGTGCGCAAGGCGCCCAACGGTGCGTGGCTGCCCGATGCCAACTGGCGCGGCGTTCTGCCGAGCACGCATCTGGACTACAGCCAATGAAACCACCTCGGCGGTCCGGCGATCAATGCAGGATTGGCTTGCCTGAACTACAAGACATTGGAGCGATCGTTCTTCGGGCCTCCCCAGCCCAGCCTGTTCGCTTCCCAGCCGCTCGGTTGTATCGCGCAGCCCTGGTGGCCAGGCGATGAAGACGAATTCAACAACGAAAAATTAGGGTTGTCTCGCAGGAAGCGATGTCTCTGGTGCCGGTCAAAGAGGCGTGATGCCGCTCCGTCAAGGGCAGGGGTCTGGATCTCATGCCCCTTTATGCGACCTACGATCTGGCGGAAACCAAGGAGATGCAATCGTACATCGCCTATACGTAATATCGGCTGATCCCCGAACTTCCGAAGCACATGCGAAATTACGCCACAAAACGGGATTTTGCTTTCTCCGCCAACGATCGTTCGTCGATCGTCGCTGCGATGGATGCCATGTTCGCCGCCGCCGCCGCAAGCGTTGGCGGAAATATCCGGCTGATCCGGTAGCGTTGAAGCAAGACGTCCGGAATACCGGCGATCGACCACCACCTGCTGTCCTGTCCAAGTTCCCTGCCAAAGGGGCCCGAGGGTGGAATGCCGGCTGGATTCCGAACCGCTGGATGAAGGCCAAGGATGCGCGAATTTCGTAAACCAGCGCATGGAACGAACCTGCAGCGGCGTTAACAGCGATTAAGCTGGTCCTCAGCCGAACCAGTCAGGGAAGAGGTGCAGCCCTTGGCGAACAGAAGTGGGCCGGCAGGCAGTCCCTTTGGGACAGATAAGCGCTGTCGTCTCCTTGGGGGCAAAAACGCCCCCGGAAATAGGAATTGAAATAAATCCTACATTAAGCACAAGAATCCGTCCGATCCCGTTGAAAACTCCTTGTAAAGGACCTCCGCCTAGGTTCGCCGCACAAAGAAGTCTAACAACAGGAGACGGTGGTGAAAGAATTTCATCAACAACATATTGACGAGCGTGCGCTCAGCGGCAGCATGCGCGACTTCCGGGTTCCCTCGGGCAAGGACCTGATTGCCCGTGTGCAGGGTTTCTACGATTGGCAGGACAATCGCCGTCAGAACGGCATGTGGCCCTTCTCCCGTGCCACCGAGACGCGTGTCGGCGCGGAATGCATGGCCCGTGACGACGCGGGTCAGCAGTTCGTCGGCGTGAACTTCGCGTCGCAGGATTATCTCAGCCTGTCCTCGCATCCCGAGATCAAGGCCGTGGCGGCGGAGACACTCGCAAGCTACGGCGTGCACAGCGCAGGCTCGCCCGCCCTCGTCGGCAACACCTCGCATTCGGTGCGCCTCGAGCGCAAGATCGCCGAATTCCTCGATATGCCGGAAGCGATCCTCTATCCGACTGGCTGGGCGGCGGGCTACGGCATCATCCGCGGTCTGGTGCGCTCGGCCGACCATATCGTCATGGACGCGCTCTCCCACACCTGCCTGCAGGAAGGGGCGAACGCCGCGACACAGAACATCTATCAGTTCCGCCATAACGATCTCGAGCACTGCGAACGCTGGCTGCGCAAGATCCGCGAGAAGGACAGCGAGAACGGGATCATGCTCGTGACCGAGAGCCTGTTCTCGATGGACAGCGACACCCCGGATCTGGACGCGATGCAGGCTTTGGCCCGCAAGTACGGCGCGACGCTGATGGTCGATGTTGCCCATGATCTCGGCGCCCTCGGCCCCGGCGGCCGCGGCTTCATCGGCGCGCAGGGCATGCTCGGCAAGGTCGATATCGTGATGGGGTCGTTCTCGAAGACCTTCGCCTCGAATGGCGGCTTCGTCGCCTGCCGCAACCGGGCACTCAAGGAATTCCTGCGCTTCTATAGCCCGTCCTGCACTTTTTCGAACGCACTGTCGCCGGTTCAGGCGGCGGTCGTCCTCAAGGCTTTCGAGATCGTCGAGAGCGCCCAGGGCGATGCGCTGCGGGCGGATCTGATGCGCAACGTCCTCGACCTGCGCACCCAGCTCACGGCCAGCGGCATGGACTACTACGGCGATCCGTCCGCGATCGTCGCGGTCAAGATGGGGTCCGAGGCGCTGGCGCGGCTGGTCAGCCGCCGCCTGCCGGAACTCGGGCTGCTCGCCAACCTCGTCGAGTATCCCGCTGTCCCCAAGGGCGCGGCGCGGTTCCGGATGCAGGTCATGGCCGGGCACACGAACGCCAATGTCCGCGACGCCGTCGCGCGGCTGGTGGCGGCCCGCGAGATTGCCATGGCCGAGATGGAAGAGCGTGCGGCACCGGCCGCGATCAGCGCCGTCGCCTGAGCGATCAGCACCTGCTGAAAACGAAAAAGCGGCCCAGCGGGCCGCTTTTTTGCTGAGGGCATTCCCCCTTAGAAGCGGTAGGTGATGCCCGAGTGGACAACCAGCGGATCGACCGTGGTCCAGGCGCGGATCGGCGTCGCCCCCAGCATGCCGGTCGCCTTGGTGCGCAGGAACGCCTTCTTCACGTCGACGAAGGCACCCCATTTCTCGTTGATCATGAAGTCCGCACCGACCTGGAGCGCCGGGCCGATCGTGTGATTGATCTTCAGGTTCGTGAGTGCGCCGTCTTTGGTCGAGAAGATGTGCATGTAGGAGAGGCCCGCGCCGATATAGGGCTGGAACGAGCCGAAGTTACGGAAATGATACTGGACGGTCAGCGCCGTCGGACCATAGACAGCCTTGCCGAGCGTGCCGAGGCCGGCAATCGTCCCCGCGCCCTGGATCTTGATCAGCGGCGGCAACCCGCCCGTGAAGGAGACGCCGATCTCGGGCGTCACGAAATAGCCCAGCTCGAAGATCGCGCTCGCCTGAGGGTCGATGCTGACATCTGAACCTGCGACGGGGCCCAGCGGGGAGCGGATCTTGGCGCTTTCCGAAAGGAAAATACCCCCCGGGCCGAGGTGAAAGAACCATTTCGGCAGCGGCTCGGCAATCGAGGTTTTTACCACCGGCGGTTTACCGAGGTCGGCGGCTTGCGCGCCCCCCACCACGAGGGCAGAGGCGATAAACGCTCCTCTCAAGACACGCATTTACTACCTCCATGGATCGCGCCTTAAAAACCGGCGGTCAAAAGTTGCAGTTCGGACAGGCTACAAGATTCTTGCAATCGTCGGGTGTATTGCCGGAAATCGCTCCACAGAAATTGTGGAATAGGCTCCAAAACACCCAATATCAGCTAGAACTTGTATGTAACGCCTGCAGACACGTTATGGTAGCGCGGGTGCTGCGTTCCGCTGAACCCAGGGAATGCAACCTGCGAATGATTTTTGATCTTCGCGAATTCCGTGAACCGGTATTCGGAGCGGATCGTCACCCGGTCGGTCACCGCGTATTCGAGACCGCCGCCGATGGTGTAGCCGGTGAGCGTGCGCGTGAAGGATTCACTCACGCCCGGCCAGTTGGAATAGGTGCTCTTGATGTTGGCCATCGCGATACCGCCGGTCCCGTAGGCCAGCAGCCGATCGAACGCATAGCCCGCCCGCAGGCGGCCCGAGCCCTGGATGTTGATTTTGGTGTTGCCGCGCCCGCCCGGATTGAACGGTGCCGCCGGCGGATCGACGAAGCCACCCTTGATCTCGCCGATATCGATGTCCGATTCCACACCGAGAACCACGTTCCCGAACTGATAGTCGAAACCGCCATGCAGGCCGCCGTAGAAACCATCGGGGCGGAAGCGGTTCTGCAGGCCAATGAAGGTCCAGGTCGCAGTCACGAATTCGCGCGTGATGTCATGCCCGGTCGCATATCCGCCGTGTGCGCCAAGGCGGAAACCGGTCCAACTGAAGGGTGTCGGGGCAAACACGGGTGCGGGAGGTATCGACTTGCGCGACGGCAGGTCCGCAGCCTGCACAACGGGCGCGGTCCCAATCACGGCAAGTATAAGCGTCATCCGACGGAGGGAACGCATTCTGCACCTCGGTTCTTTCGTCACTCACGCCGCCAAACGCACTTCCCGGCGAATCCGGCGCCAAGGGAAGTTTCGACAAGTTTGGTAAATAATCGGTTACGAGAGCGCCGAAAGGGCGATGCAGACGGCTAGCGTGAGCGGCCGTGTTGGGCGAGGCAACCCTCGATCTTGCCGAGGAGCCGTGTGAAGTCGATCGGTTTGGTGTCGAAGTCGACGCAGCCGACCTCGATGCTCCTGAGCCGGTCGCTCTGAAGCGCATGGGCCGTCAGCGCGATGACCGGTATATCCGCGGTATCGGGCGACGCCTTGATCAGGGTCGTCGCTTCCCATCCGTCCATTTCGCCGAGCGCCACATCCATCAGGATCAGATCGGGCTGCTCGCTGCTCGCCTTGCTGACGCCGTCCGCGCCATCGACGGCGCAGAACACCTCGTAGCCGTGTCGCGTGAGACGGCGGGAAAGCATGTCGCGATTGAGTTCGTTGTCTTCGACGAGAAGTATTCTTGCCATTACCCTGACCTTCCGCCGCTCTCAGGCGGCTTGCGAATCGACCGCGCCGGGGTCTGGCGACGCCTTGTTGGTGTCGCCACTCGCTCCCGGTCTGCGTGCGGGCATCGTGATCGTAAAGGTCGTGCCGGCGCCGGCTTGGCTCTCCGCGACGATGTCGCCCCCGAGCAGCCGGCACAACCGGCGGCTGAGCGCGAGCCCGAGCCCCGTCCCGCCGTATTTGCTCGAGCTTTCCGCCCCGAGCACGGTGAAAAGCTCGAACAGTCGTGGCAGGTCCTCCGCCGAGATGCCGCACCCTGTATCGCGGACGGTCAGGGCCAGCGTGTCCGCTTCGTTCGCGTGCGCCGCCTTCACCTCGACCACGACGTGGCCATTGCTTGTGAACTTGATGGCGTTGTCGACGATCTGCGAGAGGACCTGATGGAGCTTCTGGGAATCGACCAGCATGACGCCGACGTCGGGCGCGACGGAAAGCGTGACGGTGTTGCCCTGCTGCTCCGCCGCTGCGCGGAATTCGTCGACCACCTGCCGGGCGAGCATCGCGATGGCGATCGGCTCCTTGAAGACCTCCATCCTGCCCGCATCCATCTTGGCGAGATCGAGGATCTCGTTGATCAGCTTGAGAAGATGGGTCCCCGCGTCGTGAATCCGCACGAGGTCATGGGTCATCGTGTCGTCGCCCTCGTCCTCGGCATCCTCGCGCAGGATCTGGCTGTAGCCGATGATCGCATTGAGCGGCGTGCGCAGTTCGTGGCTCATCTTGGCGAGGAATTCAGCCTTGGCGGCGCCGGCCCGTTCCGCCAGCGCGGTCGCTTCGCGAAGCTCCACCGAAGCAGCGAGATGCTTGCGCATCATCGCCTCCATCTCGCCCTGACTCTCGTAAACCTTGGCGAAATAGAGCGCCATCATCGCGACATACAGCGAGGTGCCGACCATCGAGACGATACCGAGATTCTCGACTTGTCCGATGGCGATGTCATGCGGGCTCGGCGGATAATAAGCGTAGAGATAGAGGAAGATGGAAATATTGACGGCGAACAGCGCCACGACCGCCAGCCGCATCAGCATCGACTCGCCGATATAGAAGAAGGCGAGCAGCGGGATGATCAGGACCCAGGACAGGGTCGGCGACGTAATGCCGCCATAGAAATAGCAACTCCAGAGAATGCAGAAGATGAGGTTCTGCACCGAGGCGATTGCCAATGTCCGGTAATGGCCGACCAGCTTCAGCAGCGGTGGAAAGACCCAGAACGCCAGGATCGACCCCGCGAGAACCGCAAGTTCCGGTCCGGGCGTCGGATCGAGGAGAAAGAAGGCAAGCGGCACGGCGCTGCCGATGAACGGCCCGAACAGGTGGCTGATAAGGAAAACACGCGCCTGATTGTGCTGATTCCGATCGACCTTGAGGTCATCGGGAATGAAGTAATCGGCGAAATCCGTCATCCGGTTCGTCAGTTTTGCAACGTTCATTCTGCCCCTCGCCCTGGCCATTCTGGCCCGGCGTCCGCGAAACACGGGGGTTTTTCGCGGTACGCCGGCCCAATTGAACACGGAGCGCTTAAAGAAGAATAACCAAATCCGCGAAAGCACTTAAGGGTGAGGCGGCCAGAACGCCCGGGGCAAGGAAACATTAATCTGGGGTCGATATCGTCGGTCTTGGCGCGGCAGGATGATCGCGTTCAGGCAAAGGATTTGACCGAATGAAAAAGGCGCTCGCCGTCATCGACTGGTTCATTCCAGTGACGCTGCGCTTCGAGCGTTCGGAGCTGAGCCTGGCGCGGAACTTCGTGTTCACGCATCTATTCGGCCCGCTCATGTCGCAGGCGATCATCATCTTCCTGCGCCGCACGGACCCAACCGGCGGCTGGCGCGTCTGGACGGTGGCGATCTGCGTCTGGGGCTTTCTGGCTCTGCCCCTGCTCCTGCGGGCGACGGGCAATCTGCGCCTTTGCGCGTTCATCTCGACCCAGCTCCTGGCCTTTGTCTCGCTGTTCGGCGCGTATCATTACGGCGGGGCGACGTCTCCCTTTCTTCCCTGGCTCATCGTCAGCCTGCTGCTCGGCTTTTTTTACCTGTCGAAGCAGGCGAAGCTCGTCATTGCCGGTTTTGCGATCAATTTCGGCGGGTTCTTCCTGGCATTCTACCGCTACGGTTTCGAACAGCGCGTCTCGGCCAGCCAGCTCGAAGTCGTCGGCTGGCTCTCGATCCTCTCGGCCACGATCTACATGGGCTGGATGGCGATCTACTACACCAGCATGCTCTCCATGCGCGACGAACTCGAGCGTGAGAGCGAAGAGCTTGCCGCGACGACGAAGCGCCTTCAGGCGGCCAAGAACGCTGCCGATCTGGCCAATGCCAACCGCTCGGTTTTCCTCGCCAAGATGAGCCACGAATTGCGCACGCCGCTCAATGCCGTCATCGGCTACAGCGAGATGCTGCTCGAGGACGTTCAGGCGGACGGCAAGGGCGCACAGAAGGGCCGCGATCTCGAACGCATCAGCGCTTCGGGGAAGCACCTGCTCTCGCTCGTCACCGACGTGCTCGATATCTCGCGTATCGAGCGAAACGAGATCGACGTGGTGATCAACGAATTCGATCTCAATGCCTTCGCAGCGGAGCTCGCCGAGAGCAGCAGCGGCCTGTTCGACAAGAACAACAATCGCTTCGTGCTCGATTTCGCGGCCGGCATGGGCACGGCAAAAACCGACGCGACCAAACTGCGCCAGATCGCGCTCAACCTGTTGAGTAATGCCGCGAAGTTCACGTCGCAAGGAACGGTCACCCTGTCGATCCACCGCAGCCGCGCAAGCGGCGGTGCCGGCGATTGGATCGAGATTCAGGTCAGTGACACCGGTATCGGTCTGTCGCAAAGCGCGATCGACAAGCTGTTTACGGATTTCATCCAGGCCTCGGCTTCCACATCCAGCCGGTTCGGCGGATCGGGGATCGGGCTTGCCCATAGCCAGAAGCTGGCCGGCCTTCTCGGCGGGCGCATCTCGGTCACCAGCAAGGTGGACAAGGGGTCGGTCTTTGTCGTCAAGGTCCTGGCTGATCTTGCGACGATTGCCGGGCTCAAGGCCCAGACGGTACCAAACGAAGGCACCTCCGCAGCCATGGCTGCGGCGTGAGGAGTGGATTGATGGCCAACGCCGCGAATATCCTGAGTCTGCATACGACGTCCAAACCGGAGGGCGGCATCACTCCGGCGCAAGCGCCGCGGATTCTTATCGTCGACGATGTCGAGGACAACCGCATGGTTCTCGCTCGCCGGTTCGAGCGGCGTGGCTATTCGATCGCCGAGGCGGATTGCGGCATGGCGGCGCTTGCCGCGATCGAGGGGGATGAGTTCGATCTGGTCCTGCTCGATGTGATGATGCCGGACCTTGAGGGCACCGAAGTTCTGCGCCGGATCCGGGAAACCCGAAGCTCGGCGGAGCTGCCTGTAATCATGGTGACGGCCAGGACAGCGAGCGAGGACATCGTCCATGCGCTTAAGGCTGGGGCCGACGACTACATCACGAAGCCGGTGGATTTTGCCGTTGCGCTCGCCCGCGTCGACGCGCAGGTTGCACGCCGTCGCGCTGAGCAGAAAGTGCTGCATGCTTCGAAGGCGCTCGAGGAACGCGTCCGGGAGCGGACGCAGGACCTGATGCGTATCAATGAGCAACTCCTGCACGAAATCACCCAGCGCGAGCGCTCGGAGGCCGAGAGCCGCTTTCTGGCCCTGCATGATCCGCTCACCGGGCTGCCGAATCGGGCGCGGTTCCAGGACGACCTCGTGCAGGCCATCGGCGCTCTCGGAGCGAGCGGCCAGGATCTTGCCATCCTCTTCATCGATCTCGACGGCTTCAAGAACGTCAACGATACGCTGGGCCACCCGGTCGGAGACGAACTGTTGCGTCGGATCGGCCAGGAACTGACAACGAAGATCCCCGAGGGGGCCCTGCTGGCGCGCCTTGGCGGCGACGAATTTGCCGTGCTCCTCGAAGCGCCCACGCAAGTCAGCACGGCGACGGCCTTGGCCCGCGACATCGTGCACGCTGCTGCGGCTTTGACGAAAGTCGGCGACAACGACGTGTCCATCGGGGCCAGCATCGGCATCGCCGTCTGCAACGACCCCGCGACGGGGCCGGATGTCATCCTGCGGAACGCGGACGTTGCCATGTACCGGGCGAAGAAGGAAGGGCGCGGTACCTGGCGCGTCTATGACCCGAAGATGGACGAGCATGACAATGCGCGCCGTCAACTGGAACAGGATATGCGCCGCGCGCTGCAGGTCGGTGAATTCAGGACCTATTTCCAGCCCATCGTCCATCTCCAGTCACGGCGGATCGCGAGTTTCGAGACGCTGGTTCGCTGGGAGCACCCGACGCGCGGGCTGATTTCGCCGGTGGAATTCATTCCGATTGCAGAAGAGAACGGTCTCATCGTTCCCTTGGGCGAATGGGTAATCCGCGAAGCCTGCACGCAGGCGGCGACCTGGCCGGAAAGTCTCAGCGTTGCCGTCAATCTCTCTCCGGTGCAATTCGCCAAGGGCAACGTTGTCGCCACCATCACCAATGCCCTCGCCGCATCCGGCCTTTCGCCGCGCCGTTTCGAGGTCGAGATCACCGAATCCACGCTGCTTGAGCGAAGCGCGCAAAACCTTGAGATCATCAAGCAAATCCGCGCGCTGGGCGTTCGTATTTCGATGGACGACTTCGGAACGGGCTATTCGAGCCTCGACTATCTTCGCAGCTTCTCCTTCGACAAGATCAAGATCGACCGTTCGTTCGTGAAGGATATTCCCACCAGCAGCGAGAGCCGGGCGATTATCGACGCGATCGCCGGCCTGTCGCGCCAGTTCGGGCTTCGCACGACGGTCGAGGGGGTCGAGACCACCGACCAGCTCGAATACATCGCCGGTGAGGGCTGCTCGGAGGTTCAGGGCAAGATCTTCAGCATGCCCGTTCCGGCGGACGAAGTCTTTCAGCTGATCCGGCGTATCGGCGTCATTGAGAAGAAGTCCGACGAAGAATAAGGGCCGGGACCTCAATCGGGTCGGTTCGGTCGAGCGGGTGGCCTTCGGCATGGACAATGCCGCTACGCCGCCTTTCCCGATCGCCCCTGTCCGCAGCCACGGCGATCAAGCTCTGCGCGATCGGTACCTTGCGGAGGGTGCGCGGATTTCACCGCGATCGAACGAGGCCAGACGTTCGGCTTTCAGCGCCGGCGTTTTTCGTATTGACGTCGGTTTTGAGGCTCCTCTCTGCCATGGCATGCCATGGAGCGGGCAACCGGAGCGACGAATTTATTCCTGAAGACTGAGAAAATTCCAGTCCCGGGTGGCAATGGTATGCGCCAGAAAAGCCCGAACCTTGAGCGAAAGCAGTCTCGAACTCGGGTAGACGAAGTGCACCGGATACGGCGCAGGCTCGAAGGCTGGCAGCAGGAGTTTGAACCGTCCGTCGCGCACGTGATCCATGACCTGATACGACAGCGCCATCGTGATTCCGCCGCCTTGCGCGGCATGCCAGATGGCGGCGTCCGCGCTGTTCGTCACGTAACTGGGGCTTGTTTCGATCTCGAGGATTTCGCCCTGTCGCTGAAACTGCCAGACCTGCGGGGCTGTGAGCGGGGTGAAGGCGATCAGCTGATGATCCTGCAGCGCTTCGGGTGAATCCGGCGTGCCTGCCTCTGCAAGGTAAGCCGGCGCAGCCACGAGCACGCGGCGGACGGCACCGGCTTTGCGGGCGATGTCGCCAGAATCGGTGAGATGGCCGATACGGATCGCAACATCCACGCCATCCTCCACCAGGTTGACCATCCGGTCCGACAGCAGAAGTTCGGCGCGAAGCTTGCGATGAAGGTTCATGAACTCGCAGATCAACGGCGCGACATGCAACCGCCCGAAGACCAGGGGCGCGGAAATCACGAAGCGCCCCATGGGCTCGCCACGCTCGCTCTCGGCCATTTGTTCGGCCTCATCGAGGTCAGCAAGAATGCGGCGGCTGCGCTCGAGAAAGCGCTGCCCCGCATCCGTCAGGCTCACGGCGCGTGTCGTCCTGTTGAGGAGACGGACCCCGAGGCGTTCTTCCAGCGCCGAGACATACCGGGTGATCGCAGAGGTCGAGAGGCCGAGCTTGCGGGCCGCCGGCGCGAAGCCCTTATGATCGGCCACAGCGACAAAGGCGCCGATAGCGTCGAAGCGATCCATATTATTATCCCGATTTATGCAATAATGATGGTCTAATTTCTTATATTATCATTTTCGATGAGAGCGGCCATCTTCCGTTTCGTGAAGCACACGCCCGTCGTGCTTCGAAGGAGGAGCGCCCCATGTCCCGAATCCCGCCTTCATTGACGCCGCGCAATCCGCTGCCCAGTTCCTGCTCGGTGTCGTGAAGAAGCAGGGCAGCGCCGTGCCGGACTTCCTTCGCCCGACTGCGGCGGGGCCCGCCGCGCTCAAGGCTAGCTCGGCCTCAATGGCTGCGGCCATGGCCTCGCAGCGCGAGCAACCGGGGCCCGGTGTGGCGACAACTTTCGCGTTTTTCAGGAGAGTGCCATGAGCCAGAAACCATCAAGCGATATCGCCTTTACGCAAACCGTCAAGGCGATCCAGCAGCGCAAGGGCTCGCGCCATGGCTACGAACAGATGGAAGCGCGGGGAGGCTGGCAGACGACCATCACGCCTGATCTGGAAAGCTTCATTGGTACCGTGCGAAGCTTCTACCTTGCCACCGCCAATGCCGAGGGGCAGCCCTATATCCAGCATCGCGGCGGTCCGCCGGGTTTCCTCCATGTCCTCAACGAGACGACACTGGCGCTCGCGGACTTCAAGGGAAACCGGCAGTTCATCACGCAGGGCAATCTGGAGGAGAATGCGAAGGCCTTCATCTTCCTGATGGATTATGCACACCGCCGGCGGATCAAGATCTGGGGCACAGCCCGTGTGATGGAGGAAAGCCCTGCTGTCGTCGAACGTCTGATGCCAGCGCATTATGCAGCACGACCCGAGCAGGTGCTGGTTTTCAGCGTTGCGGCCTGGGATGCGAATTGCCCGCAACATATTCCCCAGCGCTTTGAAGCGGAGGATGTCGCCCGCGCCCTTGCCGAGCGCGATGCCCGCATTACCGAGCTGGAGGCGCAACTGGCTGAAGCGACAAAGAAGCCGTGAGCCTCCGGCGTTGCTCTCAAACCCTCCCAATCTCGATCTCTCCATCGCCAATCGCCGCTTGCAGCATCAGCGAAGCGCGGCATAACCTTCAATCCAGATGGAGCAGAGCCTCCCTTACTGAAACGCTCCTCTTGTCCCATTCGGCCTGACGACGGACAGCCCCATAGTCGGAATATGTCACTTTTTTTCGGGCTGAACCTCGTGAGAACAGGTCCGCAATTCAACAGATCGGCGGCCGATCATAGGCGCCGCCACACACAATCTGTGCTCGGTCTCACGCACAGTGAATCATTCCAATTCATCCTGTCCCATCGTCATGCAGCGCCTGGCATCCGTCGAAGGAATTAGGCGTCAGCGCTGCCGCGCAATCCCGCACCCCCCACTATTGCCGGCGAGGATGACAACGCGACCGGAGGCATAAAGCCTTGATGCGAAGCCGGGCGCGCGACCCCGCAACCGGAAGACGCGCCCGCTTCCACCGAGAATATCGACATCCGCGCTTGCGATGGCCCTAAGAGCGTCGGCCTCGCTGATCGCGAAAAGCGTCACGTTTCGCGAGGCTTCCGAAGCGAATGGCAGCGCGAGAAGTGCGCCGAACCAGAGCACGAGCGCCGTTCCGGCAGCACGCAGAAGCACATGCCAACCCACATGACCCGCGTCAATAATCATAGGCATGCTCGAAACTGCCGCCCGCCGCGCGGACATCGCGAACCAGTCCGCCGAGCCGCGCAACCGGAAGATAGAGGCCGCGCCGCGCCCAGCCCGGGCGTGCCTGGACCGGAACGGCAAACAGGGCTTCCGCGTCGACGGGCGGCTTGGCCCAGCCTTCCGGCACGATCACGGTCACGAAGATGTGGTCATTGCCAGCGATCTCGATGATGTGCCGGCCCTTGTTCAGCTGGTCGAGCAGGATCGCGGTGAAGGTGCGGTAGCGCGGCGTTTCGATGATGACGGAACCATCCGCGCGGCGCTCGATCAGGCGGATCGGGCCGCCGGATGCGACCTCACTGTCATCGAGCGCGGAGATGACGCAGCGCAGGGTCAGCTTCGCCGGGGCAAGATCGGCAGCCAATGCCATCAGGCGGGCATAGAGTGATTTCGCTCCCCATTCGAGGCTGAGCGCGAAGCGCCTCTCGAGCGCGCGGATCATGGCCCGCGAGGTCAGCGGCACATCCCGCCAGAACTCCACCAGTCTTTTGCCGAAAGGATATTCGTACCAGGGCGTCTGGCGCAGGAAAGCGGCATAATCTTCCGCGAGATCATGCGCGAAACGATCCTCCGCTGTCGCGCTATCGCCCGCCGCCATCCATGCCAGACGGCCGAACGTCGTCTCGTAAAGGCCCTTGATGCCCAATTCGACCGAGAAACTGACACCGATGATATAGAGCATCGCCTTGACATCAATCGCAACTGGTCCCTTGGCGGAAGCTTTCGCCGCGAGCGAGCAGAGGTTCGTCCAATAACCTCTGATGGCGCCGGTATAGGCAAAAGCGTGTTCGCCGCTTCTGCGGGAGACCACAGCGAGATCCTCGTAGGCATGAACGATCGACCATTCCGGATAGGTCAGGAAGGTATCGGCCAGCGCGCGTCGCTCCTCCAGCGGCAGGATCGGACGATAGTTGGACGCCTCCTTGGGCAGGCTGTCGAAACACTGCGTCTCGATATAGGCAATGGGCATGGCCGCAGCGAGCAGCATCACACCTGCCACAAGGCCAAGCCATTTGAGAAGGCGCCGTATGGCCCCCACTTATGCCGCCTCTGGCCTGCGCATGAGGAACATGCCGGCAAAAACCGCGAAACCTCCGAGTGCGATATGCGGGAGATTGGCGAGTATCTTGAAGGTGAAAGGCAAGGCTTGCACACCGTAGATCAGGATGCCTAGATCGAGATAGCCGGAGCCGGTGGCAAGCCCTAATGCGCCATCGGCAAGATAAAGCGTGCCGAAAACCTTGAGGAAGATCTCGCTCGCGCGCTTCGAGACAAGAGCTGCGGTGCCGGCCCAGGCGGCGGAGGCCCAATGGAGCATGTCGTCATAGATATCGAGCGCGAAAATCCCGAACGCGCGGCCCTGCGCATCCGTCAGGCCGGGAATGTAATTGAGCAGCCCGGCGAAAAGCAGCGCGAGGCAATAACCGGCACAGATCCAGCGCAGCAGCATCGGTGGGCTCCTTCTTACGCGTTGAAATAGGTGTTCCACATCGTGTTCTGGAACAGAAGCCCGGGATCATAATGCCGCTTGCGCTCGGCGAAACGCTGCGCCTCCGGGTAGATCCTGGTGAATTGGTCTGGCCGGGCATGAAGCCGATAGGGCAGATAGAAGCTCCCGCCGATCGAACCGACGAGGTCGATCAATTCCTCGGTGACCCGGATCATATCGGTCTCGCCATTGGGATTGACCTTCTGCGAAAACGACATCACTGCCGCGATCCTGTCGGTCGTGGCGAAGGACAGGACGCTGGTGGGATCACGTTTCACGTGCCGCAGCGTGACATTGAGAAACTCCGCCGAGGCCTTGGGAATGATGCGCTGGCATCCTTCCAGGAAGTCGTTGAAGCGCTCGGGACTCACGAAATACTCGTGCAGGATATCCGTGCGCTGGCGGTCTCGGTTCTCGAGATTGAGCACCGGCTCGTTCATCAGCCGGTTGCGGGTCGCGACGCCATCGGACAACATCGGGGCAAGCGAGCGCTCGACAAACCAGCGCAGGCTCTTGCCCCATTCGCGGCCGACCTGCACACGGTAGATTTGGCGCGAAATGCCCGTCAGCGCGCCGCTGCGCGCTGGCGGTGGCAAACCGGCAGCCGGCGTCGGCTCCTTCCGCCATGATACGAGCAAGGCTTCCGAGAAGAATTTTTCCCGCTCGACATTCAGCCGACCATAGATCATCGGCACGGCCGGGTCGTTGGCGGCGGTGATAAAGCGTTTCGCGAAATCCCCCGCCGGCATGGCTTCCAGATTTGGCTTGAGAAGCATGTTCTCCGCCATCTCGACCTCGAGATCGAGGATCACGCCGATCAGCCCGTAACCGCCCATGGCGAGGGCGAAAAGCTCGGCATTCTCGGTGCGCGAGCAAGTGACGATCGAGCCATCCGCCAGCATGAGTCGGATCGACCGGGCCGTGGAGCCGAAAGGGCCATAGGGCGTTGGCCAGCCATGAGCGTTGACCGAAAAGGTCGCCCCGACCCCGAAATCGCTGTTCGATTGCATCACCGCCGGCGAAAACCCCGCCGGGTCGAGATGCGCGATTACCTGATGCCAGCGCGTGCCGGCATGGACGCGGTAGGTCTTGGCGGTGTGATCGAGTTCGCATTGATCAATATCGAACGTCATTGCCACGCCATTGCGGATCAGCGATTGCCCGCCCATCGAATGGCGCGCGGCACCGATCGCGACGGCGCGGCGCGCTGCCGCAGCATCCTTCAGCTCTCGCCTGAGCGCAGCGATGAAATCAGCCTCGCCGGAACGGACATGCCAATGCCGAAAAAGCGGCGTGGGGTTGAGGCGACTGGCATCATTCATGATGATGCGCTGCTGGGTTTGCGCGCTGCCGGCCTTTGCCGAAATAGCCAATGCGCCCAGCCCGGCAACAACGTCGCGACGGGAAAATTTCATGGTTTCGCAACTCTCCGCAGGCTTTTCGGTGATCCGTGACCACGTCATCTCACGGTGGTCGGCATCGCGCAATCTTACCGTATGGCGGACAAGGACTTTGCGTTGCGCGCTTCTTCCAAGCCTTGCCGTGCCCCCGTATCGATACGCGTTTATCGTCGAAAAACGAACAGCACCGCCGAGATCCTGCGTGGCTGTTTAGCTCCTGCAGATATCTCCAATTCCTGCGAACCGTTCTGTTGAAGTGCGAACCCGTTCTCACCAGGTTCTGTCTACAAAAAGTGACATATTCCGACTTCGGGCCCCAGAAATGGCCCTGAATTTGGCGGCCAAAACGGCCGATTTTCTAGCCCTGCGAGAACGTGTTTTCGGGACCATCACCGCCAAGTCCCGGACATTTCGGGGCTATGCAATTCAAATAAGTCATTGATATAATTAGATAAAACCGATGGTGCCCCTGGCCGGAATCGAACCAGCACTCCTTGCGGAAACCGATTTTGAGTCGGTCGCGTCTACCAGTTCCGCCACAGGGGCATCGGGGAGCCCGATGAGGCCTTTCGCCTAACACGGCGATTTGGCGCGGGTCAACGGCCGCTCGTCAACGGGACGTGATGTCGCGCGCCGCATCCGCCGATGGACATTCCCCGGCCGGACCGTTAATCCGGCTCGCATGTTCAAAGCACTCTACGACTGGACGATTTCGCTTTCCCGCTCGCCAAGGGCGCCGCAGGCGCTTGGCGCGGTATCCTTCGCCGAAAGCTCGTTCTTCCCCATTCCGCCGGATGTGATGCTGATCCCGATGGCGATGGCCAAGCCCGAAAAGGCCTGGCGCTATGCCCTCATCTGCACCATCACTTCCGTGCTCGGCGGGCTGCTCGGCTACGCGATCGGCGCGCTGCTCTACGATACGCTCGGCGCGTGGCTGATCAAATTCTACGGCTACGGCGACAAGATGGAAGCGTTCCGCGAGCTCTATCAGAAGCACGGGCACTGGATCATTCTGATCAAGGGGTTCACGCCGATCCCGTTCAAGCTCGTGACGATCGCGAGCGGGCTCGCCGGCTATAACCTGCCGCTGTTCGTGCTGCTCTCGCTACTGACGCGCGGGGCGCGGTTCTTCGTCGTGGCCGGCATCATGAACCGCTTCGGCGTGCCCTTGCGCCGTTTCATCGAAAACAACCTCACTTTGGTCGGAATCGTGACGCTTGTTGCGATCATCGGCGGGTTCGTCGTGGCGAAGTTCCTGTTCTGAGGCGATATGACGCGGATTCTCGACAGTGCCATCGGCTTGTTCATCCTCGCGACGGTGCTCGCGGCGGCGACGATCGCCGGGGCGTGGTTCTCCGAACTGGGGCTCGGCTACGTGCCCTGCAAGCTCTGCCTCATCGAGCGCTGGCCGTATTATCTCGCGTTGCCGATCGTGGTGACGGGCTTTGTCCGGATGCGCCAGCCGGAAGCGCGGATGGCGGTGATCGCGGCGGCGGGGTTTCTCGGGCTGCTGTTTCTCGTCTCGGCTGGGCTTGGTGCCTACCACGCCGGCGTCGAGTGGAAGTTCTGGGCCGGCCCGGCGGATTGCGGCGGGCGGGTCAACACCGGTGCGGTGAACATCGAGGATTTCCGCAAGTCGCTGAATACCGCACGCGTCGTGTTGTGCAATGAGGCGCCGATGCGCATTCTCGGCCTCTCCTTCGCCGGGTGGAACGCGGTGGTCTCGCTGGTGATCGCGGGGTTCTATTTCGCTTCCGCGCGCAAGTTCACCACCCGGTGAGGCCTCACGGCTCCAGTTCCGAATCCCAGTAGAGATAGTCGAACCAGCTTTCGTGCAGGTAATTCGGCGGGAACAGCCGGCCGTTGCGATGCAGGTCCTGCACGCTCGGGGCGAAAGGCGGCTGGAAGGGGAGCATGTCGATTTCGTGCGGCATGCGGTCGGCCTTGCGCAGGTTGCAGGGCGAGCAGGCGGCGACGACGTTCTCCCAGGTGGTGAGGCCGCCCTTCGAGCGCGGGATGACGTGATCGAAGGTCAGCTCCTCGTGCGCGCCGCAATACTGGCAGGTGAAGCGATCGCGCAGGAAGACGTTGAACCGCGTGAAGGCGGGCGTGCGCGCGGGCTTCACGTAGGTCTTGAGCGAGACGACGCTCGGCAGCCGCATCGAGAACGAGGGCGAGGAGACCGCGCGGTCGTATTCGGCGATGATGTTCACGCGGTCCATGAAGACGGCGCGCACGGCATCCTGCCACGACCACAGCGAGAGGGGGTAATAGGAGAGGGGGCGGTAATCGGCGTTGAGGACGAGGGCGGGGCAGGCCTCGGGCGAGGCCGGATACTGCGGGCCGGCCGCGGCAGATCTGGCAGGGCCGACATGCCCTTCAGAGCCGACATGCCCTTCAGGGCCAACAAGTCTTGCAGGGCTGAATTGCAGTGTCACGCATACCCCCGATGAGACGCTGGATGATGCTACGCTGTTCCCGACGCTATGAAGGCACTTTCTCCTGAAGGCACTTGCTCTTTTGTTCTCAAGGCGAGCGCACGAATCGAGCCGCACGCCGCGATGCGATAAGTGTAGGGCCGATATGACGTGCGTGTGAAGGGGGGCTAATCCTCTCTCGGCGCAGTTCGGCGAATCTGGAAGCCTGTCTTCGACTGTTCAAAGCCTGCCGCTTCATAGAAGGCCAGGGTCGAGGCTCTTTTCGATCCCGTCATGAGCATCACCTTATAGCAACCGGCCTTCCACGCGTGCTCCGTCGCTGCGTGCAGTAATGACTTGCCGAATCCCCGATTTCGGAAGTCGGCATGGGTCACGACGTTCTCGATCAGCGCGTAGGGTTTCCCGCCGCGCGTCAAATTCGGAATGACGACCAATGTGCAACTAGCGGCGAGGTCATGTCCGCATTCGCCCAGCAGGATCGCGCTGCCGGGGTAACGGAGAAACTGCTCGAAAATGCTCGCGGCCCGATCCTCGGGGCAAGGTGTATCGCCGGCAATGAGGTGTCGGTACAGGTCGATCAGGGCGGGAAGGTCGGCTTTGGTTGCCGTCCGAATGCGCAATGGCTCGCCCATCGCGCTTTTTCTCACCTTGTCGGAACGGGCTTCTCGCCGCGATAATCGTAGAAGCCGCGCTTGGTCTTGCGGCCGAGCCAGCCGGCCTCGACGTATTTCACCAAGAGCGGGCAGGGGCGATACTTGCTGTCCGCCAGCCCATCGTGCAGCACCTGCATGATCGAAAGGCAGGTGTCGAGGCCGATGAAATCCGCCAGTTGCAGCGGGCCCATCGGGTGGTTGGCGCCGAGCTTCATCGCCGTGTCGATGGCCTCGACCGAGCCGACACCCTCGTAAAGCGTGTAGATCGCCTCGTTGATCATCGGTAACAGGATGCGGTTGACGATGAAGGCCGGGAAATCCTCGCTCATCGTCACGGTCTTGCCGAGCTTCTGGATGAAATCCTGGCTCTTGCGGAAGGTCTCGTCGTCGGTCGCGATGCCGCGGATCAGCTCGACAAGCTGCATCACCGGCACCGGGTTCATGAAATGGATGCCGATGAAGTGCTCGGGCCGGCCTGTCGAGGCGCCGAGCCGCGTGATCGAGATCGACGAGGTGTTGGAGGCGACGACGGCGTCCGGCTTCAGGTTGCGCGTCAATTGCTGGAAGATCTTGCGCTTGATCTCCTCGTTCTCGACCGCCGCCTCGATCACGAGGTCGCAATCGGCGAGGGCGTCCATGTCGGCGCTGCCGTGGATGCGGTCGAGCGCGGCCTTGCGAGCCCCGTCTTCGAGCGCGCCCTTCTGCACCTGACGCGAGAGGTTGCCGTTGATGGTCGCGAGGCCGGACTGGACGCGCTCCTCGCTGATGTCGTTGAGAACGACATCAAACCCCGCCACTGCGGAAACATGGGCGATGCCGCTGCCCATCTGTCCCGCGCCGATCACGCCAACCTTGCGAATGTCGCTGCCCATCGTCTTCTCTTCATCCTGAACCCCGGAAACGGAGGCTAGGCCATTCAAGCCCTCCGGCTCAAGCGCCGGAAGGCCATATTCTTACAAAATGTGAAAAGCGCTCACAAAGCCTTCGTCATTTCCGGCACGGCCTCGAAGAGATCGGCGACAAGACCGTAATCCGCGACCTGGAAGATCGGGGCTTCGGCGTCCTTGTTGATCGCGACGATCACCTTCGAGTCCTTCATGCCCGCGAGATGCTGGATCGCGCCCGAAATGCCGCAGGCGATGTAGAGCGCCGGCGCCACGACCTTGCCGGTCTGGCCGACCTGCAGATCGTTCGGGGCATAGCCGGCATCGACCGCCGCGCGCGAGGCGCCCACGGCTGCGCCAAGCTTGTCGGCGAGCGGCTCGATCACCTCGCGGAACTTCTCCGACGAGCCAAGCGCGCGACCACCCGAGACGATGATCTTCGCCGAGGCGAGTTCCGGCCGGTCCGACTTCGAGACCTCTTCCGAAACGAACTTCGAGGCGCCCGAGCCTGCCGGAGCCGCCACTGTCTCGACCGCCGCCGAGCCGCCCGCGCCAGCGGCCTGGAAGCTCGCCGGCTGGATCGAGACCAGCTTTTTGCCGTCCTTCGACTTCACGGTCTGGATCGCGTTGCCGGCGTAGATCGGCCGCTCGAAGGTATCGGCCGAGATCACCTTGGTGACGGCCGAGATCACCTGCACGTCGAGCAGCGCCGCGGCGCGCGGCAGGATGTTCTTGCCGTTGGCGGTGGCCGGCGCGACAACAGCGTCATAGCCGCCGGCAAGGCTCACCAGCAGGTCCGCGACCGGCTCGGCGAGGCCATGGGCAAGATCGGCGCTCTCCGCGAGCAGGACCTTGGCAACGCCCGCGAGTTTCGCGGCGGCATCGGCAGCGGCCTTCGCGCCCGAGCCGGCGACCAGCACATGGATATCCCCGCCCATCGCAGCGGCCGCCGAGACGGCCTTGGCCGTGGCGTCGTTGAGGGCGGTGTTGGTGTGTTCCGCGAGAACCAGAACGGCCATATCAGAGCACTCCCGCTTCGTTCTTGAGCTTGGAAATCAATTCCTCGACCGAGGCGACCTTGACGCCGGCCTTGCGGGTCGGCGGCTCCGTCGTCTTCAGCACCTCGAGGCGCGGCGAGACGTCCACGCCGAGCGCTTCGGGGGAGGTTTCGTCGAGCGGCTTCTTCTTCGCCTTCATGATGTTCGGCAGTGAGGCATAGCGCGGCTCGTTGAGGCGTAGGTCGGTCGTCACGATGGCAGGGAGCTTCAGCGAGACGGTCTGCAGCCCGCCGTCGACCTCGCGCGTGACATCGATCGAGCCGTCACCGACCATGACCTTCGAGGCGAAGGTGCCCTGGCCCCAGCCGGTGAGCGCAGCGAGCATCTGCCCGGTGGCGTTCATGTCGTCGTCGATCGCCTGCTTGCCGAGGATGACAAGGCCGGGGTTCTCGTTGCCGATCACGGCCTTGAGGAGCTTGGCGACCGCAAGCGGCTCGACGGTCGTGTCGGTCTTGACGAGGATGCCGCGGTCGGCGCCCATCGCGAGGCCGGTGCGGATCGTCTCCTGCGCCTGCGCCGGACCAATGGAAACAACCACCACCTCGCTCGCCTTGCCGGCTTCCTTGAGCCGCAGGGCTTCCTCGACTGCGATCTCGTCGAACGGGTTCATCGACATCTTGACGTTCGCGAGTTCCACCCCCGAACCGTCCGCCTTCACCCGGATTTTCACGTTGTAATCGACAACCCGCTTCACGGGCACGAGGATTTTCATGATTGCCGTTCCTGCTCGTTCCTAGGTCCTGAAACCTTGCCTGCGTCCCGATGCCCAGCGGCGGGCGGGGCGTCATATCGTTCACTCATAAACTATCTGCCGCGACGCGGCAAACTGCCTGCCGCAGCCTAGCACCGGACTAATGCCGCTTTCGACGGATTTTTGTCATTCGGCTGACCAATGCGCCATTTTTTTCGGCGAATGCCTGCGCTGTCCGGTCACCGGGTCGCGCCGGGCACCCAGAGCACGTCGCTCGCGCCATCGCCGTTGGCGATGCGGGAGAGAACGAACAGCAGATCGGAAAGCCGGTTGACGTATTTCAGCGCGGCGGGGCTGACGATCTCGCCGGGTTGGGCGGCGAGTTCGCACATGCGCCGCTCCGCCCGGCGCGTGACGGTGCGGCCGAGGTGGAGATAGGCCGCCGCCGCCGATCCGCCCGGCAGGGTGAAGGATTTGAGCGGGGTGAGCCGGGCGTTCATCGCGTCGATCTCGGATTCGAGCCGCGTGACCTGACCTTCCGTCATCCGCAATGGCTCCCAGCCGAGCGGCTTGTCCGTCTCCGGCGTGCAGAGATCGGCGCCGAGATCGAAAAGATCGTTCTGGATGCGCCCGAGAATGGCATCCATCTCGGCATCGTCCTTCGTGTGCAGCCGGGCGATGCCGATTGCGGAATTCGCCTCGTCCACCGTGCCGAAGGCCTCGACGCGGAGATCGTATTTCGCGACGCGTTCGCCGGTGCCAAGGCCGGTGGTGCCCTTGTCGCCGGTGCGGGTGTAGATTCGATTGAGCTTGACCATGCGGCGGATACTGGCGCGCAAGCCAGCGATTGCAAGCGCCGATTTATGTCGAGCTTTGCGTATCCGCTTTTTCCGCCAGCCAGTATCCGCCTGGCGGGCGGATGGCTTCTGTCTCCGCATCCGTTTTCCCGCCAACCGGTTCCCACTTGGCGGGCGGGTGCTCTAGAAGCGATAGCCGAGTTGCACGCCGAGATTGGTCAGCCCGCGATTGCGGTTGCAGAGCCCGCCATTCGAAAGATGTTCGACGGTCGCGATCACGCTCCAGCTGCGGTCGAACCGGAAGCCGATGCCGGCGGATTCGCGGAAGTGAAAGGCGCACCCCATCGCGTTGCGGTTGTCTGCCGGCACGGGGCCGAAGCGTCCGTCATGAAGCGCGCCGGCGAGCCCGGCTTCAACGAACAGGCGATCGGTGAGATCGAAGGTCCAGGCGAGGCCGGCGTGGACGTGGCTCGTCTTGCCGGCGATGTTGGCGGCGAGGCCGAAAAAGGGTCTCGGCAGCAGGGCGGCCGGGATTTCGGCGCGGAAGGCAGGACGCGCGAAATAGGTCTGGAACGAGATATCCGCAGAGCCGCGTTCGGGGCTCCAGGGATCGTGGAGCAGCACGCCGACGCGCATCTCGTCGAGAATACGCTGCGTCTCGGTCGGGCGCGGCTGTGCATCGGTGGCCGAAGCCACGGGCACCCAGCAAAAAGCGCAGAGAATCGAGAGGAGGCGTTTCACGGCAAGGATCCGGTTTCACCGCACCCTCGCCGAAATTCGTTAACGTTAATGAAAAGCGAAGCCGCCCGCCGTTCAGCCGCCGCGATACCAGATCACCGCCATGATCAGGACGATGGCGAGAAACTGGAGCAGAACGCGCAGGCGCATCAACTGCTGCGAGCGGTTGGGGTTGCCGCCCTTGAGCATGTTGAACAGCCCGGCGAGCAGGACGAGGGATACGGCACCGACCGCGACACCGACAACGGCATTCATCGGGTGGCCTCCTTGCGTAACGGAAAAGACGGTTCACCGGGGAGATAGGCGAAAGCGCTCACCGAGAAAAGCCCTGCAGCAGTGCTGGTTTCGCTTCAGCGCTGGCGCAGCAGCCTTTCGAGGTAATCGAGTTCGTCCTTCGGCCGCTCGAACTCGCCAAGGCGGCGGCGCAATTCGCGCAGGACGCGCTCGGCGCGCTCGCCGATCGTGCCCTTGACGTCGCCCTCGTTCTCCTCGTTGAGCTTGGAGCTGTCTTCGAAGTCGCGCCGGTTGCGGTTGTTGGGCCGCCCGAGCGGATCGAAGCGGCTGTCGGCGCGACCGCGCTGGCCGGGGCCGGGCTGGCCAAGACCTTCGCCGTCCCCTTCGCCGGGTTCGTCGCCCTGTCCAAGCTGGCGCTGGAGTTCCTGGGCAAGGCCCTGCGCGGCACGACCCATGCCATCGAGCGCGCGCTGCTGGCCTTGTGTCGCCTCGCCGTTCTGGCCCTGACCGAGCTTGCCCTCGGCGTCTTCCATGCCGTTCTCGGCCTCGCCGAAGCCTTCGCCTTCCTGAATGCCGCGCTGGCGCAGCCGCTCGCGCAGCTGGTTCAGGCGATCGCGAAGCGCCTGCTGCTGATCCTGCAGGCCCTGCTCGCCCTGCTGGCCGCGCTGTCCTTGTTGACCGCGTTGGCCCTGCTGGCCTCTCTGGCCCTGTTGCCGCTGGCCGCGTTGGCCCTGCTGGCCGTCACGGAAGGTCCGGTCCCGCAGGTCGCGCTGCTCGCGCTGGAGACGGTCCAGTTCCTCGAGCTGCTGGCCGAGTTCGCGCATCCGCGGGTCGACATCGCGGCGGCGGGCGCTGCGGAGGTTTTCCAGCATCTGCTTGAGCTGGTTGAGCAATTGCTGGGCTTCGGCCGTCTTGCCGGAGCGGGCCATCTCCTCGATCTTCTTCAGCATATCCTGAAGGTCGCGCTGGGTCAGCATCCGGTCGGGGGAGATCGGAGAACGATCCTGTGCGTTCCGGTCCTGATCGCGCAGGGCGCGCTCGGCGAACTCCCGCAGGAACTGGTCCATCGCCCGGCGCAGTTCCTCGGCGAGCCGTTTGATCTCGTCCGGCGAGGCTTCGCGCTCGATGGCGTCACGCAGGCGGGCTTCCGCCTCGCGCAGCCGCTTCTCGGCATCGGTCATGTCGCCGTTCTCGAGGAACATGGCGAGTTCGTAGATATCCTCGGTGACGGCCTTGAGCTTCTCGCGGTCGCGCACGGTGCGCAGGCCTGAACGGATCATGTCGAAGGCCAGGAAATCGCCGACCTTCGGCGTGAAGCGCTCGGGTTCGAACAGCAGTGCGTCGAAGGCGAGACGCGGCTTCGAGAGCTCGTCCGGCGAAAAGACGATCGCCCGCCGCTGCTCCACCAGCGCGCGCGCCAGCGGCTGCGAGAACGGGCGCTGGGGCAGGGTGACGGTGAGGCTCTCGCTCTGCGCTTTCTGGCCGATATCGTCCTCGACCTGCAGGCGGATGCGCACCTCCTCGCCGGCCCAGGGACTATCCTCGGTGGGCACGACGAGTTCGCCGTTGCCGAGGCGGAGCGGCAGAGCGATGACCGGTGGCGGGAACAGCGGTACGCCGGCCTCCTGCGGCGTTCGCGTCGCGCGTTCGATGATCACTTCGCCCTTGGCGATGCCGTAATCGTCCGCCAGCGTATAGCCGAGCTTGACGCCGCCGGGCTGCTGGCGATCCGGCGATGCGGCGACGACCGAGAGTTCGTTGAGCGTGACCGTGGGCGCCTTGTCGGGGATGACGGCGAGGCGGAACGAGGCCGCCTCACGACCGGCCACTGAAACCGCAACATTGGAATCCGCGCGGACGATGCGCTTTTCGGTGGCGATTCCCGGCTTGGCGGGCTGCTTGCCCGCATCTTCCGCCGGCGGCGTCGGTTCCAGCCCGGCGCCGTGGCGGATGTCGAGCGCGACCGACGGCGCGGGCTTGCCTTCGCCTGACGGGCTTGTCACACGGATGCTCAGCACCGAGCCGACCGGTACCTTGACCACCTCGTCCGCCCCGACATTGCCGGTTCCCGAAAGGAAGATCGGTGGGCGCGCGGTGTAGGCGGGCGGGTCGATCCAGGCGTCGAGCCGGGGCGGCGTCGGCGGAACGCGCGGCGTCGTCCAGTCGAAGGCCATTTCGATGCGCGCGCTGCGCTCGTTGCCGGCAACGAAGGCGGCGGCGACCAGCGCCACCAGTGCGGCGGCGCGCAGGGCGTAGCGATCCCGCGCGCGCAAGGCCGCGTCCGCCGGCAGCGTGGTGAGGGCTTTCGCCGCCTGCTCGGCGCGGCGCTGGTGAGCGGCCCAGAGCGCGGCGGCAACCGGATCATCCGTCCGGGCAGCCGTATCGGCGAGGGTCGCAAGCGGGCGATGGAACTCGGGGTGCGAGCGATCAAGCCGCCTGTCGATCGCCTCTGCCGAAGGCCAGCGCAGGGTTAGCGCGGGGCGAAGCGTAACGATGAAGGCAAACGCTAAGGCCAGCATCACGGCGGCACGGGCGAGCGGCCCGATTTCGGTGAAAAGTCCCAGCCAACCGATGATGAAGAACAGGGCCACCAGCCCGGCGGCGGGCAGCAGCGCCGGCAAGGCCGCTTCGAGGAAAAGCGCCAGAGCCGTCCGCAGCCGGCGGAAACGGAACTCGGGCGCAAGGGGGCGGCCGGTCGTGAGCCCATCCGGGGGCGATACGTCAGAGGCCTCGCGTTTCCAAGGGGTCATCGTCCCTTGCATCCTTTCAAGCCCGACGTTCTCGGGCCCCCCGGTCCGATATCGTCATGAAGGTGAAAGGTAGCACGCCGGGCGGCGAGCGCCAGTGGCTTCATGCATTCGTGAAGCGGGCGCGGCCGTCAATCAACAGCCGGCATCGCAGCCGAGGTCAGAGCCATGGTGGAGCCCGATCGAGCCCGATCAGCTCGTCGTAGGTCTGCCGCGGGCGCGTCACAGCGTAATCCGCGCCGCGGACCAGCACTTCCGGCACGAGGCGGCGCTGGTTGTAGGTCGAGGACATGGAGGCCCCATAGGCGCCGGCTGTCTTGAGGACGATGAGATCACCCGGCTGCATCCTCGGCAGCAGGCGACCGGTGGTGAAGGTGTCGCCGGTCTCGCAGATCGGGCCGACGACATCGTAACGCACCATCTCGGCACCCGGCGCCGGCTGGTTGACGGGCCAAATCTCGTGCCAGGCCTCATACATCGCCGGGCGGACAAGATCGTTCATGCCGGCATCGACGATGAGAAACGAACGGTCGGCGCGGGTGTTGATATAGAGCACGCGCGCCATCAGGATGCCGGCATTGCCGGCGATCACACGGCCGGGCTCGAAACCGAGTTCGATGTCGAGGCCGGCGGCGATCTCGCGAACCATCGCGCCATAGGCATCGAGCGTATCGGTGCCGTGCCGGTAAGGATAGCTCATCTCGTAGGGAATGCCGACGCCGCCGCCGAGATCGAGCCGCTCGACCGCGTGGCCTTGCCGGCGCAGGCTCTCGACCACGCCGCGCATCTTGAGGAACGCGGCGCGATAGGCCGAGAATTCCGTGACCTGCGAGCCGATATGCGCCGCAAGGCCCTTCACCGAAACGCCGGGCATGTTCGCGGCCTTGGCATAAAGCCGTTCGGCCTCGGAGAACGACACGCCGAACTTGTTGGCCGCGTCGCCGGTGGTGATCTTGGCGTGGCCGCCGGCGCCGATCTCGGGGTTGACGCGCAGCACGATTGCCTGCCGCTTGCCGCGCGCGGCCGCGATCCGCGAGAGCGCCTCAAGTTCGCCTTCGCTCTCGACGTTGATCTGGTAGATGCCGGCATCGACCGCGAAGGCGAGTTCCTCCGCCGTCTTGCCGACACCGGAGAAAACGATCTTCGAGGCGGGAATGCCGGCGGCCAGCGCCTTGCGGATCTCGCCTTCCGACACGGTATCGGCACCGGCGCCGAGCTTCGCCAGCGTCATCAGCACGCCAAGGTTGCCGTTGGCCTTCACGGCATAGAACACATGGTTCTGATACGGCTTCACCGCCTCGCAGAACACCGTGTAGTGCCGCTCGAAGGTCGCGCTCGAATAGACATAGGCGGGCGTGCCGACCGCCTCGGCGATCGCCGGCAACGGCACGTCTTCCGCGTGCAGGACGCCGTTCTGATAATCGAAATGGTGCATGGGAGCCTCGAAAAGGCGGGCTGAACCTCAGCCATAAATACTGTTGGCTGGAAACCGTTTCAGTCCAGAATCCAGTCGATCGGAAGATCGCGCTTCGGCGCTTTGATCGGCGCGCGTTTGGCGCCGCCGAGCTTGGTCTGGCTGGCCTTCTCCTGCGGGGCGCCGTTCTCGGCCGGGGGCGGCTCGAGGTGGCCACGTTTGCCGCAGGCCGCGAGGCCGAAGGCCAGAACCGTGACAACAAGCGCAAGGCGGGCAATACGGGGCATCGGGTGGTTCCGGCTTCCAGAATTCGGGGCAGAAATTCGATGGGGAACTGCTAGCACAAAACCGCGCTCAGGCGCGAGGGCGCATTTCACGCTTCAATTGCGCGAGCCAGCGGCGGGCCTGCTTGCGCACGTTCTCCGGTGCGGTACCGCCATAGCTCGTGCGGCTCTTTACCGAATTCGCAACGCCCAGCACCGAGAAGATCTCGTTCGTGATGCGCGGCTCTATGCCCTGCATCTCGGTGAGGGTGAGCTTTTCGAGATCGGCGTTCTTCGCGGACGCGAGCGCCACGATCCGCCCGGTGACGTGATGGGCCTCGCGGAACGGCATCTTCAGCGTGCGGACGAGCCAGTCGGCGAGGTCTGTCGCGGTGGCATAGCCGGAGCCGGCCGCCTTTTTCATCCGCTTCGCTTCCGGCTCCATGTCACGGACCATGCCGGCGGTGGCGGCGATGGCGAGCGCGAGCGCGTCGAGCGCGTCGAAGGTCGGCTCCTTGTCCTCCTGCATATCCTTCGCGTAGGCGAGGGCGAGGCCCTTCATCACCGTGAGGATGCCGATCAGCCCGCCAAAGATGCGCCCGGTCTTGGCGCGGACGAGTTCGGCCGCATCCGGGTTGCGCTTCTGCGGCATGATCGAGGAGCCGGTGGTGAACTTGTCCGTCAGCTTGATGAAGGCGAACTGCGGCGTCGTCCAGATGACGACTTCCTCGGCAAAGCGGGAGAGGTGCATCGCGAGAATGGAGGCTGCCGAAAGCGTTTCGATCACGAAGTCGCGGTCCGAGACCGAATCGAGGCTGTTTGCCGTCGGCCGGTCGAAGCCGAGCGCCTTGGCGGTCGCGAAACGGTCGATCGGGAAGGAGGTGCCGGCAAGCGCAGCCGCGCCGAGCGGACATTCGTTGAGGCGCGCGCGGGCATCGCGGAAGCGGCCGCGATCACGCCCGAGCATCTCGACATAGGCCATCAGGTGATGGCCGAAGGTCACGGGTTGGGCGGATTGCAGATGCGTGAAGCCCGGCATCACCGTGCCGGCGTGGACGAGGGCTTTTTCGGCGAGCGCGGTTTGCAGGTCCGCCAGCACGGCGTCGATGGCGTCGAGCGTGTCACGCATCCAGAGGCGGAAATCGGTCGCGACCTGATCGTTGCGCGAGCGCGCGGTGTGCAGCCGGCCCGCCGCCGGCCCGACGATCTCGGCCAGCCGCGCCTCGACATTCATGTGAATGTCTTCGAGCGATGTCTTGAATGTGAAGGTTCCCGCCTCGATTTCGCCCTTGACCTCAGCGAGACCCTGCCTGATGGCTTCCGCGGATTGCGGATCGATGATGCCTTGCGCGGCGATCATCTCGGCATGGGCGATCGAGCCGCGGATATCCTGCATGGCGAGGCGCTTGTCGAAATCGATCGACGCGTTGATTTCCTGCATGATGGCCGCCGGACCTTCGGCGAAGCGGCCGCCCCACATTTCGTTAGCCAAGGGATGCTCCTGAACATGTCGATGCCGAACGAAACGGAACCGCAGCGGACCCGATCCTTCGCCTGGCTCGGGCCGGTGATCGCCGCATCCGTTCTTGTTGCCGCTTCGCTATATGCGTTTGGCGGGTTCGGCAACCTTTTCAGCGGCCGGGTCGGTGGCGCCGGCGGAGAGTGCAAGGCCGCGAGCGCGAAGCTCCCGGCACTGAAGGCGCTGGCGAAGGGCGAGGTGGCGGCACTTCAGGTG
>Ga0209570_1000610_pt1 | contig 34363 bp, 18 predicted proteins | sample EBPBio172007_DNA_FD_185861 | JGI IMG/M metagenome (GOLD analysis project Ga0209570, IMG submission 185861) | Wastewater treatment Type I Accumulibacter community from EBPR Bioreactor in Madison, WI, USA - Reactor 1_9/17/2007_ DNA (SPAdes)... | ecosystem: Engineered > Bioreactor > EBPR >... | reverse complement strand
TGCGCTGAATCGTGACCGTCTTGTCGGTGTAGCAGTTGGGCTCCCCAAAAATCCGAATCGTGTACGTCTGCGGAGTGGACGCATTCGCTACATTTTGCACTAAAATACTATCCAATGGAATGTCTAAAGCGGTATCAAATGTCTTATTACCCACGTACTTTGTCCCGATTGAATAGTCAAATCGAGTTCCATTTTTCAGGTTTTTAAGCGTGATTTTTCCGTCGTTTTGCGCCACAAAATCTTTGCACGAGGCTTTCTGTACTTCAAGCTCAAAACTTGGCAATTCATTCACAAAAGCATACGACGGTGCCCGAGATGTAGCTTTACAATTGGTAAGCGTGTCGCGGGCTTCCGCATAATAAACTCCTGCTTGCGTTGGTTTGAACAAAATTGAACCGCGAAGTATCAAGTTCCCGCCCGTGGGTGCATCGTACCAGTCTACCGTCACGCCCGAATCCACAAAACCTTTCACCGTCCGCAACGTATCGCCTGCACAAATCGCTTGGCTTTCTGGTACTACAAACGGCGGCTTGGGACATTCACAAATGCGTGGTTCAAAAGCCACCGTAGAATCGGTATAACAACCCGTACTGTCGAATAGCCGAACCGTGTAATACTCCGCCGATGTTGGATTGGGCAAATTGCTCAAGAAAACCCCATTTGAAGGAATTGCCGTCGCTGTCGCGTACGTTTTAGTGCCTTGGTACGATTTCGCTTTTGAAAAATCGTAGCGCTGCGCTCGCTTCACATCTACTATCATCATCTTGGCATCAGCCCGTACCGTCGTGCCATCGCACGTACCACGCGTCACTACCAAATCAAACGAAGGTGGGTTACAGCCACAGTCCGTGCGCTGAATCGTGACCGTCTTGTCGGTGTAGCAGTTGGGCTCCCCAAAAATCCGAATCGTGTACGTCTGCGGAGTGGACGCATTCGCTACATTTTGCACTAAAATACTATCCAATGGAATGTCTAATGCGGTATCAAACGTTTTGTTACCCACGTACGTTACCCCGATTGAATAGTCAAATCGAGTTCCGTTTTTAAGATTTTTAAGCGTGATTTTTCCGTCGTTCTGCGCCGCAAAGTCTTTGCACGTGGCTTTCTGCGCTTCAAGCTCGAAACTTGGCAATTCGTTCACAAAAGCATACGACGGTGCCCGAGATGTAGCTTTACAATTAGTAAGCGTGTCGCGGGCTTCCGCATAGTAAACTCCCGCTTGCGTTGGTTTGAACAAAATTGAACCGCGAAGTATCAAGTTCCCGCCCGTGGGTGCATCGTACCAGTCTACCGTCACGCCCGAATCCACAAAACCTTTCACCGTCCGTAACGTATCGCCTGCACAAACCGCTTGACTTTCTGGTACTACAAACACAGGTCTGGGACATTCACAAATACGCGGTTCAAAAGCCACCGTCGAGTCCGTATAACAACCCGTGCTGTCGAATAGCCGAACCGTGTAATACTCCGTCGATGGTGGATTTGCCAAATTGCTCAAGAAAACCCCGTTCGAAGGAATCGCTGTCGCCGTCGCGTATGTTTTGGTGCCTTGGTACGATTTCGCTTTTGAAAAGTCGTAGCGCTGCGCTCGCTTCACATCTACTATCATCATCTTGGCATCAGCCCGTACAGTCGTGCCATCGCACGTACCACGAGTTACCACCAAATCAAACGAAGGTGGGTTACAGCCACAGTCCGTGCGTTGAATCGTGACCGTTTTGTCGGTGTAGCAGTTGGGCTCCCCAAAAATCCGAATCGTATACGTTTGCGGAGTGGACGCATTCGCCACATTTTGTACTAAAATACTATCCGCTGGAATGTCTAATGCGGTATCAAATGTCTTATTGCCTACGTACGTCGTCCCGACTGAGTAGGCAAATCGAGTTCCGTTTTTAAGGTTTTTCAGCGTGATTTTTCCGTCGTTTTGCGCCACAAAATCTTTGCACGTAGCTTTCTGCGCTTCAAGCTCGAAACTTGGCAATTCGTTCACAAAAGCATACGACGCCGAGCGCACCAAACCTTTACAGTTGGTGAGCGTGTCGCGCGCTTCCGCATAGTACACCCCCGCTTGCGTTGGTTTGAACAAAATTGAACCACGCAAGATTAAATTTCCGCCCGTAGGTGCATCGTACCAGTCCACCGTCACGCCCGAATCCACAAAACCTTTTACTGTCCGCAACGTATCACCTGCACAAACCGCCTGACTTTCTGGTACTACAAACGGCGGCTTGGGACATTCGCAAATGCGTGGTTCAAAGGCTACCGTCGAGTCGGTATAACAACCCGTACTGTCGAATAGCCGAACCGTGTAATACTCCGTCGATGTTGGATTTGCCAAATTGCTCAAGAAAACCCCGTTCGAAGGAATGACCGTCGCCGTCGCGTACGTTTTAGTCCCTTGGTACGACTTCGCTTTTGAAAAATCATAGCGTTGCGCTCGCTTTACATCTACTATCATCATCTTGGCATCAGCCCGTACCGTCGTGCCATCACACGTACCACGAGTTACCACCAAATCAAACGAAGGTGGGTTACAGCCACAGTCCGTGCGCTGAATCGTGACCGTCTTGTCGGTGTAGCAGTTGGGCTCCCCAAAAATCCGAATCGTATATGTCTGCGGAGTAGAAGCATTCGCTACGTTTTGCACCAAAATACTATCCAATGGAATGTCAAACGCATCGTCGAAAGTACGAGTCCCCACGTACGTTGTCCCGATTGAATAGTCAAATCGAGTTCCGTTTTTAAGATTTTTAAGCGTGATTTTTCCGTCGTTCTGCGCCGCAAAGTCTTTGCACGTGGCTTTCTGCGCTTCAAGCTCAAAACTTGGCAAGTCATTCATAAAAGCATACGACGCCGAGCGCACCAAACCTTTACAGTTGGTAAGCGTGTCGCGCGCTTCCGCATAGTAGATCCCCGCTTGCGTTGGTTTGAAAAAGATCGAACCGCGCAAGATCAAGTTTCCGCCCGTAGGCGCATCATACCAGTCCACCGTCACGCCCGAATCCACAAAACCTTTTACTGTCCGCAACGTATCGCCTGCACAAACCGCCTGACTTTCTGGTACTACAAACGGAGGCTTGGGACACTCGCAAATACGTGGTTCAAAAGCCACCGTCGAGTCGGTATAACAACCCGTACTGTCGAATACCCTAAATGTGTAAAACTCAGTGGAAGGCGGATTGGCTAGGTTTTTTAGTGCTATTCCATCGGCAGGAATACCCGTAGCATTATCGTACGTTTTATTTCCAGCGTAGGCTGTCCCTTTTGTATAGTCGTAACGTTTTCCATTTTTAACATCCACAATAGTGATTTTGGCATCAGGACGAACCGTCGTACCATCGCACGTACCACGCGTTACCACCAAATCAAACGAGGGCATCGGATTGATGAAAGCAAACGAAGGCACGCGTACTAATCCTTTACAGCCAGATACCGTGTCTCGTGCTTCGGCGTAGTAGATACCCGCTTTGGTAGGTTTGAAGAAAATCGAGCCTTTTTTCAATAGAATTCCTTGGTCATCGTACCAGTCGACCGTAATGCCAGGTTCGACAAAGCCCCTGATAGTACGTAGCGTATCGTTTTCGCAAACGCTTTGACTTTCGGGGACGACAAATGGAGGGGCAGGGCACACACAGTCACGACGAACCAGCGTCGCTACTCGATCGGTATAGCAACCGGTAGCATCAAACACCCGCACCGTGTAGGTTTGGCTGAGTAGCGGGTTGGACAACGTATCTATTAAAATACCATTGGCTGGGATTAAAAGCGCATTTGTAAAACTTTTATTACCCGTATAAGTACTTCCAACAGAAACATCGTAACGCTGCCCGTTGACGACGTCCGTGATTTTGAGTTGGCCATCTTTTCGCGAATTTAGCCCATCACAAGAGGTAGAAACAGTACTCGCAGTAAACACAGGAACAGGATGAATCACCACCTCTGCTTCGGCGCGGGTAGTACTCAAACAACCCGACACTTCAGCACGCGCTTCGGCATACACTTTTCCTGCCGTTGATGGTTTAAACGTACGTATTCCAGAGGCAAGCAACTTGCCGCCCGTTGGAGCATCGTACCAATCGGCGGTGATGCCGTTGGTAACCAACGCATGAATCGTTTGGAGGGTATCGCCTTCACAAACGGTTTGAAGCGTGGGGGTGGCCGCAATACTTACCAAAGGACAAGGACACACTGGCGATGTCACTATGTGGGTAGTATCACAGCTATTTTTACTAAAAACGAGGGAAGTATTTGTCCCTACCGTTAAGTCGCTTAGTGTAAAATTACCGTTGCTTTGCTGAAGTATGGCGCCCGTCGCACTAGCTATGGTACCGTTTGTTTTGCCATAAATCGTATACGTTTTCAGCGAAGGCGCGCAAATCACCGAATCAATCGTAAACGTAGCCTTAGGCTTCACCGTGATAATCGTGGTATCCGTTTTCACACAGCCATCCAATGTTACTGTGACCGTATGTTTCCCACTCTGCGAAGGTTGTACGCCCGTAATAGCAAGTTGCGGCGACGTACCAATCGAAACCCCATTCGGGTCTTTCCATACGTACGAAGCATTGGTAACCGACATAGTCGACAGCTGCAATTGCTGACCTGCACAAACAGGGCTGTTTGAGAGAACACTAACCGATGGCCGAGGTTTGACAGTCACTCGAATAGAGTCAGTCACGCTACAACTACCCAGGGTCGTCGTCATCAAATACAACCCACTCATGTCGAGGCTGGCATTCGGGCGTACGGCAATTGAGTCAATGCCCAAAAACTGTTTTGGCCCAGTCCACGCAAAGGTTGTGCCCTGAGGCGCTCCGTGTACAAACAATTTAAGCGTATCATTTTCACAAATCGGGGCATTGCTGCTTAACGTGAAAACAGGACGTTTTTTGACCAACACTTCAAGGGTATCGTAATTCACGCAGCCGTTGAGGGTAACTTTCAAAACGTACTTCCCTGCGTCTGATGATTTGGCGTTTATTTTCGTGAACGACGTTTGGGTACTTATCACATTTCCTCCCAACTTCCGCCACTCGTAAGCAGCTCCAATACCTGCATTTTCGGCCGTGAGACGCAGGGTATCGTTTTCACAAATTGGGGAATTACTGATGACATTAGCCACTGGAAGTGGAAACACTTTGTAAGTCAGGGTATCCGTTTTAACGCAGCCATTGACCGTCACCGTCACTTGATACAAGCCGCTTAAACTTGGCCGAGCGGGGGTAATAACTGGGTTTTGCTGAAAACTTACGTATTCGTTCGGTCCCGACCACTCAAAGGTAGCACCCACAGGCGGAGCATTGGCAAACAACTTGACCGTATCACCGTGGCAAATGGGGCTATTGCTAGCAATCGCAAAAGTAGGTAATGGTTTTACCAGTACCTCAATGGTATCTTTTTTCTCACACCCATTCTGACTCACCGTAAGAATATACTTTCCAGAATCACTTGGCTGGGCATTGGGTTTTGTAAACTTATTTTGAGTACCGACCACGGCTCCTGCTAATTTTTGCCAAGTGTAGGTAGCTCCTACTCCTGCCGCCGCCGCCGATAAAAACAGCGTATCACTCGCACAAAGGGGCGCATTCGAAAGTGCTTGCGCCAATGGCAACGGTTTTACAGTCAGATGAGCCGTATCTTGCTGCGCACAACCATCTAGCGTCACCTTTACTCGATACGTCCCTGCTTGACTGAGCGTTGCTTGGGCAACCGAGTAAGTAGAGTCCGTCGACACCACTTGGTTCGTAGGGTTAGTCCACTCGTACGTACCTCCTGTCACGGAAGGCGTTTTTAACACAAATGGGCTATTTTCACACACTACTATTCCTGAAGTAGCCACCACAGGCAATGGTTTCACTACGACCGACGTACTATCTTGAACAGTACAGCCGTTCATCACTACCGTCACATAATACTTCCCTGACATCGAAGTTTGGGCATTGGGACGTAACGGACTGCGCGTAGACGCCGTAAATCCATTAGGTCCTTGCCATTGGTAGGTAGCGGTGGCGTTAGGTGCGGTGGTAAGTTGTAAGTCTTCTCCTGCGCATACGGCGCTATTGGAAGTCGCAGCTACCACAGGAAGCGCTTTGATTGTTAATTGAATAGGCGTACGCGTATTGCTTACGCAGGTCCGAACTGAAATATCGGTACGGCGAGTTTCGGCATAAAAAATATGCGCTCCCACGGCTACTTGGCTAGGCGTATACTGCAATGTCCCCGTAGCAACTTTGCTTCCTCCCGAGGGAGCATCGTACCAATCTACCGTTTCATTAGCCTTGACCGTGGCTTGAAGGAAAGGGTTGGGTTGTTCAAAACAAACCTCTTTATTGCCAACGTTGACGGGAGGATCCAAATCAGGACAAAGGCAATCTGGTTTTTTAAGCACTACCTGCGTTTTACAACCTTCTAAATTCGTAACGGTAATAGTAATCGTAGGTACGCCAAAAGGATTAATGGCAATGATTTCATAACGACCATTTGTAAAATTTACCGCACTTCCTTCCGATGACGTCACCGTTACTCCTGAGGTTTCGGTGGTGAGCCACACCACAAAATTTGACAAGTCAGTTCCACAAACGGTGGAGTCGATTACCAATTTAGGAAGCGGTATGATGGTCAACGACACTGGCGTACGAGTAGCGCTCACGCAATCGTGAATGAGGTTACGCGTTTGGGCGTAATATGTACCTGCGACCGTAGGAGTAAATGACGTACTTCCCTGAACGATTGGGGTTCCCCCCGTGGCTGTCTCGTACCAATCGACGGTTTCATTCGCACCCACGGTAGCTGACAACGCAGGAAGAATACCGTCTTGGCATATTTTTTTGTTCCCCCCACTCACAGGCGCATTCACCACAGGACAAGCACAGCTGGGAGCCGTTACGTTTTGAGATACAGAGCAGCCTTTGTCAGACGTTACACTCACCGTAAGTGAAGTGACCGTAGGAGACACACCCGAAATGGTAAACGCGTTTGTACCCGTTGTACTAATGGTCCCGTCTGACGTCGCCAAAATACCTCCTTCGGCCGTTACATCGACTCGGTACGATTTGAGGTTTGGCGCGCAGGACGTACCTACCACGTTAAGTTTTGGCTTAGGATAAATAATTACGACGGCCGTATCTTCGCTAGTACACGCCCCTAAAGTTACTTTAAGGCGGTAAACACCCGCGTTGGCCACCGTCACGTTTGTCAACGTAACCGACGAGTTGGTACTTACAACCGTTCCTGCGGCATTTTTCCATTCGTATTGCGCTTGTGTACCTGCATTGGCTGCTGAGAGAGTGACAGTACCACCTTCACACACAGGTAAGGAAGCAGAGGCAACAGCAATCGGGGTAGGATTCACCGTAATGTTGATACGAGAGGTATCGCGGCAGCCGTTTAAAGTAGTAATCACTTCGTAAACTCCCGTTGCGTCCGTCGTTACATTTTCAATTTTGGGATGTTGATCGGGTGAAGTAAAACTATTAGGCCCCGCCCATTCATACTTCGTTGCGGCTGGACTTGTAACCGAAGTAAATTGCAACGTTTGACCCGCGCAAAGCGGTGAGTTTGCTTGTACAGTTACTTTTGGCAATGGTCTCACGATTACTTCTACGGTATCGCCACTAACACAATTATTTTTAGTAACAGTCAAAAAATATTTACCCGCATCGCTGAGCGCCGCTTTCGCTATCGAAAAGGCGGAAGAAGTACTTATCACAGTTCCAGCGGCATTTCTCCATTGGTACTGTGCTCCTGCTCCCGCATCTTGTGCCGTAAAATTGAGAGGGCTCTCTTCACAAACGGGACTATTGCTTAGGGCATTGGCTACGGGGTTTTCATAGATGGTCACGTTAACGGAACTTGTGCTGCTGCATCCATTCCGCGTAACCGTCAAAAGATATGTACCACTTTGCGGCGGCTGAGCAAGCGCAATGATTGGGTTTTGCTCATTGAGGCGCGAAAATCCGTTGGGTCCCGACCAAGCGTACGTAGCTCCCGTTCCTGCGTTTGCGGCCGAAAGTGTGAGTGTTTCACCCGCACATTTAGGGCTATTGGAAGAAGCTTGCGCTACTGGACGGTCTTTGATAATGGCTTCGGTGGTCGTCGTCTGAGTACATCCGTTTGCATCCGTGGCACTGACCGTGTACGTACCTGCCTGGGCAAGCGTAGCGGGGTCAAATGAAAATGTAGCATTTGTTGAAACAACGCTGTTAGACGCATTTGTCCATTGGTAAGAAACTCCTCCCGATGCGTTAAACGTAATTTTCTCCCCCGTACATACTGGGCCACTGTTGGAAGCGGTCGGTTGCGGTTTGGGATGAACCGTTATCAGTTGGGTTTTGGTGGTTTGACAGCCTTTACCGCTCGTCACCGTCACCGAATAGCTCATTGAGGCAGTAGGAGTAACGGTAATAGAGGAAGTCGTTGCCCCCGTATTCCATAGATAAGCCCCACCACCCGAGGCGGTTAATGTCACTGATGCCCCTGCGCAAAGAATGCCATCATTATTAGTAAGACCTGAGTTATCCGTTGTCGTAATGGTTACAACAGGGTTGGCATTGACGGTTAGCGTAGCCGTATTATTGGTGGTTATGGGCAAAAAGCACGCACCACTTACGGCTCGTTGGACGCTATCAATGCGTAAAACTGCGCTGTGTTGAGACAAACTTAAAGCGGGAGTTTGGAAAGACGCATTTCCTTGGGCATCGGTAGTCACCGATGTACTTAGGTTACTGGTTGTACCAATTGAGTACTTTAAGTTAAAGGTAGTATTGGCACGTAGCCCAGAAAATGAAACGACACTTTTTTGGTTTTCGCACACTTCATTCGCCGACATACACCCAAACACAATTGGGGTTTGGTCGTTCCCAACTACTATTTCTACTTGATTGGTTTCGGCAGAAGTGGGTTGTGTTCCTGTAAGTACAATGGTTCCTGAAAGCTTGAAACCCATTCCAAAATCAACATTTCGGATGGTCCAATTGTTAAGTCCTGCTCCGCTAAAACTTCCAACGGCATTGCCGTTTATAACTACGTTGTTCAAAGCAACGCTTGCTGTGGGTTCGCTTTGGCTGCTTACCAACAGCTGCATCACATTCATGGTACAGCTATTCTGCCCCGCACGATAGGTATTGATTGCCGCTGCAACGTTGGGGTACGTCAGGGTAAATGTGCCTGCGCTATTGACCACCGTTGCTTTTAGCACATCAGTAGTAGGGTCGTATTCAAACGTAACATCATTGTTTCCTGGCCGCCACGTAGCATCGGTTTGAGACCGACGAGGGGGCGCATTGCCCAAATCAGGGACTCCGAGGTATAGTTCATTCTCCGAAGGGCGATTGAAAGCGCGGTAGCGAACGCCAACCAAAGAAGTAAAATTGGCCGCCGCCCCTGCCGAAACCGTCGCCGTAGGTAACGCGGCATTGATGCCAAGGCTATAAGTAACAACGGGCGATTTGCACCCGTTGGCATCGGTTACTTGGTAAGAGACCGTGGCTACCCCCGTATTGGTAGGGGTAATAGTCGCAGTGCCGTTGTTGTTATTAGTCAGTGTCAGTAAAGTATTTCCCGAAGTAACCAACCACGTATGAGTGTAAGGCCCCGTTCCTCCGCTGGGATTTCCATTGAGGGTGACGGACGTATTATTGCAAAGATTACTTGGCCCCGTAATACTAGCGACAGGGGACGGATTTACGTTCAAAACCACAGTAGCCGTATCCGAACAGCCTTCGGCAGTCGTGGCAATGACGGTATACGTACCCGCATTGGCAGAGGTAGCACTCGCAATGGCGGGATTCTGATTTGTACTGCTAAAACCATTAGGCCCCGTCCAAGCGTAGGTTGCATTGGCAATCGTGGGAGTCGTCGTAAAAGTAACAGGCTGACCAGCACAAACAGGAGTGGGAACCACTGTAGCTGAAATCTCTGGCTTTGTTTTGATCGAAATAGTAACGTTTCCGTTCATCGTAGCCAAACAAACGGGAGTAGTCGTTGAACTCGCCTCCACGGTATAAGTACCCGTAAGGGTTTGAGTACCAAAACCAATCGCTGCCCCCGTTCCAGACACAGCTGTGCCTACATTTTGACCGTTTCGTTTGAGCTGATACACAAACCCTACTTCTGACCCACTTAGGCCAACTACCAGTCCATTACTTCCCGAACAATACGCTCCTCCCCCCGTAACGGTGTAAAGTTGCGGTTGTGGAAAAACCGTAACCATCGTATTTTTTTGAGCAATGCACCCTTCTCGGGTATCAGTGACTTTAATACTATAAGTCGTTGTCGTAGCAGGGGTAACGGTTCGTGTAGTAGCCGTACTACCATTTTCCCATTCATAACGGAGCGTACTTGCTCCCCCTGTTGCACTCGTAGTAAGCGTCACTGGCGTACCTGCGCAGATGGACGTTGGAGTAGCTGAAAGATTGACCGTAATCGGCGGGGCAATGCGTAAGTCAGCCGCACGTTTAAACGTACAGCCTCTACTATCGGTAATCACGACCTCGACCAGTAAATACTCATTGGTAGTAAATGAACGCGGATTTCCTTGTTGCCCATCTTGCCACGTATAGGTATAGCCTGTCCCACTCCCTCCCGATGCGACCACGGTATACAACATACTTTCCCCAACGCAAACAGTATCATCTATTGCTTGAAGCTCGGCAGTAATCGGTGGAAGTTCATTCACAGTAATACTTCCGTCCATCATCACCGAACAAGCGGGATTGGTGGTAGTACTCGCTTTCACTTGGTACGTGCCGCCAAAATAATTCCCCATCGACAAGGTCGTCCCTGTCCCCATTTTCCCTTGGCCTATGTTGACGGTATTACGGACAAGTTCGTACAAAACACCCGTTTGTGAGCCGTTTAATGTGAGCGGAATACCATTTACCCCCGCACAAATTGTTAAATCGCTCGGGGCGGTTAAGGTAAAAACTTGAGGTTTGGGAATCACAATTATCGCCACCGTATCTCGGTCAATGCAGCCGTTGGCGTCACTGAGCAACACGATGTAGCTGGTTGTAGTCGTAGGGCTAACGGTTTTAGAAGCCCCCGTTCCCAATCCATTGTTCCAAGTATACGTATAAGGCGTAGTTCCACCCGTGGCCGTGGCATTTATCGTCACCGAAGTACCTTCACAAATGGTTTGGTCTGCTCCTGCATTGACATCAGGCGTCGCATTTACCTTGACCAGCGTCGTCGTTGTGTTTTGGCAATTAGCGGCGTTGTAGACGCGAAGCGTATACGTACCTGCTTGGGTCAACTGGGCATTGGCGAGGGTAAATTGCTGAGTAGTAGCAACAATAGCGCCGCTGGGTGCTTTCCACTCATAGTTGACGCCTGTGCCTGCGTTGGTTGCTGACAACGTGATACTTCCCCCTACGCAAGCGGGTGAAGTGTTGGAGGCCACGGCAGTGAGTTGGGCAGCCTGACCAACCACTATATCACTAGTAGTAGTAGTACAACCGTTGGTATCAGTAACGCGCACGCGATACGTACCTGCGGTTAAACCTACAAATTGGTTCGAGGTTTGAGTAGCGCCGAATGAAGTACAATTACTGCCTGTACAGAAGGCATACACCAAACTTCCTGTTCCTCCGCTGGCCGTGATGTTTATTTTCCCATCATTTCCCCCAAAACAAGTGGTACTGGTAGAGGTTGCCGTAGCAGCGATGGCCGTAGGTTGAGTAATAGTATAACTAGCCGATACCTTACAGCCATCATTGTCGGTCACCGTTACAGTATATGTCCCTGCGCTAAGATTGGAGATGTCTTCGGTAGTGGCAATAATGGTTCCTCCGCTATTTTTCCACTCGTAACTTTTGATGGAGGTAATACTCGTTGCCGTTATATCCACTTTTCCGTTCGCCCCTCCGTTGCACAAAACGTGCGTTAGGTTTGCCGTAATGCTTATCTGGATGGGTTGGGTAATGGTAGCCGTAGCGTTAGCAGTACATCCTTTTGCGTCAGTCACCGTGACGGTGTAATTTCCTGCGGGTCGCCCTACGATGCTATTTCCACCCGTACTTCCATCCGACCATACGTACGAATAAGGTGATGTTCCACCGTTGACATTGACCGTAATAGCTCCGTCTGTCCCATCAAAACAACTCACATTTTTCACCGTGACAGAAGCTGTCATGGAGTTAGGCTGGTTAACGTTGATATTTTTGGTGGTAGTACATCCGTTTCCGTCTTTTACCGTCACATTATAAGTTCCTGCGGCAACCGCATTAAACGTATTCTGGCTTTGAAATGCCCCACTGTTGAGTTGGTATTGGAGCGGTGCAGTTCCCGTAGCAGTCACCGTAATGGTACCGTTGGCTTGCCCATAACAGATGGCGTCCGTTTTGGTAAGGCTAGTGATATTGGGCAGCGCATTAACGGTCACTTGAACATCATCGGTTGCTGTACAACCTTTGGCATCGATTAACGTAACGGTATAAATAGCCGTAGAACTTGGCGACACCGTTTGACTTACACTATTATTAGAACTATTGCTCCAACTGTAGCTATAATTGGGGGTACCCCCGCTGGCAGTGGCGGTGATGGTAGCAGAACCTCCCGTACAAATAGCTTGATCGGCCCCCAAGGTAACAGTAGGTTTAGGATTGATGACCACCGAAAACGTCTGCGGCTGGCTAGTACAACCGTTGGCGGAGCCCGTAACCGTAAATGTCCCCGTAATTGGCGAATTGGTTGAATTGGTAGCCGTAAAAACGGGTACTTGCCCTGTACCACTGCTCGGACTCAATCCAATAGCAGTAGTATTGAGCTGCCAGCCAAATGTTGAAGTGGGCGTTGACGAAAAATCGGTTAGGTCTACCGACGTTCCCGCACAATATTGAAGCGGTGTTCCTGAGGTGGTAGGTAATGTAACTTTTGGAATCGCATACACCGTAAGAGCAACAGGATTAGAGGCAATTCGACAATAGCCAATGCTAATATTGCCTTGCTCAGCCGCCAATAATCGATATTTTGTTCCCGCAGGTGCAGATGAAACGGAGGTTGTCAATGAAGTAGCTCCTGCAATATCTGACCAAGTTACCCCATTGTCACTACTTTGTTGCCACTGAAACTGCGGATTATTATACCCTGCTGAAATTGAACCACTTAAATTCACATTCCCTCCTTCGCAAATACTAGGCGTATTGGCTGATACCGAAATAGTAGGGCCACAAGGACGGAAGGTGATATCGTCAAGTAAGAGGTCATTCCCACACCCTCCTGGGGCATTATTGATAATTTTTAGGACCACCTGGGTCTGACTGGCGGGAGTTGTAAACACAAACCCGTACTGCTTCCAAGTCAACGAAGACGACTCGCTAATGTTTCCTGTGCTATACGTTCCGAGAAGTGTTCCCGAAAGTGATTCAATTCGAAAAGTTAAGTTGGGGTCAATACCTGCCGAGCTACAAGCAGAAGGACGTAAAAGGTTAGCAATCCAAGCCGCAAATTCGTACGTAGTACTACCACACAAACCACTGATGGTCTGTTTATAAAATTCTCCAGCGGTATAAGAAGCGTTATAAATAGCCATTCGGCCGTTCACATCCCCTGGAGTGTGGTCTTCGGCAGCATCAAACCAAGAGCTACTAAAACATGAATAAGTACTATTTGTAACGGTATAATACCCGTCATTTGGGCAATAATTGGTTTGCTGAGTATAAGTAGTACTGGCTCCTGTAGCCGACGTAGGCAGGGTAGTGTAGCCTGTTCCTGTGCCAAAAGTTATATTCACGACGGGGTCGCCGAGACTTCCTGTGCAAGTTTGAGCAAAACTATTACGCGTCGATCCCCAAAAGAAGCTCGAAAGGAAGAAAGATGCCGTAACTAACGTTTTGATTTTACGAAACATTCACACAAGTTGACTAAGTCTATCTCAGACTTAGCCAAAATCGTGCCATTCGGTAGAGTACTCCTTTATGATTCCCAAATTATACTTTCTTTGCCTTCGTACCACGGTTCCATCATTGAGGCATAATTTTTTTCAATAACGTTTCTTTTTGTTTTCATCGTAGGAGTAAGCATGTTATTATCAACCGTCCAGGTATCTTTCATAATAATGATTTTCTGCACTCTTTCGTATGTTTTTAGTCGTGGGTTAAGATCTGTAAGGGTCAAAAATAGACTTTGTTGAATGGCATTTTTATCTAAATTTCGAGCCATTTCAGACAACACAACAAGGGCAATAGGCTGAGGTAAATTTTGGCCTACTACACAAATTTGTTCAATCATTTTGTTGTCAGCAAAGCCAAATTCTATCTGTGCGGGCGCTACGTATTCACCTTTTGATGTTTTATACATCTCCTTAACGCGACCCGTTATTTTTAAGTAACCATCATCATCCACTTCTCCAACATCTCCTGTATGAATCCACCCTTCTGAGTCAATCGTCTCGGCCGTCAGTGCAGGCTCGCGGTAGTATCCTGTCATATTCCAAGGCGAGCGGGTCAAAATCTCACCAGTACCTTCCGCAATCGCTACTTCCATCCCAGGGTAAATTTTACCGACACTACCATCTTTGGGGTTTTCGCTCGGCATCATACACACGGCACCCAAGTTTTCGGTCATTCCGTACGCCTCCTGAATAGTAATACCCAACCGTCTGAACCAACGAATCAACGAAATGGGCATGGGGGCAGCTCCCGTCAGCACCAACTTAGCATCGTTCAGTCCCAGGCCCTTCTTGATTTTTTTCCTTACAATACCACTAAGCACTGGAATTTTGAGGAGCATATCCAATTTCTTCTGTGGCATTTTTGCTAAAATGCCCAACTGAAATTTTGTCCATATTCGAGGCACCGCCAAAAAATGCGTTGGACTAGCCGCGGCCAAGTTTTTGGCAAATGAATCAAGTGATTCCGCAAAATAAACCGTTCCACCCGTCCCTAAACTCGTTGCTTCTACGATATTTCGCTCTGCGATGTGGCACAGCGGTAAATAGGAGAAAAAACGGGGATTAGGGACATCATAACGAAGAATGTCTTTGGTTCGACCAACGGCCTCCGCGACGGCTCGGTGCGTCACCATTACTCCCTTGGGGTTTCCAGTGGTTCCTGAAGTATAAATAATGGAAAATAAATCGTCGGGTTGCGGCCTCGGATTTTCAAGAATAGGAGTGTAATTTTTGAGTATATCATCCCATTGAACGTGTTCTGGATCAGGATTATAGGCAGGAAATGAAACACAAGAAATTTCCGCAGGAACGCCCTTTTTCATCCCTTTCCAGTCGTCGAGTTTCCCCACAAATAACACAGAACAGCCGCTATGCGTCAACACCTGATGGATTTGCTCGGCGGTGAGGGTAGCGTAAAAAGGCACCGAAACGTGCCCCGCCATCATAATGGCTAAATCGGCAATAATCCATTCAGCACAGTTCTTAGAAACAAGTCCAATGTTACTTTGGGGAGGCAAATCTAACGAACGCAAATAGGCAGCCACCCGCCGCACTTGATTTCCTACTTCTTTCCACGTAAAATCTTGATAACTCGCGCCAAAAGGCTGGCGAAGGTATATTTGCTCTGGGCGTTCTTTTTCCCAGTGGTATAAATTATCAACAAAAGTAGTTACATCAGGAGAAGGGACTATCGCTTTCATCATTGGTTAGTATCGTTTATGAATTTTAACAAAAATAGAATTATATTGTTATAAAATTGATTTATACTAACAAAAATATCCTTACAAATGAGAAAAAGAGCTTTGGTCAAATCCTTTGTTGGAGTAGTCGGCTTCGTGGTAATCGTGCTCGTTGGGGTAAGTTATCAACCCGACAAAACCGCAGAAGAATTACGGGCGATGTATGGGCAAGCTCCATCGCGATTTGTAGAGATAAATGGGATGCAGGTGCATTATCGAACAGAAGGTAGGGCTTCTTCACTAGACAAAATTCCCCTAGTAGTGTTACACGGTACTGGCGCATCTCTGCACACGTGGGACGGCTGGGTTCGTGAGCTCAAGAAGGATATTGAAATCATTCGTCTTGATTTACCTGCCTACGGCCTGACGGGCCCCGACCCTCATCACGATTACTCCATAGAAGCATACGTGCGTTTTCTACATCAATTTCTGAATAAAATTGGGGTGAAAGAATGCTATTTAGCAGGTAACTCACTGGGAGGAGCCATTGCTTGGCAGTTTGCTTTGGCCTATCCTAGCCAAGTAAGGAAACTGATTTTGATAGATGCCGCAGGCTATCCTCAAAATTCTAAAAGTGTACCGTTGGCTTTCCGCATAGGGCGCACTCCTGTACTGAAGCAGCTTATAAACTACCTTACTCCGCGCGCAATCGCTGAAAGCAGCCTCAAGAATGTTTATTATGACGATACCAAAGTCACGGAGGAACTGATAGACAGGTATTGGAAACTGACCCTAAGAGCAGGAAACCGCGAAGCATTTGTGCGGCGTCTTAATGCGCCTACAACTCAAAATGAGGCTTGGCAAAATATCCGAAAACTATCAATGCCCGTCCTGATTCAGTGGGGGAAACACGATGAGCTCATTCCGCTGGACGTCGCCGAGCGTTTTCGTAACGATTTACCCAACGACACCCTCATCGTGTATTCAAACGCTGGACATGTACCTATGGAAGAAATTCCCGAACGCACGGCGAAAGATGCTCGGGAATTTCTTCTAAACAACCGTTAGGGCTTTACTAAGATTTTACCCCAACGCCCATGCGCTTCGGCGTGCGTTACGGCTTGTGCTATTTGCTCCAATGAATACGTAGCTTCGATAGGCATTTGAACTTTACCCGTTGCAAGCAACTCAATCACTTCCCCAGCGACGCGGTGGCGAGTGGCCGCTTCAGTGCGTTTCATCCAGTCGGTAAGCCAAAACCCTTTCACCACCAGCTCTCGGAAAATCATTAGGCCAAAATTAATGCTAGGATCTTGCAAGCTCATCAACCCGTAGACGAGCATTACCCCGCCCCGCCCAAGGCACTTGATAGCTTCGCTGGCCGTATGCCCACCTACGCACTCCAATACGGCGCGTACGCCTTCGTGGTTAGTAATTTGCTGTACTTTTTTGGGTACATTTTCTTCTTCCGTATTAATAACTTCGTCGAGACCAAGGGCTTTTAATTCATCATTGAGGTCATTGCGGCGTACCGTTCCAATTGTTTTGATGCCTCGCATTTTACAAATTTGAATCACCATTTTTCCCAAAGCCGAAGCACAGGCCGTAATCATTAGCCACTCGCCCGCTTTTACCCCCGATTCTTCTACCATAGCCACTGCCGTAAATGGGTTAACAAAGAGTTGCGCTGCTACTTCATCCGACATGGCCTCTGGCACAGGGATAAGCGTTCGATAGTTGGTCAAAACATATTCGCTCCATGCGCCTATGGCCGTAAAACTCACGCGAGTCCCTGGGCTAACTTTTACGTTGGCACCTGCTTGTTCGATGACACCAACCCCTTCAAATCCCGCTCCCGAAGGAAGTTGCGGCCGAATACCATACAGGTTTTGAACAAACATAATATCGGACGGATTGATAGGACTGGCCAAAACCCGAATGAGCACTTCATCGGGGCCTGGCGTATGTGCCTGGGCTTCTTCAACGTGGAGAATGTCAGCGGGTTTTCCGAAATGTTGGAATACGACTCGTTTCATAAAAGGTTTTTAGATTAAATGATTAGAAGGTAAGTAGGAAAATCGGTTGGGGATAGAATTAACCCTAATTTTATGGTTCAATATTCGACAATTACTTTTGTATTTCCGCGGCATTGCCAATGCCTCTCTTTTAATTCGTTTTGTTTTATGCGACTACTCTATACAATCTGGTGTGTTTTCTGGCTCATCCTGATTTTTTTGGTGCTCTTTCCGTTCATGTTTATATGCCTTCAACGGGAAGCCTGGAAACCCTACGCCCACTGGTTAAACCGTCTTTGGGGAAAACTGTTTTTTCCATTGGCAGGTATAAAAATAGAAGTGGAATACCAGTTCCGCCCCGACCCTGCGCAGGCGTATGTATTTTGTGCCAATCACTTTTCCTACCTTGACATCGCCGTGATGGGCGTAGTTCTTGAAAATTACTTTGCTTTTGTAGGAAAACACGGGGTAAAGAACATTCCTTTGTTTGGCTATATGTTCCAAAAGCTTCATATTCAAGTAAATAGAGAAAGTAGCCAGAGCCGCGTGGGGTCACTAAGCCGCGCCCTAAAAACCTTATCTAAAGGGCGAAGTATCGTCATTTATCCAGAAGGGGGAATAAAAACAAAAAAGCCACCCCACATGCACTCCTTTATGGACGGTGCATTCAAGATGGCGATTCAGCAGCAAGTTCCAGTAGTACCTGTCACCTTGCTGACAAATTACAAAATCTTGCCTGATGAGACACCGATTAGGTTGTCTCGTTTCCCAATGAAAGCTATTGTACACGAGCCACTCGTGACAAAGGGGTTGGGACAAGAAGACATCATAACGCTCAAAAACCGATGTTTTGAGGTTATTGATGGAGCCTTACGTGGCGCTCACAAGTTATAAAAAAAGCAATCAATCGTAGCGTTAGGCGACCGACTGATTGCTCTTATAATTTTGTGAATACGCCAGAATGTTTGAAACTACGCTGTTTGAAGGCGTCCGCTCAATTTTATTCATTAGACTTTTCATCTCAAGGGCATCGAGATAAAATTCTAACAATTCTTGATCCCCGATAAGGGCATCTTCTATGAGCACATTTTCTTCTTCGGTGGTTTCTTCATAAACATACCGAATTACATCATCTGGGGTAAACAGTTGTATCATATATAGGAACGCGGTTGCTGAGTTGCTTTCGCAAATTAATCAGCGCGTAACGCATTCTCCCCAAAGCCGTGTTGATACTCACTCCTGTGGCATCGGCGATTTCCTGAAAGCTCATGTCTTCGTAATGGCGCATGATAAGCACCTGACGCTGAGGCTCGGGCAATCGTTGAATCAGTTCGCGAAGGTGTTCGTGCGTTTCTTGACGAATTTGGAGAGACTCAATCGAATCTTCCGAAAAGTCTAACGTATTGAACACATTGCTTCCGTCTTCAAATACAATTTCGGGGTAGCGTTTATCGCGCCGAAAATGGTCAATAGCCAAATTGTGAGCAATTCTCAATATCCACGGCAAAAACTTGCCCTCATCGTTATACTTACCAGATTTGATAGTATCCACAGCTTTAACGAAGCTATCTTGCATCAAATCTTCAGCTACGTACTGATCTTTAACAATCAAATAAATAGTGGTGTAAATCTTTGACTTGTGACGCTGAACAAGTTTTTCGAAGGCTTTTTCGTTGCCTTGGATGTACAATGAAACAAGCTCACTGTCGCTAACTTGGTACTTTTCCATTTTTTTATGTACAATTAGTTAACGTAAAGCGTTGTTTCGATAGTATGTCCCCCTTTTAATTTTAATGAAGAAATTTATTTTGCGTCGTATTCTTGTGCCAAAGATAAATGATAAAAAAAATATTGTGCAAGCGTTTGCCAAATTTTTTTTAAAGTGTAATCGTAACACCAAATTTAATTTCGACTATCCAGAAGAAGTCAGAATAATTGTCGGTATTACACTAATCAAAGAAAAAATAGGATAGGTGTTTAAATTTTAATTTTTTTAATCCCTAAACACCGTATTTCTTCTAAGTAACAGCAACAGGTTTTTAGACTAAGCTACCCAGCGCGTTAATTCGGCCAGCGTTACTCTTCCTTCATAAATCGCTTTGCCAACAATCACGCCAAAAAGATTCATTTCGGCCAAACGCTCAATGTCTCCAATGTTGCTTACACCGCCGCTGGCAATGATATTCAGCTCAGGGCAATGCTCTTGAAGGTTTTTGTACAAATCAAAGGAGGGGCCTTGAAGTAACCCATCTTTGGCGACGTCGGTACTGATGGTGTATTTGGCTCCTTTTTCTACCCATTGTTGCACAAAATCATAGACCCACAAGCCTGTCCCTTCTTCCCAACCGCTCACAGCTACGCGCTCGTTGCGAGCGTCAGCTCCCAAAATCATTTTATCACCCCCATATTGGCTTAACCAAGTTTCAAATAAAGCAGGATTTTTGACAGCAATGCTACCGCCTGTTACCTGCTTTGCTCCCGAATCGAAAACAATGCGGAGGTCATCGTCGGATTGCACTCCGCCGCCGAAGTCGATGTGAAGCTGAGTTTGGGTGGCGATTCGCTCCAATACTTTCCAGTTTATTACTTTTTTGGCCTTCGCCCCGTCTAAGTCCACCAAATGGAGGCGCGTGAGACCCGCATCTTCAAATTGTTTGGCAACTTCCAGGGGATTTTCGTTGTAAATGGTTTTTTGACCGTAATCGCCTTGCGTGAGGCGAACGCATTTGCCCTCGATAAGATCTATGGCAGGAATGATATGAAACATGTGTTTGGTAGTGGGTAATGGATAATCAGAAATTAAGCAAAAGGGTAATTGCTTCTATATTTCTGTGTTTTAGGCACAACAAAGATAGGTAAAAAATGATTTAAGCATTTTAGAACCTACCTTTGTAGGAACTTTTCGCTGAATATTACGTATTGATAGTTGGATTTAGATACCCGCGACTGGCACCGCTTCAATAGACGGTTAAACCGCATAGGCGAGTATCTGCATGATAAAATAAAGATGTTATACCCGCAAGATATAGAACAAAAATTAGGCTTTGAGCGAATCCGCGAGCACTTGAGTGAACTTTGCCTCAGCCCGCTTGGGCAAGCATTTGTGCAAAAGATTCGTTTTTCGGACAATTTTGCCGTCATTGATAAACTCACCCGCCAAACCGCCGAAATGAAGGCAATCATGGAAGAAACCTCAGGTGAGTTTCCTGCTCAAAATTATTTAGACGTCACCGCTGCCCTCGAAAAAATACGCATCGAAGGCATGTTGCTCTCGTTAGAGGAATTCTATGACCTTAAACTATCGCTTCGTACGATTCGTCAGGTGTTGAAGTTTTTGGCCGACCAAGAAGACGGGCGTTTCCCGTTTTTGCGGGAGTTGGCGGGGAATGTAAAGGTGGAAAAATCGGTCAGTGATTCAATTGATAAAATTATTGATGACCGTGGTTTGGTACGTGATAATGCGTCCCCTGAGTTGGCCGATATTCGCCGACGCTTGATTGGGGAAGCCGCAACGGTGCGCAAAAAATTGGAATCTATCCTCAAACACGCCAAAAATAGCGGTTGGGTCAATGACGATGTTTCGTTTACGGTACGGAACGGACGCATGGTGATTCCGATTTCGGCAGAGCACAAACGAAAGTTAAAAGGCTTTGTCCATGACGAATCGGCGACGGGTCAAACGCTTTTTATGGAGCCTGCCGAAGTACTGGAAGCAAACAACGAGATTCGCGAACTGGAGTATGCCGAGCGCCGCGAAGTGAGCCGCATTTTGATTCAGTTGGCTAACCAAATTCGTCCGCACTTGAGCGATTTGCAACGAGCCTATCAGTTTTTAGGCATGGTTGATTTTATCCGTGCCAAGGCTAAACTAGCTTCATTACTGGACGCATCACATCCTACGTTTGTGAATCAACCCGTAATTGACTGGCGTCAAGCACGGCATCCATTGTTGTTTTTGTCGTTTCAAAAACAAGGTCGAAAGGTAGTTCCCTTATCGATTCAACTCTCGCAACAACAGCGAATTTTGGTGGTCTCTGGTCCCAATGCGGGAGGAAAATCAGTATCGCTCAAAACCATTGGGCTGGTACAATATATGTTCCAATGCGGCCTTTTGGTGCCTATGCGCGAGGATTCTAAAATTGGACTTTTTCAAAATTTGTTTATCGACATCGGAGACGAACAAAGCCTTGATAATGACCTAAGTACGTACAGTAGTCACCTAACCAACATGAAGTACTTCTTGAACTTTAGTCAGAAGAAAACATTGTTTTTGATTGACGAATTTGGAACGGGAACCGAGCCAAGTTTGGGGGGAGCGATTGCGGAGGCCATCTTGGAAGACTTGACCAAGTCAGGCGCATATGGGGTCATTAACACCCACTATACCAACCTCAAAACGTACGCTGACAAAACGGAGGGGCTCGTCAACGGTGCCATGCGCTACGATGGGGAGCATTTGGAACCGCTTTACGAACTAGAAATTGGGAAACCAGGAAGTTCGTTTGCGTTTGAGATTGCCTCAAAAATTGGGTTACCCAAAGCCGTTGTTCACCGCGCCAAAGGGAAACTAGGCGCCCAGCAAGTCAACTTTGAAAAGTTGATTAAAGAGCTGGAAATCGAGAAAAAGGTATTCTCAGAAAAAAATATTGACGTAGGCATCAAAGAGCGAAAACTAGCGCAGCAATTGGCCGAAACGACGGCTTTGCAGCAGCGTTTGGACAACGATCAGAAAAAGATTCTGAACGATGCGAAACAAAAAGCGAAGCAATTGTTGGCCGATACCAACCAGCGCATTGAGAACACCATTCGTGAAATTAAAGAAAACAAGGCTGAGCGGGAACAAACCAAGCAAGTTCGCCAAGAATTGGAAAAATTTGAGGAAAAAGAACTGATTATTCAGCCCGTCAATGAACCCGAAAAAGAGGAGTTTTTGCCCGAAAAAGGAGAAATTACGGTTGGCAGTTTTGTCCGAATTAAAGGGCAAACAACGGTGGGGGAAGTATTGGCAATCAAAGGAAAAGATGCTGAAATTCGGATTGGCGAGTTAAAATCAAACGTCAAAATGAATCGCTTGGAAAAGGTGTCAAAAAAGGCGTTTAAAGAAGCTACGGGCGAAAAAAGCGCGGGCGTTCGCCTTGGAGGTATCGACATGAATGAGAAAATGTTGAACTTCAGTTTTAACCTTGATATTCGAGGAAAACGAGGCGAAGAGGCCATGATTGAGCTGGACGAGCTTATCAACAACGCCATTATGCTTGGGTACGACGAACTGCGGATTGTTCACGGAAAGGGAGATGGTATTTTGCGCCAATTGGTACGTAACCACCTCAAAACGTTTAAACAAGTAGGAAAAATGACCGACGAACACCCTGACCGCGGTGGTGCAGGAGTGACGCTTGTTCAGATGAAATAACATGACAATGCAGGGGCCAATTGGGGTATTTGATTCGGGGTATGGAGGGTTGACTATTTTGAAAGAACTGGTCAAGCAGTTGCCACAATACGATTATTTGTATTTGGGCGACAATGCCCGTGCTCCGTACGGAACTCGCTCATTTGAAACCGTTTACCATTACACACTGGAGTGTGTAGAGGCGCTGTTTGCCAAAGGATGTCATTTGGTGATTTTAGCCTGTAACACTGCATCGGCTAAAGCACTACGTAATATTCAGCAGTTGGATTTACCGCACATTGCGCCCGACAAGCGCGTACTGGGCGTTATTCGGCCTACGACGGAAGTGATTGGCCAGTTTACCCACACCCAACACATCGGTATTTTTGCCACGGCGGGAACGGTTGCTTCCGAATCGTATTTGGTTGAAATAGAAAAGTTTTTCCCAAAAGCCAAGGTACATCAAGAGGCTTGCCCCATGTGGGTGCCTTTGATCGAAAATGGAGAATTTGACAGTGACGGCGCTGACTACTTCGTCCAAAAGCACATCAATCATTTGTTAGGCCAACACCCCGACATTGACGCTATTTTGTTAGGTTGCACTCATTACCCATTACTAATCAACAAAATAAAAAAGTTCTTACCTCCTCATATTCGTATCGTAAATCAAGCCGAAATTGTTGCTCACAGTTTGATAGATTACTTAAATCGCCATCCCGAAATGGAAGAGAGGTGTGCCAAAAATGGGCAACGTTTTTTTTACACAACAGACTCGACCGAAGCTTTCGACCGACAATCAGCGGTGTTTTTTGGGCAACAAGTCAACAGCCAACACCTAGGGTTATAGCACCTCAACGGACTTCTTTTTCGTATCCATCTCATGAATGGGGATTTGTAACGACCGAACGTGGATGTAGTAAAACAAGACCGTCATCCAAGGGAAGAACAAAAACTGCCCCGCGTTGAGGTTAGACTCAAAATAAGGGATAATCATCAACGAAGGTAAAAAAACAAAGTACTGGCTATCGTACCGAAAATAGACCCAAAAGGCATTGACAGCGTAAAAAATCATAAAGAAGAGAAACGAAAGCAGCCCTCCCGAAAATAAAATTTCTAGGTACGAGTTGTGTGAGGCGAGTTCGGTACGTACTTTGGCATACACTTCTAGTCCAGCTCGAAAATTGTCAAAACCAAAGCCCGTCAACAGCACACTGGGGTCATTGGTAAATACCTCAAAGGCTTTTTGAGCCAATTGAAACCGAATCTCACCGCGTTGATGGCGTATCCCTGCGTACTTTGAACGGAGATTTACCACAGAGTCGGGGCTCATAACGATGTAATACGCAAAGGCTAAAATACAGGTCAACGCACCCGCCTTCAAGTATACTGAGATTCTTTTATTACGTGCAATCAAGATAGCCGACGATAATGCCAACCCTGCGTAACTACTCCGAGACCCTGTAAGAACAATCCCCCATAGGGTCAGAAATGCCACCCCAAAAAAGAGATATTTCGTCCACTTTTTCATGGGAAGGTTGGCGTACAAATCAAAACTAGCGACAATAAACAAGGTACACGACCAACCAATAACGTTGGCTTTATAAGCCCCTACGTATTGGCCATAGACGTTTTCAGCTTGGAAAGCAACGCCCGTAACAAGCATCATGGCCACGGGGTAAAAATAGGCTAAGCTGAAGATTTGTAAGAGTTTGATTTTAGCTTCGTCCTTGGAATAATGTTTGAACAGATAAACGACGAAGTAGTTGGTATAAATCAAAAAAGGAATCCAAGCAGTAATCCGTTCAAAGCTCCTGAAAACATCGACACTGAACGGCAAAACAATGACATTGAGGCCCACAAAGCCATAAAGCGCCCAGTTTTTTTTCTGGCTAAAGATGTACTTGATTTTACCTTGAGCGATCAAAATCCCAAGCAATGACATCACTACCAACCCCGTACGAAATAGCTTGGCCGCTTGAAATGCTTCCCCACGCAGCCCATACCCGTACACCACCAAGAAGGTATTGAGAAAGTACATGACCAAATGCCAGTCCCAAAACTCTCTATTTCGAAAAATCCGTCGCCATTGCATAGTGTGTCGTGTGGAGCCGATTAGTACTTATTAACTACCGACTCAAGCATTTGTACAAAGTTGCGCAACATTTCGTCTTTGGAAAACTTTTGGATGAATTTCCGTCCATTTTCTGCTTTTTGTAACCTCAATGATGCCTTTTCAATGCACTCCAATAGTGCCGCTTTCAGGCTTTCTACATTGCCTGATTCAATCAACCAGCCATTATTACCGTCGTCGAGTACCTCGGGAATCCCTCCTACGCGTGAGCTAACAACGGCTATCCCGTGCGCCAACGCCTCGATATTGGCCACGCCAAAGGCTTCGGTGTAAGACGGAACGCAAAATACATCGTGGCTTCGCATGGCTTCGTACACCCGACTTTGGGGCTGAGGGCCTTCGTACGCCAACTGAACGTTGGGAACATCCACAAAAAACGAACGTAAGTGAGTTTCAAACCACGGCTCGGGGCCAATCACTGTCAGTAAAAATGAGTATTGAGACAACCCCTTGAGCGCATTTACTACCAAAGGCAGCTGGCCCACTAAGTAATCGGCTTTTACAAAAAGAACCTTGATAGGAGCGCCAAACGTGCGGTGGGGATTAAACTCAATGCCATCGAGCGGAATGGTTTTGTAGAGTTTCGTCACCTTAGCTGCTGGTAGTTGGTACGTTTGACGGATTCGTTCTTGTAAAAATACAGAATTGGCAATGACTAATTGGTGCTTACTGGCCGACAAACGCTCAAATTGCTGAAATGTAAACCGTTTGAACCAAAGTGGTTTAAGCTCAAAATTAGTCCAGGTAGCAAGCATGTTTTTTTCATCGTTAATCATGCCCACTGTAGGTTTATTAGATACCAAGCTAGCCCATGTCCCGTTGAACGAATTGATATACACCAACACGTCAAAATCAAACTGTTTTTCGAGCATTTTAACGTGTTGGTAGTAGATAAACCACCGCAAGATTTGTCCCATAGGTTTTAGCAAACGAGGGATTTTTACGGGCACTTTATGCACGAATTTAAGCGCTGAAAGCCGCTCTGCCGATACATCTTCGGTCAAAATCCGTAGCTCGTGAGTCGGAAAACGCTCGTTGATTTCGAGAATAATATTCGCAAACCTGACGGGGCCATTCGTTACATTTTCGAAGGCATTGGTACAAAAAACGATTTTCATGCAGTCTTTCTAGCGATGTATACTCGCTCCGTTGGCGAGATGCCATAGCGTTTGTAATCAATTTGTTGGACAAACGTATCGTCTTCGACCGTAAAGCCTTGTGCCCGCAGTCGGTCGGCATAGTCGGCACCATAGTACCAGCGTTGGTCGTGTCCATGGTACAGCTTTTGCTTTTCCTCTTGCGTCAAGTTAGCGTCCGAAAACGACGTTGGAAATTGGAGATTGATAGGGTCATGAAAAACGGCATAGCCGTTGGGTTTCAGTACCCTCAACACCTCGCGCATGGCTTTGGTGTCATCAGGCACCATCACCAAAATTCCGATGGCAATTACTACATTGAACGTATCTTTTTCAAATTTAATATCATCAATCGACATTACGTAGTCAGGTTTTATGGTAATGCTACTCGTAAAAGACGTCATGTAGTCGGCAGTTACGTAGTCGATGTGAGGGCACGCTTTGATACTAGGGATTAGGCAAATATCGGGAGCAAAGTGAAGTACTTTTTTGCGAGGAGCCGAGAAAAAGCCGAGGCGGTCGCGTAGGTTTAAAAAGATGTAACGATGGCGTTCCAACGACTTACAGTTGGGACAATACGCATTTTTTCGGTAGCGAAATGGCATAAATGCCCGATAGCGACTCTCACAAATAGGGCATTCAACCTCATCTCCAAACCGATAGGGGATACTTCGCCATTGCAATCGCAACTCATAGAGGTGGCGAAGGAGGTTAGGGCCAAAAATTTTCTTTAAACTTTTTCTCATAGGGTCACAAGTAAGGTAAGGTCGCGATAGTTGGTTGAATCTGCAATGTCAAAGTTTTTGTCGCCAATGGCTTCGAGTGGTAGCTCTTGGGCCATTTGAAGGCAATCGGGAAGTTGGGAGGGTGTTTCAAACAGAAGGGTGGATTGGTGCGCCAACAGCCGAAGCAAAGCCTCGGTTTTTAGCGTAACGACGGGTTTGCGAAACGAGAGAGCCAAGTCAACCGACCCCGAATGGTCGATGCGGATAAAGGGCAAAACAACCACATCCGCCGCGTTGAAAAATACTTGGACTTCTTCGTCTTGAATGAAACGATGGTGTAGAAGTATAGAAGAGTTGGCTTGGATAGCCTTCTCAATAGGTGCAAAAAAAGAAGCATCGTAGCTTTTCCCCGCGATAAGTAGGCGGTCGTTGGGACGAGCTATTTGGGTAAAAGCCCTGATTAAATGATCAACGCCTTTGTAAGGTTTGATTTCTCCAAAAAACAAAAAGACAAAATCGTTTTCGCTTACATGCAGACGTTTTCGGCATTCGGTTTTGGAAAGGGTATTGGGGTAATAAAAGTGATAAGGCAAATCTTGAATCACCTTTAGGCGGTCAGGTTGGAGTGAAAACCGCTGAACAGCGGCCTGCTTGGTTTCTTCGGAATACACCCGAATCTGGTGACAACGCCGTAAGAAAAAGCCATACATCTTTTGCTCCCACTCTACCCAAATCCCCGCGTGGTTTTGTAAATTATGAAGAGTGTGTACCAGTTTAACGCGGCATAGGTACCGCGCCGCTACAATCTCTGCCACAAACACCGATGACTTTACATACGTCCACAGCCGTGATTTTCCGAGGATAAAACTATGAACCCAATCGTAATAAATCACCGCAGGACGGTGCGTTAACATGGCACGCAACGTACTTCCGAGGGTATATTTTTTACCCACCACCACGTCCAACCCCTCTTCTTTAAAATAGCGTACGAGCTCGTACTGAAACGGGTTTTCAGGACCAGCATCGGGTAAAACAACTACTTTCCGTGGGTAAGAGGTCAATTGGAACGCTAGATTAGGTATTGCAAAGAACAAAAGTACAAAATGTGGATAGAAAAAGATGTTAAAAGGTTTCTTTATAAGAACGAATCATTTGGATTCAATGGAAAGGATATTTTCAAAATACTGCTGATACTCCGTAAGGCCGCGAATGAGGACTAGGTATTTTGTCGGTACAGATTTTGTTGAAAAACGAACTGACGAGGGAAAAGTAAGAGCGGGCTGCCAATGTACCGTGGGAGCAAAACCAGAAAGCCGAGCTCCTGCTTTAGAGACGGGAACAGGGGTATACCCTGCAACTGAGATAGTAGACACGGTTTGATAATAGGTAAACTGTTTGTTACCATAAGGCCCCATGCGAGTAGTAATCGCTACTACGAAATCGCGCCCAGGTACGGGAGGAAGTCCACTGAATACCGTGATTGGCTTGGTAAATGACCGTACGACTTCAATCCGTTGAATATTGTAGGCCGAAAGAGACATTAAACGATTGATAACGTCGGGAAATACCTGTCCGTCAATAACAATCACTACGTTTCGTAACGTTCCCCCGCTTGGGTCAGAAGTAATCGGCTCAGCCTGTGCCCGAGTAAAACCTCTATTTCTAGGCACTCGCGAGCGGGTAAAACGTGTGTCGGTTTGTCGAAGATAAGAAAGGAGCTGGAGGCCCGACGTAAGATTTGTTTGCGCAAGAAACTTGTCATCTATGTCCCACGTTTGGTCGGCTAAATAATACTCACGCTCGATATTCCGTTTGGCTTTTACTTTGACACTTTCTAACGTAATACCGTCTTGAAATTGAACCGTCGTGTCTTTAGAGAAAGTATTGTTGTCTTTGCGCATGAGGGCGGGAAATGGAGCATCAAAAATGGGTTTTAGGGGTGGAATCACTCTGATGGTTGTTTGTTTGGGTCGGTTTTTACTAGAAATTTGTTGGATTACCCAGCGAAGAGTGTCTTTTTCGTGGGTCATCCCTTCTATCGTAAAATACCCTGTGCTATCGGTAGTTACGTTGTACGTTTGTTTAGTACTCGGTGCTAGTAAAAGCAAATGAGCGTAAGGCACAGGGCGTTTTTTTTCGTCAAGCGCCTGCGCTACGACCCAAAGCCCACGCCCTTTTGCAGGAGTAAGAGAGGTGTACCTAGGATGAGTTATTAACTCAATATCAGCAAAGTTAGCCTTCCAACTGGTTGAAGAAAAATACATTTGCTGGTTACTGTCCAGTACTGAAATACTACCACTACCTCGTACTCGCTGACCCATTTCATCGTACAACCTCAAATCCACAACCACCTCATCTTCAACAGAATAACTATTTTTACTCAATGAAGCTTCGAGCCGAATAGAAGGTAAATAGCCCATCGCCCACCGCTCAGCTAAAAGCTGATTTTGAACACCAAAAACTCCAAACCTTATTATTCCTTTTGGAAATAGACTTTTGGGCAATTGGGTGATAACTACATTTTTTGCCGTACTATCGACCATAGAAAAACAAAGCGAGTCTCCGCTAAAACCTGCCAATTTAAAAGTACGGTTAGCCAAGGGCAGCTTATTAAAAACTTTTATTCTGAAAAAATCGGCATTGGTTTGCCCATCAATAGTTAAGACTACTCCCTCTGCATTGGCCATAGGAAGTGGAAAATTTTCTACCAAAGAATCTTTCCATGTAATGCGCGCGGTATAGTTTGTGGCAGGTTGAGGAGTTAACATAAAATCGCCAAGTCCCATTTCATTGGTACTTGTGCTGGTAATGACGTTGGAGCCGTTGGCAATAATTTGTACCGACGATTTTACTCCATATCCATCCAATGACTGCACTTTCAGTACCACCCGCGAGGGTAAACCTTCTACTAAATTACCTCCTTCGGGGTAGAAATATACCTTTAGAATACTATCTATCGGCGGGGCTAGCGTCATTGTAACACCGCGTTTGGTAATCCAAATAAGCGTGGAATTACTTTCACCCGACCATGTATACGATTGAATCCGATACGGGCCCCTTAATAAAGTATCGGACAAACAAACTCCTCCGTGCGTTTGTCCAAAATAAACAGGACGCCTCTGGGTAACTACTATCCGATGCTGGGCGTCCACTAACTCAATAAATAGCGTCGTCAAACTATCCGAAAGATGGCGAGGCAATTGCGCCGAATACCAAATCGTATCTCCTGTCGCATACGTTTGACGGTCGGTTTGAAAGTGTATTTGTCCCAGTGAAGCTAATTGAAGAGTAAGAAAAAAAATGAATAAACTCCAGTATTTCATAGCTGTTTCTGATAGTTAAATTCGTCCGTATCCAACTCAATTACCAACAAGTATAACTACAAAAAATAAGAGCTTACCAGAATAGTACGTTTTTTACTGATAGAAACTCTGTCTAATTTTCTTTTGTAGAAGCCCCTGTTATTAAAACTATTTCACACAAAAAATCGAACCTTTACCGCATGAAAAAGACTATTTTACTGCCTTTTTACCTCCTTATTAGCTGGGTAGCACTCGGTCAGCCTGCCGAACGATTTTATAAAGTGGTGGTTGCCCCTGACCATTTCGATTGGACGTATAAAACGGGCGAAAATGTCAAGTTTACTATTTCGGTACTCCAAAATGGCAATTTGGTTAAAAATGCCCGCATTCGTTACGAAGTGGGCCCCGAAAAAATGGAGCCTACCAAGAAAGAATCGCTTTCGCTTCCCACGGGGACACTGACCGTTGACGCGGGTACTATGAAAAGTGCTGGTTTCTTGCGTTGTGTCGCTTTTGCGGAAGTAGAAGGGAAAGAATACAAAGGACTAGCCACGGCAGGCTTCGACCCTTTAGCCATCCAACCGACGGTGGATAACCCCTCGGATTTCGACGCATTTTGGAGCAATGCCAAATCAGATTTAGCCAAAATTCCACTGGACGCCAAAATGACACTTTTGCCCGAGCGCTGTACGGAGAAAGTAAATGTCTACCACGTAAACATCCAAAACTTTCGTGCGGGAGCTCGTCTCTACGGGATTTTGTGCGTTCCTAAAAAGGAAGGGAAATACCCTGCCTTGCTTCACGTACCAGGAGCGGGTGTACGTCCGTACGGGGGCGACATTGCCAATGCAGAAAAAGGAATCATTACTCTTCAAATTGGGATTCATGGCATTCCCGTCACAATGGAGCCTAGCGTGTATACCGATTTAGGGGCGGGAGCTTTTAACGGCTATTGGGCGTACAACATGGACGACCGCGACCGATTTTACTACAAACGAGTATATTTAGGCTGTGTTCGCGCCAACGACTTCTTGACGAGCTTACCCCAATACGACGGCTCCAATCTAGCCGTTACGGGCGGTAGCCAAGGAGGAGCGTTGTCGATTGTGACCGCAGCCTTAGACAGCCGCGTAAAGTGGCTAGGAGCGTTTTACCCAGCATTGTCTGACGTAACAGGCTATTTGAAAGGAAGAGCGGGGGGATGGCCTCATTATTTTGATAAAAACACGATTTCTTTCGGAAATAAACCCGACAAAATAGCGACAATTGGCTACTATGACGTGGTGAATTTTGCGCGTAGAATCAAAGTGCCGGGGTACTATTCGTGGGGCTTCAACGACGAAACCTGCCCTCCTACCTCCATGTACGCCTCTTACAATACGATTTCAGCACCCAAAGAACTGTTCTTAGCCCTCGAAACAGGACACTGGACCTATCCCGAACAAAACGAACGAATGACAGGCTGGCTTTTGAATAAACTCACGGGAAAATAAACGAAAAAGCGAGGTATTTTTGGGTTTATGAGAAAAAGATAGTGAACTTTGAACGGCGAGTCGGTGAGATAAAGGCAGTAAACAACATCTTTATCGCCGAAACGTTCAGTAATAAAGACGATTGTCTTCGTCGTCACTTACGTATTTCAAAACCATAAAAATGAGTTTTATGAAACGATTACTTACCGCTTTGTGTGTATTGATAACTTTGGGAGTACAAGCCCAACGAGCTGAGTGGGGCCTAAAAGCGGGTTTACAAATTTCGCAATTAAAAGGGGATGATTTTTTGGGGCGCCGACCTACTTCAAGTTCTGCTACTCCCGAGACCATTAGTACCAAAGGAAGCAGTAAAGCAGGCTACATAGTAGGTGTCTACGTGCGCAGTACCGAAGATGTGTTTTTGCAGGCCGAAGCCTTATTGTCTATCAAAGGTGGGGAAATTGAAGCCGCTGGTAACGCCAACAAAACCACTATTCAGTACGGGCAGCTTGATCTTCCGCTTTCGCTCGGGTACAAACATAAACGGTTGGAGTTTACGGGTGGGCCACTTATTTCGTTGCAATTATTTGACGACAGTAATCTCAAAAATTTCTTGTCGCAATACTCTTCGACCCCGCTCACGTTTTCACCTTACCGCACCTACGCCTTTGGGTATCATGCAGGAGTAGCGCTCAATTTGAACAAACTGTCGGTAGGTGTTCGCTACCTAGCGAGTATTCAGGGAGTAAGCGACATGTACATTGCGTATGCCGTTCCAGGCGAGGCACAGCTTAGAGATAGCCGTTTTCAGCAACGCTTCAGCGGCTTGCAACTCACAGCTTCTTACCGACTGACCAGATAAGACGGTAGTTCTTCTACTTTCAACCAACGCCCCACTATTTTTTTGTCTCGATCGAGCAGATAAATAGTGGGGTATTCTATGACTCCCAGTTTATAAAACTCAATGGAGCGGTTAGCGTCTCGGACGTTGATAAAATGCTCCGTCTGAAACTGCTGAATAAACTCCTTCCACGCGACCTCGTTAGGGTCGAGCGTCACCGCAACGACCTTCATCTTAGTACTGTACTGCTTGGCTAACGTAGCCAACGCAGGCGTCGCTTCCCGACAGTGACTACACCCTGGGTCAAAAAAGAAAAGAAGGGTATAATCGCTGTGGACATCTTCCCATTTGAAGGGCTTTCCTTCCGACGTAGTAAGCGAGAGTTTCGGAAACTCCTTCCCCGTCGACATATTGGCTTTTATCGCTTTTAGTTCTTTTAAACGCTGTAAAGTACTCGCATCCCACAATTTTGTATCGTTTTCCACATAGTTATCCACAATTTGATCAAAAAGCTGGTCAAAATCTGGATTAGATGTTAATTCCACCCGCTGCGCCAAGCCACCAATGATGTATTTTCGTAATTCAGTCGTTCCTTTGGTTTTCTGAATAAGGTTATCCACCCACTTATTTCGGTTCTCTCTCTCAAATTGAGGAAGAGCTTTCAAAAAACGCTCAAAACGGGCAGGCACGGTGGAAGTGTACACCATGCGTTCGTCTGACAAAAAGGAATTATCAAAGAAATGTTCCCACGCGTAGTTTCTCAGATAAACCGAATCTTTGGCCGACAACTGCCGAACGGGTAAAATAGGCAAGCTAGGTTCTTGATAGCTTTTCAAAAAGCGTGTACTCAAATACGTGGGGTGTTCTTTGTAGAGCGAATCAACAAAGTTTTTCACCTGCTGGTTGAGTTCCTGAAAACGGCTGCGCCAGCGCGGGTCCGAATCGTCTTTGATGCCCATGCGTTGACGCTCCGCCAAAGCAGCTTGATAGCGTCGGCGAAGCTCGCGTTGATATTCAAAAAACAACGTATTTTCAGGAGAGTTTTTAAAACGAATACTGGCAATAACATCCTTAAAATCAGATTCAAACGAAAACTGCTGCGAACCCGCCACAAAAATATCAAGCCCGCGCCCTAGCCCCACAATTCGGCACACACCTTCGGGAATAGGTTCGTCGGTTTGCCAAACAATCCGCCCATCAGCACTCAAAATAGCCGTATCTAAGGGCATCTGCTGTCCTGCAAAATACTGCGCCAAAATCAAGCGCATCGGTTTGGCATTAGCAATTTTTGCTTCAATTCGTAGTCCTTTTTGAGCCATCGCAGCTCCCCAACTTGTCAAAACGACGATATAGATACCAAGAATCCAACGGTTATTCGGCATATTTTTGAGTTTTGAAAAACAAAGGCAAATGTTGTGCCATAAAAAAGCAGCAAACAACTGGTCGATGAAAACCTTCTGTTTGCTGCTTTAATGAGTTATCCCTTTAGACCTTCCAAGTTTTTGAAACTTGGAAGGTCTAGCCAATATTAGTCATTCTTGGCGCCGCCTTGCTGACCTGCTTTAGGTGGTTGCGCCTGTTGCGCTTCACGCATTGGGTTAGTGCCACCTCCGCGTTGGAAACCACCGCCTTTGAACAATTGGAAGCGCGTTGGTTGTGCGGGCTGACGTGGGAAGCTGTTGCTCTCTTCGTCGATGTCCGCAATCTCACGGAATGGATCCAACGTCCACTGTACCACTTTCTTCTTGGTTGTGATAACTTTTGATACTTGTTGGTCGTTCA
>Ga0209570_1000609_pt1 | contig 34472 bp, 26 predicted proteins | sample EBPBio172007_DNA_FD_185861 | JGI IMG/M metagenome (GOLD analysis project Ga0209570, IMG submission 185861) | Wastewater treatment Type I Accumulibacter community from EBPR Bioreactor in Madison, WI, USA - Reactor 1_9/17/2007_ DNA (SPAdes)... | ecosystem: Engineered > Bioreactor > EBPR >... | reverse complement strand
CGCAACGGATGATCGGCTGCGCAACCCCGACCAGCTCCGCCGATCGCCCGTTGCTCCACCCGCGCCACAAGGCGTAAAACCTGCCGAGACTCTAATCGCCGCTGGATGACAAACCAGTGGCAGGTCAGCTTCAAGCGCACGCCAACGGACGTCGCGAGACGCCTGTTGACACATAAACGTTGATTTATCTCGATTTTTCAGACGTTTGCGAACTTGTGCGAACGTCTACGAAGGGGAAAGTGGTGCGCAAGAGGGAATCGAAATATTCATTTATCCATATGATATATAAAATCAAAAAATAGTCCGATTTTCGAAAGACCAACAAAAAGACCAACGTTTTTGTTGGCCAGGAGCCGGCTTTTGGAATTCTTTATCGCGACAACTCGTCGATGGTTACTGTAAGCGGGGTGCTACCAACCAAAGGCTCAGCGAAAATCTCGGCCGGCAAGCTCGCAGATGGCTCTTGGTCATGCATTCTACAAAAGCCGATTGCGGCTTCGCATCTAATGATTCGCAAAGCGGCTATATTGCAGTGCCAACTTCCGCGAAGTACGCCTATAGACAGAGACGCGGTGCAAGCCTTGAGCTTCGATTTGGAAGAAGATCAAATAGATTTCTTCCAAAAACATTGCAGACACTACCCCTCTTTTGCTAAAATACTGACATAGACACGGTATCTCCCTGTAAAATTATGGCAACCTGTAATTGTTCAGGTCTAAAGCCGAAATTTCCGTCGAGGGCACCAAGCGATAGTGTTTCTCTCGCACGATGGATACTTCATCTCCGTCGAACGTGAGCTCGAACATGGCAATAATGTCGTCTTCCATGAACTGTGCGGAAACCGTTCTCGGAATACAATCTCTATAGCGCGTTTGAGTTTGGCAGAAGATCGTGTCTTGGATGGTCTGAATAACGCCGAGCTTGTCCGATCCGCCTTTCGCCTGAACTGGCACGATGTATTGAGCGCCTTGTCCGTCGACCGCAACATACAATTCGTCGATCTCTATCTGACCGTAGTTTTGAATCTTGGTTCTAAGATGATTTTGCAAACTGTATGCTGTAACCCCTAAAAACGTATCGATCAGCCGGTTGTAACGGACCTTGGCCAGCAAGGCTTGTTCGTCGCTTAGCGCGTAACGCGCAATGATTTGTGGCGTTGCATCCGGAATTTTTCTAACCAATAGGCCTTTCGTCGGCTCAATATGTAGAAGACGGCTCAATCGGAAGCGATAACGTGCATCGCCCGCACCGAGGATCAGCCAATAACGGTCTTTCGGTTGCGCCTTAAGAATCGCATCGGGGAGCATCCGTCTGTAGCGATACGTGTAAATCACATCGCCCAAGTTTTTCGGTGCTCTGACACCGACACGAGCCGCCGCTGTAGCGATTTCGTCGCGCTCGAACTCGAATTCCTCTACGCCGGCTTTGTAAAACTGGGTGAATATCTCTTCGATGATTAGCTTATAGCGACCGATCCGCTTTTTCTTTTCGGCGGGCGGCAAGCTTTCTTCATCGACATCCTCGATGGCGTCTTCCGGATCGTCAGCCATGGACGACCTTCAATCGCCGGCGCGCTTTCTCTATGTCGGCCTGTTTACGTTTCTTGGCCCCGCTCTTCCGGTCGCGCTTCGAATTCGGCTTCGCCACCCCGAAATGCTCCGCCGCCTCCGAAAGCTCCATATGAAGCAACGTCTCATCTCCGAGCTTTAGAACCGTCTCCGAGCGCATTGGCTTGAGGCCTAAAGCTTCTACGATCTTGGCTCCGACGGCACGAGCAAGCGGCGGCGGCACCGCATTACCGATCTGACGAGCCCCGTGCCACTTGGTCGAGTGCAACCTGAACCAATCCGGAAATCCGTGTAGGCGCGCCATTTCCCGCACTGTGATGCAGCGAGCGTGCTGATAGTGGATCGGGCGTGGGCTCGTGAATGCGCCTCTAGCTCCGTCTGTCCCTGCACGAAGCGTGTTGCTCAACCCGGTCGGGGAAAGCTTGAAGAACCGACTAATCGGTTCGACACCCCCGGGCGCGGTTTCTCCGAAGCGGCGTTTAGAAATATCCGTGTGAACGGTCCTTGCACTCGACGTGAGAATGCCGGGTGTCCATTCGCGCATATAGCCGAAATGCCAAGCGTCGTTGATCATGACGCGCATTTCAGCGGCATACGGCGAAGGCGATTTGAAAGCGGCTGTTTTTACCGCGTCGAACTCAGAAAGCGTCTCAAATTTATCGGCATCCGGCAAATCGCCGAGCGCATCCTCGCAGGTCGGACCGAGCGGCAACCCCTGCATATTCCGTTCGCCATCCGCGGGATTAGTTATTGCAAGCGGATAATCGGGAAGCTCTTCCCCCTTCTTCGCGCCGAATAAGATCAGCCTGTGACGGTGCTGCGGTACGCCGAAATAAGCGGCATTGAGCACGCGCCAAGGCAGGCGAACTTGATAGCCGCGCTCTTCGAACGCGACGACAAGCTCCTCTAGAAACTTCTTCTGGTTTCCGACGGTAAGCCCTTTGACGTTTTCGAACACGAAAGTTTTCGCATCGAGTTCGGCCACCAAACGCACAAAGTCCATGACCAAGTGATTACGCGGATCGTCCAGCACTCGGTGGCCAATTAACGAGAACCCCTGACAAGGTGGACCGCCGAAGACGCAATCAATTTCCTTGCCTTCTAGACCGGCGCGACGGCGGATTCCATCGCCGGAAAGTGTCGCCACCGATTGCGGGATGACCACGGTATCCGGAAAGTTAAATTTATGAACCGCGCAATGAATCGGGTCGACTTCCACGGCGGCGGCCACGTCGAAGCCGGCCTGCTCGAACCCGAGGCTCATGCCCCCCGCGCCTGCAAAGAGGTCGATCCCGATGGGTCGACGCTCCAAGGCAGGTTTTCTTTTCTGAATCGCCATAGGACTATCTTACGGAACCGCTGATCGCTTGTCGATCGAAATCGAGGGCTGGCCGAGGAAATTCCCCAAGCGTTTTAGAACATTATCCATATCGTTCAGCTCACATTGCCAGATCGTCAGCGTACCCCATCCCAAGGCTTTCAGATCGCGCAAATTTCGGGCGTCCCGTTCTTTGTTCGCTTCGAGTTTCGGGCCCCAGTAATCCTGACGAGATTTCGAGCCCCTGCCTTTCGGACAGTCGTGCCCGTGCCAAAAGCAGCCGTGGACGAAGACTGCCTTCTTGCTACCTGGGAACACAATATCGGGCGAACCGGGAAGGTCGCGGCGATGTAGCCGGAACCGGTAGCCGGCGCGGAACAAAGCTTGGCGAACGGTTTTCTCTGGCCCGGTGTCTTTGGTTTTGACGGATTGCATGATCCGCCGTCGCTGTTCGGGCGAACGAGTATCGACCATACCGAAGATATAGTCCAAACCGGAATTCCGTCCAATCTGCCATTCCTTCGTTCGGTCATGCTGGAGGCAAAGGAATGGAGTTGACCCGTTTCCGTAGACTATTCACGGCTATGTTGGGTCAAGCCAAACTCCATAACGGCATTTGGCTGCCATCGGTGCCAATCTGAGAGAGCGGCAGCTTGTGGGAGAAGCTCGCGAGCACTCGAATGACCAAAATGGGGCGCTTAGCGCACGGGCGATATTGCCAACTGGAGTACTGCTAATGCGTTTTTCACGGCCTGCTCGTTGGATCTCCCCACAAACGGATTGATGTTGGACATATTTCGCATTGCCGTGAAAATCTCCGCCTGTCGGTGGCTCGAAACATTGCCGTAGCTAGTGAAGGTGGTCAGCACCTTTTCATGTCCAAGGTTCTGGCTCCAAGCCTTGAATTCCTCCGGGTTGCGGCAGACCTTTTCTCCAAGCCTTACGAGCGTATCGCGGAAGCTGTGCGGGTTGAAATAGGGCAAGCCCGCTGCCGAAAAGGCTTGCCTGAAGATCGCGCGGATCGGATTCGCGTTGCTCCAGTGCTCGCGCTTCAAGCCCTGCACTTCAAACCCGCCGCTCCCCTCAACCCCTACCTGCGTCATTGGAAAAAGTGGGTCATCCGGCCCGAACAGAAGCGCGGTGCGCAGGTGCTCCACCCATTGCGCGACAATGGCTTCCACATCATCACCCACCGGGAAAAACCATGTCGTGAAGGTCTTGCGCCGTTTGGTGCGCACCTCCCGCGCATCCTGAAACACGGCGCGCTGGGTGCAATCGACATGACGAAGCGAGAAAGAGGCCAAGGCGTCATCGCGTGCGCCGGTGAGGATGGTGAAAGCGATCAGCGCGCGGGTGCGCTTGTCGATATCGCTTTCCGAGGGCGTCTTCGTCAGAACATGCCGGATTTGCTCAAGGCTTGGTGCAGGCTTCTCGCGCACTGCCGCCGCGATCCGGGCATCGTTGGCGGAAGGGTTGAAATATTCGGCGTCGGCATAACCGATCTTGCGATAGCCCTGCCTTCCGGTGAGCCATTGGAAAAAGGCCTTCAACGCCATGAGCCGCGAATGCACCGTGGCGATGGCCAAGGGCTTTCCGGTTTCCGGGTTTATCTGTTCGCCAAGGGTGCGCTTGAACTTCTTTGCCTGTTCAATGTGAAAGCGCTTGAAATCCTTATAACCGGTGGAGGCTTCAAAGGCGGCAATTGCCGCCGCGACCTGATCAACCGATTTCTCCGAAAGCCGCTTCGCCTCGGTCAAGTAGGTGAAATACTCGCGCTTGATACGCTCGTTTTCCGGGTGGTGCTTTCGCATGGTCGAGGCATCCCTTCACAAGTGATCATTCAGACAGGGTTAGTCGCACTTCCCTATGGGTCGCGGGGCCTGTCTGATTGTGAGGTCAAGAATCGCCCGCATGTCCGTGAGACGGGCAAGTGAGAAGCGCTTGTGCATAAAGCGGTTGCAGGAGCTGCACAGGGCTTCAAGGTGCCCGGTCTTGGCGGTCGCGGGCCAATAATCGGCCATGCCGCCGGCTGCTTCGCGCGGGGCGCGGCAGGTGAAGCAGTAACATTCGGCGAGGGCGCATTTTTGCTTTTTGGTTTTCCGCCGCGCCGCAAATTCCTGGAGGTCTTTGCCTAAAATCAGGAAGGGGCGGTGATCGGTGAGGGCAGGCAATTCCTCGCTCTTGATCCACCGGGCAAGCGAGCCCTTCGCGACACCAAGTGCCCGCGCGGCCTCTTCCATCGTGTAGTTTCGATGGATTTTGATTAAGCGCCAGTTCGGGCGCTTAGGCATCGCGGGGCACTCCCGTATTGAGCGCGGGCAGGCTGTGGAGGAAGGCTTGCAGGTCACTCGCGAGAATGAGCGTGCGCCCGAAATGCTTCACCGCGCGCAAGCGGCCTTCCTTGATGGCGGTGTAGAGCGAGGTGCGACCGATACCTGTCATTTTGCACACGTCCGCAATGGAATATGCGAGAGGGTTGTTCATGCCGTGCCTTTCTGCCGTTCAGGCAAAGAAAAAGCCCGCGTGGCGAGGCCAGCGGGCGGGAATGTCAGTGCAGCCGCGCATGGCAACACCGATATGGGACGACCATGCGCGGCCGATTTCGGGGCTTCCGCGCCCGAATCAAAAGCCTTGGATTTTCAGAGATGATAAGCTTACGGCAAGCTAGCGCCGATCGGGTGCGTAAAATACACCTGATTTATCAAGAACTTAGATGATTGCGTGAGTGCATCGACTCGGTGACGAGCAGCTCCGAACGCAAAACCGCAACCTGATTTTTCCAAGTATATGGTTTTCTGTCTCGCAAGCAACGTGTGCGGACAGCAATGAACAGGATTGGCAGCTTGGGCGGATTCCCAGCTGCATTGTGTTGTTATGCTCTTGCGGAGAACTCCACCACGTGCCCGCCTTTCCGCAACGTGTCGAGATGATCTGCCCACCATTGCGCCATAGCGACGCGCTCTTGCCAGTAAGCGCTTCGGTTATACGCACGGCGGACCGCGTCAGGGTCTTGGTGCGCCAAAGCGCGTTCAATGGCATCGGGCGAAAACTTGCCGCTTTCGTTCAGAAGCGTTGAGGCGGTGGAGCGAAAGCCGTGCGAGGTAACTTCATCCTTGGAGTAGCCAAGGCGACGCAAAGCGGCATTCAGGGTGTTTTCGCTGATGGGGCGCGTGACGACGCGCAAACCGGGGAAGAGCAAGAGTCCTTTACCAGTGAGCGCATGCAGTTCTCGCAAGATTGCAAGCGCTTGGCGGGAGAGCGGCACCGAATGTTCGCGCCGCATCTTGGTGCGATTGGCAGGAATGATCCAGATTGCGTTATCGAGGTCGAACTCCTTCCACTCGGCAAGACGCAGCTCGCTAGGGCGCGTGAAAACGAGTGGAAGGAGGCGCAAGGCCGCCTTGGTCGTGGGCTGGCCGTCAAAGCTCTCAATGGCTATCAGAAGCCCGCCGAAGGCTACGGCATCGGTAATGGCCGCACGATGCTTCACCTTGGGGGCGATGATGGCATTCCTGAGTGCGGCGGTAGGATCGGTTTCGGCGCGTGAAGTTGCGATGGCGTAGCGGATCACCGCGCCGATGGTCGCACGCACGCGTTTTGCAGCCTCCAGCGTGCCACGCTTTTCGAGGTGTTTCAGGATGGCGACAATTTCCGCCGCCTTGATCTCGGCAATGGGGCGGTTGCCAATGGCAGGATAGGCCAGCTCCAGCAGATAGCGGTTCTTGGCCAGCGTTGTTTCCGCGCGTCCCTCACGCGCTTGGCGCTCCAGATACTCTTCGGCCACTGCCCTGAAGGTTGTGGCGTTGGCAATCGCCTTGGTGAGCTTGTCGATTTTCTTTTGTTGGCCGGGGTCGATGCCCTTCGCGAGTTGGGTTTTTGCCTCGCCTCGCTTCTTGCGGGCCTCGGCAAGCCCAACTTCGGGATACTGGCCTAGCACCACGTCTTTTTGTTTGCAGTGAAAGCGATAGGCGAATCGCCACGTCTTGGTGCCTTTTTCGGAGACCCAGAGCTGAAGTCCGCCATCGTCGGAGAATTTCTGCTTTTCACCTGTCGTCTTGATTGCTCGAATCGCAACATCGGTCAGAGCCAAGGGCGCACCTGTTGGGTTTTTGTTGTTGGGCTTTTCCAGTTACCCAACATGAAACCCAACATTATCGTCGGATGCAAGCGCACGAAAACGGACGTGAAAGAACGTCTTCGAACGCATAACCGTTGATTTATCTCGATTTTTCAGACGATTGCGGACAATCGCGGACGTGTGCAAAGGGGAAAGTGGTGCCGCAAGAGGGAATCGAACCCCCGACCCCATCATTACGAATGACGTGCTCTACCAGCTGAGCTATTGCGGCAGTGGAAGCCCGCCAATACCGGGTCTTGCCGCGGCGTGCAAGCGGCAAGGGCAAATTTCTCTCCGCGCGAGCACCCGGCAGGTCGACGGATCAGCTGAAAAGGCGCAATCCGCGCTTCTCGGTGGCCGGGCCGGAGGGCGGGCCGGGATCGTCCGGGATAATCGGGCGGAAGGGTTCGTCCGCCTTCGCATCCTCAGGAAGGGGGGCCTGCGCAACCGGCGGCATCGCCGGCTCCGCTTCCGCCGGGGCCGAGGCTGCAACGGGATCGGGTTGCAATTCGGCCGGGGGCTCAGCCGGTGCCGCGATTTCCGGAAGGGTCTCGAAGCGGTCGGCATCGATTCGCGCCCGGAGATGATCCTCGCTCGCCTGTGGAGGGTCCCGCCATTCAAAGGCGCCGATCCGGCCTGTGACCGGCGAGACGGGGCTCCAATCCGCCGAAACCACGCCGTCGGCCACCCACTCGGGTTCGCGCGGTGCGCGGGAGGCGCGGGCGAGCCAGGCGCGGACGAGGCCCTGATTGCCCGACTCGAGCTCTTCCAGCTCCGCCATCATCAGGCAGGCGCGGACGGTGGGCTTGGCGAGAACCAGCGCCTCGAGCGCCTCGCGCGCGGCACCGAACTCGCGGGCATCGAGCGCGGCCCGTGCGATCGCGAAGCGAGCCTCGCGGGCTGCCGGGGTCAGTTTTTGCAGATGACGTGCGCGCTTCAGGCGATCGAGCGCGGAATCGCCGTGGCGGACATTGAGATAGGCTTCCGCGAGGTCGGGATGCGGGTTTTCCTTCCAGGCGGCCTCGATGATCTTGGAGGCGCGCGCATAATCGCCCTTGGCGGAGATGCGGCGGGCAGCGATCGTCGCTGCCGGCACGAGACCGGGCGTGCTACGCAGGGCCTCCTGCGCCAGCGCCAGCGCCTCGTCAGGATTGGCCTCCGAGGCCTGCTGCGCCGCTGCCGCCAGCAGAATGGCGCGCTGGGCGCGACCCTCGCTCTTGCCGACGAGACGGCGGGAGATGTTCTGGTCGACGAGCGCGATTGCGCCGCGCCAGTCCTGCTCTGCAGCCTTGAAGCCGAGCATGGCCTCGCTCGCCCAGGCGGCATCGGGGGTGCGGTCGAGCGCCTGCTCGGCGAGGAGCCGCGCGGTGGCGGCATCGTTGCGGCGTTCGGCCTCGACGTAGAGCCCGCGCAGGCCGAGCGAGCGCGTCTCCGGTTCGTCGAGCATCGTGCGGAACGCGTCTTCCGCCCCCTTGGCGTCACCGGCGAGCTGGGAAGCCTGCGCCTTGAGCAACAGGGGCAGGGGTTCGCTCCCCAGAAGGCGCATCGATTCCTGCGCGTAACGCTGGGCGAGGCGGCTGTCGCCCGTGCCGATCGCCACGAGCCCGCGCGAGACCGCCTGCTGGCCTTTCGCCTGCCGGCGCATCCGGTTCGCGAAGCCGAGAATGCCGGGCAGGCGGAAGATCAGCCGGAACAGCGACCAGAGGATCATGAAGGCGAGCGTGAACGCGGCCAGCGCGACGACGCCGGTGATCAGCGAGACGCGGTATTCGGTCTCGCCCCATTGCAGGAGGAAATGGCCGGGAGTGTCTGCGAGCGTCGAGAAGCCGAAGGCAAACGCGAGAAGAAGGAGGAAGAACGCGACCAGTTTGATCATTGTTGGTTGTCCCGGTTGTCCTTCACTTCGCCGCGGCGGCCGCGAGATTGGCGAGCGCCGCCTTCTTCTGCGCGGCGACTGCCTCGGTTGCCCGGGCGCGCTGCTCGGCGCGGGTGCGCCATTCGGCGTAGACGGGCGCGTTCGCGGCCGAGAGACGCACGATCAGCGCCGCTGCGGTGCCGATATCGCCGCGCTGGAGCGCGAGTTCCGCCCGCTGGATATGCGAGGCATCGTCGGTGCCGGTGACGGTGCCGGTCTTGCGGATTTCGACCAGCGAAGTGGCGCCGGCCTTGAGCCGGTCGAAAAGGCCCGGCTTGGCTTCCGACGGGGCGGCCTTGGGCTTGAGCGCGCGCAGATCGGCCAGAAGCCGCGCCGCATCCGGCGCCGGCGTATCGAGATAAGGCGTGAAGGCGGCCAGATCGGGCGCCGCGACGCCGAGGTTCTTCAGGAGGCCCACCGGCTCGCCGAGCGGCCGGCCGGCACCGAAGGCATCCTCGAGCAGTGTCGCCGCCGCGAGCCTTGCCTGCGCGGCGCCGAGTTTTTCCTGCGCGGCCATCTTGTCGACCTTGCCGGACAGCGTCGCGATCTCCTTTGAGACCGTTTCGACACGCGGCGTGACGGCCTTGAGCTGGTTGCCGAGACTGGAAACCGCTTCCGGCAGCGCCTTGGCGGCATCTTCTATCGAGCCGAGGCGCGATTTCAGCCCCTCGATCTCGGCGGGTGCTGCCGGCGTGCTCGCGAGGCCCACCGCCTGCCCGGCCCGCGTGGCGGCGGCTTCGATCGCCTTCTTGCGCTCGGCGGCTTCTGCGGCGAGCGCCTGTCCGAGCCTGCCGATCTCGCCGCGCAGCGCTTCCTCACGCTTGCCGGCCTCGGAGAGCAGCGATTCGGCCTTCTCCAGCCGGGCGACCAGCGCTGCCGGGGCCGCGCCCGCCGCCGAGGTCAGGCGCTGTTCGAGCGCACCGAGGCGGGTCGTGATTCCGGTATCGGCGGACGGTGCCTTGCGCGGCAGCAGCGCTTCGCCGAACTGGTAGGCGCCGAATCCGCCGATGAGCCCCGCGACAAGGCCGATCAACCCCGGCACGAGCTTCGGGCTGGCGAGTTTCGGGCCGGACGGCGCGGGGGGCGGAAGATCTTGCGGCGGGAGAGCTGGTTCGTCCGGGCCGGCGGACGTGACCTCGTGTTCGGGCTCCGGAACGCCTTTGGTTTCTGTGGCGGGTTCGGGGCGGATTTCCTCGGCGATTTCCTTCACCTCGTCGGGCGCAAGGTCGATGGCCGGCGCTGCCTTCTTGTCTTTCCCGCGCGTGGATTTCGTTTCCGCTTCCGATTTCCCAGACATTCCGCATTTTCCCAATCGTGAGCGCCAAATCGCAAACTATCGCGCCCGCTCCGGCAAGGCCGGGGCGACTATGCCATTGTCGTTATCCTGAAAGCAAATCAGGGTGCGTTGACTTAGGTCGTCAAATGCGTGCGAAGCAAGGCAAGAAGGCTCGCCTGATCGGGGCTTTCGGCGATGCGGATGCGCGCGGGCGCGATTTCCCTCATTCGAACCGCCTCGGCGACCCGCTGCGAAAGGCAGAAGTGCCACACGCGGGCGATCTCCGCCGCCAGCCCGGCGGATGCGGCAAGGTCGAGACAGTCGCGCGCCGATTCGGTCGAGAAATGCAGGATCACGGCAAGCGTGCCCGAACGAAGCGCGTCGATGGCATCCCCGGTCAGGCTGTCGGCGCGCGCCATCCGATAGGTGAGGCAGGTTTCAAGACGATAGCCGAGGCGGGCAAGATCGGCCTCGATCGCCTCGCGACGCGGTTCTCCCGCGAGATAGAGCAGCCGGGCGCCCGCGGGCATTCTCGCCGCGATGGCGTCCACCAACGCCGGGGCGTCTCCGTCACCAACAACGATATTCCGGAAGCCGGCATTCCGGGCTGCGTCCGCCGTGCGATCGCCGACGCAGAACACGGGTCGAGCCAGCAGTTGCTCCGGCAATCGCACGCCGGCGTGCAGGGCGTTCCGGCTGGTGACGATCAACCCGTCGAAGACGCCGGTAACGGGAGGCGGGTTCAGCGGTATCAGGCGTCGCACCGGCGATATCACCGGTTTAAACCCGAGATCACGAAGCCGGCTGGCGGTTTCCTCGGCCTCCGGTGCATGGCGGGTGACGAGGACGCGGGCCGGAGGGGTCGCCATGTCAAGCACCGGGTTTGACGTCGAGAAAACCCGGCCCCATCCGCTCGCGGAGCTGATGGCCGAGCGCCGCGCCAAGCGTTTCGGCCTCGGCTTCGGGCGCTTCGGCTTCGATCGCATGGGCGGCCGTGCCATCCGGGGTCAGCACGATGCCGCGGAAGCGAATCCGGCCGTTTTCATAACGGGCGTTGCCGCCGATCGGCGTGCGGCAGGAACCATCGAGCACCGCGAGAAAAGCGCGCTCCGCCGCGAGTTCCACGGCAGTCGCGTGATGGGCGAAACGGGCGATCAGATCGCGGCTCTTCGTGTCGTCCGCGCGGGTGACGAGCGCGATCGCGCCCTGACCCACCGCCGGGATGAAGCGGATCGGGTCGAGTGCCTCGGTCACCTCGCCGTCGAGGCCGAGCCGCTTCAGGCCCGCCATGGCGAGAATGACAGCCTCGAAATCGCCGGTCCGGGCGCGATTGAGCCGCGTCTCGACATTGCCGCGCAGCGCTTCGACCCGGAGATCGGGGCGCAGCTGCCGCACCAGCGCCTGCCGGCGCAGCGAAACCGTACCGACGCGCGCACCGGCCGGAAGACTGTCGAGCGTCCGGTATCGCGGCGCGATCAGAGCGTCGCGCACGTCCTCGCGCGGCAGGAAACCGGCGATGACGAGCCCGTCCGGCAGCGCCGTCGGTAGATCCTTCGAGGAATGCACCGCGACATCGACCCGGCCGTCGAGCTGGGCATGGTCGATTTCCTTGGTGAAGAGCCCCTTGCCACCGATTTCGGAGAGCGGGCGATCTTGCGTTCGGTCGCCGGTCGTCGAGATCACCTCGATGGCGATCTCCTCGACCGGAACGCCACCGGCTTCGGCCAGCGCCGCCGCCGTCATCCGCGCCTGCGCAAGCGCGAGCGGGCTGCCGCGCGTGCCGATCGCCAGCAAGGGTCGCTCGTTTGCCATATTCTGCCTCGAATTCGCAGGCAGGGACAGGTCAGGATAATCCGCCGGTCCCCATTTCGGAAAAGCGTCTATCGCGCTATGGCATGTTCAACAAGGCGGGATCGTTGTCCGGAATCAAGTTCGGCGGAACCGCGAGGGGTAATCGGCGCGCCATGATGCATGTTCTCGGTCTGGAAACCACCTGCGACGAGACCTCGGCGGCCGTCGTCCGGCTGGAGGCGGACGGGACGCGAACTATCCTTTCCAACCGCATCCGTTCGCAGATCGAGGAACATCGGCCGTTCGGCGGCGTGGTGCCCGAGATCGCGGCCCGTGCGCATGTCGAGGTCCTCGACCGCATGGTCCGCGATGCGATGGCGGAAGCGAGGATCGGGTTCGATGCGCTCGACGGCGTCGCCGCCGCAGCCGGGCCGGGGCTGATCGGCGGCGTGCTGGTGGGGTTGACGACCGCCAAGGCGATCGCGCTCGGGATCGGCAAGCCGCTGCTCGCCATCAACCATCTCGAAGCGCATGCGCTGACCCCGCGCCTCACCGATAATGTGCCGTTTCCCTACCTGTTGTTGCTTGTTTCCGGCGGGCACAGCCAGTTGGTCGCGGTGCGCGATGTCGGCGACTACCACCGGCTCGGCACGACGATCGACGATGCGATCGGCGAAGCCTTCGATAAAGTCGCTAAGATGCTCAGCCTTGGTTTTCCTGGCGGGCCCGCGGTCGAGATCGCGGCGCGGGACGGCGATCCCGAGCGTTTCGCGCTGCCGCGCCCGCTGTTCGGCCGCCCGGAGCCGGATTTCTCGCTCTCCGGCCTCAAGACGGCGGTACGGCTTGCGGCCGAGGCGATCCAGCCGCTCAACGATCAGGATGTCGCCGATCTCTGCGCTTCGTTCCAGGCGGCGATCGTCGATTGCGTGATCGACCGGACGCGGGTGGCGATCCGGGCCTTCCGCCGCGAGATCGGCCAGCCCTCGGCGCTGGTGGTCGCGGGCGGTGTCGGCGCCAACCGCGCGATCCGGCACGCGCTGCAACGTTCGGCAACCGAGGCCGGGCTGCGGCTCGTCGTGCCGCCGCCGAAGCTCTGCACCGACAACGGCGCGATGATCGCCTGGGCGGGGATCGAGCGGCTGCGGCGCGGGTTCAGCGACAATCTCGACGCGGCAGCGCGCCCGCGCTGGCCGCTCGATGAAACGCGCGCGAAGCCGGGCGCGCGGGCTTAAAGGGCGAGGATCCGGGGGGACGATGGGCGCTGAAGGGGTAGCGGTTCTCGGAGCAGGGGCTTGGGGCACGGCGTTGGCGCTCGCCTTCGCGCGGGCCGGGTGCAACGTCACGCTCTGGGGGCGCGATCGCCAGAGGATGGCGGCGATGGAAACGACAGGGCGCTGCGGCGAGGTTCTGCCCGGCATCGACCTCGATGAGCGCGTTGCGCCGACGGCCGACCTTGCCCGCGCCTGCCGGGCGGAGATCGTCGTCATGGCGATCCCGACCCAGCAACTCTGGGAGGTGGCCGGGCAGGCGGCGAGCCATGTTCCGAACCGGTCCGCGATCCTGTCGGCGGCCAAGGGCATCGAGCGCAAGACGGGGTATTTCGTCACCGAGATCCTGCGCGATTCGCTTGAAGACGCGTCGGGTGAGCGACGGCTCGGCGTCCTTTCCGGCCCGTCCTTCGCCAGCGATGTCGCGCGCGGCCTTCCCACCGCGATCAGCCTCGCGATGAGCGATGCGGAGGAAGCCGAAAGGCTGGCGCAGAAACTCTCTTCGCCGAGCCTGCGGCTCTATCACACCTCCGATGTGCGCGGGGTCGAGATCGGCGGGGCGGCGAAGAACGTGCTGGCGATCGCGGCGGGGATCGTCGCCGGCATGGGGCTCGGCGAGAGCGCGCGCGCCGCGATGATCGCGCGCGGCTTCGCGGAATTGCGGCGTTTCGCCGAGGTGGCCGGCGCGCGCGGCGAAACGCTGATGGGGCTTTCTGGCCTCGGTGATCTGGTGCTGACCGCGAGTTCCACGCAGTCGCGCAATTATTCGCTCGGCATCGCGCTCGGGCAGGGGCTCGCGCCTGCCGAGGCCAATCCCGGCGGCAAGCTCGCGGAAGGGGCGTTCACCGCTTCGATTCTCGCGGAGATGGCCCTACAAAGAAAGATCGAGATGCCGATCGTCGCGGCGGTTGCCGCCGTTCTCGACGGGCAGCTACAGGTCAGGGACGCGGTGCGCGAGCTGATGACGCGGCCGCTGAAGGGGGAATGACGACATGGCGCATTGGCTGGTGAAATCCGAACCGTTCAAGTGGTCGTGGGACCAGCAGGTGAAAGCCGGCCCGAAGGGCACGCACTGGGACGGTGTGCGTAACCACCTCGCCAAGCTCAACATGATGAAGATGAAGAAGGGCGAGACCGGCTTCTTCTACCATTCCAACGAGGGGCTGGAGATTGTCGGCATCGTCGAGGTGATCCGCGAGGCCTATCCCGATCCCACCGCCAACCCCGGGGAGCCCTGGGTCTGGGTCGATTTCGCGGCCGTGAAGCCGTTGCCGCGCCCGATCTCGCTCAAGGAGATCAAGGCAACCCCGGAGCTTGCCAGGATGAGCCTCGTCACCTGCATGCGTCTCTCGGTGCAGCCGGTGACTGACGAGGAATGGGCGCGGATCAACCGGATGGCCGGCCTCTCGGATCGCTAGGCCGGGCGGCCCCGCATCGCGTTCGTCCAATTGCCAAGAGCGGCCGGTCTTTTCCGGCCATCGTGGATCGGATACAACGAACCAAACAGATCAGGCCCCGCGTTTGAGGGTCAACGAGCGTAACGGTCGCAGTTTGGGAGAGTGAAATGTCCGAGACGGTTTATGACGTCAGTGCCGAGTGGCAGAAGCGCGCCTATGTCGACAACGCGGCCTATAACGCGAAATACGAAGCCTCGGTGAAGGATCCCGAGGGTTTCTGGCGCGAGGAGGGCAAGCGGATCGACTGGTTCAAGCCCTACACCAAGGTCAAGAACGTTTCTTACGCGCCAGGCGACGTCTCGATCAAATGGTTCGAGGACGGCACCACCAACGTCTCGTACAATTGCGTCGACCGCCATCTCGCCAAGCGCGGCAATCAGGTTGCCATCATTTGGGAGGGGGACGACCCGAAGAACTCGAAGTCCGTCACCTACGCGGAACTGCACCGCGAGGTGTGCCGCATGGCGAACGTGCTCAAGGCCAATGGCGTCAAGAAGGGCGACCGCGTCACCATCTACCTGCCGATGATCCTCGAAGCTGCCTATGCGATGCTGGCCTGCACCCGCATCGGCGCGGTGCACTCGATCGTGTTCGGCGGCTTCTCCCCGGATGCGATTTCGGGCCGCATCGAGGATTGCGACTCCAAGATCGTCATCACCGCGGACGAAGGTCTGCGCGGCGGCAAGGCGGTTCACCTCAAGAAGAACGTCGATGTCGCGGCCAACAAGGTCCACCCGGCGCTCGAGAAGGTGATCGTCGTCAAACACACCGGCGGGCACGTCACCATGCAGCCGGGGCGCGACGTCTGGTATCACGAGGAAGCGGCCAAGGTCTCGGACCATTGCCCGCCGGTCGAGATGAATGCGGAAGATCCGCTGTTCCTGCTTTACACCTCGGGTTCGACCGGCAAGCCCAAGGGCGTGCTCCACACCACCGGCGGCTATCTCGTCTACGCCTCGATGACGCACCAGTATGTCTTCGACTATCATGACGGCGACATCTACTGGTGCACGGCCGACGTCGGCTGGGTCACGGGCCACAGCTACATTGTCTACGGTCCGCTCGCCAACGGCGCGACGACGCTGATGTTCGAGGGTGTTCCGAACTACCCGTCGATGGCCCGGTTCTGGGAAGTGATCGACAAGCACAAGGTCAATACCTTCTACACCGCGCCGACCGCGATTCGTTCGTTGATGGGTGCCGGCGAGGAGATGGTGAAGAAGACCTCGCGCGCTTCGCTCCGCCTGCTCGGTTCGGTCGGCGAGCCGATCAACCCGGAAGCCTGGGAATGGTATCATCGCGTGGTCGGCGATCATCGCTGCCCGATCGTCGATACCTGGTGGCAGACCGAGACCGGCGGCATCCTCATCACGCCGCTGCCGGGCGCGACCAAGCTCAAGCCGGGCTCGGCAACGCGGCCGTTCTTCGGTGTCCGCCCCGAGATCGTCGATGCCGAGGGCAAGGTGCTCGAGGGCGCGACCGAGGGCAATCTCGTGATCGCCGATTCCTGGCCGGGCCAGATGCGCACGGTCTACGGCGACCACAAGCGCTTCATGGAGACCTATTTCTCCACCTATCCGAACAAGTATTTCACGGGGGACGGCTGCCGGCGCGACGCCGATGGCTATTACTGGATCACCGGCCGCGTCGATGACGTCATCAACGTTTCCGGTCACCGGATGGGCACGGCCGAGGTCGAGAGCGCGCTCGTCGCGCATGAATCGGTGTCCGAGGCGGCGGTAGTCGGCTATCCGCACGACATCAAGGGGCAGGGCATCTATGCCTATGTGACGCTGATGAACGGCCTCCAGCCGAGCGACGACCTCCGGAAGGCGCTCATCACCACCGTCCGCAACGAGATCGGCCCGATCGCGACGCCGGACAAGATCCAGTTCGCGCCCGGCCTGCCGAAGACGCGCTCGGGCAAGATCATGCGCCGCATCCTGCGCAAGATCGCCGAGGACGATTTCGGTTCGCTCGGCGACACCTCGACGCTGGCCGATCCATCGGTCGTCGACGACCTGATCGAGAACCGCCAGAACAAGCGGGGCTGATCGCCCGCCACGACAGCGGATCAGCGATAGAGATCCGCCCGGCTGGGCGGAACATTGAGCGCGAGGCGATCTCCCTCGCGCTTTTTCTTTGACGCAAGCGTCTGGAACAGGCTGAGCGAGCCGCGCCCGAAGGCGAGCGAGACACCGGCGAGATAGGCGAGCCAGATGCGCGTGCGCTCGGGCCCGATCATCGCCTCGGCCTCGGCGCGATGGGCGTGGAGGCGTTCGCACCAGAGCCGGCAGGTGCGGGAATAATGCTCCCGCCAGCCCTCGACATCGTGCACCTCGAAACCGTGCGCTTCCAGCATGGTCGTCGAATGGCCGATATGGTCGACCTCGCCGCCGGGAAAGATATAGGAGGTCATCGCCTTGTATTCCGGCCGCATGCGGTGGAACGCTCGCTCGCTTTTGCGGCCGCGCCGGGTGATGGCGTGATGGAGATAGAGCCCGCCGGGCTTGAGCAGGCGGTTCACGGCCGAGAAGTAGGTCTCGTGTGCCTTGAAGCCGACGTGCTCGTACATGCCGATCGAGGCGATCTTGTCGAACTGGCCCTGCATTTCCTCGTAGGGCTTGAGTTCGAGCGTCACGAGATGCCCGACCCCCGCCTCCTCGACCCGCCGCCGGCCTTCCTCGATCTGCGCCGGCGAGAGCGTGACGCCGTGCCCCTTCACGCCATAGCGTTTTGCGGCATGGATCAGCAGCGCGCCCCAGCCGCAGCCGATGTCGAGCAGGGTTTCGCCGGGTTTCAGGCGCAGCTTGCGGCAGATCATCTCGATCTTGTCGGCCTGCGCCCGGTCGATGTCGTCGTGCCATTCGGCGAAATAGGCGCAGGTGTAGACCATGCGCGTGTCGAGGAAGAGCCGATAGAAGTCGTTCGAGAGGTCGTAGTGGAACGGAATGTCGGCGGCATTCTCCTTGGCGGCCGCGCGGGCGAGCGGCCGTCCCTGCCCGTCGAAGCCGCTGCCGGGCTGCATGCCCTTGCCGATCGCGATCGGCAGCGCCGCCTTGAGGAGGCGTGCGAGCCCCACCCGTTTCAGGACGGCTTTCGGCTTTTCGGAGGGACGGAGCGCGGCGACATCGATGAAGGTGCCGCCCGAGAGATCGACGGCGCCGCTCGCATAGCCCTTCAGCAGGGTGTCGAGCCGCGGTCGGCGGATCAGGCTCGGCAGGAACCCGGCGTCGCGCAGGTGCAGCCGCAGCGTCGGATGGCGCAGGGCCTCGCCGAGCAGGATCGTGCTGCCGTCCGGAAACTCCACCGGAATGCCGAGCGGAAACGCCTCGCCGATAAGGCGGATCAGGTTCCGGCTCGCGCGCAATGTCCTGTCGGGGCCGTCCATGATCTTCTCCGGCTTCAGGCTTCGAGACCCGGGAAGTAGCGCGGACTTTGCGTTCGGCTATGCTCGGGGACCGGCTGCTAGGTTGAACATGGCGCCCGTGCCGATGGCAAGACGGTGCAATCGAACCCACGGCGTCGCTCCGCCTCCAAGGCGGGCCGGATCGAGATACCGGAAAATAAAAAGCCGCCGGTTGCCCGGCGGCGTCAGTCATCCGACCAGTGGAATGAGGCTGGTCAGAACTTGTAGGTCACGCCCGCGCCGATGATCCACGGATCGAGGTGCATCTTGGCCCTGACGGGGCCGCCGGGCAGGTTGCCGCGCGCCGTGGTGCGCAGGTAAAGCTTCTTCACGTCGAAGTTGATGCCCCAGTTCTTGTTGAGCATGTAGTCGAAACCGACCTGCACAGCGAGGCCGGCGGCATGATCGACCTTGAACTGGTTCAGAGCGCCATGTTCCTCACCGTAGAACAGCGTGTAGTTCACGCCGGCACCGATATAGGGCTTGAAGGCGCCGAAATTGGTGAAGTGATACTGGAGGGTGAGCGTCGGCGGCAGCAGCCAGGCCTTGCCCAGCGTTCCGAGACCGGCGATCGCGCCCTTGCCCTTCGCCGTATGCGGCGTCGTGCCGAGGATGAGTTCGGCGGCGATGTTCGGCGTGAAGAAGTAGGTGATGTCGAGTTCCGGAACGATGGAATCCGTCATATCGACCTTCGCGCCGGCGATACCAGCGCCACCAAGCGTCACGCGGTTCGATCCGCCGGGAATGACGCCGATGCCGCGAACGCGGATCATCCACGGGTTGAACGCCGTCATCACCGGCAGGCCCGGCTTGACGACCTTTTCGCCAAGGTCGGCGGCGGTCGCGCCCGCGGTCATCGCCATGGTGCTGCCACCGGCCATGAGCCCCGCGATCGTGAGGTTGCGGAAGAAATGCTTGGTCATCTTGAAGCCCCCAGTAATGCGGCGCGGCCGCCCTCGTGAAGGCCAACGCTTGGACGGACCCTGCGCTGCCGGCAAGGGGTGCGATTTGACTTAGATCAAGAGAATACACGCAGAAAATCCGGTGTTGCAGTACCAACACAGTTCTTCTGCCAAGATGACATAGTTACATGAAAACAGGGGTTTAATCTCCGCTTAACGCTACTGCCAAAAAGACACAGCCGCGAAACCGGTCGGAAATGTTTAACCCTCGTAATCAAGCCCGGCGAGGTGAAGCATGACGATTTCGAGACGCGGTTTTCTGTCCATCGCGGCCTTCGGGCCGCCGTTTGGCGCGGTGCGGGAGAGCGCGGCGCGCGAGATGATTTCCCTGCCGCAGGGCTACCCGGCCGGCGATGTCGTGGTCTCGACCAGCCAGCGAATGCTATATTTCGTGCAGGGCAACGGCACGGCGATCCGCTATCGGGTCGCGGTCGGCATGCCGGGCCGGCAATGGTTCGGCACGCGCGTGATCGATGGCAAGCACATGCAGCCCGCTTGGGCGCCGCCGGCGGAAGTGAAGCGCGCCAAGCCCTCGATCCCGGATTACATCCCCGGCGGCGCTTCCAACAACCCGATGGGCGCGGCGGCGCTGACTATCGCGCCGGGCGAATACGCGATCCACGGCACCTCGCCCTCGATGCGCGCCTCCATCGGCCGCTACGCCTCGTTCGGCTGCATCCGGATGCTCGACGAGGATATCCTCGATCTCTATCAGCGGGTGCACGTCGGCGCGCGGGTTCACGTGGTGCGGTGAGGGGTTGCCGGCCGTCCTTCGTGCCGAAAACCGGTTTCCACTTTTCGGCCCGGCAAGTTGCTCTCTGGCCGTCCTTTGTGCCGAAAACCGGTTTCCACTTTTCGGCCCGGACGGCTAGAAATCCGTCGCGATGCCTTTGACTTCCCAGTCCTCGTAACGCACGGGGTCCTTGCCGCCCCGGCCTTTGACCTCGCGGATACGGGCAAGTTCCGCCTCGCGCGCTTCCTGCACGGCGCGGCGTTCGGCGGCTTCGGCCAATGCCCGCCGGGCGGCATCGGAAAGCGCTTTCACAGGCGGTGCTAGGGGAGTTTCGTCGCTCATATGGCAAGGATAGCGCAGCGGCGCGCGCCGTGCCATAGAGCAGCATGACGTTCAGCGAAGCCGATATCCGCGCCCGCATCCTTTATCGCGACGCCGACATGATCGTGCTCGACAAGCCGGCTGGCATCGCGGTCCACAAGGGTCCGAAGGGCGGCGAGACGCTCGACGCTTTTTTCCCCGCCCTGCAGTTCGAGGCGCCCGAACCACCACAGCTCGCGCATCGGCTCGACCGGGAGACGAGCGGTTGTCTGGTGTTGGGCCGAAATCGCGCCGCGCTCAAGCGCCTTGGCGCGATGTTTGCCGACGGGCGCGTCCGCAAGGTCTATGTCGCGCTCTGTTGTGGGGTTCCGGCGGAGGCCAGCGGCCGCATTGATCTGCCGCTTGCCCGCCGCAGTCATGACAAGCGGTCATGGTGGATGAAGGTCGATCCAGCCGGTGACCCATCGTTCACGCGCTATCGCGTCCTCGCCTCGCGCGGCGGGCTCTCGTTTCTCGCGCTCCAGCCGGAGACGGGACGCACCCATCAGCTTCGCGTGCATTGTGCGGCGATGGGCTGGCCGATCGCGGGCGACAAGGTTTATGGCGGCGACCGGGCCATGGCGGCGAGCCGGCATCTCCAGCTTCATGCCGCGCGCATCCGCATCCCGGCGCGGGGCGGACCGCCGGTGGAGGTGACGGCGCCGCTTCCTTCGGCTATGAGCGACTTCCTCGGCCACCTCGGGCTCAAGGATTTCACGCCGGAGGATCTTCCGGCCGATCTCGCCCCCTGAGCCGCGCAGAAATCGCATTCCAAGGATCGCCCGTGCCGCGCAAACCCGCCGGACATCGAAAGACCGCCGCCATCCCGGGCCTTGCCGCTCGGGCGCTGGCGGCGCGCGCCATCCGCCGCGCGATGGCCGAACGGCGCTCGCTCGACGAGGCCTTGTATCTTGCGCAGGACCGGAACGTCGCGCTCGAACCGGCCGATCTCGCGCTGGCGCGCGCCATCGCCACCGTCACCTTCCGGCGGATGGGCACGCTGCGGCAGGTTCTCGCGGCCCGGCTCGAGACGGCGGCGTTGCCAGAGGCCGGCATCCTCAACGAGGCGATCCTGAGCGGCGCGGCGCAGATCCTGTTCATGGATGTGCCCGATCATGCCGCCGTCGATCTCGCCGTTGAACTGGTGAAGTCGGACCGCCTCGCCCTGCATTATGCGCGGCTCGCCAACGCCCTCCTCCGCCGGATCGCGCGCGACCGGGCGGCGATCCTCGAGGCTGCCGATCCTTTCACGTACGACCTGCCGGAGTGGCTGCGCGAGCGCTGGGTTGCCGCCTATGGCGAAGCGGCCGTGCGCGAGATCGCAGCGATGTTCTCCCGCCCGCCGCATGTCGACCTCACGCCGTTCCGCGATCCGGCCGGTGTCGCCGCGGCGGTCGGCGGCGTCCTGCTGCCGACCGGGTCGATCCGCCTCGCGGACCAGAGCGCGATCCCGTCGCTGCCGGGCTACGCGGAGGGTGCGTTTCAGGTGCAGGATGCGGCAAGCGCGCTGCCGGCGCGGCTGCTTGGCGCGAGCGCCGGGGCGCGCATCCTTGATCTCTGCGCGGCGCCGGGCGGCAAGACCGCGCAGCTCGCGGCGACCGGGGCGGACATCACCTCGGTCGAGCGCAGCGCGCAGCGGGCGGAACGGCTCAGGGACAACCTTGCCCGGCTCGGCCTTTCGACCGCGCTCGTCATCGCCGATGGCGCGACTTTCGACGCCCCCCCATTCGACGGCGTGCTGCTCGACGCGCCCTGCTCCGCGACCGGCACGATCCGCCGCCATCCCGAAATCGCCTGGACGAAAAACTTCGAGGATATCCTCGGTCTCGCGCGGTCGCAGCGGCGCCTCATCGACCATGCCGCGACGCTGGTCCGCCCCGGCGGGCGGCTCGTTTATGCCACCTGCTCGCTCGAACCCGAGGAGGGTGAGGATCAGGTGCGCGAATGGCTCGCCGGGCAGTCAAACTTCGTGGTCGAACCGGTGGCGGCCGCCGAACTCGGCATCGATCCGGGCGCGGTGACGCCGGACGGATTCCTGCGTGTGCTGCCATTCCATCTCGGCGAATGGGGCGGGGTGGACGGCTTTTTCGCGGCGCGGTTGAAACGTGTCGCCGGATAGCCCAATAGTGCCGCATGGACGTCTGCAGCCGTGAGCCCGCCCTTGCCTGACCCGACCGGAACTGGCCAGACACCCGGCCTGCTGGCGCGTCTGCGCGCGGCCCGGCTGGCGCGCCGGCTGCGGCGTGCCCGGAGCCGGCTGGGACGCTTCCGGCAGGTGGCCTCACGCTTTCTCTACGTGCCGCCGCATCTGCACCTCGCCGATCCGTCCATCGCCGGGGACTTTCTTGCCGGACAGATCGTGCTCGGTGGCCGCAGCCTTCTCACGGCGGGCCGCTCTCCGCTCGACATGGCGTTGCCCGGAAAGACGTTCAGCCTCGCCCTCCACGGGTTCGACTGGCTCCGCCATTTCGAGGCCAACGGCGCGGCGGAGGTGCGGGCCGGCGCGCGCAACCTCGTGACCCAGTGGATGGCCCGCCGCGAGGCCGGGCACCTGCCGGATGCGGAGCTGCCGCAGGCCGTCACCCGGCGTATCGTCAATTGGGTCACGCATTCCGCCCTGCTCGCGGAGAATGCGGACCATGCCGGCTACCGACGCCTGATGGCTCATGTGGGCCGCGATGCGGCGATGGTCCGCGTGATCGCGCGGACCTCGGGGATCGGCATGATCCGGCTCGATGCGGCGATCGCCTACCTGTTCCAGGCGCTGGCGCTCGACCATCGGCGCGGTATCTTGGCCGAGGCCGAAGGGCTGCTCCTGTTGGCGCTTGGCGAATGCCTCGCCGAAGACGGGACCCCGCGCGACCGGAGCGCGGGAACCGCCGTCGAACTCGCGGCCAATCTCATTCCGGTGCTGGCGCTTTACCGCGCCCGCCAGCGCGCGGTGCCCGACCTGCTGTCGCCGGCGCTGCTGCGCCTGATCTCCTTCATCCGCATGATGCAGCATCCGGATGGCGGGCTTGCACTGTTCAATGGCTCGGGCCGCGTGACCCGCGATCTCGTGGCGCAGGTCCTGCAGTTCGGCATGGGCCAGAGCCTGCGGATCGAGAGTGCGCCGGACGCCGGGTTCGAGCGGATGGAAGACGAGCACGGCCTGGTGATCGCCGATGCCGGCGCGCTGCCGAAACCGGGCTTCGGCAGCGAGGCCGGTGCCGGGGCGCTGGCCTTCGAGTTCTCCACCAAGTCCGATCGTCTCATCGTCAACTGTGGCATACCGCACGCGGCGGAAGGCGAGGCGGCTGCGAGTTACCGGCAGGCGTCCGCGCATTCGACCGTTCTCATCGATGACGAACCGCTGGTCCGGCTGGCGTGGAACGCCAACGCGCTGCTCGGGCCGGTTCGGGAGCCGGTCTCGGAGGGACCGTTTTCCGCGCCCCGACTCGAATCCGGGCCCGGCGGAACCGCGCTGGCGCTTGGCCATGACGGTTTCCTCGCCGCCAAGAGCATTCGGATCGAGCGCCGTCTGACATTGCTCGCGAACGGGGGCGGCCTGCTCGGCCTCGACCGTTTCGAGGATGTGCGGGACGAGGCGCCGAGCCATCGCCTGACACTCGCCTTCCATCTCCATCCCCGGGTGTTGCCGGTGCCGCTGTCGCGCCGCGACGCGGTGGTGTTGCGCCTGCAGCATCAGGCACCGGGGCGGGACATGTGGCTGTTCGAGGTGCCCGGCGTGCCGTTGCAGATCGAGGCGAGCCGTTGCTACGAGCAGGATTTCGCCTCGCCGGAGACCGAGGTCATCGTCGTCGAGGTTGTCGTCGCGGGAAACACGGAAATCGCCTGGCGGCTTATCCCCTACCGCGGGTGAGAGCCGCGAAATATGTGAAGCCGGCGTGATTTTGTTGCGTTGCGGCATGGCAGGACCGGGAACGCTGTGGTATCGGCGCGACGGAAAGTCCGAAACCGCCTTGACCGTCAAAGTCCCGATTCCACCAAGATCCTCGCCGGAGCGCCTCATGCCAGCCTATACCCGCCCGATCCAACGCGCCCTGCTGTCGGTTTTCGACAAGACCGGGCTTGTCGAGCTGGCCGAGGCGCTGCGCGCGCGCGGCGTCACGCTGATCTCGACGGGCGGGTCGCGCAAGGCGCTCGTCGACGCCGGGATCGCGGTGCTCGACATCTCCGAGGTGACCGGCTTCCCCGAGATGATGGACGGCCGCGTGAAGACCCTGCACCCGAAGGTGCATGGCGGTCTCCTCGCGATGCGCGGCAATCCCGAGCACGAGGCGGCGCTGCTGGCCCATGACATCGCGCCCATCGACCTTTTGGTCGGCAATCTCTATCCGTTCCGCGAGACCCTGGCGCGCGGCGCCTCCTACGACGAGATCGTCGAGAACATCGACATCGGCGGCCCGGCGATGCTGCGGTCCTCCGCCAAGAACCACGACGGCGTCTGCGTTGTCGTCGATCCGCGCGACTATGGCGCGCTGCTGGCCGAACTCGATGCGCATGACGGTGAAACGACGCGGGCCTTCCGGCAGGCGCTGGCGGCGAAGGCTTTCGCGCATACCGCCGCCTATGACCGCGCCATCGCCGAATGGTTCGCGGGCGTGACGAAGGACGGCCCGCAGCTCGCCGGGCAAGGCGGAGCCGACGGCAAGACCGAGTTGCGTTATGGCGAAAACCCGCACCAGCAGGCCTGGCTGGTGCTCAAGCCGCAGCAGGCCCGGCCGGGTGTCGCGACCGCGCGGCAGGTTCAGGGCAAGGCGCTTTCCTACAACAACCTCAACGATGCCGACGCGGCCTTCGAATGTGTCGCGGAGTTCGATCCGAAGCGGACGAGCGCCGTTGCCATCATCAAGCACGCCAACCCCTGCGGCGTCGCGGAAGGCGCCAATCTCGTCGAGGCCTATCGGCACGCGCTTCTGTGCGATCCGGTCTCGGCGTTCGGCGGCATCGTCGCCGCCAACGCGACGCTCGATGCCGAGGCCGCGAAAGCCATCACCGAGATTTTCACCGAGGTCATCATCGCGCCGGACGCGACGGAAGAGGCCATCGCCATCGTCAAGGCGAAAAAGAACCTCCGCCTTCTTCTTACCGGCGGCCTGCCCGATCCACGCGCGAAGGACATTGTGCTGCGCTCGATCGCCGGCGGCCGACTCGTGCAGAGCCGCGACAATGCCGTCGTCGACGACATGGACCTCAAGGTCGTCACCAGGCGCGCGCCGACCGAGGCCGAGCTATCCGACATGCGTTTCGCCTATCGCGTGGTGAAGCACGTCAAATCGAATGCCATCGTCTATGTGAAAGGCGGGGCGACGGTGGGGATTGGCGCCGGCCAGATGAGCCGTGTCGATTCCGCGCGCATCGCCGCCTGGAAGGCGGCCGAGGCCGCCAAGGCGGCGGGCGTCGAAAAGCCGCTCACCTTCGGTTCGGTCGCGGCATCCGACGCGTTTTTCCCGTTCGCGGACGGGCTGGAGGCGCTGGTCGCGGCCGGCGCCACCGCCGTCATCCAGCCGGGCGGTTCGATGCGCGATCAGGAAGTGATCGACGCGGCCAATGCAGCCGGAATCGCGATGGTCTTCACCGGATTCCGGCATTTCCGGCACTGAAGGCCGAAATTCCTCGCATAAGCTCGGGCGCGCATTCGCGCTTTGAAAACTACCCCTCGGGATCAGCCGAGGGGCGCTTTTGTCCGCGCAACATCAATCCCGCGCGAGATCGCCGAGCAGGCCGCCGAGCACCGTCAGCTTGGCTTGGTTGAGCTGGCCGGCCGCGAGCGAGACGATCGCCGCCTTGGTGCGCGCCAGCGCCTCGCCCTTGGCCTTGACCCAGCGCGCGACGCCGTCCGTGCCGGTGCCGTGCCGGGTGATCACATCCGCCGCGATCTTGCGGACGGCCTCGTCGGCCGCCGCGAAGGCGCGGTCGAGCGCGAGGCGCTCGTAGGGATCCGCGACCTGGATCGAGGCGCCCGCCGCGCGGATGTCCGCCAGGTCGAACTGGTCGTTGAGGGCGAAGATGGTCTGCGCCGCCGCGATGACATCGATGCCGGTGCGTTCGGCGATCAGGGTCGCATCCAGCACGCTGGCGACGACCGGAATATCGACGATGCGGGCGGCCAGTTCCGCCGGGACCTTCTCGGCCTCGAGATGGGCGAGAACGTTTCGCCGTTGGCTTTTCGCCTCCGCGGAGAGCAGCTTGCCCTGCGCCGCTTCGAGCGCGGCGACACCGTCGCGGAAGCGCTTGACGAGCGCCGCGAGCCCCGGCGCGAAGTCGATGTTGCGCAGGAACCAGAGCATCCGCTCGTCGGCATGGGACTTTGCAGCGGCGTAAAGCGCGAGCTGCGTCTTGCCGCCGATCTTCGTATCGAGCGCATCGATGGCGCGGTTGATGTCGAGGATGCCGAAGACGTCGCGCGCCAGCGCATAGGCGCGGGCGACATCCGGAACCGAGCGGCCGGTGCGCGCCGCGAGCCGCACGGCGATGCCGGGGCCGCCGCGATTGACGACCGCGTTGGAGAGCTGCGTCGCCACGATCTCGCGCCGCAGGCGATGATGCTCGACGGCGTCCGGGTAGGTCTTCTGCACCGCGCGCGGGAAGTAGCGGCGCAATTCCTCGACGAGATAGGTATCGTCCGGCACGTCGGATGCGAGGAGGTGGTCGTAAAGCGAGAGCTTGGCGTATGCGAGCAGCACCGCAAGTTCCGGCCGGGTGAGGCCGGCGTCGCGTGCGCCGCGCTCGACGATATCCGAATCCGGCGGCAAGACCTCGACCTTGCGGTCGAGCCGGCCTTCGGCTTCGAGTGCCGCCATCAGCTCCATCATCTCGGGGTTGGCGCCCGAGCCTTCGCGTTCGGACAGCGAGAGCGCGAGCGACTGGAGATAGTTGTTGCGCAGCACCAGTTCGGCGACCTCGTCGGTCATCGAGGCGAGCAGCGTATTGCGCTTCTCGCGCGTCAGCCGGCCATCCGCCTCGGGGATCGCCAGCGCGATCTTGAGGTTGACCTCGACGTCTGAGGAATTGACGCCGGCGGAATTGTCGATGGCGTCGGTGTTGAGGTGAACGCCGCGCTTGCCGGCCTCGATGCGCGCCGATTGCGTCATGCCGAGGTTGGCGCCCTCGCCGACGACCTTCACCCGCAGGTCGCCGCCGGCGATGCGGATCGCGTCGTTGGCGCGGTCGCCGGCTTCGGCGTCGGTTTCGGTTGAGGCGCGGACATAGGTGCCGATGCCGCCGAACCAGAGCAGGTCCGCGCGGGCTTTGAGGATCGCGGTCATCACCGCCTGCGGCGTCGCATCGTTGCCTTCGAGGTCGAGCAGGGCCTTCATCTCGTTCGAGAGCGGGATCTTTTTCAGCGCGCGCGAGAAGACGCCACCGCCTTTCGAGATCAGCGTGGCGTCGTAGTCCTGCCAGCTCGACCGTGGCTTCTCGAACAGGCGCTTGCGCTCGGCGAAGCTCTTCGCGGTGTCGGGGTCGGGATCGATGAAGATGTCGCGATGGTCGAAGGCGGCGACCAGCTTGATCGCCTTCGAAAGCAGCATGCCGTTGCCGAACACGTCGCCGGACATGTCGCCGACGCCGACGACGGTGAACGGCATCGTCTGGATGTCGATGTCCATCTCGCGGAAATGGCGCTTCACGGCCTCCCAGGCGCCACGGGCGGTGATGCCCATTTTCTTGTGGTCGTAGCCGGCCGAGCCGCCGGAGGCGAAGGCATCGTCGAGCCAGTGTCCGCGCGCTTCGGAGATCGCGTTGGCGGTGTCGGAGAAGGTGGCGGTGCCCTTGTCCGCCGCGACGACGAGATAGGGGTCGTCCTCGTCATAGCGGATCGTATGGGCGGGCGGCACGATCCTGTCGCCTTTGATGGTGTCGGTCAGGTCGAGCAGCGCCGAAACGAAGGTCTTGTAGGCGCTGGTGCCTTCCGCGAACCAGGCATCGCGATCCGAGGCCGACGGCAGGTTCTTGGGCACGAAGCCGCCCTTGGCGCCGACGGGCACGATGACCGCGTTCTTGACCTGCTGCGCCTTGACGAGGCCGAGGATCTCAGTGCGGAAATCCATCGGCCGGTCGGACCAGCGCAGGCCGCCGCGCGCGACCTTGCCGAACCGGAGATGCAGGCCCTCGACCTGCGGCGAGGCGACGAAAATCTCGAACAGCGGCTTGGGCAGCGGCAGATTGTCGATGCGGTGGCAGGCGAACTTGACGGCGATGGTCGGCCGCCCCGGCTGGTAGACGTTGGTGCGCAGCGTCGCGAGGACGAGGTTGAGCATGCGCCGGAAGATGCGGTCGTCGTCGAGGCTGGTGATCTTGTCGATCTCGGCGAGGAGCGCGGTTTCGATCTCCTGCGCCTTCTTGCCGCGCTCTTCCTTGCCGCCCTTGAGGTCGGGGTCGAAGCGGGTCGCGAACAGCGAAACCAGATGACGTGTCGCCTCCGGATAACGGGCGAGCGCGTCGGCGATGTAGATCTGCGCGAAGGGAACGCCGATCTGGCGCAGATAGCGGGCGTAAGACCGCAGGATATCGGCCTCGCGCGGGGAAAGGCCGGTCTCCGTGACGAGAATGTTGAACCGGTCCGATTCCAGCCGGCCGGAGAACACGCCGTCGAGCGTCGCCTCCAGCGCTTTTTCGAGCGCCTCGATCTCGATCGCGCCGCCCCTGGCGCGTTCGAGCGTCATGTCGTGCAGCCAGGAGGGGTCGGCGCCGCCTTCGGGCTCGATGCGATAGGTGCGCTCGTTGATGACGGTGAAGGCGAGATTTTCGAGGACGGGAACGCGCCGCGACAGCGGAATCGCCGCCCCATGCGCGAAGACCTTGAGGCTGACGCGGTTGGCGTCGTCACCGGCCTTGCGATAGAAGTTGAACGCATAGGGTGCCTCAGTGCCGAGGCGTTCGAGGATTTCGATGTCGGCCAGCGCCTCGCGCGCCGAGAAGGCTTCGCGATAGGCGGCGGAAAAGGCCCCGGACCAGACCCGGTTCCATTCGCCGGCCTTGTCGGCGGCGGCTTCCGTTTCCAGCGCCTCGACGAAATCGTCGGCCCAGGTGCGAACGATGCCGGCGATGCCGGCCTCGAGAGTCTTGCGGTCGATGTCCGGCGTTTTGCCCTCGAAGCGGCCGATGATGTAATGCGTGCGCGAGAGCGGGCCTTCCGGATAAGCGGGGTAGGCTGCCGAAATCCGGCCTTCGTAGACGCGGGCAAGGTATTCGCCGATCCTGAGGCGGACGCTGGTATCGTAACGATCCTTGGGAACGTAGACCAGAACGGAGACGAAACGGTCGAAGCGGTCGGTCCGCGACAGGGCGCGCAGGCGCGGCCGTTCGGAGAGCGCAAGCACGTCCATCGCGAACCCGAACAGCGTGTCGAGATCGACCTGGAACAGTTCGTCGCGCGGGTAGTTCTCGAGCACGTTCATCAGCGCCTTGCCGGAATGGCCGGCGGGGTCGAAGCCCGCGCGCTCGAACACGCGGGCGATCTTGTGGCGCAGGTAGGGAACGGCGCGGGTGGAGCCGGTGTAGGCCGTGGCGGTGAAGAGGCCGACGACACGCAGCTCGCCTTCCAGTTCACCGCGGGCGTTGAACAGCTTCACGCCGACATAGTCGAGGTAGACGCGGCGGTGGACGCGCGATTTCACATTGGCCTTGGCGACGAAAAGCGGCGTCGGTTCCTTGAGGAACGCGCGGATTTCCGGGGTCATCACCACCAGTTCGCGGCCGCGGCGCAGCACCTTCACCTCCGGGTCGCGCAGGATGCCGAGCCCTTCGGATGGGGTGGGGTCCATCGTCATCTCGGCATCGGCGAAGCGGTATTCGCGCATGCCGAGGAAAGTGAAGTTGTCCGCCAGCAGCCAATCGAGAAACTGCACCGCCTCGGCGATTTCGTCGGCGGGGAGCATCGGCGGCGCGGCGCGGTAGCGGGTCGCGATCTCGGCGAGCCGGGTGCGCATCGGCAGCCAATCGGTCACGGAGGCGCGGATATCGGCGTAAATCGCCTCGAGTTCCTTGTGGAGGGCGGCGCGGTCCTCGGCGCCGAGAAGGCGGCCGATATGCAGGTGGAGAAGGCTCTCGCGCTGCACGGGCGCCAGTTCGCGCCCCGCGGAAAGGCCTACCAGCCGGGTGAGATTGCCTTTTCCGTCGCGCTCGACTGCGAGGATCGGGTGGGCAACCAGCGAGACCGGGTAACCGCGCTCGCCGAGTTCGGCGAGGGTCGAATCGAGGAGGAACGGCATGTCGTCGTTGAGGACCTCGACGAGCGTTCCGCCCTCGAAGCGCTCGATCCGGATATGGGCCTTGCCCGGCTTGCGATGGGCGATATGCGCCGCGCTTTCCTCCGCGAGACGCGAACGCATCGCCTCGCTGACGCCCGCCAGATCCTCCGCAGCCACGCGGCTGAACAGGATCGGCGCCAATGCGGCGGCGTGCGGTCCTGTTCCCGCCTGTTTGGAGGAGGACGGGCTGTTCTTTTTCGACATGGGTTGGCTCCACCTTATTATTACGCGTTCGGCCCGGTTGCGGCTTGCCGCCGCGGCGCGGGGCAGCCATTCTTCCTCATTCGGGCGCGAAACGCGGCTTACGCCGTTAGTCTAATGCGCCGAGCCCATTTCGGAGGCAAGCATGGTTGCGAAAGAAAAACAGGAATCAGGAACAAAAAAGCGTGCGAATCCGTCCGAAGTGACCCGTCTTTCGCTGAAATCGGCACCACTTTCGCCGGAAATGGCCGCTTACTTCGACAAATGCGACGAAAAGCTGGGTTTCGTACCCAACGTCCTCATCGCCTATTCCCATGCGATGGCGAAGCTCGAAACCTTCGCGGCCTTCTACAACGAATTGATGCTCGCTCCCTCGGGCCTGAGCAAGCTCGAACGGGAAATGATCGCGGTCGTTGTCTCGGCGGAGAACCGCTGCTGGTATTGCCTCGTCGCGCATGGCGCTGCGGTGCGCGCGCTTTCCGGCAAGCCGGAGCTTGGTGAAGCGCTGGCGTTCAACTATCGGGTGGCGGAGATCACGGCGAAGCAGCGGGCGATGCTCGATTTCGCACTGAAGATGTGCCGCGCCTCGGCGGAGATCGGCGACGCGGATCGCGATGCGCTGCGCAAGGCCGGGTTCAGCGACGCCGATATCTGGGATATCGCCGCGACCGCCTCGTTCTATGCCATGTCGAACCGCATGGCCTCGGCGACCGGCATGGCACCCAACCCGCAATATCACGGGCAGGCGCGCTGATTCCTCAGGGGATGTGTTTGGGCGGGTCTGAAAAGAAAAAGGCGGCTCGTGCGGGGGCACCGAGCCGCCATGCCCATACCGGCGGGTCCCTGAAGACCGCGGCCCTCGAGCGGGAGGGGCTGGGGGGCAATTGATCCCGCTCGGAGGCTTACGCCTTGGCATTGATCGCAGACTGGCGATTCGATCGGGCGCCAGAATGGTCGAAATCCGGCAGAATTGTGAATTCGCTAACCATTCCGGCGCGATGCTCGGGGTGGACGCGGTTCTGTGCCGGCCTCTTGCCAGCGGCCGGCCTTTCCCCGAAACTGGATGGGGAGGTGGCATGAGCGTATTCGAGCCTGACACGGCATCCTCGGCCAAGGTGCTTCCCTTCGCGCCGGCCCGCATTCCCGAGACCGTCCGGTTCGACCGGCGGGAACTTTCCGCGATCCTGCGCGTCTACGGCCGGCAGGTGGCGACGGGCGAGTGGCGCGACTACGCCATCCTGTTCACGCGCGAAAAGGCGATCTTCGCGATCCTGCGCCGCACGGGCGAGGCGCCGCTCTACCGGATCGAGAAGGATCCTAAACGCGCCGGCAAACAGGGCGTCTATGCCGTGACCGGGCAGGACGGGCGGGTTCTCAAGCGCGGACACGAGCTTGATCGTGTGCTCGGCGTTCTCGAAAAGCCGGTCAAGGCCGTCACGGACTGACGTTCTTCGTCCATCCGGGAGTTTGCCCGCCAACAAAAAAGCCCCGGCGAACCGGGGCTTTTCGTATTCGTGTGGAGCGATATCGCTCAGTCGTTGCGGCTGCCCATCAGGCTCAGCAGCATCTGGAACATGTTGATGAAGTTCAGATACAGCGTGAGCGCGCCCATCAGCGACCACTTGGCCTGAAGCGTCGCGTCGCCGGCGACGACGTCGTACTCTTCCTTCAGGCGCTGGGTGTCCCAGGCGGTGAGGCCGGCGAAGATCAGCACGCCGATGATATTGACGGCGAACTGCAGGCCTGACGACTTGAAGAACAGGTTGGCGAGGCTCGCGATGATCAGGCCGAACAGGCCCATCATCAGGAACTTGCCCATCGCCGAAAGATCCTTCTTCGTCGTGTAGCCGAAGAGCGAGAGCGCGCCGAACGAGGCGGCGGTGATGAAGAACACCTGTGCGATCGAACCCAGCTTATAGACGACGAAGATCGACGAGAGAGAAAGCCCCATCGCCGCCGCGAAGGCGTAGAAGGTGCCGAGCAGCGCGCCCACGCTCATCCGCTCCCAACGGAACGAGAGAATGAGTGTGAAGGCGAGCGGGGCAAGAATGACGAGCCACTTGAGCGGCGACAGCCAGATGGCCTGCCCGAACGGCGTCAGGACCAGACGGCCGACGGCATTGGTCGTCGTGCCGAGCATGAAGGTGCCGATCGCGACGAGGCCGGAAATCGCCAGCGCGACCGCCATGTGGTTGTAAATGCCAAGCATATAGGAGCGCAGGCCCTGATCATACTGGGCAGCGCTCATCGTACGTCCCATGCCCGTGGCATAAGGGGCATAAGCGTTGCGATCGTATTCGGCCATTGAACCCTCTTCTGTATGGCTGGCGGAAGCGCCGCCGGCCGGAAACATCCACATCGCAACCCGCGATGCTGGCGATAATATGGCGCGGCTTGGGATATTTCTCAAGAGGGTCAAGTGTAAAGCGCTGCGCTGCGATGTTTTTTCGTGTTTTCCAGCTCTCCCGGGCAAGAAGTTTGTCAGAAAAGAAGCTCTGTTAACACGTGTCTCCATTCAGGCATGGCGCAAGTAAGGCGCAGGTTTTTGCCCCAGCAAGTGCCATGTTCCTATCAATCCCAAAATAATCGTGGCGATGAACGCAGAAAAGGCTATCGAGACAACTGTCGGCCAAGGCACGGAAAAATCGAGATTCATGATCTGGCTGACCACGAAGCGTGCGCCGATTGCTCCGCAGATCAATCCGAACACCACGGCGATGCCACCGAGCGCAGCGTATTCGACGAGCAGCGCCCGCAGGAGCGTCCGGCGCGTCGCGCCCAGGGTCTTGAGGATCACGCTCTCGTGCTGGCGGGTCCGGGCCGTCGCGGCGAGGGCGCCGGCGAGCACGAGAATGCTCGAAATGAGGGCAATGGCGCTCGAGGCGCGAATCGCCAGCGCGAGCTGCGAGACGATCCCCTCGACGGCATCGAGCGCATCGCGCACCCGCACCGACGAGATCGCCGGGAACGCCGCTGCGACCTTCCGTGCCAGCGCGATCTCGTCCGTGCGGCCGGTTTGCGGCGGCAGGGCGAGCGTTGCGAGGAAGCTGTGCGGCGCGCCGGCGAAGGTGTTGGGCGAGAACACCATCACGAAATTGATGCCGAGCCGCTGCCAGCGGACCTCGCGCAGGTTGGCGATGGTGGCGGTGATGCGCCGGCCGAGCACGTTGACGACGATCTTGTCGCCGACCTTGAGGCCGAGCCCCTCGGCGACGTCGCGCGCGAAGGAAACGAGCGGGGTGCCGCGGTAATTCTCGGGCCACCACTCTCCTTGTGCAATGGCCGAGCCCTCCGGCAGGCGCGCCGAATAGGTGATGCCGCGATCGCCTTCCAGCGCCCAGGCGACACGCTCGCTCGCGGAAACCTTCGCGGCGGGAATGCCGTTTACCTCGATGATGCGCCCGCGTAGCTGGGGCACATCCTCGACCTTCGCGCCGGGCGCGGCCTCCTTGAGGAAGGTCTCGAACCGGCCGATCTCGCGCGACGGAATATCGATGAAAAAGAAGGTCGGCGCGACGCCGGGCAGCGCCGAGCGGAACTGCCGGCTCAGGTTGAGGTCGATCAGCGTCAGGGTGACGAGCAGCGTCAGCCCCAGCCCGAGCGACAGCATGACCGAGGGCGTGAGGTTGCCGCGCCGATGCAGGTTGGCGATGGCCAGCCGCAGGATCGGCGAGGAAAAGCGCGGCAGGGCGCGGGCCAGCGCGATCACGCCCATCGCGACAAGGCGCAACGCGGCGATGGCGACGATGGCGGTGCCGAGATAGAGCGTCGCGATCCAGCGGTCGGACGCAAAGACGACGGCAAGGGCCGCGAACGCCGCAAGCGAGAGGGCGAGCAGCAG
>Ga0209570_1000608_pt1 | contig 34593 bp, 43 predicted proteins | sample EBPBio172007_DNA_FD_185861 | JGI IMG/M metagenome (GOLD analysis project Ga0209570, IMG submission 185861) | Wastewater treatment Type I Accumulibacter community from EBPR Bioreactor in Madison, WI, USA - Reactor 1_9/17/2007_ DNA (SPAdes)... | ecosystem: Engineered > Bioreactor > EBPR >... | reverse complement strand
TCACCGCCCCCGATGGCGCCAGCCTCGCCCAGATCTGGCTCAACCTCGCCACCCTCTGGCGCAGCACCGCCGCCGATCTGGAGGCCCTCCGCCTCACCACCCGCGCCGCAATCGACGCCGCGACGACACTTGAGGAGGTCGGCGCGGCGATGGCAGGCCTGGCGATTTGAGGGCTGGCGTTAACCGGGGCTTTGCAGCGCCCTTTGACGGCAGAGGCAAAAAATCGTTCTGCTGCAGGATTTGCTGTAAAACTCTGCAGCTTTTGCCGTCACGCTACACACATTGTGAGTTGACACAGAAAACTGCACAAAGGTGGGAACAGTCGGGAAGGAGTGGGATGCTTTGGTAAGTCATTGGTTCAAGGTAGTTTTATGAGGTTTAGATCTCGCTCCGGCTGCTTGCCTGTCGGGGAAACTATGAACGCAAGCGCGTAAGCCCCTTTATGTTAGATCTCCGAAACGGGCGTTTTGCCCGGCGGAGAAGGGACCGTTTAAGTGCCCGTTTTCATGACGAGAAATTGCCATCTTGAGCCTTTGGCGGCTGGAAATCGCGACCGAACTGGCCATCCGAACATGCAAATCGGCCCGCAAGTTTCCGTCGTCAGTTGCATGTTCGGTTAAGTCTTTGATTTTGTGTCGAGCTGACCTGCCGGGCTGCGCTAGGCCTCGCCCCGAACATGCAACTGATTTTTCGCAATGTTGGCTGAGTGGGAGGCGCCTCAACGGATCAAGCAGCCGGTTAGCATCTTGGCGCGCGGAAACACTTGAAGGCATCCAGTGACAGGCGCTAGGGCTTTCATCCAGGCGAAGGGGAGGTGAGACCGCATGAACAGCTTTGCAGGCGGTATAATCGTGGTCCTGCTGCTGATCTTTAATGTTTGGCTCTACTTTTTCGTACCGGCGTCCATGGCGACCGAGCGCGGCCGGTCGCCCGTTGCCTGGGTCATTGTCGCGTTGTTGCTGACACCATTCGTTGCCATCATCGCGTTGTTGGTTCTCGGCGGAACTCCTGGAACGCCCCCCTCGGGCCTGCGCAAATCTTAGAAAAGCTGCTGATCTATGGATCCGCTGTACGGCAGTAGCCAATTTCTTAGGTGGTTGGCTCGTTGGTGTGAGCCACTCCACATGTCTGCGCATACCTGTCCGGAGCGTGTGCGGAGGGCTGACCTCTGGCCTCGTTCGCAAGCGGCCCTTAGCCGCTGCTCGGCCTAGGCCAATGCTGCGAGGCCGCATCCCTCGAAGCCGACACTTGTCTCGCACCGCAGCAAAGTTCAGGCCGCGATGATAGCGATGCAGGATAAAGCTGCCGTCCGCTGCATCTGTGTTCTGCGAACCAAGTACCGCCACGAGATCGATCTGCCGGGAGGAAAGCCCGTCTGACGACAGTGCGGCGCTGTCAAGATCGCATTCAGCCATATTGAAAGTGAGATCGGTCCACGCGCATTGACCTGTCGAGGAAATACTCTGCCTCCAATAACTTTTCCGTCGGATGCCGAAGTGAGGTGAAGTGTGTGTGTCATCGCTGCAGCTTGATCGAGCCGCTCCTGTCTGCCAAGAACCAAATGATCGGATATTGGCGTGAGCGAGCAGGCTTCTAGCGGTGCCTCTGGTGCTGACCTTCGCCTACGGCAAGCACAAGGGTAGCCACATCGCCGAGACCGATCGCTTGGCCACACGCGCCTGCGCGAAATGGCGCGTTTCGGTCGCCAAACCGGGCGGCGCGATGCGTAAGAAAGGTTCAGGGGTCCCTTGAGCCTCTAGTGCTACTGACTTCACGCTTGCCAACATGCCAGCTAACCGTGATACCTATTTCCAATTGAAGTGACCGATGGTGGATGGCATGGCGCGGGCAAGTAGGCGCATAGCTCCGACTGAATTGCAGAAAGTCGCAGGCGAAGCGGCGATCGCCAAGTTGGAAATGGCTATCAAATACTTAGTCACCGAGTATACAGTTGAATTCTTGGCGGAGAAGGTCCGCCAAGAGGAGTATTACGTTCCTCCATATCAGCGGGAGTTGGTTTGGCCCGAGGACAAGCAGTCAAGGTTTGTTGAGTCTTTGCTAATGGGGCTTCCAATTCCTTTCTTATTCCTTTGGCAGGCGGATGACGGTCGACTTGAAATTGTGGACGGGTCGCAGCGGCTCCGAACAATGGTGCGTTTTCTCGACGGTGACTTACAGCTTCAAAAGCTGCAACAGCTACCCGAACTGAATGGTTTCCGCGTCACTGACTTAGATAGGAGCCGACAAAGAAAGCTCTCCAGCCGATCCATCCGCGGCATCATACTTGATAACCTTGTTAATGAGGCCGCTCGAACAGAGATGTTCAATCGTATCAATACCGGTGGAACACACCTGAACGAGGCGGAGATCCGGAGAGGCTCCCTGCCTGGCCCGTTCATGGATCTGGTGGTGAGCTGTTCGACGGATCAGCGCTTCGTCAGCATGACACCAGTCTCGACAAATCTGGTTAACGAGAGGGAGCGCGAGGAACTCGTCGTTCGCTTCTTCACATACTTGGAAAAGCTCACCCGCGAAAATGGGATCTTTGATCTTCCCGGATGGAGGGATCGCCCCCGAGAGTACATTTGGGCCTTCGTAGATGAGGCCAATGGCCTAGCAGGGAATGACCCCGGATATCTAACACGCCTTCGGCGGGAGTTCGATGCCATGCTGGTCGAGGTCGACCGCCTTTTCCCGTTTGGCTTCCGAAAAACGGCTACCGGAAAGCAGATACCGCGGGTTCGCTTCGAGGCAATTGCGGTGGGTACCGCGTTGGCATTGAGAGACCGAGGTCAGCTGACTACGTTGCCCGCAGACGTTGCTGGATGGGTAGATGAGAGGGAATTTGGGGACGTCACGACTTCTGACGCCGCAAATGTAAAGTCCAAGCTCCTCGCAAGGATTCGTTTTGTTTATGAGAGGCTCATGCAGTGAGCGAATTTGGCGTAATCCTTTCGGAGAGGATGGTTGAAATTGAGACTCATCTGCAGTTCATAACGGAGCTGGAGGCTTCTGCCGTTGGTCGTGGGACCGGCACCCACACGGCACCCGTAGACTCCGAGCCGATCAACATTCTCAAGAGTGGCTTCCTTGTCCACCTCTACAACGTTGTCGAGGCTGTGATGGCGAAGGTTCTGGAGGAGGTGGCAATAGCTGCGGCCGTCCACTCACCCAAGGAATGGTGCGACGGACTACTGCGCGAATGGGCGCTGGGACGCGTGAACCTGTCGCGAGACCTGTCGGTCCATGACGCCGAGACCCGTTTCGTCGGCTTGGTGCAAGAGGCAATCGACCGGGCCGCCCTGTCGAAGTTGAGCATCCGCCGCAAGACAGGGAACTGGTCGCACGAAGAAGTGGTCGAACTCGCGACCGCTTTGGCCTGCCCTCTCGCTATCAGTGACCCGGTCCGCATCGCCGCATGTGAAAACATGTTTGAGGACCATATGCCCCCGATGAAGTACCTTCGGCACAAGCGCAACCGGCTGGCGCACGGGAACGAGTCCTTCTTGGACGGTGCGCGTCACATCCCCAGTAGCCGCCTTGCCGAGTTGCGCGATCCTGTGATTGCCTATATGAAGGAAGTCGTCGCGTCTTTCGATCTATATATAGATGGAAGAAGCTTCCTTCAACAGACGGCGCCATGACGACTAATGTTAAGACAATAGCTGCGGTTGACCTTTTTTGCGGAGCGGGGGGGCTTACGCATGGTTTGGAGCGCGCAGGCATCAATGTGCGCCTCGGCGTCGATATTGACCCAGCATGTGAACATCCTTTCGCTGCCAACAATGCGGCCAAGTTTCTCAGGGCCGACGTCGACAGTCTTGACGCTGCCGAGGTCGCGAAGGCCATGGCTGGCGGAGAAGTGACGTTGATGGCCGGGTGTGCGCCGTGCCAGCCGTTTTCGACCTATTCGCGCTCCGCCGTACGGCAAGGGGACGGGACTCGCAAGGGCCGAGGTAAGCAGGACGACTGGCGACTTGTACGACGATTCGGGGAGTTGGTACACGCGGTGCAGCCGGACCTCGTCACCATGGAGAACGTCCCCCCCTTGGCTGACCAACCGGTCTTTCAAGAGTTCTTAGCTGCACTCGCCGGATACTACGTGGACTACAGGGTAATCAATGTGCGGCAAGTCGGTCTTCCACAGACAAGAAAGCGGCTCGTATTGATCGGATCGAAACTGGGACCAATATCATTGGAACCAGACGAATCAGGTCGTCAACCGACCACCGTCAGGCAGACGATCGGCTCACTTCGCCGAATTGCTGCGGGGGAAGCCGACCCCGACGACCCGCTTCACGTGGCTAGCAAGTTGAGCGCTACCAACATGAAGCGCATTCGGGCTTCGAAGCCGGGGGGCACTTGGCGCGACTGGCCGGAGCAGCTACGGGCTGCCTGTCACCGCAGGAGTACGGGCGCAACGTTTCCGGCCGTATATGGCCGCATGGTGTGGGATGAACCGAGTCCTACCATCACGACGCAGTGCTTCGGCTACGGAAACGGTCGCTTCGGGCATCCCGAACAGGACCGGGCGATAACGCTCCGGGAGGCGGCGATGCTCCAAGGCTTTCCCGTCGATTACTCATTTGTTCCTCTTGGGAAACGGCCGAGCTTCGCTAAGATCGGACGCCTGATAGGCAATGCGGTACCAGTCCCACTCGGCGAGTACATTGGCAAGCTGTTGCGGGCGCATGTAGAGGCTCTTCCGTCAAAGAGTTAGGATCCACATACCAGTCGCCAGCAGCTCTAAAATGCGTAATCTGCCTCACTAGAGATTTTCTTGGATGACCGATGGATTTCGACCATGACGAGCAGCAAGCAAGATTGATCGCACAGCACTGGGGTGTAAGTGTCGAGAGTTTAGAGCTTGCCTCTTGGAACCTTGAGGAAATAGAAGGTGATGATGGCGAGGTGTACGGCTATCTAGTCCGCTTCGCTGCGGATAGCGATCCAGAACTGCTAGAACAACTAGGAGTGAATTCTAAAGATCTCACCCGTGATGTCAGTGCATGGGCGTTCGATTCCCAAGAACCGGACGATGGGATTTATAGCTTGGACGCGCCATTTCCCGACATCTTCATTTCAGAAGATGATGAGCCAAGTATTCCGGAGCTTCAACGCGGGGAAAGCTATCTCACAACTGAAGACGGTCGCGTTCTTACAGATGAGAACGGAAATCCACTGATCGCGGTGACAGCTACAACAGCATTGGTGAATGATATAGCGGCGGCCAAGCATGAACTCCTCGTTTGTCTGGCACTTGTCGAGGATACGGTCCAACTGTATCGAGAAGCACTGCCGCCGAGGCATCACAACAATCCGCCGGGTCTTGTTGAGGACGATCCGTTATCCCCTGCTGACTTTGAAACTGTCCGCAAAGCAGTCGAGACACTGCGCGCAGAAGTCGGTGAAGATGATCCTGCGCCAGAGGTCATACAAGCGCAGGCATCGCAACTCAGGAAGCTGGCGCTCTCGATAACATCTTGGATAGGGAGAAAACTCGATCTCGGGGTCGACAGCTTGATCAAGTGGGGCGTCCCTGTGAGTGCTGCCGCGTGGGCTCACGCAAATCCTGATCGTATTTCTAGGGCATTGAATGCCGCCGCCGATGCGGCATCGAAACTGGCCCAATTGCTGGGTGCGAATTAAATGAATCTGGTCGCCATCTGAGACCACATTCCCGAAACGCTGGGTCGCCTTCCGTCTAGTCCGTGACATATAGCAGATTTTTCATTGCGATCCGTACAAATGGCGACTCTCCTAGGAATGCTGCGTCTGCTGGGCTGCAATGCCGTCAGTCTGCTTTCCGCCCATTTAGGCAATGAATCATCGGCTTTGCGTCATGTCACGGCTGGAATCGGATAATTCGACACCAGCAGTTCGGCCCGCGCCCCGGACTGGTCGTTGCCGGTGCGGCTGATGGTGTAGCTGGTAGTCACGCTGGTCAGATGGAAGCGGCCGAATATCTCGCGGGTCTCGGGCACGTCGTTGATCGAGAGGATGAACCGGCCTTTCAGCCTCGCCAGAACCTCCGCCATCCGGCCGAAATCCTCGCGGCTGAACAGCGCCTTGCCGTAATCGCCCTCGCAGCCCCAGTAGGGAGGGTCGAGGTAGAACAGCGTTCCCTCGCGGTCGTAGCGAGGGATGAAGTCGCCCCAGTCCAGGCATTCGATGATCACGCCGGACAGGCGGCTGTGCAGATCCTCCAGCATCGGCTCCAGCGTGGTCAGGTTGAACCGGCCCGGCCGGTCCGTCACGACCCCGAAGTTCCGGCCGGAAATCTTGCCGCCGAAGGCGGTGCGCTGCAGATACAGGAATCGCGCTGCGCGCTCGAGGTCGGTCAGCGTTTCGGGGTTGGTATCGACCAGCCGGTTGAACTCGGTCCGCGTGGTCAGCTGGAACCGCAGGGTGTCGAGGAACTGTGGGTAATGCCGCTGGAGGATGCGGAACAGGTTGGCGATGTCGCGGCCCTTGTCATTGATCACCTCGCAGCGCGGCCGGGTCGCGCGGCGCAGGAAGATCCCGCCCATGCCCACGAAGGGCTCGGCATAGGTGGTGCAGGCGGTGCGGTCGATGATCCCGCAGATCCGCTTGGCCAGATTGCGCTTGCCGCCCAGCCAGGGGGCGGCGGGAGAGACGGGTTCAACGTGAGTTAAAGGGCTGTTCATCGTCATGTTCCTTGGGTGCACCATCCAGAACATAAGGTGAACATTCTTGAAGATCAGATATTGACTTGTCGCGCTTTGGCTGAGCCTCCAGTAACAATAGGGAGGCGATGCAGTTGTGCATCATTCCTTTGAGTGGTGGATCAGCGAGGCCAGTATCGTAAGGGATATCGATTCCAGACTTCGGCTTCCTCGATCGCCATGTCTACCGGAATGCGGGTTTTCTCAGCCAGCGGCCGCGCAAGGAAGCACCCTTTCAGAGCTTCTGAGGCGCCGATAAGCTGCGCTTTCGCCACGTCACGATTCAGCATGTCCCGATAGGAGGCGCGCTTACGCCAGTTCGACAGGCCAGGGTAGAATGCGTGGGAGGCCCTTAGGATCACGTTGTTCACTGCGGCCTCATCAAATTGCGCGGCCTGACAGTGTTCTGCAGTGGCCAAGAACACGATCCATATCCGAAATGTGTGCTCGAACAGCATTCGAAACTCAGCACGAAAATCAGTCTCTACATGCTGCCCTTCTTGCAATCCTATCGTCTCATATGCGCATGAACGAAAGCTTGCGAGCGCGGAAGCTGTGGTATCCAGCCTGATCAAACCGTCGATTTCAAATCCGTCCTTCGCCATGGCGTCCAGCACCTTGGCAACATTGTGCAGCTCCTTGAATTCAAAAGACCCCAACGTTTCTTTATGAACACCCGACGGTGAGACTTCGAGGAAGCGCGCATTCTGAAGCTTCAGGATCTGGCCACCAATCGTCACAGTTTTGAGCGCGAACGTGAAGCGGAATGTATCGCTAAGACGCTGATCATCAAAAAAGCGCCGATAAACTTCAGCGTTGGCAAGGATTACTGCTTCAATTTTCCACCGCTCCTCGTCACGTGACAGGTAGAAGCCAACGCGCTTGCCAGCATCGGTTCGTAGCTTCACCTTGCACGGCTGGTCGTCACGCTTTTCCAAAAGCTCATGCGTGACGATCACCTCCGCAGTTGCTGCGCTCGCCGAAAGCATGAGGGCCAGCGCTGCAAGCGGGCCACTCAAATAGATTGCCCAGCGCCGCCGCGTATCTGCACCGCGTCTGCCTGCCATGCCTAGTCCTTGTTCGTGTGACCCCACCAGGCCACCTTGCCGATGATGGTGATGGCCTTGAGATCTGTGCCCTGCCGCAGCTCGGGCGGGTAATCGGTATTGTCTGAAATCAGCAGCATCTGATCGGGGGAGGGGCGTTCGATCCGCTTCACGCGGGCCTCGCCGTTATCGATCAGGGCATAGATGGGGGAGCGGCGCTGGTCGCGTTGGTCCCGGTCACGCACCGGCGGCTCATTGGTGCGGGTGTCGATCAGGATCATGTCGCCGTGCCAGAGGCTGGGTTGCATGCTGTCACCCTGAACGCGGGCGAGCCGGGCGGTTGAGGCGGACACACCGATACGTTGTAGCCATTCGCGGCGAAACGCGAGAGTTTCCACGACTGTCTCTGATCCATTGAAAACGCCAGCCCCCGCCGCAAGCATAGCGTCGTGCAGGGGGACGTGGGCGTAGTCGGCGCCGTCCAGTGTGAGAGTCTCGATCGGCCCCGTATCTCTGGGTGGCCCAAAGTAGAACTCGAGCCCCAGCAGATCAAAGAGAGCTTCAAGTTTGTCGATACTCGGCAGCCCTCCGGCGCGGATGTCACGAATGAGGCCATCGTGGCCAACAATCTGCAGGGACGCCTGCCGAGCGGAAATGCCCTTGTCTTCAAGGGCAGCTTCGACAAGCGCCCTCACTCGCTCATTCGTTTCCTTTGATCTGACGGACTTATCTCGCATCCCGGCAAGTAAACACACGCGGCAAGATAAATAAATCTGATTCGGCGAGGTAAGACGGAAGTATCTTGACTGTATAAGAGCTTTTCGTCTTAATCGGGGCATGACAAACGCACCGTACCAACACCTCATCACTCTTGCTGATGCCTACGCACGTCACCTGAACCTCAGTCATTGGCGTATTGCCTACTTGGTTCGGGGTGACGGGCAGTTCTTCAAGCGTCTAACAGAGGGCAAAGGTTGCACTCTCAAGACTGCGGTGAACGTCTGCCAATGGTTTTCTGACCACTGGCCGACCGACCTTGAATGGCCGACGGGGATTGAGCGCCCTAGGCCGAACCGGAGGGTCGCCTGATGGTTCGCCCCGAAATTCAAGCTGAAATTGCGGCTGTGAAGGTCGCGTTTGTGAACCTGCGGGCCGCAATATTAACGCTCCCCCAAGTTGATACGACGCGCAAATTGCGCATGACCAATGCTGTCGCCAACGCTGAAGGCCTGCGCCGCCTAGACAGGCTGTACACCTGCTATTCGGGCTGCGCCCTGAACAAAAGGAATGCTCCGGTCTACTCGGGTCCCCTCTATGAGTGGAGGTCATCCAGAGGCGCGGTGACTTCAAGTGTCATCGCGTGCCTGATCCGTCTTCGCCGCTCCGAGGTGGTCGGCGCACATTCCACTACCCACTTCTTGGCGCTGAACTACTTTGCGTCGATCTGGCCGGATCCTCTGCCTTGGCCCTCGGACATTCCACGCCCCACCGAAGCCAATCAGAGAGATGCCGCGTGATGGAACACTTCATCGACATCGTTTCATCTCCCTATTTCCAGAGCATGTCTGCCGCCGATCAGGAGGGCTGCCTGCGTCTGCTTTTGTTCAGGCTCTGCGGGTCGTCCGAGCTGGTGCAAAAGATCATCCCCGAGGGGGTGGCACTCGCCCTCAAGGGCGAGGCCCGGTTCGCGGAAGAGTCGGGGCTTACCCCCGAAGAGCATGCCGCGCGACTGCGGCTAATCCCAGGGCATAACCTTGCAGTCTATCGGGAATGCCTCTCAGCTTGTGGGGGCCAACGGGAATGACCGTGTATTCGACCATTGCCACGTCGATCACCGCACGCAGAGCTATCCGGCTTTCTGATGAGAGAAACCGCGCGGGGTCCAGCGATCCGGTCTCGGCCATTCGGGCGATTGTGTCATCGACATCGTTTTCTTCCTTCTCTCCAATCCAGTCACCCGATGTTTCCAGAGGATTGGTGGTCGCATCGCGCAGGGCCTCCAGTGCGGAGAGCACTGCCGTCAGGTCTGCGTTCCCTGTGCTGCATCGTTTGAGTGGAAGGCCCAGTTCGCGTCTGCAAATGCAGTCGATTGCTTCTGAGGCTGAGAGCCGCCGTGTGCGTTTCATTCGGATCGTCCTTGATCTGTCCTTGAGGTCTTGGATGAAGGTGCCGGCGAGTGCTGGTTACACTCGTCGGCACCGCCAGAATTTGATGTGCCGCCTGTCCGACAGCGCAGGCACCCTTGGGTTTCGCCGGGGTCGGTTGGCCCCTGCCGCGGCGAAGGCCGCCCCGATCCGGCTGGTAAGGCAGTCCGGCAGGATCGGGGTGTGCCGCGCTGAAAATCCGTTCGTGTTCCGGGAGGGGTGGCGATGAATGCGGCCACCGGAGTTCGGGTCGTCATGCGAACAGTCCTTGTGTTGTTGGTGAGCACAGGGGCTCAGGTGGCGGGGGGTTTGGGATGGACCCCTCGTCACCGTCAGCATGCGGAACCCGACACCAAGAAACATCCACAACGGTTTGCGGATATCGAGCCTGATCTGCCGCGCCTGTCGCTCTGGCGGCGCCTGCGCGCGCTGGACGAGCGCATCAACGATTGCTGGATCGGTGACCTGCTCGGCATCGCCTCGCTGGTGGCGCTGGTGGTCTGCACGCCGGTCCTGCTGCCCATGTTCATCATCATTTTCGGAGGAACCCCGTGAAGGATCACATCGAACCCCTGTCGAAATGTGCCTTGCTGGAGGCGATCCGCGACGAGGCCGCGAATATGGCGCGGGCCGAACTCGCGGGTGAGACGGGCGACGCGCAGGATGCGGCGCTGGTCTATGACGAGGCTGCTGCCCGCCTGCTGGTTCATGTCGCGGCGGCCGAGGAATGCGGGCTGATGGACGAGCTGGCCGGTTTCCTGACCGCCAGCTACGGGGGCTGAGGCCATGCTTGGCACCTTCAGCGCCCCCGAACAGCGGTTCCACGTCGAGCGGATCGGCGGCCGGTTCCGGGTGATCAGCCCCGAAGGCAAGCTTGTCGGGCCGCCGTTCGAAAGCCGCCGGGCCGCCGTGGAGGCCGCCCAGGCGATGCAGGCCGAGGCCGACCGACATGCCAAACGCGGGCCGCGCCCCTGCATGTGCTGCGGGCGAAACTTCGACAGCGAAGGCATCCACAACCGGCTGTGCGCGCATTGCCGCAGCCGGGGCGATGCCGCCTCGCTGAGCATTCCGACCAATTCGATAGCGAAGATCCGTCGCGCGGCGTCGTGACGGCGAAGACCAAGGGGCCAAACCGTGAAACCACCGACCTTGATGCAGCAGAACCGGGTGCGGATCGCCGATATCGTGATCGGTTCCCGCCTGCGCCCGGTCAGCGCAGCGGGCGTTGACAGCCTGATCGCCTCGATCAGCGAGACCGGGGTGATGAAGGACGCCATTCATCTGCGCAAGAAGAAGGATGGCAGCCTGCACCTGCTGGCAGGCGCCCATCGCACCGAAGCCGCCCGGCGTCTGGGCTGGGACGAGATCGAGGCGAAGATCTGGACGGACGTGACCGACGACTGGGCGCGGCTGATCGAGATTGACGACAACCTTGCCGGTGCCGAAATGAACGCCCTTGATACGGCGGTGTTTCTGGCCACCCGCAAGGCGGTCTACGAGCGGCTGCACCCGGAAACCAGGCAGGGTGTGGCCGGTGGTTTGGCGCGTCAGGGTTTAGCAAGCGAACTTAGTTCGTTTGCTGCCGCGACCGCCGAAAAGTTCAACATGACCATGCGTCAGGTGCAGAAGATCGTCGCCGCCGGTTCCCGACTTGGCCCCGACGAAGTGGCCAGTCTGCGCGCGGCCCCGCGTCAGGTCAGCCTGAAAGACCTGACCGAGATCGCGAAGATCAGCCAGCCGACGGATCGCTATGATGTGGTGCGCCTGCTGTCCGAAGGGGCCGCGAAATCGGCAGCCGAGGCCATGCGCAGCCTCAGATCCGGTCTTCAGCCCATCGTAAAAGACCCCGTTGACGAAGAATTCAAGGCGCTTCTGAACGCCTGGTCGCGCGCACGGCTCGCGGCGCGGCGCCGGTTTGTCGAGGATGTCTTTGCCGACCTTTCGCCCCTGATGACCGCGCAGACCAGCCCCGGCGACGGGGGCGAGGCGGCGGAGATCGTGCCGTTCCGGGCGCGCGGTCGGGAGGGGCAGGCATGACGCTGACCCCGAAACAGGAATGGTGGACCACAACGGAACTGGCGGCCAGCGGCCTGCCGGATGTTCCGGACACGCGGCAGGGTGTCGATGCCATGGCCGAGCGCCAGCACTGGCGCGCGCATCCGCATCACGCCCGCCGTCGCTCAGGTCGTGGCGGGGGCTGGGAATATTGCTGGCGGTTGCTGCCCGCGCGGGCGCAACGGCGCCTGCTGGCCGAGGTTGCGCCAGAGGGCAGGGCAGGGGCCGAGCGCCCGGAGCGCGATACCGCATGGGCATGGTTCGAACGGCTGCCCGAGGCGGTGCAGGGCAAGGCGCGTGCGAAACTTCTGGTGATCCAGGCGGTCGAGGCGCTGGAGCCGGTGCTTGGCCGGGATCAGGCGATCCGGCAGGTCGCGGCGGCCGAAGGCAAGGGCGTGCGCACGATCTGGGGCTGGCTCTCGCTGGTCGAAGGCGTGCGGCCCGATGACCGTCTGCCCTATCTCGCGGATCGGCACCGCGTCGAAACCTCCCCCCGGGGGGCAAGATCGGAGGTTGCGCCGGATTTCTTCGAACTGATCAAGAGCGATTTCCTGCGGTCCTCGGGGCCGAGCTTTTCAAGCTGCTACCGGCGCCAGCTGCGGGTGGCGAAGAAGCGGGGCTTCGAGGTGCTGCCGGAATGGCGGATGCGTCGTCATCTGAATGCGACGATCAGCAGGGTGACCCAGACGCTGTGCCGCGAGGGGCTGGATGCCGTGAAACGGATGTATCCGACGCAGGTCAGGGACAAGACCTGCCTGCAGGCGCTGGAGGCGGTGAACGGCGATTATCACAAGTTCGACGTCTTCGTGCGCTGGCCGGTCGAGCGCGGGCAGAGCGATCCGCCCTATGTCGGGCGGCCGCAGATGGTGGCGTTTCAGGACATCTATTCCGGCCGCATCCTCTCGTGGCGGGTGGATCAGACCGCCAACAGCAATACGGTGCTGCTGGCAGCGGGGGAGATGATCGAGGACTGGGGCATCCCCGAACATGTGCTTCTGGACAACGGCCGCGAATTTGCCGCCAAGGCGATCAGCGGCGGCACCCCGAACCGCTATCGCTTCAGCATGACGGATGAGGATGTCCCCGGGCTCTTCACCGCGCTTGGCTGCCAGATCCACTGGGCCACTCCTTATAGTGGGCAGTCAAAGCCGATCGAGCGGGCGTTCCGCGACATGTGCGACAATATCGCCAAGGATCCCCGCTTTGATGGTGCCTGGACGGGCAACCGCCCCGATGCAAAGCCCGAGGATTACGGCAGCCGCGCGATTGATCTGGAGGAGTTCCTGCGGGTTCTGGCCGAAGGCATCGAAGAGCATAACACCCGGGTCGGGCGGCGTTCCGAAGTAGCCTATGGCCGGTCCTTCGTCGATGTTTTCGACGAGAGCTATGCCCAGGCGCCGATCCGACGCGCGACGGAGGCGCAGCGGCGGCTCTGGCTGATGGGGGCAAAGGGCATCCGGGCCAACAGCCGCAATGGCCAGCTGAGCTTCATGGGCAACAAATACTGGGCCGACTGGATGCCGGAGATCGCGGGGCAGGCGGTGGTGATCCGCTTCGATTCCGCCGATCTCTGGTCGGGCCTGCACGTCTATACCCATGACAATATCTATCTGGGTCATGCGCCGACCTTTGATCGCGCCGGTTTTTTCGACACCGAGGAAGCCAAGCTGTTGGCCCGTGCGAAGCGCGACTGGCTGAAGGCAGAGCGGGAGGCCGCGAAGGCGCACCGCCGGTTTACCGCGCGGGAACTGGGCCGGATGCTGGACGAGGTCAGCCCCGTCGAACCGCCGAAGCCGGAGGCAAAGGTGGTGCGGCTCGCCCCGGTCAAGGCAACCCGGCGCGGGCGGCCTGTGGATGCGCCTGCCGCCGAAACCACCCCGGCCTCGGTGACAACCCTGCCGCTGCGGCCCGTCCCCGAGGCGGCCGAGACGGCCCGCGAACGGTTCCGCCGCGCGCTGGAGCTGGAGCGCGCGGCCGAAACCGGCGCCACGCTGACCAGTGATCAGCGCCGCTGGCTCGCCGGATATCAGACCACATCGGAATACCGCACCGAACGTCGTCTTCACGACAATCACGGCGACGAAATCTTCGGTTGAGAGGAGAACATGAGTAGCAACAGCATCAACATGGACACCAGCGTCGCCCCGCTGCGCAATGTTTCGGCCCTGCTGGGGCTGGTGGACCGCGTGCTTACGCGTGACGATGGCCTGCCCGGCATGGCGACCTTCTATGGCCCGAGCGGCTGGGGCAAAAGCTCGGCCGCGATCTATACCCAGAATGAATTCGGCGCCCTGCATGTCGAGGTCCAGCCGCTCTGGCGGTCCAAGCAACTCCTGACCGGGGTGGCAAACCAGCTGGGCCTCATGCTGCGCAAGAGTGCGAGTGCCGCCGATATCTACGAACATGTCGCCGAGGGCCTGACCCGGACCCAGCGGCCGCTGCTGATCGACGAGGCCGACCGGCTGATCCGCGATGACATGGTAGAGGTAGTGCGCGGGCTCTACGAGGCTTCGAATGTGCCGATCATCCTGATCGGCGAAGAGGATCTGCCGACCAAGCTGCAACGGTGGGAGCGGGTTCACGGCCGGATGCTGACATGGGTGGCGGCCGAACCGGCCGAGCTGGCCGATGTCATGCAGCTGGCCCGGATCTATGCGCGGGGGATCGAGGTCGAGGAGCCGCTGGCGGTGGCGGTGCTGGCCGGATCCAAGCGGTCCCTGCGCCGCGTCAGCTCCAACCTTTCCGAAATCAAGCAGCTGGCGCTGACCAAGGGCCTGCAGCGGGTTGGCCTGAAGGAATGGGGAAACCGTCCCTTCCATAACGGGGATGCGCCGGTGCCCCGCCAGATCGAGGCGATGGAGCGGGCGCGGCAACAGCAGGCGGCCCTGCGGGCAATCAGGGGGTAATCATGGCGGTCAGGGTTCTCAAGATTGCTACGGCGAAACAGCTTCCGAAGATCGAAGCCCAGGCATGGCAGGTGGCGCGGCGGCTGGAAATCTTCGGCTATTCGGAGATCGCCTCCGAAATGTCCGTCTCGCACAAGGTGGCGACGGATCTGGTCTCCCGCTGGCAGGCGGAGGGGCGGGTGCAGCATCGTCAGGGCGGGCAGGGGCATAGCCGCAAGCTCTTCGAGGTTGCGCCGGAACACCGCGAACCGCAGGATCGGACGTCGCAGGTCTGTGCCCAGCTCTGGACCGGGGCGCGGGGGCTGAAGAAATTCTCGCCCACCGATCTGGCTGCCCATTGCCGGGCGGATCTGCGGGTCGATGACAGGGAAGCCAGCAGCTATTGTCAGGCCCTGTTGCGCGCGGGCTATCTGGTCGTGCTGCGCACCGCCATTCCGGGCCAGCGTGAGGCGACCTATCAGCTGGTGCGCAACAGCGGGCCGCGCGCACCGCGCGAAAAGCGGGTGGCGGCGGTCTGGGATCCCAACGATGCGGCCTATGCCTATGTCGCGGGGATTGGCCAGATGGGGGGTGAGCAATGAGCGGCCCCCTGCAAGCCGCCCGGGATGCCTGGGGTGACGCGCTTCCCGACTGGGTCGAGGTGCTGGCCGTGGCCTGCGCCAGATCCAGCCAGGCAAAGGTGGCACGCGCCCTCGGGCGCAGCGCGACCGTGGTCAGCCAGGTTCTGAACCGGAAATACCCGGCCGAATATGATGCGATCGAGGAACGGGTGCGCGGCGTGTTCCAGCATCAGACCATTCTTTGCCCGTCGCTCGGCGATATGGGGCTGCAGGTCTGTCAGGACTGGCGGCAGAAGGCCCGGTCTTTCGTGATCGGCAATCCGCTGCGCGGCCGCATGTATCGCGCCTGTCATCGCTGCCCCCGCTACCTCCGCACGCAAGGGGCGCCGGATGAGGAGGCCGAATGATCCGCTGACACCGATCCCCCTGTTCTTCAGCCGGTTCTCCGGCGCCGATCCCGAAAGGAACTGACATGACCGCCCATCACTCCGCGTTTCAGCCTGCGCCCATGCCCACTGGCCTCGTCCGGCATGGGGACCAAAGCTACATGCACAATGCCACTGGCGATCTGACCGCCGTCGAGAATATCCCCGCGCTGAAGAAGCTGCGGGACGAGATGGTGCGCCGCGAATTCGGCTATGCGATTGCCCTCTCCGAACAGATCACCCGGTTTCGCGCCCATACGATGGCCAATCTCGGGGCCTTCGATGCGCTGATGGCGCAGGAATATAATGTGACCGTCGGGGGCGAGAAGGGGAACCGGACCTATACGAGCTTTGACGGGCTCTGGAAGATCGAGGTGCGTGTGCAGGACCGGCTGGCCTTCGATGCCGGGATGCAGATTGCAAAGGCCCTGTTTGACGAATGTCTGCGGGAATGGGCCGAGGGCACCCGGGCCGAAATGCGCTCGATCGTCACCAATGCCTTCGACACCGACAAGGAAGGTCAGATCAACCGCACCAATATCTTTATCCTGCTGGGCACCGAAAGCGATGACAGCCGCTGGCAGGAAGGGCAGCGCGCCATCCGCGAGGCCATGTATGTGATCGGCTCGAAGGAATATCTCCGGTTCTCGTTCCGCGATTCCTGCCGGGATCGCTGGAAGGCGCTGACCATCGATCTGGCGAGCGCCTGACATGGCCGGAAACCTGACCCTCCAGCGGATGATCCACGCCGGTTGCAGGCAACTGCGACTGGATGAGGATGCGCGGCATGATCTGCAACTGCTCGTGACCGGGAAATCCAGCATGTCGGCGATGACCGATGCGGATCTGCGGAAGGTGATCGAGGCCCTGAAACAGCGCGGCTTCAGGGCAGGCTTCCGGAAGGCGGCAAAAGGGCGGCGTGCCGCAGCCCCGCGCGCCGATCTCCGCTATGTCCATGTGCTCTGGAAGTTGCTCGGGGATGCCGGGGCGCTGGAAAGCCCCGGCCGGGACGGGCTGAACGCCTTTGTGCGGCGGCGGTTCGGCGAAAAATGGCAATCGGTGCCGATCGACATCGATGCCCTGCGCGACCAGCGCCAGATCAATGATGTGATCCAGGCGCTGAGGGACTGGTGCAAGCGGAAGGGGCTCCGGCTGCAATGAACCTGCGTGTCTCCGACCATGCGGTCCTGCGCTATCTTGAACGTGCAGGCGGGTTCCGGATCGAGGAGCTTCGCGCGGCCATCGCCGGTCGGCTGGCAGAAGCCGTTGAGGCCGGTGAGCGGCAGATCCTCATGGATGGCGTCATCTTCGTGGTGCGGGGCAGTCTCTGCGAGGAAGGGGGTCTGAACGTGACCACCGTTCTCCTCGCCCCGGAGCAATGCCAACGCCGCCCGCGCCGGAGACGCCGGGAGGCCGAACCATGACAGGGGATGCGGAATGGGAGGACGGGTTCCGCGCGCCCCGTGCCCCGGCGCATGTGCAGCCCTATGTCGATGTGCTGGGCGAAAAGGGGGCGATGGCCTTCCTGCTCGAGTTTGGCGGGGCGGAGGTCTATCTGCCCGCCAGCCCGAGAAGCCGTTCGCTGATCGTGCAGCGGCTCGGTCAGGACCGGACGCTGGCGCTTGCCCAGGCGCTGAGCCGGATGATGAGTTCGGGCCAGAAGCTGCGGGTGCCGACCGCGAAGCCATGGCTTGCGGTCTGCATGCGGCACGAGGGCATGACCACGGCGGATATCGCCCGCCGCCTGCATGTGACCGATGCCACCGTCCGGGGCTGGTTCCGGCGCAAGGGGCGGCGGCGCCCCCCGCCGAAATTCGATCCCCGGCAACTCAAGCTGTTCTGATCCGCAAACCGTTGCGGATGTTTTTTAAGGCCTTTCACCCGCCATTCTGCCCCTGATAACGGGGCGCTGATGCCCCTCGACGAGGGCATCCATGAAGCTGAAGAACCACCGGATTGACGGGATCGACTACCGCGCGGCCAAGCTGATCGGCGGCATCATCACCCCGGAAATCATCATCCTTCACGACACGGCCGGGCGGCTCGAGAAGTTCAACAGCCGCGATTATCTGGCCAGTTCCCCGGCGGTCAGCGTGCAGTTCGTGGTGGAACGCGATGGCACCGTCAGTCAGCTGGTGCCCACCAACCGCCGCGCCGCCCATGCCGGGCAATCCTCCTATCACGGCCGCAGCGGCTGCAATGATTTCGCCATCGGCATCGAGATCGTGAACCCCGGCCGGATGCAGCGCGGCGCGGGTGGCGCGGTGCTGGCCTGGTGGGGGCAGGATTTCGGGCCGGGTGGCCAGATCGGCGGCTATACCCTTGCGGATGTCGAAACGCCCGAACACGGCAAGGGCACCTGGATGGCCTATACGCCCGAGCAGATCGCGGCGGTCGAGGAGCTGGCGCAGGCGCTTTTTGCAGGCATCCCGACCCTGCGCGACATCACCACCCACTGGTATGTCAGCCCCGGCCGCAAGGTCGATACCAACCCGCTCTTTCCGCTGGAGGCGATCCGCGCCCGGGTTCTGGGGCGCGATGACCCTGCCGAAGCATCGGCGGAAGCGGGCAGCGATGTGGTTGGCGGAGACGAATACGTCCAGATCGAGACCCCCGGCACCACGCTGAACCTCAGGCGCTGGCCGAGCTTCAACCCCAACATCCTCGCCGCGATCCCCGATCAGGCCATCGTCCCCGTGAACCGCGAAGGGCTGTTTGGCGGTCGGCGCTGGCTGAACGTCACCTTCGGCGGCCTGACCGGCTGGATCGTCGCCACCTATGCCGCCCCTGTCCGTTTCGGGACCGGCGGTCACTCCCCCCGTATCGCCTGAGGAGGCCCCATGTTCCGCCTGTCGAACAATACCGAATTGCCCGAAACCTCTGCCCTCGGTGTGAAGTCGTTCTGGCTTCTGCTGGTCACGGTGCTGGTCACCGCCTGCAATGCCATCGGCTTTGCCCTGCTGCCCAGCCTCTGCGAGGTCGGCCTCGGCTGCACGGCCGAAGAGGTGGCGGCGCGCGGCGAGCATGCCGTGTCGCTGATCCAGCAGCTGGTGCCGATCCTCACCGCGATCTGGCTCTGGTTCGAACGCCGCGCCCCGAAGTTCCGGCTGGTGTTCTGGCGCAGGCCTGCCGCCGGCGGGGCAGGGGAGAACGCCTGAGATGAATGCCGAAATGCTGAACATCTCGCCCGCCGTGGTCTGGGTGATCGCGCTGAGCCAGCTTCTGACCTTCGGGCTGACGGTCTGGAACATGATTTCCAGCGGCAGCCGGGCCAATGCGAAGCGGCTCGATGAACATGCCGGAATGCTGGCCCGTCACAGCGAACGGCTTCAGAGCATGGAGCAGGCCGTCCGCGACATGCCCTCGCGCGATGATTTCCACAAGCTTGACCGGGAAATGGTCGGGCTGCGCGGCACCATGGCGGTGCTGACCGAACGGCTGGAGCCGCTGAAGGCAATCACCGAACGCATGCAGGAACTGCTTCTGGAGCGTGGCAAATGAAGGACATGGCGCAGCTGATGCGGGAGCAGTCCCGCCTGATTGTTCTGAAGACGCTGGCCCAGCAGACTGACGAGACGCTGAACAGCGATCTTATCCTGCCGGAACTGACGCGGTTCGGCATTCGCCGCGACCGTGCCTGGCTGCATCAGGAAATGCGCTGGCTGCAGACCATGGGGGCGCTGACGCTGATCGAGGCGGGGTCGGTTCTCGTTGCCACGCTGACCGAAACCGGCCGCCAGCATCTTGATCGCGTGATCGCCATTGAAGGTATCCAGCGCCCGTCGCGGCCGGGCGGCTGACATGGCAGAGCAACCCAAAGGGCGGGGGCGGCTTTCCTCGATCGAGCTGATGCCCTCGGAATGCGACGCCATTATCGCCTGGGCGGCACAGGAGCTGTCAAAACGCGACCGGACGCAGGTCGATATCTATGCCGAATTCGTCGCCGAATGCGAAAAGCTGATGGCGGACAGCCGGGGCGAGCTCGAATTCAGGATCCCGGCCTTCAGCAGCTTCAACCGCTACGCCTTCAGGATGGCGCGGCTGACGCGGCGTCTGGATCAGACGCGTGCTATCGTCTCGACGCTGGCCGAGAAATTCGACCCGTCGGATGCCGACAATCTGACGGTGATGGCCGCCGAAACTGTCAAGGCGCTGGTCCTCAACATGCTGGCGGAGGCCGATGAGGATTCGATCGATCCGAAGGGGGTGATGCAGCTCGCGGCCGCCCTGCGCCATGCCATGGCGGCCCAGAGCGTCAGTTCCGACCGGCGCCAAAAGGTTGAGGCTGCCTTTGCCGCCAAGGTCGAGACGGCCGTTTCCACCGTGGCGCGGGTCAAGGGCCTGACCGCCGAAACCGCCGAAGCGATCAAGGCGCAGATCCTCGGGGTCTCCGGATGACCGCACCGATCTCCCGTGAGGAATGGGCGGAGCTTCGGCGTGCGGCGACGGAAGGGATGTCGGGGCTGATCGACGAGGTGGGCCTGCCGAAGGTGCTGCTGCCCTATCAGGCGCGGGCGGTCAGCCTGCTGGACAATACCGCGCTCTGCCGGGTGCTGTTTGTCGAGAAGTCCCGCCGGGTGGGCCTGACCTGGGGGCTTGCGGCCTATGCGGTGCTGCGGGCCGGGCGGGAACGTCCGGCGGGCGGGATGGATGTGATGTACATCTCCTATTCGCAGGAGATGACGCGGGAGTTCATCGACGCCTGCGCCATGTGGGCGCGGGCCTTCGCCACGGCGGCGGTGGCCTCGGACGAACTCTTGTTCGAGGATACCAACCCGGCCGACCCGAGCGATACCAAACACATCAAGGCCTTCCGCATCCAGTTCGCCAGCGGCTTCGAGGTGCTGGCGCTGTCCTCGGCCCCGCGCGGGCTGCGCGGCAAGCAGGGGGTGGTGATCATTGACGAGGCGGCCTTCGTCGACAATCTGGCCGAGCTTCTGAAGGCGGCGCTGGCCTTCCTGATGTGGGGCGGTCAGGTGGTGGTCTGCTCGACCCATAACGGGGTCGACAATGCCTTCAACAGCACCGTCCAGGACATTCTGGCCGGGCGCAAACCCTATCGCCACCTGCATATCGACTTCGACGAGGCGCTGCGCGACGGGCTCTATCAGCGGATCTGCCTGCGCACCGGCGATGCCTGGACGCCTGCGGCCGAGGCGGGCTGGCGGCAGGAGATCATCGACTTCTATGGCGAGGGCGCGGATGAGGAACTGTTCTGCATCCCGGCGCTCGGCTCCGGGGCCTGGCTGCCCGCGCCGCTGATCGAGGCGCGGATGACCGCGCCCGGCAGGGTGCTGCGGCTGGAGCTTCCGGCGGATTACCTGCACCGCCCGGCGCTGGATCAGGCGGCGCTGATGGCGCCTTTTCTGGAGGAGCTGGGCGAGGTGCTGGCCGGGATCGACCTCGGGCCGCTCTATGCCTTCGGCTTCGACTTCGGCCGGGTGGCCGACCTGTCCACGGTCAGTTTGCTGGCCATTGAAGCCGGTCTCAAACGCCGCGAGGCGCTGGCGCTGGAAATGCGCAACGTGCCCGGCGACGAACAGAAGCGTGTCGTCGGCATGATCCTCGACCATGTCAGATCACGGCTGGTCGGCGCGGCCTTCGATGCCACCGGCATGGGCTGGACCGTGGCCGAGGATATGGGGCGCAGGTTCGGGCTGAAGGAAGACCCCGAAGGCCCCGGCCTCGTCTGGGCGATCAGGTTCAGCGAGGAATGGTACCGGCTGCAGATGCCGCCGCTGAAGGCGGCCTTCGAGGATGATCACATCGCGCTGATCGCCGACAGCGAGCATGTCTCCGACCTGCGCATGGTGAAGCTGATCCGGGGCATCCCCCGCGTGCCCCCCGTCCGCGAAGGCGAGAAGGGCAGGAAGCGCCACGGCGATTATGCCATCGCGCTGGCGCTGGCGTATTTTGCCAGCCGGATGCGCTGGGTCGAATACGGCTATGTGCCGGTGCCGGTCCATGACCAGAGGGTCGGTCATAACGGCGGCCCCGCAATGTTCGGGAGCGAAGCGGAGGGCTGGTGGCGCGGGCCGCTCGGCGCCCGGCTTCGCGGGAGTATCTGACCATGGCCCGCAATCTGATCCTGACCGACCGCTGGGGCTATGAGGTGGATCGCGCCAGCCTGACCCGCGATGTCGGGGCGCCCAGCCTTTCGGGCGCGCGCTCGCCGCTGACCTCCTATCCGGGTGACGGGCTGAACCCGCTGCGGCTGGCGCAGATCCTGCGCGCGGCGGATCATGGCGATCCGGTGCGCTATATGGAACTGGCCGAGGTGATCGAGGAACGCGACCCGCATTATCTGGGTGTGATCGGCACCCGGAAGCGGTCGGTCTCGCAGCTCGACATCACGGTCGAGGCGGCCTCGGACGATGCCCATGACGGGAAGCTGGCGGATATGGTCCGCGACTGGGTCAAGCGCGACGAGCTGCAGCAGGAGCTGTTCCATATCCTCGACTGCCTGTCGAAGGGCTATTCCGCCACGGCGATCATCTGGGATCATTCCGAGGGGCAGTATCTGCCGAAGGAGCTGGCCTGGCGCGATCCCCGGATCATCCGGTTTGCCCGTCACGATCTGGCCCGGCCGCTGATGCTGGATGACAGCGGGCGCGAGGTGCCGCTGCCTGCCTTCCGCTTCGTCTTTGCCGATATCCCGGCCAAATCCGGCATCCTGCTGCGCGCCGGTCTGGCGCGGGTTGCGATGTGGGGCTGGATGTTCAAGGCCTTCACCGGGCGGGACTGGGCGATCTTCACCCAGACCTATGGCCAGCCGCTGCGGGTGGGCAAATGGCAGCCGGGGGCCAGCGAGCAGGACAAGGCCACGCTGTTCCGGGCGGTGGCCAATATCGCCGGGGATTGCGCGGCGCTGATCCCCGACACGATGTCGATCGACTTCATCGAGTCGAAATCCATCGGCCAGTCGGGCGATCTTTACGAGAAGCGGGTCAATCACCTCGACCAGCAGATCTCGAAGGCGGTGCTGGGGCAGACCGCGACCACCGATGCCATCGCCGGGGGCCATGCGGTCGGGCGCGAGCACCGGCTGGTGCAGGAGGATATCGAGGGCGCCGATGCCAGCGCGCTTTCGGCGATCATCAACCGCGATGTGATCCGGCCGTGGATCCAGCTCGAGTTCGGGCCGCAGAAACGGTATCCAAGGATCCGGATCGGCCGCCCGAAGACCGAGGATCTGAGCGCGCTGGCCACGGCGGTCGACAAGATGGTCCGTCTGGGGATGGAGATCGAGGAGGGTGAGATCCGCGCCCGCTTCGGCTTCTCGGAACCCAAGCCCGGCGCCCGGCTTCTGAGGGTGGCAGCGCCGGTTTCCACCGCTGATCTGGCCGGATCGGCACCCTTGGGGGAGGGAGAGGACCGGGCTTCAAAATCTAAACGGGTTTCCGGCGAAATTAAACGGGGTCAGGGCCTGCCGGGCACGGAGACCGCCCTGCAGGCCCGAGGCCCCTCAGCGGCGATTTCTGGCGGTCTCGGCGCAGCGGGCGATCCGGCCGCCGATCTGGCTGATCAACTGGCCCGCGCCGCCCCGCCGGTGATCGACGGGATGATCGGCCAGATCGAGCTGATGATGAATGCCGCCGGCAGCCTCGGGGAGTTCCGGCAGATGCTGCTCGCGGGCTTCCCCGGCCTTGATGCGCAGGCCATGGCGGAGCTGATGGCGGAGGCCTTCCTGACCGCCGATCTGGCCGGGCGTCTGGATGCGGACGGGCGTGGCGATGGCTGAGGTCGGCTTCGGCTTCCACCAGCTCTTTGCCGAACAGCAGGCGGCCTTCCGGCTGCGGCTGGGCAATCTGCTGCCCACCGGCGCCTGGGATGACCTGCGCCATAACCAGCATGATCGCGCCTTCGTGGTTGCCGGGGCGCTGAAGGCGGATCTGCTGGCCGATCTGGCGGCGGCGGTCGACAAGGCGATCTCGCAGGGCACCGCGCTCGAGGTCTTCCGCAAGGATTTCCGCCAGATCGTGGCCCGGCATGGCTGGACCGGCTGGACCGGCGAAGGCAGTGCGAAGGGCGAGGCCTGGCGCACGCGGGTGATCTACCAGACCAACCTGCTGACCAGCTATGCGGCGGGGCGGCGGGCGCAGCTGCTGGCCGGAAACTACAAATACTGGGTCTATCGCCATTCCGGCGCTGAACATCCCCGGCTGCATCACCTGGCGCTGGACGGCATCGCGCTGCCGCCGAATCATCCGTTCTGGGCGAGGTTCTTCCCGCCGAACGGCTGGGGCTGCGGCTGCCGGGTGTTCGGCGCGCACACCGAAGCCGGGATCCGCCGGGTCGGCGGCGATCCGGGCAAGCAACTGCCACCGGACTGGGACCGGCCCGATCCGCGCACCGGCCTGCCGAAGGGGCTGCAGAAGGGCTGGGATTACGCGCCGGGCGCCAGCACCGCCGAGACCATCCTGACGCTGAAGGACAAGCTGCCGCGCCTCCCGGCGCCGATTGGCGCGCGGCTGTTCGAAAGCTGGCCTGCGGGCAAGACTGCGGATCTCGACCGCGCCTTCGGTGCCTTCGTCGATCAGGCGCTCGGGCAATTTGTCCAGGGCCGCCATATGGTGATCGGCGCGCTGAAGCCGGGCTGGGTCGATGCGGCGATCCGGCATGGCGTGACACCGGAGACCGCCGAGATCGTGGTGACCGATCTCAATGTGCAGCACACCTTCCGGGGCACGGATCATGTGACGGTGGCCTCGACCCGCGCGGTGCCGCGCCAGCCCAAGGCCGCGCCGCTGGATCTGGACTGGTACAAGGGCATGCCGGGGCGGCTCGGGAGGCCGCGCGCCGTGCTGCTGGATCATGTCTCCGGCGAGCCCGTGTTCTCGCTGATCTATGATGTTCCCGGTCGCACCGCGAAAATGGTGATCGAGATCAATACCTGGGTGAAGAAAGCAAAGGCTGCCTTCAACACCATGCAGACCGGCCGCATGGTTGAGCTAGTGGATCTTCGGGCCGATGTCACTCGGGGCGCGATCCTGGTGGAAGGAAGGCTCTGAGGTCGGGTTGGGGTCGAACCAACATCGATCTGCCGGGTTACGGCACACCCCCCTTACCGATCGGGCACACGACCTCAGAAAGGCAAATATAGTCATGTTCACGATTGAAATAAAGGATGCGGAGGTCGAGCAGGCGCTGACCGGGCTGCAGGCGCTGCTGTCTGATCTCAGTCAGGTGATGCGCCAGATCGGCGATGCGCTGGTGCAATCCACGCAGGACCGGATGCTGATCGGCCAGAGCCCGGACGGATCCCCCTTCGCCCCGCGCGCCGCCTCGACCCTGAAAGCCTATGAGAAGAAGGGCGGGAAACCCGGCCCCTATCCGCTCTGGCTGGAGGGAGACATGCGACGGGGCATCAACTTCCGGTCCGGCCCCGACTTCGTCTCGGTCGGATCGAATGCCCTGCAGGCGGCGGTCATGCAGTTCGGCGCGAAACAGGGCCAGTTCGGCGCCCGCATGGGCCGGACCAGGCAGAAAGACGGCGGTCCCGCCTCCCGCGACTATTTCCACCACCTGCCCTGGGGCGACATCCCGGCCCGGCCCTTCCTCGGCCTCTCCGACACCGACCGCACCAACATCCTCGATATCGTCCGCGAAGCCCTTGAGGCGCGGGCGGGAGGGTGAGTCGGCCCATTGCGGATGGTCGGTGCCAATCAGACATTGCTCGCGGGTGCTCCGAACTAAGTGCTGGTTCCTGCTGGAGCAAACTCACCAGTGATCATACTTCTTCACGTTGAAACCGTCCAAGAGATCACGTCGGAGTAAATATACAGCTTTCAAGCTCACGGACCACGGACATTCCAGAGCTCATATACTTGGATAAGGCGATTTTGAAAACATCAGGGCTGATACTGTTTTTGATACCGCAAAAGCTCTTTATCCGCTGCACTTCACCCTTAAGGTCTTGATTGACGACGCTGGTCACGAACTTGTCATAAGCCTGTTCATCAAAGTGTAAACCCTCACCGGTGCAGTAAGCTTGCAGAACTTCTTTGTCGAAGAGGTAATTTTCGATCTCCCAGCGTTCAAGAAGTCTATGATTCTTAGGATTGGTTCTTAAATAAACTCGGCGATCATGTTCGTTCGTTTCCTTTCCTGACGCCATGTCCCGATCCTTGAGCACCAATATCTCCACAGTGGGGAATACCTTCCCGAGGATTGCTATTGCAATCTCACTGCGCTGGTCGGGCTCGGTGTTCCCGCCGCTCGAAATGAAAAATGCCTCGGGGTGGGACTGCGCAAAGATGTTGTTGAAAACCTGCGCGTCCAATCCTCTTTCTCGGCCACCCGCGCCGGGTTCAGCCCTCCCCTCACAGTAGATGATGGTTGAAGGAGTGACCAGAAGCGCCAAGTCGTCTAACGCGACGGAAAACAGCTCACGCCAAGTGCCTGGACTGACTTTGACCGGAGTTAAAGTGCGCGCTTCCGATGCCAAATTATACTCGGAGCGGAAATGGATCACTTGGCATTTATCGGACATTTGGGTCTGCAACGCCCTGAGAAAGCCGATACTGTGGGTTGTCAGCCAAATCTGGCAGTTAGGTCCGACCAATCTATCGATTTCGACGAGCAGGTTGCCTTGTATCGCCGTGTTGATATGTAGCTCAGGTTCGTCGATTAGGAAAATCGAGTCGTCATAGTCATCCTTTCGCAGGTAGAGGTCGAGCAAAATGTCGACCACTTCTTTCTCCCCGGAGGACAGAACATCAAATTCAAATTCCTTTGGGTGCCCCGGTTTCTTGAAGTAAATTGTCCCTTGATTACCCTCGACGTTTCCTAGGCTGGAAATTTCCAAATCAATACAGTTCTTGATTGAGGCATTCAGGTCGCCTATAATTTTGTTTTTAGCCTCGCTCGGCCTGAGGTCATTGTCATCGCGATATCGATTGTAAGCAGCATAAAGGCGGCGATAGTTTTCCTCCATCTTGGCATCTAAACTGGATGCGTCGCCTGCGCCGTAAGAATTTAAGCTAATTCTTGGTACGGCAAGAGTTTCTTTGACTTTGAGCTCGCTATTGTAGCGATATGGGCTGCGGAATGAAAAAATAGTATTTTCGCTTCCAGAGGCTTCTCTTGATTTCCGAACCTGAACGAAGTTTCCAACAGTAAATTGAATATCGATATCCTGCCATGTGGCTTTATTATCAGTCATTGAATGGTAGTTGGGATCGCGATTTGCATTTCTTCCAATTTTCCCAAGAGCACTTGCGTGATACAAGAGGCCATCCAGCACGCTACTCTTGCCGCAGCCGTTCGGCCCCACCAAAGCAACTATGCGAGCGGGTTTTTCGCCTAAATCAATTGTAAGGTCGTGGAAGCGTTTGTAGCCGTTCTTTAGCCGGATTTTGGTAATGTACATTGGACCCTACAAGTTGGTTGTCGCGATTTATCTTCAACTACTAGCACAGAAGATCCTCTCGTAAAGTGCGCGCGCAACAAGGTGGCATCGGTCCGAATAGTCAACATACATATAGTGTCGTCCCTCCACGCCCCCCCCTTGACCCCATCACATCCGCACACCGTTGCGGATGTTTTGGTTTTGGCTGTCGGGGGATGTTGGGTTCATGTCGAACCCGCAGATCATCTCGCTTCAATCCACGTCGCTGCCTGAGGGCGGTGCCCCTGACTGGATCCATCTGATCCCGGCCGGGGCGGAGATCCTGACCGCCGATGCGCGCGGTCCCTACCGGCTTGTCGATCCGCAGGCGGTGATTGCCGCCTCGACGGGGAAGCTTCCCATCGACGAGAACCATGCCATCGACCTCGCCGCCCCGCGCGGCGAGGCCTCGCCCGCCCGGGGCTATGTCGTCGAGCTGCAGGCGCGCGCCGACGGCATCTGGGGCCGGGTGGACTGGACCGAGACCGGCCGCGCCCTGGTGGCCGACCGGGCCTATCTCGGGATCAGCCCGGCGGTGATCCATGACGGCGCCAAGCGCATCCTCGCCATCGCCCGCGCCTCGCTGACCAACCGGCCCAATTTCCGGGGCCTCACTTCCCTGCATATGGAGACCTCCATGACCCCTGCCGTCGCCAAGGCCCTGGGCCTTGCCGATGATGCCACCGAGGATCAGATCCTCGGGGCCATCGGAACCCTGAAGCAGCCGCAGACCGCGCTGCAGTCGCACCTGGGCCAGATCGGGCTGGCGCTTGGCGTGACCGAAGCCACGCCCGAGGCGATCCTCGCCGCCGCGCAGGCGCGGACCACCGCGCAACCGGCCGAGATCACCGCCCTGCAATCCGAACTGGCCGATGTCTCGACCCGGCTGAAGGCGCTGCAGGACACCACCGCCCGCGACCGGGCCACCGCCTTCGTGGACGGGGCGATCAGCGAGGGCCGGGTCGGCGTGAAGCCGATGCGCGAGCGCTACATCGCCATGCATATGGCCGATGCGCAGGGCACCGAGGAGCTGATCGGCGCCATGCCTGCGGTCACGGCCGAACTGCCCTCGGGCGAGATCGCGCTGCAGGCCGCCGACAGCGGCGATCTGGTCACCCGGGCGCGGGCCTATCAGGCCAGGCAGAAGGCCGCCGGGATCGACCTCGGCTGGACCGCCGCCGTCACCGCCGTTTCGGAGGGCAAGCAATGATCCCGACCTTCATCCGGGCCTTCGAGGCCTCGGCCGCCATCGCGGGCCGCCGCATCGTGGCCTTCTCCGATGTCGCCGCCTCGTCGAAGATCGCGCAGGCGGCCACCGCGACCGCCCCCGCCCTCGGGGTGTCCGAGGCGATGGGCGCCGAGGCGGGCGGCATGTGTGATGTCGTCCTGGCGGGCATGGCGGCGGTCGATCTGGGCGGCACCGTCACCGCCGGGACGCCGCTGATGGCCGATGCCGAGGGCAAGGCCATCGCGGCCAGCGCCGCCGCTGCCACCACCCGCCGGGTGGTCGGCTTCGCCATCCAGCCGGGGGTTGCCGGCGACATCATCGATATCTGGCTCGCGCCGAGCCTGCTCGACCGCGCCTGAGAGGAGTAACCCATGGCCCCGAAACGCCCGTTTACCGTCGATCCCGTCCTGACCGCCATCTCGGTCGGCTATCGCAACCCGTCGATCACCTATATCGCCGACGAGGTTCTGCCGCGTCAGACGGTCGGCGGCGAGATCTTCAAATGGACCGAATATCCGCTGGCCGATGCCTTCGCCATTCCTGACGGCCGGGTCGGCCGCAAGGGCCGCGTGCAGCAGCTGGAGTTCACCGGCGAGGAGAAGGAATCCGCCGTCGAGGATTACGGCTTCGACGCGCCCATCGTGCATTCCGATGTCGAGGCCGCCGCCAATGCCCGCGCCCGGGGCCTGTCGGCCATCGACCCGGAAAGCCATGCGGTCGAGATGCTGACCGATGTGCTGCAGAACATCCGCGAGGTGCGGGTGGCGGGGCTGGTCCACAACCTCAACACCTATGCCGCCGACAAAAGGGTCACGCTGTCGGGCAGCTCGCAATGGTCGGATTACGCCAATTCGGACCCGATCACCGCGCTGAAGACCGGGCAGGAATCGACGCTGGTCTATCGCCCGAATACCTGGGTGATGGGGCGGCCGGTCTGGTCGAAGCTGTCCTCGCATCCGATCATCGTCAATGCGATCAAGGGCGGCACCCAGACCTCGGGCCTCGTGAGCCGCGAGCAGTTCATCGAGCTCTTCTCGGGCGAGGGGCTGCAACGGCTGCTGATCGGCGATGCCTGGGTGAATACAGCGAAGCCCGGTCAGGCGCCGTCGCTCAGCCGGTGCTGGGGCAAGCATCTGGCCATGCTGCACCTCAACCCCGGCGCTTCGGTCGAGCGCGGCGGCATCACCTTCGGCGCCACCGCCGAATATGGCGGCCGGATCTCGGGCCGGATCGAAGACCCGGATGTCGGGCTGCAGGGCGGCTACCGGGTGCGGACGGGCGAGCGGGTCAAGGAACTCGTGATCGCAAGGGACGTCGGCTACTTCGTCCAGAATGCGGTGCAGTGACATGGCAAAGCGTCCCGCATCGCCGGCCGGGGAAAGCGCCCCGGCCATCACCCCAGCCATCCCCCCGGATACGGCAGAGGCGGCCCTGCTGCAGGCCGTGGCTGCGGTCGGCCCCAACCTTGCCCCGATCCTGCCCAAGGGCACGGCGCCCGAATTCCTGCCCGAGCGCCGGATCGCCACGGTGGCCAGCGCCATCGAGCATGACGGCTACCGCTTTGCCCCCGGTGATCCGATCCCGCTGACCCTGGCCGGGTTCACCGGACTGAAGGGCACCGGCGCGCTGGCCGATGCCAGCTGGGATGATCTCGAAACTCTCTAGCGCCATCCGGCGGCCTGCGCGCCGCCGGGGCCGATCCCCTGCCGGAAAGCCCTGTATCCGATGACCTATGCCACGCTCGAGAACCTGACCGAACGCTATGGCGCCGACATGCTGCTCGGCATCACCGACCGCGCGACGCCTCCGGCCGGGGGGATCGATACCGTGGTGGTGGCGCGGGCGCTGGCCAATGCCGATGCCACGATCAACGGCCGCCTCGGCACCCGCTTCGTGGTGCCGCTGGCGGAGACGCCGCCGGAGATCCGCGAGATCGCCGAGGCCATCGCGATCTGGAAACTGCATGTCTACAAGCCCGACGAGAAGATCGAAGCCGATTACAAGGAGGCGATGAAGACGCTCGAGGGCATGGCCGCCGGGTCTGTCGTGCTGCATGCCACCACGCTTGCCCCGGTGGAAACCGGCGGCACCGGCGCGCGGCTCACCGACCGCGACCGCCCGCTGACCGCAGAGAACCTGCGGGGCTACATCTGATGATCGGGGCGATCTCCGCACGGCTGTCGGATACGGTCCCGGCCCTGACCGGCCGGGTGGCGGGGGCGGTCGATTTTGGCAGGCTGATCGAGGCGGGCAAGCTGCCCGCGAAGACGCCTGCCGCCTTCGTGCTGCCTGCGGGCATTCAGGGCGGCCATGTCGCCACCGCCGCCGGGGCCTATGTGCAGGACACCGACGAGATCCTGACAGTGATGCTGGCGCTGCGGGTGCATGACGCGGCGGGCCAGCGCGGCGGCGATCCGCTGAAGGCGCTGATCGATGCGGTGCTGGGCGCGCTGTGCGGCTGGTGCCCGGCCGGTCCCGCCACCGGGGTGCTGCGGCTCGTCCGGGGCAGCCTGATGAGCATGAATGCGGGGCTGATCCTCTACCAGATCGACCTCGCCCTTTCCAACCAGCTGAGGATATCGCGATGACCGCGCCCCATCCGCTGCCCGCCGAGGGCGGCAGCTACATCCGCAATGCCGATGGCAGCCTGACCCCGCTCGACGAGGCCGCCCCCGAACCTGTGCCCGCCGAACCTGCTCCCCGGAAACCGCCTGCGGCAAAGCCCGCAAAACCCGCCGTAAAGGAGGAATAAATGCCGCTTTACTGGGACGAGAAAACCCTCCTCCTCAAGACCGAGACCAGCTACGGGGTCGATGCCACGCCCACCGGCGCGGCGAATGCGCTCCTTGTCACCGATGTGCGGCTCTCGCCGATGGAGGGGCAGGATGTGGACCGGGCGCTGGAGATGCCGTGGATGGGCGCCTCGGGCACCATTCCGACCGGGCTGCATGCGAAGCTCTCCTTCAAGGTCGAGCTGAAGGGGTCGGGCACGGCGGGCAGCGCCCCGGCCTTCGGGCCGGTCCTGAAGGCGCTTGGCTTTGCCGAGGTGATCGCCGCCGGGGCTTCGGTGACCTACAGCCGGGTGTCGAAGAACCATTCCTCGGCCACGATCTGCCTCAATATCGCGGGCACGCTCTACAAGATCCTCGGCGCGCGCGGCACCGGCACGCTGCGGGTCAATGCCCAGGGCATCGTCTATCTGGAGGCGGAACTGACCGGGCTCTTCGTGCAGCCGTCGTCGCAGGCGCTGCCCGCGGTCACGCTCGGCACCCAGCTCAGCCAGTTCCCGCAGGTGGCGACCTCGGCCAATACGCCCACGTTCACGGTGGATGCGACCGCGCTGGTGCTGCGCTCGCTGGCGCTGAACCTTGGCAATACCGTCTCGACCCGGTTCCTGATCGGTTCCGAAAGCGTGATCATCGAGAAGATCTCCGAGATGATCGACTTCACCGTCGAGGCGGTGCCGCTGGCCACGCTGAACCCCTATGCGCTGGCGGCGGCGGGCGGTCTGGTGCCGCTGAGCCTCGTGCATGGCACCGGCGCCGGGAAGATCTGCACCCTGACGGTGCCGCGCCTGCAGCTGCAGCGCCCCTCTGGCCTCGAACAGCAGAACCGCATCGTCGAATGGCCGCTGCGCGGCGTGCCCCTGCCGGACAGTGGCAATGACCAGCTGACCCTCGCATTCACCTGAAGGAGCCTTCCCTTGTTCAAGCTGCTGCAAAAGCCCGAGTTCTCGCACACCGTCAAACTCTCGGTGCCTGTCGATGGCGGGCATGACACCCAGACCTTCACCGCGCGGTTCCGGGCGCTGCCGGTCAGCGAGGTCACGGCCCATGACACGATGACGGCCGAGGGGACCGCGACCTATCTGCGCGAGATCCTGACCGGCTGGGAGGGTGTGGTCGATGATGCGGGCGAGGAGATCGCCTTCAATGATGCGAACCGCGACCGGATGATCGATCTGCCCTTCGTGCGGGTGGCGCTGCTGGAGACCTACAACGCGGCGATGCTGGGCGCGAAGCGGGGAAACTGAGCGCGGCGGGGCGGGTCTGGGCCGGGGGCGGCTTCTCCGGCGCGGATCGCCGCGCGGCCGAAGCCGATGCGGCCTTCTTCGGGCTGGCCCTTGAGGAGGCCGACCGGAGCTTCGGGCTCTGGGCCGAGAACCTGCCCGCGCTCGAGGCCTTCTTTGCGGTCAGCAACCAGTGGCGGGTCTCGCCAGTCTTCGGCGGGCCGCCCCTCTGGCTCGGTCTCGATTACGCCGCCTGCCGCGCCGCCTGGGACAGCGCCGGCATCGCGATCACCCCCGAACTCTGGGCCGGGTTCCAGACCGTCGAGGCCGCTGCAAAAGACGCATTGAACAGCAGGTAAAACATGACCGCCGATGGCAAGATCAATCTCGACATGCTGATCCGCGTGGTGGCCGATCAGGCCCGGCGCGAGATGGCGGATCTGACGCAGGCGACGCGGGGCGTTGCGGTCGGGGCGCGGGATCTGGCCTCGGCCGGTGGCGCCACCACGCCGGTGCTGGAGGGCCTTGCCGCCGGGGCGCGCCATGCCCAGACCGGGCTCGTTGGCATGACCACCGCGCTCGCCGCGCAGGAAACCGCGATGCAGCGGGCGATTGCCGCCTGGTCGGGGCTGTCGCGGGCCACGGAAGACAGCACGGCCTCGGGCCTGCGGCACGGGCTGATGCTCGACGAGCTCCGGGCACGCTACAATCCGCTCTTCGCGGCCTCGCGGCAGTATGAGATGGCGCTGCGCGATATTGCCGAGGCGGAACGGCTGGGGGCGATCTCGGCGCGCGAGGCGGGGGCCGCGCGGGCGGCGGCCGCGCAGAGCATGCTGGCCCCGGTGCAGCGTCCCGGTTCGCGCGGCGGCGCCGGGCCCAATCCCTATACGGCGAATATCGGGGCGCAGGGCTTCGACATCGGCGTGACGGCGGCGATGGGGATGAACCCGCTGATGATCGGTCTGCAGCAGGGTTCGCAGCTGGCAGGCATCGCGCAGCAGATGGGCGGTGGCGCGCAGGCGGCACGAGGGCTGTTGCAGGGGCTGAGGGCAATCGTCAGTCCGCTGAACCTTGTCATCATCGGCTTCACCACGCTGGCGGCGGTCGGCATTCAGGCCTTCGGGTCTCTCGCGACCTCCGGCAAATCCCTCGAAGAGCGGATGGCCGAACTGACGACGGCATTTGACCGTTACAAGCGGTCGGCCGATCTCGCGGGTTCCAGCGCTGAAGATCTGTCGCGGCAATTCGGGGTCGGCGCCACGGCGGCGCAGGAACTCTATGCCATCCTCTCGGGTCTGGACCGTCTCAGCGTCGATCAGAAGCTGAAATCCACCAGTGATGCGGTCCGCGACATGCTGGGCCTGATGAAGGAGAACAACCTTCGCGGCGGCAATGAGGGCCGGATCGCGGAGTTCTTCGATCTGGGCGGGTCGGGCTGGGGCAATGCCCGGCCCTATGCGGCATCGCTTGGCGCCTTTGACGATGCCGTGCGTGGTTTTGAGAAGGCGGAAGGGATCGATGCCCAGATTGCCGCGATGCAGACCCTGCTGCAGGAGGTCGATCATCTCGCCCGGCTGAAGGACGGCATATCCAAGGATGAGCAGGAGCTGATCGACCAGCTGAAGAAGCAGGCCGATACCCTGCTTGGCATTCAGGCGATCGAGACCGCGCAGGCCGAGGCGAAGAAGCGGCAGGTGGACCAGATGGTCACCGGCCACCGTCAGGAGGCCGACCTGCTGGCGGTGACGGCGCGGTTCGGGTCGGACAGTATCGAGGTCGAGCGGCTGAAGGCCGCGCAGGCGCGCGAGAACCTCGATCTGCGCCTGAAGGGCATGGGGGTCGAGAAGGGCAGCGCCGACTGGCTGCGCGCCCGGATCAGCCTCTCGCTGCAACTGGCGGCGCAGGAACAGGCGGCGCTTGAGGCCCGCCGCGACTGGATGGCGGATCAGCAGGACCGGCTGGCGGCGATCACCCGCGAGACCGGGCTGATCGGGGCCAGCAATGCCGAACGGCTGCGGACCAATGCGCTGGCCGAGGCCGAGGTCGAGATCCGCAAGCGCAAGATGGGCCTTCTCGAGGCCGAGGCGCACCGGATGCGCGCGCTGGCCCGGGCGGCGGCCGAGGCCGAACGCGACCGCCAGCGCG
>Ga0209570_1000606_pt1 | contig 34716 bp, 35 predicted proteins | sample EBPBio172007_DNA_FD_185861 | JGI IMG/M metagenome (GOLD analysis project Ga0209570, IMG submission 185861) | Wastewater treatment Type I Accumulibacter community from EBPR Bioreactor in Madison, WI, USA - Reactor 1_9/17/2007_ DNA (SPAdes)... | ecosystem: Engineered > Bioreactor > EBPR >... | reverse complement strand
AGGTGATGGTCGAGGCCGGTCTTCTCATCCAGCTTGAGGACAACCCGGTCGCCTATGACAGGTTCCGAGACCGGGTGATGTTCCCGATCCATGACGCGAAGGGGCGGATCATCGCCTTTGGCGGGCGAGCGCTGCAGAAGGACGCGCAGGCAAAATACCTCAACTCGCCCGAGACGCCGATCTTCCACAAGGGCGCGAACCTCTACAATCTCAACCGCGCCCGCAAGCCCGCGCATGATGCCGGCACGCTCTATGTCGTCGAGGGTTATGTTGATTGCATCGCGCTCGACCGTGCGGGCCTTCAGAACGCGGTCGCGCCGCTCGGAACGGCGCTCACCGAGGATCAGCTCGCACTGATCTGGCGGATCGCACCGGAGCCTGTGCTGTGCTTCGACGGTGACAAGGCGGGGCTGCGCGCCGCCTATCGGGCTATTGATGTCGCATTGCCGGGGCTCGCGGCGGGCAAGACGCTGCGCTTCTGCTTCCTGCCCGGTGGGCAGGACCCGGACGACCTGCTGCGCTCGCAGGGCGCCGAGGCGCTGCGCGCGGCGCTGGAACAGCCGCGACCGCTCGTCGAGGTGCTGTTCGAGCGCGAGACCCAGCGCGCGCCGATCGAAACCCCGGAGCAGCGCGCGGATTGCGAGAAGCGCCTGTTCGGCGCCGTCGCCCAGATCGCGGACGAGGATCTGAAGCGCCATTACCGGCAGGCGATGCGCGAGCGGCTGAATGAACTGTTCCAGCCGCAACGCCAGCGCGCGCCGCAGGGCGGGCGCGGCGAAGGGCGTTCGGGTGCAGGAGGGCGCAGAGGCGCGTTCGGCGCCGCCTTTGTGCCGCCGCTCCAGCCGAGTTCCGGCCTGCTGCGCAGCGCGCTGCTTCAGAAATCGGTCCGCGTCATGCCGCGCGAGGCGGCGCTGGTCCTTGCGCCGGTCCACCATCCCGGCATCGTCGAAGCGGAGGCGGAAACTTTCGCCGAACTGATTTTCGAGCATTCGGCGACGCGGCGCCTGCGGTCGGCGATCCTCGACGAGGCCGCCCGCGCATCCGATCACGTGACGGAAGCGCGTCCGCTTGCCGAGCGGCTCGCGGGTTGCGGGTATGCGGAAGAACTTCGCCTCGTCGGCGAGGCGGCGGCCATCGAAAAGTGGGCGCAGCCGGGGTCTGAATTCGCCCATGCGCTGGCTGCATGGCGTGAGGCTGCCCACTTGCACGCGAGACAATCGTTCCTAAATAGCGAAATCGACTCACTTTCTCTTGATTTTGCCGCCAACGGAGGCGAGGAGAGGTTTGAACGCCTCAGGGCGCTTCTTCAGCGGCGTGAAGCCTTGCTGGAAGAAGAGTGAGGCGCGGGGCAGGTCGGACCGTTGCGCGGGGGTGGCGGTGCGGAAGGCTTGTTTCGCATTCGGACGGAGAGCCAGCCGATGCGCGGTGCGCGTCTTGGATAATGGATCGTTAAGCCGGTTCGCTTAGCGAATGGGATAACAGGCAAACAGCGAGGCGACAGCCTCTGGTCTTCGGGACACGACGGAATGGCAACGAAACCGGTCAAGAAAGATGAAACGGCTGCACAGGGGACCGATGCGCCCGATGCGCCGCTGATCGACGTTTCGGATGCCGCCGTCAAAAGGCTGATCAAGCTCGCCAAGAAGCGTGGTTACGTCACGATCGACGAGATCAACGCGGTCATGCCGCAGGAAGAGGTCAACTCCGACCAGATCGAGGACATCTACGCCCTCTTCAACGAGATGGGCATCAACGTCGTCGAGAACGAGGACGCCGAGGAAGGCGACAACAACGCCGATTCCGGTGACGACTCCGATGACGAGGCCGAGGAATCCGCGCCGACCTCGAAGGCTATCGTCAAGTCCGAGCGTTCCTCCGAGCCGCTCGACCGCACCGACGACCCCGTCCGCATGTACCTGCGTGAGATGGGCTCCGTCGAACTGCTTTCGCGCGAGGGCGAAATCGCCATCGCCAAGCGGATCGAGGCCGGGCGCGAGGCGATGATCGCCGGGCTCTGCGAAAGCCCGCTGACCTTCCAGGCCATCATCATCTGGCGCGATGAACTCGAAGAGGGCAAGACGCTGCTGCGCGACGTCATCGATCTCGAGGCCACCTATGCCGGCCCCGATGGCAAAGGTGCGCCGAAGGTCGAGCCGGGCGAAGCCGAGCCGGAGGAGGATGATGCGCCCAAGGCCCGTCGCGGCGACGATGAGGACGAGGACGGCGAGGCGCGCGAGCCGATGGTCGAGCCGGATTCGGATGATGACGAGTTCGATGGTGGCGTCTCGCTCTCGGCGATGGAAACCGAGCTGAAGCCCAAGGTGCTCGAAACCTTCAATAACATCGCCGACAACTACAAGAAGCTACGCCGGCTGCAGGATCAGGACATCGATCTCAAGCTGCAGTCCACGAAGCTTTCGCCGGCGCAGGAGCGGAAATACAAGAAGCTCAAGGACGACATCATCACCGATGTGAAGTCGCTCTCGCTCAACCAGAACCGCATCGACGCGCTGGTCGAGCAGCTCTACGACATCAACAAGCGCCTGATCGGCCTCGAAAGCCGGCTCCTGCGTCTTGGCGAAAGCTACGGCGTCGATCGCGCCGAGTTCCTCAAGCACTATCAGGGTTCGGAACTCGATCCGAAGTGGATCCTGCGCGTCTCGAAATTCACCACCAAGGGGTGGAAGGATTTCGTCGCCGCCGAACTCGAGCGCATCAAGGACATGCGCGGCGAGATTCAGGCGCTCGCCTCCGAAACCGGCCTCGAGATCGGCGAATACCGCAAGATCGTGCTCACCGTGCAGAAGGGCGAGCGGGAGGCCCGGCAGGCGAAGAAGGAAATGGTGGAGGCGAACCTCCGTCTCGTCATCTCCATCGCCAAGAAATACACCAACCGCGGGCTGCAGTTCCTCGACCTCATTCAAGAAGGCAACATTGGCCTGATGAAGGCGGTCGACAAGTTCGAATACCGCCGCGGCTACAAGTTCTCGACCTACGCGACCTGGTGGATCCGGCAGGCGATCACGCGCTCGATCGCGGATCAGGCGCGCACGATCCGTATTCCGGTGCACATGATCGAGACGATCAACAAGATCGTCCGCACCTCGCGCCAGATGCTGCACGAGATCGGCCGCGAGCCGACCCCGGAGGAGCTGGCCGAGAAGCTCGCCATGCCGCTCGAAAAAGTGCGCAAGGTGCTCAAGATCGCCAAGGAGCCGATCTCGCTCGAAACGCCGATTGGCGACGAGGAAGACAGCCACCTCGGCGATTTCATCGAGGACAAGAACGCGATCCTCCCCATCGACGCCGCGATCCAGTCGAACCTGCGCGAAACCACGACGCGCGTGCTCGCCTCGCTCACTCCGCGCGAGGAACGCGTGCTGCGTATGCGCTTCGGCATCGGCATGAACACCGATCACACGCTCGAGGAAGTGGGTCAGCAGTTCTCGGTGACGCGCGAACGCATCCGGCAGATCGAGGCGAAGGCGCTGCGCAAGCTCAAGCACCCGAGCCGGAGCCGGAAGCTGAGGAGCTTCCTCGACAACTGACCGCGTTCCGGTTTTTCAGTTCAGGAAATCATTGCATCGTTCAGATGCCCCGCTAGGCTGGGCCTTCCGCAACAGGAGGGTATTGCCATGCGTAGTTCTGCTTCTCGACGGATGGCTCTGGGGATTTTGGCGGTTTCCTTCCTTGGTCTCGCTATTCCCGAAGCGTTCGCTTTTTCGGCCAGTTTCCGTTGGTGTTCGGGTTCGCCGGCCTTTTCGCTGAGAGGGGTGCCGAAGGGAACTGCACGGCTTGATTTCGAGATGACCGATCTTCAGGTGCCGAGCTACCGCCATGGTGGTGGTCGCGTCGCCTATTCCGGGCAGAAATCCGTACCCTGTGGGGCGCTTGGCAGCTATGTGGGGCCTTCGCCCCCACCGCCGCAGGTGCATACCTACGAATTCGAGATCAAGGCGATCGGTGCGGACGGGAGCACGCTTGGCACGGCAAAGGCGCGGCGCAAGTTCCCCGAATAGCGCTTTCCTCTTTGCATTCTGGTAACCGGAGCCGCCATGTCCCCTGAATTCCTGCTCACCTCCTTCATCGTCGTCGTCTCGCCGGGCGCGGGGGCGATCTATACCATCGCAACAGGGCTGGGCGCCGGCGGGCGGGCGAGCGTGCTCGCGGCCTTTGCCTGCACGCTCGGCATCGTGCCGCATCTGCTCGCGGCGATGATGGGGCTTGCGGCGTTGATGCACACCTCGGCGCTGCTCTACGATGCGGTGAAATACGCCGGTGTCGCCTATCTGCTCTTCATGGCGTGGCAGACGCTGAAGGAGCACGGGACGCTCAAGATCGACGGGCGCGCCGCGCGGCGCACGCCGCTGCGGGTGCTGGTCGACGGTGTTGCGATCAATATCCTCAACCCGAAGCTGACGATCTTCTTCGTGGCGTTCCTGCCGCAATTCCTGTCCAAGGAAGCCGCGAGCCCGCTTTTCGAGATGACGGTGCTGAGCGGGGTCTTCATGGCGATGACCTTCGTGGTCTTTGCGCTCTATGGCCTGTTCGCTGCCGCGATGCGCGATCATGTCATCAGCCGGCCGGCGGTGATGACCTGGCTACGGCGGTCGTTCGCGGCCGCCTTCGTGGCACTCGGCGCGCGGCTCGCGCTCTCGGAGCGGTGACAATTTCCCCCGTATAAACGGCAAACGGCCGGGAGGGGCCCGGCCGTTCTCCGCCATTTGTGGGGGTAGGGGGCACCCCGGCGGGATTCTTACGAAGCGCGCGGCGCCTCTTCGTCCTTCACCGGCGGCGCGGGAGGCGTGCGGCGATCGTTCATGAACTGATCGAACTCGGCCTTGTCCTTGGCGTGGCGGAGGTTGTCGAGGAAATCGCGGAACTCCTGCGCTTCCTCCTCGAGCCGACGCAACGTCTCGGCGCGATATTCGTCGAACGCGCGGTTTCCGCTCGGCGCGAAACCCTGCGAGGCCGGCGCGAAGGCGCGGTCGCGGAACGCACGCCAGCGATCGAGCCTTTCCTGCATCCGTTCCATCTTGGCGTCCCAGCGAGCCTTGCGATGCTCGCTCCAGGGACCATAGCTATGTCCGCAACCCATGCGACCACTCCCGATCATGTAAAAGAGGATGAAAAGGCCAATCGGCCAGAAGACAACGAATCCGAGGATCATTGCGGCGATCCAGGCTGGCTTTCCCCAGTCATCCAGTCGCCAGACCAACCCGTTCATGTGCATCTCCATATGTGAATGTAAATCACATTTACATAGATGGCATTGACGACGCGCCTCGTCAAGTGGGCCGACATGACAAATCGGTTAGCTTCGGGAACGGCCGGAAAAACTGTCGAGATAGACCAGTACGCCGGCTTCCAGCAGGTCTTCCGGGCTCATCGGCAGGGGGCGGCGGACGGCATCGCCGCGCGCGAACAGGCTGGCGATGCCATGCGCCATCGACCAGATGTGCAGCGCGACCATCAGGCCCGGCGGCTTGCGCCCGGCCGGCATTGCCGCCAGCACCGCGTCGCAGGCCTCGCGCAGGACCGCGAAGGCATCGTCGGATGCGGCGCGCAGACCGGGCGGGCATTCGGCGGGGAAGGGGGTCTCGAACATCGCGCTGTAGGCCGCCGGCTCGCGACGGGCGAAGTCGAGATAGGCCATGCCGACCCGCATCAGCGCCGCGCGAGGCTCCGGCCGTCCCTGGTCCCACGCCTTGCGCAGGGCAAGCGTGAAGGCCTCGAAGCCGTGCTTGGCGACATCGGCCATCAGCTCTTCGCGGTCGCGGAAGTGACGATACGGCGCGGCCGGCGACACACCGGCGGCGCGCGCTGCCTCGGCGATGGTGAAGCCAGCCGGCCCCTTCTCGCCGATGAGACGCAGGGCGGCCTCCACCAGCGCCTCGCGCAGGTTGCCGTGATGATAGCCGCGCCGTTTCGAGCCGTCCGACGGATCCCAGTTCATGCGGCTCAATATCGGAAAGGTTCGGGCGCTGGCAAGGCATGGTGAGACAAGGCATGGCCGGTCGATGACGGGCGGGAAGCGATCGGGATTGCAAATGAACTCATTCCAGCGGCGAATTTGACTTCGATGCAGCGCTGGGGAGAGTGAGACGATGGATGCCACGCTGCCCGATTCAGATCGTTACCTTCCCGATGGCGCCTATGCCTGGTTGCGGCTCTGGGTCGCATTGCTGACGGCGACTATCGCCGGCGTCGGCATGTGGGCGATCGTCGTCGCGCTGCCGGACGTGCAGACGGAATTCGGCGTCGCGCGCGGCGAGGCTTCACTGCCCTATACCGTGATGATGTTCGGCTTTGCCTTCGGAACGATCGTGATGGGGCGGATGGCCGACCGGACGGGCATCGTCGTTCCGCTGCTGATCGCCGGTGCGAGCCTCGGTGCCGGGTTCGTGCTCGCGGGGCTCTCGCCGAACATCGCCATCTTCTCGCTCGCCCATGCGTTGCTGATCGGCGTCGGCACGGGCACCGGCTTCGCGCCGATGATGGCGGATATCTCGCACTGGTTCGTGAAGAAGCGTGGCCTCGCCGTGGTGGTGGTGGCGTCGGGCAATTACCTTGCGGGCACGCTCTGGCCGCTGGTGCTGCGCTTCGCGATTCCGGAATATGGCTGGCGCGCCACCTATATCGCCATCGGGGTTTTCTGCGCCGTGACGGTGATCCCGCTGGCCTTCTTCTTCCGGCGCCGCCCGTCGCACCAGACGATGGCGGCGGCGGATCAGGCAAGCGCTGTCGCGAGGGCCGATCTCGGCATGTCGCCGGGCCTTCTGCAGGCGCTGCTCGTCGTTGCGGGGTTTGCCTGCTGCGTGGCGATGTCGATGCCTCAGGTGCATCTCGTCGCCTATTGCGGCGATCTCGGCTACGGCACTGCGCGCGGCGCGGAGATGCTTTCGCTGATGCTGTTCCTCGGCATCATCAGCCGCATCGGTTCCGGCATCGTCGCCGACCGGATCGGCGGTGCCGCGACGCTGGTGATCGGTTCGATCATGCAGGGCACGGCGCTCCTGCTCTACCTGTTCTTCAACGGTCTTGCCTCGCTCTATGTGATTTCCGGCATCTTCGGCCTGTTCCAGGGCGGGATCGTGCCGATGTACGCGGTGATCTGCCGCGAGTTCCTGCCGCCGCGCGAGGCGGGCGCGCGCATCGGCCTCGTGATCTCGGCGACGATCTTCGGCATGGCGTTCGGCGGCTGGATATCGGGCGCGATCTACGACTGGACGCAGAGCTACCGCCTCGCCTTCCTCAATGGTGTCGCCTGGAACGCGCTCAACCTCGCGGTGGTGTTCTGGCTGCTGAACAAGCGGCAGAAGGCGATGGCGCAGCCGGCGTGATATTGCGCCGCGGCTTGACGCCGGGCGGGGGCTGGTTCACCTGATTTCCTCCTGATGCGCCGATGGGGATGCCATGCTCAAGACCACGCTCGCCGGATCGCTGCCGAAACCGGGTTGGCTCGCCGAGGAAGAAAAACTCTGGGCCGGGTGGAAGCTTGAGGGGGCCGCGCTCCAGCAGGGCAAGGAGGACGCGACGATCCTCGCCGTAAAGCTTCAGGAGGATGCCGGGCTCGACATCGTCGGTGACGGCGAACAGGCGCGCCAGCATTTTGTTCACGGCTTTCTCGCCAATCTCGACGGGATCGATTTCGGCAAGAAGACGATCATGGGCATCCGCAACAACCGCTACAACGCGGAAGTGCCGACCGTGACCGGTCCGATCCGCCGCAACGCGCCGGTGCATCAGATGGAAGCCAAGGCCGCGCGAGCGCATACCAAGCGCAAGCTCAAGTTCACGCTGCCCGGCCCGATGACGATCGTCGATACGATTGCCGACGAGCACTACGGTCGCCGCGAGGACCTCGCGATGGCGTTCGCGGCGGTGCTCAACGAGGAGGCGCGCGAACTCGAAAAGCTCGGCGTCGATGTCATCCAGTTCGATGAGCCGGCGTGGAACGTCTACATGCCGCAGGTCGCGGAATGGGGCATGGCGGCGCTCGAACGGGCAGCGCAGGGCCTGACCTGCACAACGGCAGTGCATATCTGTTACGGCTACGGCATCAAGGCGAATATCGACTGGAAGGCGACGCTCGGCGGCTCTTGGCGGCACTACGAGGATACCTTCCCGGTGATCGCGAAATCGAAGATCGATCAGGTCAGCCTCGAATGCCGGAACTCGAAGGTGCCGATGGAGCTGATCCGCCTGCTCGACGGCAAGGATGTGCTGGTCGGCTGCATCGATGTCGCCTCCGACAGGATCGAGACGCCGGAAGAGGTCGCGGCGACGATCCGCGAGGCGATGAAATACGTCGCGCCGGAAAAGCTCTACCCCTGCACCAATTGCGGCATGGCGCCGATGGCGCGCGGTATCGCCTATGGAAAGCTCGCGGCGTTGTCCGCCGGTGCGCGGCTCGTTTGCGAGGAGCTTCGCGGCTGACATGGTCCTGCCGGCGACCCGGTTCGAGAAAAAGTCGCAGCCGCTCGCCTCGCGGCGGCACTTCGCGATGCGGCTCGTGCGTGCGGGCCTTCTCTGGTTCGCGCTGACGTCCGTCGGCCTCGCGATCGGAATCGCGGGCTATGCGCTCAGCGAAGGCATGAGGCTGGTCGATGCCTTCGTCAACGCGGCGATGATCCTGTCCGGCATGGGACCGGTCGGGGAACTGAAGACCGACGGCGGCAAGATTTTCGCCGGGTTCTACGCGCTGTTCTCCGGGCTGCTGATCGTCATTGCCTCGGGGTTCGTGCTGGCCCCGATCGTGCATCGTGTCCTGCATGCCTTTCACGTCGAAGAGGGAAAGCCGACAGATGACTGACAAGCCCCGCGGCACGCTCACGCTCCGCACCATCGCGATGCCGGCGGATACCAATGCCAACGGCGATATCTTCGGCGGCTGGGTCATGGCCCGGATGGACCAGGCAGGCGGCATCGCCGGTGTCGAGCGCACGCGCGGCCGGGTCGTGACCGTCAAGGTTGATTCGATGACCTTCATCCGGCCGATGAAGGTCGGTGATGTGCTCTGCTGCTACACCGAGGTCGGCAGCGTCGGCCGGACCTCGTTCAAGATCCACATCGAGGCCTGGGCGCAGCGCTTCATGTCCACGACGATGGAACTGGTGACCGATGCGGATTTCACCTTCGTCGCGGTCGATGACGACGGCAAGCCGCGCCCGGTGCCGCCGGCCTAGCGGCCGATCAGCATCAGGCCGTGGATGGTCACAGCGATGCCGAGCAGCGTGACGATCGCCACCGAGATGCGCGGCAGCCAGCGCGTCCATTGGCCCAGGCCGGAGACGCCGCTCATCTTGCGCAGACCCCAGACGGCGATTAGTCCGACGCTGACGAGCGTGACCGCAAGCCCAAGGCTGAAGGCGCCGACCATCGCCACCCCGAGCGCAAAGGCGTTGAGCTTCAGGGCGACGAGAAGCACAGCGATCGCCGAAGGGCAGGGCAGCAGGCCGCCGGTGAAGCCGAACCAGACTACCTCCCAGTTCCGGACCGGCCGGCCGCCGTAGCGCGCCGCCAGTTCTTCCGGCGTCTCGTGGCGGTGTCCGTGGTCGTCATGATGATGATCGTGTCTGCCGTGATCATGGTGGTGGTCGTGCGCGGCGTCGTGATCGTGATGATGCGCATCGTGCGGGCCATCGTGGTGATGGTCTCCACCCCGCTGCAGGCTCCAGATCAGCCGGGCGGCGATCACCAGGATCATCAGACCCGAGAGGAGTACGAGCCAGGGGTAGGCCTGTTTTTCGATCAAGTCGTTGCCGAGCCAGAGCGCGAGAAGCACCAGCGCCCACACGATCAGGGTGTGGCCGATCGCGGCGGAAACCCCAAGCAGAACCGCCTGTGCGGCGTTGCCGCGCACCGCCACCAGAAATCCGGCCATCAGCGATTTGGAATGGCCCGGTTCCATTGCGTGAAGGGCGCCAAGCAGTACAGCGGCAGGCAGGTAGAGCCAGGGATTGGCCGCGCCGGTGACGATGATGTTGGCGATGTCGGGCATGGGATCTACATGGGACCTAGAGGTATTTCGCGAGTGTTTTCAGTTCATGGACCGCGGTCTGCGGGTCGGTCGGCTCGCTTTCGCCGCCGAGGCAATGGTCGATGTGATCCTGAATGAAGGTGCGTTTGGCGCCGGTGATCGCCTTCTCGACGGCATGAAGCTGCTGGGCGACATCGAGGCAGGGACGCTCCGCTTCCATCATTACGATCACGGATCTCAGGTGCCCCTCGGCACGTTTGAGCCGGGCGACGATGGCGGGGTGGGAAGCATGTTTCATGACTATATCCTATCCAGGGGGATAGGATAAAGCAAGGCGCAAGCACATGCCATGCCGGCGTCAGCCGTACGGGCTTAGACCCAGTTGTAGTTGAAGCTCACGGAGATCCGGTCTTCCGCCGACCGGTTGACGGGCACGTCGTGCCGCAACCAGCTCTCCCAAAGCAGCAGGGTGCCCGGCTGGGGTGCGACGGACACGAAGGCCTGATTGTCCTGTCCCGCCTTCGCCTTGCGTGGCGGAGCGGCCATCATCATGGCGTGGCGCGGGTCTTCGAGCCGCAGCGCGCTCGCGCCCTTGGGGATCGACACATAGAAGGTGCCCGAAATCACGCTGTGCGGGTGGATATGCGCGGCGTGGAAGCCGCCTTCCGGCAGCACGTTCGCCCAGAACGAATCCATCTCGAGCTTGCTGCCGCCAAGGTCGAATTCGAGGATCTTCGAAAATGCGGCCACATGGCGGTCGATCGCCTTCGCCAGAGTCTTGAATGCCGGGAAACGCCAGGGCAGGTCGTTAAGCGAGGCGTAGGAAGTATAGCCCGGATAGCCGTGCTTCCGGCACCATTTCCGGCCGGCTTCGTCGTCGATCGCGAGAATTTCGCAGGCGGACCGGATTTCCTCGATCAGGTCGGTCTCGGCCATCTCGGCGCGATAGAGTCGGGTGGGAAACAGGGAAAGAATTTCGCTCATGAAGCGCCTCTTACACCCTGATGCGAGACCGCTCAATGCGCGAACTCAAGCCTCGATGAGCGAGGCCCAGGCTTCCTGCTCGGCGGTTTCGACGGCGCCCGCCCGCGCCGCGCGAACCTGTGCGAGCGCATCGACAGGGGCAAGGCCGCGTTCCACCAGCAGCCGCATCGCGATCATGCCGGAGCGTCCCTTGCCGCCAAGGCAGTGGAGCAGCAGCCCTTCGCCGCGGTCGAGCAATCCGTGCAGTTCCGTCGCCAGCATCGGCCAATGCGTGTCTCCGGCTTCCGGGACGCCGAAATCGCGGATGGGGAACCAGAGGTGGCGAGTGCCAAGCGAGGTCAGGTGATCGCCAAGAGCGCCGGCGCCGTAAGCGGCGGCTTCCTCGCGCTCGGTCAGGGATAGAACCAGAGCCGGCCTCCAGCCGGCGATCGCCTCGACATCGCCGGCGAGATCGCCTGCACGGCCCGGCAGCCGGCACAGGGCGAGGCGGCCGCCGGTAGTATGGTCGATGGTGCAGATACGGAACGGTTCGATCATGGGGCCGACCCTAACCGGGTTCGCGCTCGCATTTCCAGTCAGAGCGGCTCGATCCGCAGTCGTGCTGTGCCCCGACCGACGAAACCGAGCGCCTGTGCAGCACCGAGCGAGACGTCGATTGTCCGATGGCGCACGAATGGGCCGCGATCATTGATGCGGACGACAACCGCGCGGCCATTGTGCAGGTTGGTGAGGCGGAGGCGGGTGCCGAACGGCAGCGAGCGGTGCGCCGCGGTCAGGCCCGAAGGGTTGAAGCGTTCGCCGGATGCTGTCTTGCGGCCTGCGAGTTCGCGGCCGTAATAGCTGGCATTGCCGACGTTCTGCGCCGACGCGGGGATAATGAGAGCGGCGGTGAAAGCCGCGCCGATGATCAGCCGCATGAGGGCTCCTTTCCGTGGGGCCGGCGTTTCCGGCCTTGAAGGGGGTGGCCTTCTGGCGAACGAATGGGGCGACGATGTGGCGCGGAAAAGAATGGAGGCCTAGGAGCAGTGCGCCCCTTGCTTCTTGGCGCGGTTTTCGCAAAACAGAAACGCGCTTCGCAAGAAGGGCCTGTAGCTCAATGGTTAGAGCCGGCCGCTCATAACGGTCTGGTTGCAGGTTCGAGTCCTGCCGGGCCCACCAAAATTCTTTGAAATCAATAGTTTATGTAGGGGCTATCCAGAGCGCGCTATCCACCTTGGCTAAGGCGCATTTTCCGACGATTCTCGAAGGCCACGACCTTGTCCATTCCCTGAACCGCAAGACGGGCCTGGGAAGCTTCGCGGGAATAGAGTTCGGCATTCGCAATATTGTCGTGCCCGAGCACTTCCATGAGCTGCCGCGTGGTCGCGTCGCTTTCGCCCAAGATGCGGCCCAGCGTTTTCCGGAGGCCATGCAGCGTGCATCCGGGCGGAAGGCCGGCAAGGGCCGTCCATCGCGCCATCTTCCCGGTCTTGCCTTGGGTTATTCGGAACACGTCGTGCGAATGGCCCTCGTGATCGATCCACTCGCCCCGTTGATCCCAGCGCAGGCGGGCGACGTCCGCCCGGCGATTGCCGAGCCAAAGCGCGATCTCGTAAACGAGCCGGGGCGTTGTGCCCGGGGCGAAGTGTGTCTCGAATGCCGAGCGCTCCTCATCGGTCCATGGACGAAAACCCTTGATGCGCTCGGGGCGATATCTGATCTTGTGGGTCGGGTCTGCATCGATCCATTCTTCGTCGAGGGCGCCCTCAACGATTTTCCTGATCACATTTAACCGATGCCGGCCCGCGAACGGTCGATCGGACATCCTTGTCAAAATCATCTTCACATGGCGGCGTTTCAGGTCGGCCGCCGGAACATCGCCCCAGACGTCCTTCGATCCCTCAGCGATTGGCTCGGTCAGGAAGATTTCCGCAATCCGCGTCAACCGGGCGCGCGTCTCGGGGTCGCATGCCTTCCAGTCAGGACTCGCCTCGGTATAGGACCGCCAAGCCGCACGCAGCGATTTGGGCGCGGTCGCCGTTGAGATGCGATGAACCGGCTCGGGCCTCGGCGGTGGCGCCTTCTTCGGGACCGGTCGGCCCGCCAGAACTGCCCGATAGGCAGCGTTGAATTCATCCGAGAAGGGCTCTCCCGGCAAGTAAACCGTCTTGCCGGCGCGGCGGAACCGCCAGCGCAGGCGACAGTGATTGTCGCGCCAAGCGGTCACATGCGGATAGGCGTTCAGACTTTCGGACATCGCGCCAGACAAGCCCACTATTTTGCACTGCTCAATGCTCTATCGATGGCATTTCCGCTGCGGCCGGAATCGTCGGGGAGGTCGGTAAAGGCAAGGTCGAGGGCATACCGATCGAAGACAACGCGCCCGTCGATCCGCTTTCCGCGCGGCATCCAGCCACGTTCGATGAGTTCCTGGAATTTTGTCTGCCCGACGCCGACGTAGCGCGCCGCCTCTTCGGTCGAGAGGCCGCGCGGGAGAAGCTGCAAAGGTTCAAGTCGAGCACGGGGCATCGGAAGACTCATTGCGGATTAGGGTGCCCCCGAGGCGGCTTCTTCCCCGGGGGCTTCGCTGCGGCAACGGAGGCAACCACAGCGAATTTCAATTCATGGGGTGTCGTAATTTCCTGCGGTTGAAGTCCCGACCGATCCCTTGGCGTTGCCGCCTGCCGTCACGCTTTGCCCGGTAACGGTCGCCTGGCCCTGCACTTTCACGCTGACGTTGACGTCAACCTTCGATGCGGGATCGAGCGCTACCTTGCCGGTCACATCGACCGGGACGGAGCTTTCGACCTTGGCGGTGATGTTCTCGCCCTGCCCCATCCGGGCAAACGCCTCGGCCCGGGCGCCTTCGGGGTTCCGGCGAACGTAATCCTGCCGACGCCGCGCCGCCTCAAGATCGGCCGGGTCGATCTGGCCTACGGCCCGGCCACGGTTGACGACGTGCTGCTCAAGGGCCGAAAGGCGCCCTGAAACAAGTTGGGTGAGACCGTCGAAGGCCGATCCGGTCAGGTTGTAGCCGAACTCGCGCACGCCGCCGGTCGCCTCGCCAAGGGCCACCACGAAGGTCTCCACCGAGCCGACCATACGGGTGAAGGCACCCTGCGGCCCTTCCTGCATCTTCTTCGCGACACCCGAGGCGCGATCTTCGGGAACGTTCTTGAAGTTCTCGACGTCCTTTTGCAGCCGTTCGGGGTCGATCGCGATCGCGCGGCCGCCCTGCTTATCGCCGAACAGATATTGCGCGACGGCAGGCGACATTCCCTTTTTCACGAGGTCCGTCATCAGCCGTTCGGAATCGACGCCCCCGGCCGACAGCGTATGGAATTCGGCAAGGGTCTTCGCGATCCTTTCCGCGTCCATCGCGTTGACCCGACCCTTCTTGTCCTTCTTCGCGAAGGTCGAGTTCAGGATCTCCGACGCGGCCTCGATGAACTTCCCGCGATCGCTGACGACTTCGGTATCATCAAAGACCGCATCGAGCTTCGCCGACTGATCCTTGTTCAAGGACCGGCCGAACCGCTGTTGCAGCATCTTTTCGAGTCCGCCCTTGCCGACATTCGTTCCCGGCTTGACGTAATCGTCGAAGTTCAACCCGGCCGTCGCGATCGCCGCGTGGGCCTTGCGGGTCGGCGCCGAAAGACGCATCGCGGCCGCGCGAACGAAGGTGCCGGCCATCGCGCCCTCATAGCCGATGCGGATCAGCTGGGCCGAAAGCGCATTCGCGAATTCTTCCGAGAACCCGCCGACCCGGCCCGGGGCCGCGCCGAACTTGGTATCCCCGACCAAATCGTGATGCTTCGCGCCGGTCGTCTTCGCGAATTCGACCATCTGGTTCGCGGTGCGCCGGGCCGACTTTTCCGCCGCCTGCGGCGAGGAAAGGTCATAGCACCGGGCCTTCATCCGGCCGACCATTGCGACCGAAGCTTCCTCCATCGATACTTTCATCGCGAGGGCGTAGTTCTTCGTATGCTCGGTGATCGCCGCGATCGTCTCGGGCGTCTGCAAGTCCTTCGGCAGCTTGGCGCCAATGTCGGTTTGCGCCTTCACAATGTCGGCGTTCGTGAACTTGGTATCCTGGCCGATCCGCACGGCCTGATTCAGCAAGGGCTTTTGCTTCTCGGCATCCATCCCGAGGACGGCTTGCTGATAGAGATACGCCGCTTGGAAGTCGTGGTGCTTGTCCACGATCGCGCCGTGCAGCCGGTAGGCGCCATAGCCAACCGCTGCCGGGCCGAGATAGCGCAACGGCGCCGCGACCACCGGGGGCATTCCCGATCCGCCTTCCTGCGGGGCGTGGGGCGCCTTGGCATGGGGCGGGGCGACCGTCCGAACCGCCCCGGGCAGATGCGCCGGGACGGGCGGGCCGAGGCCGGCGCCGGCCGGCTGACGGCCGATCGCGCGAAGCGCGGCGCCGTGCTGGCGGTTGATATTGGCAAGCGTGACGCCATAGCCGGCCATTTCGGACCGGGCAGCCTTCACCGCCGAAACCTTGTCCTGAAAGGCCGTCGCGCTGGCCCGAACGGTGCGCTGCGCGCGCTCGTATTCGCGGGTCATTTCCCGGGTGGGGTTCGTCGCGTCTTTCATGGCCCGGCCCAAGCGAACAACATCGTCTTGCGCCGCGCGGAACTGAACGCGGGACTCTTTCAGGGCTTGATGCTGGCGCTTGAAGTGCTCGATCGACCCGATCTTGTCGTTCATTTTGTCGACGTGCTTCGCGTAAATCCCGAGTTCCTTTGCCCCTGATTTCGCGAACGCCGTTTGCGCCTTGGCGATCGCGTTGATCTTCTCGACAACGCCCTTGAACGCGCCACCTGTGGCGTCGGTCGCGGTCAGAAGCGCGCGAGCCTCAATCACTTTCATCGGGTCAACTCCTTTGCTTTGCGCTTCGCGGCGGCCGCAATCGAACTCGTCAGAAGCACAAGTTCGTCGCGGATGCGTTGCTGGATTTTGGGGTTGGTGGTGCAGCGTTCGGGAAAGCCGGCCAGGGCATCGCGCAGCCCTTCAAGAACGTCGTAGACGACGTCGATTGCCTCGGCCTGCGCGAAGGCAGCCAGGCTCTGAATCTCTTCTTCAGTGAACGGCCGGCGGCGTGCTGGCTCTTTCATGACGCTTCTCCACGGGTTTCGGAGATCTGGCGAATGAGGGGCGGTGGCACCTGCCGTTGCAAGGCTCTGGAAAGTTGCGGCTTTTGAGATTGAACCGCGAGGTAGGCAGCACTGCTTTGGCGAAACGAAATCGCGTTCTGAATTCGCGAAATACGCGCGAATTCCGGGCCTTCGCGCCGCATGAGGCGAGAGTTCGGGGGTAGGGTTCCTAAATGCCCCTGAGACGGGCCAGAAACGGGGTGAGAATTGGCGTGGACTTCAGCCGGCGAGGCGTGCCGCATCGAAAATGTCTCGGCCCTGTGACGCGGTCTCTGGCAATCGAAATTCACTGGGCTTCTCCCTCGATTGGCAAGGAGAGGCTTCCTGATCTGGCTTCGATCGCCGGCCGCGCTTGGCGCGCACCGGCATCAGCGAGCGCGAGGCCGCTAGCTGAGGATAGGTCCGCTTTGGGGTCCATCTTGAGAACCCAGCCGACCGCTGCTTCCATCGCCCAAATCTGACAGGATGGCCCGAGACCCCGCAGGAAGCGCCGACCTTTACGCATTGAGCGACCTGCGCGAAGCGCGCCGAGGTAGTTCATGTCTTGAAGTCGGCAGAGAACTTCGGGCGTTTCATTGAGCCAGACGTCGAAGACACGAGAATTCTGGGTGTTTTGTACGACCCAGTATTCGCGGCCCAGAGCGTCCCTTCCGCGCAGAAACGAGCGCTGTGAATGCGGGCTGATGCCAGCGATCAGACGGGCAAGGGTAATCATGCGACCACCCCCACGTATCCATTCCCTCCGTTCCCTGAATTCCCCTTCCTGTTCCTCACACTACCTTCCCTCTGTTCCCCCCATTCCCCCCTTTGAGGGGAAGGGGAGGTAGGGAGAGGGAGATCAGACGAGGGAACCGGGGGAACAAAGGGAAGGGGTGTGGGATGAAGGTAACGACCTTTGCCGGTCTTGATAAGCGTGCCGTCTTTGACCATCGCCACCACGAGCTTCTTGGTGACGTCGTGATCGACACCGGAGCGTTCGGCGATCTCCTTTGGTGGGAGCTCGCATCCTGCATCGAGAACCGCTTTCAGGATTGCGTTGCGGCTGTCGGAGCGCTCGACCTCTGCCCGATCACCGAGGGCCGACCATAGGCCCGTGCGGGGATCGAACCGCAGGGCGAGTTCGAATTCCTCGCTGTCACGGCCCCGGCCGTAAAGGGCAGTCCCCCTCTGATTGCGATCGAGAACGAGGATATTGTCCGCCGCGCCGGTCAGGCCGCTGGTACCGGACACCTGATCGAGAGGATCGTCCCCCGCGTCACCTTTCCGCGTGTGCGTCACGATCACCACAGCGAGGCCGAGTTCATCGGCGATGCGCTTCAGCGGAAGAGCAGCGCTGTAGTCATCTTCGTACAGGCGATCGCCCTGGTTCCGCTTGGCGCGAATGCGCTGGAAGACATCGACCACGATCAGCCGGGGGTTCTGAGCCCGTTTGGCCCATCCGTGAATTGCCTCCGCACCGCCCTGATCGATCGGCGGGCATTCGGTCGCGAATGAGAGAGGGGTCGGCGGAAGATTGCGGCCCAGCATCATGGACATGCGATGCTGAAGACGTCCCGGCGCATCCTCCAGAGCGAGGTGGAGCACGTCATAAGGTTCTGCTACGGCGCGGCCGAGGAATGATCCCGCTCCTGCAATCGCAATCGACAGGTTCATCGCGAGCCACGATTTGCCGATCTTCGGCTTGCCGGCAAGCAGCGTAAGCCCCTCGGGGAGGATGCCCGGGACAAGGAATGCGCGCGGCTTAAAAGTCCGCTGCATCAGGTCGCGAGCGGCGATGACGTTGAGCGAGCGGCTGTTCATTTGCGAGGGCTCCCACTCGCGTTTGCCTGGTCGATCGCCTCGGCGACCGCCCGTTCCAGCGAAGCGGCGACCGCCAGGGTAAGGTCGAACTGCACAATCGACTGTCGACCAACTCCGACCCTGACGCGGATAATCTGGCGCCGGTTCGGGCGATCGATGAACCACGCCGAACACGGCGGATGCTCTTCAAATTTCTCAGCCATTGGCGAGTTTCCTGCGTTAGCGCCGGTCCATTGACCAGGTGCTGGCTTCTTTAGTCCTGATAGGTTTCGCGGCGCGGCAACTGCGCCGAAGCGGGCGACGCCTTCGTGATTTCCTGAACCGCGAGCCGGCGCTGTTTTTCGAGCAGTTCGAGCGCGTAGGCGACGTTTTTGGCGCGATCTTCCATGCCGTCGGCGCGGCGCCAGATCGGGTCTTCGCCCACGATCAAAGACGGCAGCGTGATTTCGAGGCCCAAGACCCGACGGTCGACGGGGCTGAGGCCGCGACCGCGTGCAATGTTTTCAAAGCTCGTCCCCAGCGCCCAGGGGAGCCCGGCTTTCACCGCCAATGCGTGGCACTCCGTTTCGAGTTCGTCGAAGCGCTGAATGAGCTTCAGAATGCCGACGAAGTGATCGGCCATCGCATTGATTGCGTCCAGAGCTTCTTGCCGAACGAGAGCATCGAACTGCCGGCGATGCTCCGCGCGCCACTCCTGTTCGGCCCGATCGCGCGCCGCCTGGAGGTCAGCGCCGGCAGCGGCCAGCGCGTCGCGGGCAATGCGAAGCCGGTCCTCGGCGATCGCGCGAGCACCGAAGGCAGCATTGACGTCCGCCGTGTTTGCGGGATTCCGAAGCGCGCGATCGTAAGCGGCGCAACGTGCGTCATATTCAGCGGTCGCGGCATCCTGCACCTGCTGAGCCTTCGAGACGCGCTGCTCGGCTTCGCCGACTTCGACATGATCCGCAGAAATGGTCTTCTTCTTCATGAGGCCAGCCATCATTCATCCTCCTCACGCTTCGCAGTCGGCTTCCGGCTCCGCTGTTCGCGGCGGCGGCGGTAGATTTCTTCGGCGTTGAGCGCCGGCTTTGCGGTCGATTTCTCGGTCTGCGTTTCGGCGACTCGACCGCACATTTGTTCGCGCCGCCGGCGGTAAATCGCGGCCGCATCGAGCGTGGGTTCTCCACCGGATGTCGCGTCGTGCGAACTCGAAGGCAGATTCCACCCGAGCACGATCGACCTGCCGCGATTATCGAGCGACTGATGAGCCGCGCCCGATCGCGCGACGTGCTTTTCAAGATAGCTGATGATATCCAGAACGCTCATTCCTGGCGCTTTGGCAGCGAGTTGAATTCCAGCCGTTATCCGCCTAGCGTCGCCGGCGATGGCCGGATGCGACACAATCTCGTTGATGCGCCTGTGCATGTCCTCAGCAAGCTGCTGACGCGCCGCGTCGAAACCGATCGTTTCGTTCATTGATAAGCTCCTGTGATCTGAATTCTTGAAAGCCCCAGCCGTCCGGGCAGCTTTGCTCAGGTCGGCAAGCACGGATTCGAACGTGCCGACCCGATCGGCGAGGCCGGCCGCGACGGCCGCTTCGCCGATAAACGTCCGCGCTTCGGTCGCGCGGGCCTTATCGCGCGTGGTGCGCGAACCCCGGCCGGCTTCAACCGTGCCAAGGAATTTCTCGTAAAAGGCGTTGACCTCCGCTTGAAGGTCAGACTTGACCGCATCGGTCAGCGGCTCGAACGGGTTGCCGTCGACCTTGTGTGCGCCGGCAAAGATCAGCGTCGGCTTGATCCCTTCGGTCGCGAGGTTCGCCGAATAATCGGCGTGCAGAAGAACGACGCCGATCGAGCCGGCGACCCCAGTTTCCGTGGTGACGATTTCCGCCGCACCGGAAGCGATCGCGTAAGCCGCGCTTGCCGCCATGCCGTTGACGACAGCAACCGTGCGCTTGACACGCGCCAGCGCCCGAACCGCTTCCGCCGTTTCAAAGGCGCCGATCGCCTCGCCGCCCGGCGACGAAAGATCGAGGATCGCCGAATGAACCTTCGGATCGGCCGCGATCGAGGCGATCTGATGCTTGATGCCTTCATAGCTGACCAGACCGGACGAAGCGCCGATCCACGCGCCCCGGTTCACGAGGCTGCCGGCGACCGTCAGTATCGCGACCCCATTTTCCGTGCGGCGATAGACGGGCTGGCCTGAGCGAAACCCGGCCGGATCGCCCACAAACTGCGAGGCGTCAGGCTCCGGCTTGGAGGTCGAGACGCCGATCCTCCCTGCCAGGACGGACATGATGACCGCCGCCTTTTCCGGCGTGATCAGAAGCGGCCGATTGAGCGCGCGATCTGCCAGATGGAAGAGAGGACCGGACATCAGCGCTCCTCACTACGGATGCGCGTTGGGCGATACGCAAGCGGAAGCGCGTCCTGAAACCTCCTGATTTCACTTTCAGGCACCAAAACGCGCCTGCCGATCCGGCGAGCGCGGATATCTCCACCCTTGATGAGATCGTGAACCTTGCGTTCGCGGACGCCGAGAGTTGTCGCTGTTTCTTTCTTCGATAAAAATTTCTCGAGAGCCATATTGCGTCACCTTGCGCCGGGTTGATTGGTTCGGCGCTGATGAGCATCGGTGGCATCGAGCTAAATGTGATTGTGAAAACCTTGGAATTTTCGGGGGGTCGATATTTCGGTCAAATCCCTAATCGCTTCATGTAGTTACGAAGCCAATCGCGAAGTGTGTTTCCCAATCGCGGATTTGATTTGTCCGGTAGGCCAGCATCCATGTAAGCCGCCTCCAAAAGTTCGAGACAGAACGCGTTGTCGAGCTTCAGTTCAGCCTTGAGCAACCTAATCGGCCCCCACATTGAACTGATTGCAATTGCCAAGGGAAAATCATGCGTGGCTGGTGGCGGTTTATGAACGCCCTCTGCTGCATCAAGTAACTCGATCAGGAGATCGCGAAATTCTGACAAGCTTTCGAATGCCTCGTGCTGAAAATGTGCTGTCTCCTTCATGAGACCGGCATCGTCAGTCACGGCTCCCGAAGCCCTGACGGCCTGCAACCACTCCTTTGTTGGGATTATATGACGCGGCCCGCATTCCAGCAGCGCGCTTACTGCTGAACGCGTAGCATGTAGCCTAGCGCGATATCCTGAGGAGCTAATTTTCTTGTAAGCAACATTGGTCGGATCGCTTTCATGGCTGGCGTAAGCTTCTGAGCCAATGCTAGCGATGGATCTGAGCGTCCTTTGGACCTCTTGCGGCTCTTCGAGATCGAGCATTGACGACGTTGCGTGTGCTTTTTTTGCAGCTGAAATCACGCGGTCGACCAATCGATCAACATGCCATGTGTCGAATCGGCTCGGACCTCTTTTATCCATGTGTTTGCTTCCAGCAAACGCGCGTCCCGAAACGGTCAGCACACCGCAAGATGTGCTGTGTCAGCAATAATTGCTGGTCTTCGCCGACAGCCGACATCAATCAAATGGCCGGGCGTTCTGGACAGAGTGGGAAATGGGGCCGCGCTGCCAGATAGCCGGCAAGTGCCGCTTCCCCTCCTGCCGAGGCCGGCTCGACTTTACGAAGAACATTCCACACCGCCTCGACCGCACTGTCGGTCGCAATCATCACCTGCTCCGCTTCGCGGTCGTACTGGCCATCATCGGTCACGCTAGCGTTATAGACCCGCTCTGCCGCAAGCATTGCATTCCACGCCTTATGGTGCGCATCGATGAGCCCAAAAACCCGATCGTCCTCGTGATGCACGGTCATGGAAAATATCTCCTATCCATCTGGAATGCCTCGATTATTATTGATCGAAGCAAACGTACTGGATATGAGAAATCATGCACGAGCAAGCATTAATTGTCCCGAAAAAATCTCGGGGTCGTCCCCGGGGCGCGGTGAAACCGGCAACAATCAGCATCCGCGTGCCAGCAGCGATCGTCGAGCGGGTCGACCGCTGGCTTGATCAGCAGCCCGATCCAAAACCCAAGCGCCCGGAGGCGGTCGCTGCATTGTTGAGGGGCGGTCTTCGTTCAGGTGGTTGATCACGAACCGCCTCTTGTCGGACGTCGTGCCACGCCCGAGCTACCGGCTGCCGTTCCGGCCAAGCTTCCCGGCCTTCCCCAATCGTCGCTGTGCAACCGCAAACCCGTCTGCCAAGACCAGTTCCAGCAGCTCGACAATCATGTCACCCGGCGCGACGCCGGCCTCTTCTGCCAAGCGCTGCACAAGATGCGCCTGCCGATGTGATGTCGTGAAGGCAAACCGGCGCGTGTGCGGCTTCAGGGCCGGCAGGCCAGACCGCTCCGCGATCCGCCGCACCCGTCGCCCAAGCATGCCAAGCGCTTCGCCCACCTCGTCCGACGACTTCCCGGTTTCAAACTCCACTCGGACCCGACAGGAAAGTTCGATCGCGGCCTGGCGGCGCGCGCGCCTTCGCGCAACGTTCGAGGCGCAGCGTTCCTTTCTCGCTTGAAGATCGAAGGGCGGTTGAGAGGAGGTAGGGAGCAGGCTTCGAACATTCATCATCTGGTCCTGTTGGCGCCGTTTGCCGACAGGCTAGCTTTAAACGTCCGATGCCCGAAGCGAAAATCCACCAAAACGCTGCCGGCCCCGCCAATGCTCGATGGTTGGTTGACTGGCGGCACCTCCGATCCGTTGCGCACACCGTTATATGTGCTATTGCACATTGAACACTGTGTCAGGATGGAATGTGTAGTGTGCCGTACGCTGAATTCCTCGCCGAACTTGAGCGTACGGGGCTCAGCGTCCGCAGCTTTGCCGAACTGATTGGAATGAACCCCAATTCGATCACTAACTATGCTGGTCGGGGCGACCTACCGCAGCATATCGCTCTCGTTGCCGTCCTAGTTGCTGAAATGGCGGCACACGGTCTCGACTTTCGCAATGCGATCGCCAAGGTGGCGCCGACCAAGAAGCCACGCGGTGCAGCGCGGCGAGGTCGCTTCGGTGGTGACCCGCAGGCCAGCCTGGATCTACGGTCATGAGCGAGATCGATTGGCTAGCTCGGCTCGAGTCCTTCGGCGCTGATCGGCAAGGTCTTCACCAACTCGACCGCGAAAGCCCCGAGTTGCTCCCCTATGCCACCCTGACCAATGCCCGGCGTGACAGCGGTTCAATACTCCGCGTCGTCGGCGCCGTTTACGAATGGCAGGATGCACCGCTGGTGTTCTTGGTCGATGCCAACCAGATCGACGATACAGCGCAGATCCACCAGCTCCGCCGTCTTCTGGCGATGCGGGGTGATGCGCCCTATCTCGGGATCGTCGCCCCCGGCCGCCTAGACATCTATACACTGGCGCTCGATCGTAAGACGCCCGCCCAGTCACGGGTCAGGGTCGATGAGACTAGAGAAACGGCCAAGGACCTATTTCCCCATTTGGCCAACCGCCGACCACATGCAGCGCGTACTAAACAGGGCTGGATTTCCAATGTCGTTCTGAATCTCTTGACCGATGCGATCGATCACCTGATTGGCCTGCACCTTGATCACGGCGACGCAATCTCGCTGGTTGGTCGCGCGCTTTTCGCTCGCTTTCTGGGCGATCGCGACCTCCTGCCTGCCAGTCTGGCGGCACCCGACGTCGCTCCTGCGCTGTTCGACGGTCCCCACAATGCGCGCGCGGCGTGTGAATGGCTCGATCGTACGTTCAACGGCGATCTGCTGCCGCTGTCGGCCGATATTTTCGAGCGCCTCCCGACCGGGGCATATCGCGTCCTCGGCAACATCATGATGCGCGCACCGGGTGGCCAGCTCTTCCTCGGCTGGGCTGAGCGCTGGGATCGACTCGACTTTGCGCATATCCCTGTCGGGGTGCTGAGCCAAGCCTACGAGCTTTATCTGCGTAGCCATGCACCAGAGAAGCAAAGACTGGAAGGCGGATTCTATACCCCCCGGCCGATCGCGGATCTGCTCGTGCGCGCGTCCTTTCGTGCGCTGGAGCGCGATGCCGCAAGCGCGTCAGCACGCATACTCGACCCGGCGGCCGGTGCGGGCGTCTTCCTCCTGACCGCCTTTCGTGAACTGGTAGCAGCGCGCTGGCGGGCAAATGGCGAACGGCCCGATACGCAGCGCCTGAGGGAAATCCTCTACAGCCAGATCACCGGTTTCGACGTGAACGAGGAGGCTCTTCGGTTTGCGGCTCTGGCGCTCTATCTGATTTCAATCGAACTCGACCCGCAGCCTCAGCCGGTCGACAAGCTTCGCTTCGACGATTTGCGCGGCAAGGTGCTTCACCGTATCGGGTCCGAAAAGAAGGAGCCCGGTTTCGCTCTCGGGAGCCTTGGGCCTCTGGTTGGCGATGAGCATCGTGGTCGCTACGATCTGGTCGTCGGCAACCCGCCTTGGTCTACCGGGACAAAGCTGCCGGACTGGACATTTGTCGTTGCGACCGCTGCGCGCATCGCCAGCGAACGTGCCGGCGCCAGGATTGCGCCGCCGCTCCCCAATGAGGGCCTTGATCTCCCGTTCGTATGGAGGGCGATGGAATGGGCGAGGCCTGGTGGCCAGATCGCCTTCGCGCTTCACGCCCGTCTGCTTTTCCAGCAGGGAGACGGCATGGTCGACGCGCGACGGATGCTATTCCAGGCGCTCGACGTGACGTCCGTGATCAACGGCGTCGAATTGCGGCAGACCAAGGTTTGGCCGGAAATCTTGGCACCCTTCTGCCTGCTCATCGCAACCAATCGCGTACCCGAGACGGGCGCCGGCTTCAGATTGATAAGCCCACGACTGGAAGTGTCCCTCAACGCCTCCGGCACCATGCGCGTCGATGCCCATTCCGCCGAGATCATCGCGACGCAACAGATGGTCGAGACTCCCGACATCCTCAAGATCATGTTTCGGGGAACAAGGGCAGATCTCGGACTGGTCGAACGCATCCGGGCGCGAGGTTTCCCAACGCTGGAATCATTCTGGCGGGACGCGATCGGTATTTCCGACCGAGGTCGCTTGGCGGGCGCGGGACAGGGGTATCAGACCATCAGGCCCAGCAGCCGGATTAGAAAGAATGGCGATGGCCAGCCCGGCGCGCCGGCAGACTACCTTCGCAGTCTACCCAACGTGACCATCGAATGCCTAGACGATCTCCTAGTCGATACGGCCCGGCTCGAACCCTTCCGGCATGCGCGCCTGCACGATCCACGCGATCCCCGCTTGTTCGAAGCGCCTATCGCCATTGTACACAAATCGCCGCCAGCGGACCGCGGTCGCATCCGGGTCGGCGTCGCCGAACGAGCCGTCGCCTATAACGAAAACTTCTACGGCTATTGCCCGGGCGGGTTCGATGGGGCGGATATCTTTGTGCGCTATCTTGCGCTCGTGTTCGGTAGCAAGCTTGCGCTGTGGCTAGCCCTTCTCACCAGTGGCGAATTCGGTTTCGAGCGCGAGGTGATCGAGAAGGACGCACTCGATCGCATCCCGCTTCCCGATTTCCGAAGGCTGACGGGTGGACGCCGTGATGAAATCGTGAGGCTGTTCGATGCTGTGCGCGCGTCCAAAGATGCTTGGGTTGAGGTCGATCGCTGGGTGACCAATCTCTACGGCTTGGGTCCGACCGATCTGACGATCATCTCGGATACCCTCGCCTATAATCTGCCGTTCGCGGAAAACAAGCTTGCGGCGCAGGCACCACCCCAACCCGAAGTCGTCCGGAACTTCTGTACGTTTCTGCAGGACGAACTCGCGCCCTGGGCCGAGCGCTTCACCACACCGCTTCGCGTGCACATGGTTGCGGCTCGGTCGACATCGCCTTGGAAGGGACTGCTCCTCGACGCGAATGCCGATACCCCGGACCTGCATGTCCAGCAGGATTGGGAAGCGTTGCTTGCCCTCGCCGACGCCACGGCGGCGACCGAGGTGATCGTAGAGTACCATAGCGGCACACTCCTGATCGGTCGCCTTGCCCAGAGCCGTTATTGGAGTAAGACCCAGGCGCGTCTGCTGGCCCAACACATTATCTGGTCGAACCTCGAATTTCTGAAAGGGCGCGACCGCAAATGAGTTCCCCGGCGCTTTCGCCTCGCCCTGACCAAATCGCGGAACTGACTCGCGGTCTCGATTTGCCGCTGGCAGCGATTGACGACGATTATCTGCAAATCATCGCCGACGGCGTGGCACATGCGTTTAAGGACCTCCGTGCGAGCGCACCCTCGACAGTCGCCGCAGGGGACGAGGCGGAAGTCACAGCGCTGCTGGAAGCGCGGCTCAACCGGATGATCGAAGAAGACAGAGTTTGGCGCCAACTCGTTACCTCCGTGGTACGTGGCAAGGAGAGCCTGAGCTTCGATGGCTCGCATCTGGAGAAGCGGCCCGACCTCTCGATCCATCTATCGGCGCGAAACCGACGGTTTCCTCTGATCGCCGAGGCCAAGATCATAGATGCCACAAAAGGCGAAAATCTTTACTGCAGCCACGGCCTCAAGCGCTTCCTCGATGGAGAATATGGGTGGGGCGGGCGCGAAGCCATCATGATCGCTTATGTGCGCGATGGAACCACGATCGCAAACCGCCTCCAACCCTATCTTGCAAAGTCCACGCACGCTGCGAGCTATGCCGTTCAGGGTTCTCTCTCAGTGCTCACCGGAGTTGGCATGGACACTGCGCAATCGAGGCACGGTCGCTTCTTTCTTTATACGCACGCGACGCCACCGGCCAACGACCCTGGAGCAATTGCACTTTGGCATCTCTGGGTCGATGCCTCCGCAGTCAAGACGACCTAAAAGGAAGGTTGAGCAAAAAGCATGCGATTCTTTGTTGGAGTCCAGCGACCAGCCTACCAAGGAATGCCAACTTTCCAGTTGATTAAGGACAGCTGGAACGACTGGTTCGTGTGGTACACACTTTACGCGATCCGCGCGATCCAACCCGATGGATCGGTCGTCGATCTCGGCAGCGCAAAAATCGCACGTCAGGGCATGACGGAAGACCAAGGCTCAACTGAATTACCGCCCCAATTTGACACTCTGGACCCGATCTATTTCTCGCTCGGCCAGGATGAGAACTATTACGAAACCCTAATGTCGCTCGGCGACGACATCCGCACCGGCTTTCTCACCGCGATGCGTGACTGTGCCTTCACTCCGGCCATTCTGGACGCGAACGCCAACGAACCTGTCCTACAAAGATCGCTTCTGCGCGATATCGAACCGTCGCGGGTTCGAGACCGCTTCAATCGCCTCGCGCACGCCGAGGTCGCGCTGTCCCCCTATAGTTTTGACTATCTCTTGCCACACGATCCCTTGGCGCTGACACCGCCACCGGTACTGAGCTTTGCAGTTCAGCCGGGTTCTCTCCCGGCAACCAACATTCATGTGGTCATCGGCCGCAACGGCGTTGGGAAAACCCGCTGCTTCGACTTCCTCGCCCGTGCCTTTCTCGGTATGCCAGCCGACGATCCTCAACAGACCGTCGGCCAGCTACGCAACCGCGCTGTAAATCCGTGGAGTGCCGAACATCTCGATCAGGATCCTGGCTTTGCCAGCCTCGTCACGGTGTCATTTAGCGCCTTTGACTCCACCGGACCGCTGCGCGGCGCCAGCAGCGGCGCGAAGCGCTACGCATATGTCGGCTTGGTCACGCATGAGGCACCACAGACTGGTGTAACAGTCGCGATGCAGCGCGGCCCGCGAGTTAAGGACGGTTACGAACTCGCCCACGAATTTGCGCAGAGTATGCTTGCCTGCCGAGAAGGCGTGCGGCGGCGGCGATGGGAAAATGCCCTGCGGACGCTGGAGGCGGATCCCCTCTTTGCCGAAGCGAACGTCTCCGCGCTAGCAGAATATCAAGAGCAAGACCTCGAACAGCGCGCGCGCAGCCTGTTTCGGAAGATGAGCTCAGGTCATGCAGTCGTCCTTCTCTCGATAACGCGCCTGGTCGAGTTGGTGGAAGAGAAATCACTCGTTCTAATCGATGAGCCTGAAAGCCATCTCCATCCACCCCTGCTCTCGGCATTCGTGCGCGCGCTGTCCAACCTACTGATCAACCGCAATGGTGTCGCCATCATTGCCACGCACTCCCCGGTCGTGCTGCAGGAGGTTCCGCGCTCCTGTGCGTGGAAGCTGAGCCGCGTCGGCAGAGAATCCCGCGCCGATCGTCCAGAGCATGAGACTTTCGGCGAAAATGCCGGCACGCTGACCCGTGAAGTGTTCGGGCTCGAAGTGACTCAGACTGGATTTCACAAGCTGATCGCCGATCGCGCAGAGGGGCGGAGCTATGAGCAAATATTAGAACTGTTTGGCGGTCAGCTAGGTGCAGAGGGCCGAGCACTGGCGAGGGCACTCAGTCTCGTGCTGCCCGATCAACTTTCGCCCCAAGATGACGGAGAATAGGATGCGTACACTGCCACCTCCAAACCAAGCGGCGGCCGACGTGCTGGCAACTTGTGTAGGCGGTGTGACCGACCTGGCATTGCAACGTCGACTCGCGGCGATAACCCCGCAACTTGTCGCCGCGGCCGCCAACTATGATCAGCTCGCCCGCGTCCAGAGCCTGCATCAGGTCGTGCGCACGCCGAATGTTGGCGCGGTTACCCGGCCCGAGCTCGAAGCACTCTATTCGCAGCAAATGAGCGCCACAAATGGAGCAGCGCGAGCGATTTACAGCGCCCTCCGCAATGCCTCGCCCAACGGCAAATGCCCGCTGTGTGGTATCGGCAATGTTACGGTGCTCGACCACCATCTCCCAAAAGCGCACTATCCCAATCTGTCGGTATGTCCCTTTAACCTCGTTCCCGCCTGCGACTTTTGTAACAATGCCAAACGTGCGCGCTTCCCAACCCGTGCGGAGGAGCAAACAATCCACCCATATTATGACGACTACTCCCAAGAGCAGTGGATCTTCGCGCAGCTCAACGCTGCAGGGCCACCGGCACTCGTGTTTCACGCCAACGCACCGGGTCACTGGCCGCTAGTTGATAGGCTGCGGGCTAGGCGACATTTCGACGTCGTTAAACTCGGCGTCAGCTATACCTCGAATGCGAATGACGATCTCATTCCGCTGCGCAATCATCTTACCACGATCGCGGCAAGCAAGGGAGCAGCCGGTGTGCAGGCCTATTTAGCCGAAGAGCAGGCACGTTACGCAACCAGGCTCAATTCCTGGCAGCACGTCATGTTTCAGACTCTCGCTGCCAATGCTTGGTTTGTTACCGGGGGGTATCTTAACATCCCACAGCATTGATCGCTCAATGTCGGCTTTTTGAACCCGATGGCTCCCCATCAAATGCCCGAAACGGGCGCGCTGTGCCAACATTAACAGTCTCGCTCAGCAGCGCATTTTGCGCAGCGCTTTCATACTTGACCGGTTGCCTCACTGAGCTTCAGCAGCGAGTTGGCGCTGTAACACTCCATGCTGACATTTCAAAAAATCTCCACCTTTAGAGCCGCTTAGGAGTTGCTCCGGTCGTTTTCTCATGGCTGGTGTGCACCATCGAAGCGCCAGCAAATGGAGGGCGACAATGGCGAAGACGAAGAAAATCCACCCCGCCGATCAGGCCGATCGCGATGCGGTTTCGACCGCAACGAAGTTCAGCGTTCACCTGCGCCGGTCGCCGACGAGCAAGGTCAATCACGAAGCCGCAACCCTGGCTGATGCGATCGAGGCCTATGACGCACTTCGCCGCGACGACGAGAACCGCCGCCCGATCATCTATGCGATCACGCCGGCCGGCGTCTCGATCCCGGTTCCGCAAGACATGATCGCGGCCGCGCGGGCGCCGATGTTCGATGCTGCCGAACCTGCAACCGTGAAGGATGCGGTGACGGCCGCGATCGCTGCCGGGCTTTCGCCGAAGGAGTTCCGGGCCGTTGCCGAAAAGGTCGCCGACGAGCATGTCGAGCCCAAGCTCGACACCCCTGCCGATGACGACATTCCGGCTTTTCTCCGCGCCGGCTATGCCTCGAAGAACGCCGCCGAGGCGCCGAGCGCCGATCCGAAACCCGCGAAGCCGAGCAAGGCCGAAGCCCCGAAGGCTGATCGCAAGCCGACCGGCAAGCGCGCGGAGATCCTTGCGGCAGCACAGGCCGGCACGATCCCCGAAGCCCCGGACTTCTCGGCCGAGACCCACGCCCGGTTCCGCAAGAAACTCGGCGAGATCGTCGCCCTTGTCGAAGCCGGGGACGTCGAAGCCCTCAAGGCTTTCCCGATCAACCCGATCAGCAGCAGCCCGAAGGCGATGGACAAATATCGCAACCTCGCGGTCATTGCCCTCGAAGTCCAAGTGGCTCATGCAGTAAACTAGCGCAAACCCGACTTTCGGCGGCTATTTCGGGGAGGGCGCAACTGTCACTTTTCGCTCTCTGCAAAGCCCGACCAACCCCTGTTCTCTCAACTTGCTGCCTACCTGATGCAAAATTTGCATTGGCGCTTGGCTGATCCGTCTGTTCGTTTTGTTGTGCTTGCTGACCAGATGTCGATTTTCAAGATGCGCAGCGGGCAGTGATCGAATGGCGTCACGGCCTTTCCCGTGGCCCGCATCGAACTGAACGAGACAACCGCTTGCATCGTCAGGCGACAGAAACGGGAGAACAGGACATGAAATTCGTCGGACTCGCAGCCGTGCTGCTCGCTCTGCCCGGATTGGCTTCGGCGCAGGAGCTTTCCGGAACGCTCAAAAAGGTCAAGGAGACCGGCTACATCACGCTCGGTCACCGCGAAAGCTCCGTGCCGTTTTCGTATATTGACAACAATGCCAAGGTCGTCGGCTATGCGATGGAAATCTGCGGCAAAATTGTCGATGTCGTGAAAGCAGACCTCAAGATGGACAAGCTCGACGTGCGGCTTCTGCCTGTCACCTCATCGACACGCATCCCGCTGATCGCCAACGGCACGATCGATCTCGAATGCGGCTCCACCACCAATAATGCCGAGCGGCAGAAGCAGGTCGCCTATACGAATACGCACTTCCTCACCGCCTCGGCTTTTGTGTCGAAGAAGGCGAAGAACCTGAAGAAGATCGAGGACCTCAAGGGCAAGACGGTCGTTTCGACCGCCGGCACCACCAACATGAAGCAGCTCGTCGAGGCCAATGCCGCGAAGAAGCTCGGCATGACGGTTCTGCCGGCGAAGGACCACGCGGCAGCGTTCCTGCTGGTCGAACTCGATCGGGCCGACGCCTTCGTGATGGACGACATCCTGCTCGCGAGCCTCGTCGCCTCATCGAAGGACCCGGCTGCCTATCAGCTTTCCGACGAAGCCTTCTCTCTGCCGGAACCCTACGGGATCATGCTGCGTAAGGACGATGCGCCGTTCAAGGCGCTCGCCGACAAGACCACCGCCGCACTCTACAAGAGCCCCGAAGGAGCTGCCCTCTTCAAGAAATGGTTCCAGAGCCCGATCCCGCCGAACGGGATCAACCTCAACGTGCCGCTGAATGCGATGCTCAAGAAGATGCTCGAAAAGCCGAGCGATTCGGCCGATCCTGCCGCCTATTGATCGATCGCGTGGCAAGGGCGCGTGTCTCCCCGCGCGCCCTTGAACCCCAACGAGGCTGGCCATGAACTATAATTGGAACTGGGGAATCTTCTGGGAGATGAACCCGGAAGGCACGGGCACCTATCTCGACATGTTGCTTATGGGGCTGCGCTGGACTTTGGCGACAGCGACCCTTGCTGCGGTCATCGCCCTGATCTTCGGTGCGGCGGTCGGCGTGATCCGGACCCTGTCGCTGCGGTGGGCGGTGCTGGCCGGTGATGCCTGGGTCGAGTTCTTCCGCAACATTCCCCTGCTGGTGCAGCTCTTCCTCTGGTATTTCGTGCTGCCCGAATTGCTGCCGAAGGCTGCCGGGCTTTGGCTGAAAACCCTGCCGAACTCGTCATTCTGGACCGGTGCGATCGGCATCGGCCTGTTCATGTCCTCCCGCGTCGCCGAGCAGGTCAAGGCGGGCATCCGCTCGCTGCCGCGCGGCCAGGCGATGGCAGGGACGGCGCTCGGGCTGACGACGGCGCAGACCTATCGCTATGTCATCCTGCCGATGGCGTTCCGAATTATCCTGCCGCCGCTGACGTCGGAACTGCTCAATACGGTCAAGAACACTTCCGTAGCGTTGACCATCGGTCTGATGGAACTGACGGCGCGCACCCGCGCCATGCAGGAATACTCGTTCCAGGTTTTCGAAGCTTTCACTGCCGCGACACTGATCTACCTCGTGCTGAACGCGACTCTTACCATCCTGATGCGGCGGCTGGAAAAGACGGTCGCCGTTCCAGGCTATGTTGCGGGGAAATGACGATGCCGCAGTTCGATTTCGACATTATCCTCAAGACACTGCCCTACCTCTTGCGCGAAGGCATGACCTTCACCCTGACGTTGACCGCCCTCGCTGCGCTGGGCGGGCTGGTGCTCGGCACGCTGCTGGCGCTGATGCGGCTCGCGACCGTACCGGGCCTTGCCGCCTTCGCGACAGCCTATGTCAACCTGATGCGCTCGCTGCCGCTCGTGCTGGTGATCTTCTGGTTCTATTTCCTCGTTCCCTACATCGGACAGGTCATCCTGCGGGCTGACCGGCCCGTGGAAGTGGGGGCCTTCGCTTCGGCGCTGATCACCTTCACGATGTTCGAGGCCGCCTATTTCTCGGAGATCATGCGCGCGGGAATCCAGTCCATCCCCAAGGGGCAGCTCTCGGCCGGCTACGCGCTCGGGCTCACCTATCGGCAGGTGATGGGCTACATCGTGGTGCCGCAGGCGCTCCGCAACATGCTGCCCGTCATCCTGACACAGACGATCGTGCTCTTTCAGGATACCTCGCTCGTCTACGTCATCTCGATCACCGATTTCCTCGGTGCCGCCTCGAAGGTCGCTCAACGCGACGGGCGGTTGATCGAGATGTATCTCTTCGCCGCTCTCGTCTATTTCCTGATCTCGTTCATGGCCTCGCTCCTCGTGAAGCGGCTTCAGGCCCGGACGGCGATCATCCGCTGAGGACCCGCCCATGCCGACGACACAACCTGCGATGATCGAACTCGCCGCCGTCTCGAAGTGGTATACGCCGCAATTCCAGGTACTGAAGGATTGCACCACCAGCGTCTCTAAGGGGGAGGTCGTCGTTGTCTGCGGCCCCTCCGGCTCGGGCAAATCGACGCTGATCAAATGCGTCAACGCACTGGAGCCGTTTCAGGCCGGCACCATCCGCGTCGATGGCGTCAATCTCTCCGACCCCAGCACCAACCTGCCGAAACTGCGCTCGCGGATCGGCATGGTGTTCCAGCATTTCGAGCTGTTCCCGCACCTGCGCATCACGGAAAATCTCTGCCTCGCGCAGGAGAAGGTGCTGGGCCGCAGCCGCGACGAAGCCATGACCAAGGGCATGACCCTGCTCGAAAGGGTCGGCCTCAAGGATCATGCCCTGAAGTACCCGGGCCAGCTTTCCGGCGGGCAGCAGCAGCGCGTAGCGATAGCCCGTGCGCTGGCAATGGACCCGATCGCGATGCTGTTCGACGAGCCGACCTCGGCGCTCGATCCGGAAATGATTACCGAGGTGCTCGACGTCATGGTCGAACTCGCCCGCGAGGGCATGACGATGATGGTGGTGACACACGAAATGGGCTTTGCTCGCAAGGTCGCCCACCGCGTGGTCTTCATGGATCATGGCGAGATTATTGAGGACCGCAGCAAGGACGAGTTTTTCGGATCGCCTCGATCTGATCGGGCACAAATATTCCTTTCGAAAATCCTGTCGCACTGAACCGGCAACAGCAACACCGCTTGCCTGGACAGTCCATCAGAAGATCGAAGGCAAGTAGCGATTCACCTCGGCGCAAACCGCTATCCACACGGGCCGGAACGTAACGGGAAACGTCTTTTGGATAGCGTGCCGTAATCGCTTGATATCATTGGTAGCAGGCAATCCTGCCGGGCCCACCACAATCCGAAGCTTGCCTGAGTCCGAAGATGCCCCGGAGATCGGGGCAGACGGTCAGGCCGCCGCCGTATGGCGATGGACGGCGCTGTGCATGTTCGCCGCGAACTGTGCGACCGAAGCATCCCAGGAATAGCGCTCGGCGAAGGCCCGGCACGCCTCGTGGCGCAGGTCGAGCGCATCGAGCGCGGCCTTGCGCAGGTCTTCGCCGAGGCAGCCGACGGCCGGCTCGGTGATCACGTCCTTCGGTCCCATCACCGGGTAGGCGGCGACCGGCAATCCGCTCGCGAGCGCCTCGATCAGGACGAGGCCGAAGGTGTCCGTCCGGCTCGGAAAGACGAAGACATCGGCCGAGGCGTAGACTTCTGCCAGGGCGGGGCCGGAGCGAGGCCCGAGGAAATGGGTGTCGGGATAGGCTTTCCGCAGGCTTTCAAGCGCGGGGCCTTCGCCGACGACGACCTTCGAACCGGGCAGGTCCAGCGAGAGGAAGGCTTCGAGGTTCTTCTCGACGGCGACGCGGCCGACATTGAGGAAGATTGGTCGCGGCAGATCGAGAACGGATTGCGCGCGCGGGCGGAACAACTCGGTATCCACGCCGCGCGACCAGCGCATCAGCGGGCCGAAGCCGCGCGCGGCGAGATCGGCATCGAGGCTGGGCGTCGCCGTCATGATGCCGCAGCCGGCATTGTGGAACCAGCGCAGCCAGCGGTAGGTGGCGGCCTCCGGAACCGGAAGGCGCGCGCGCAGGTATTCAGGAAACCGGGTATGATAGCTGGTCGTGAACGGGATGCGCCGGCCGAGGCAGAGTTTCCGGGCGGCAAGGCCAATCGGTCCCTCGGTTGCGATGTGGACCGCATCCGGCGCGAAAACCTGCATTCGCCGGGCGATTCCGGGGCCGGCATTGAGCGAAAGCCGGATTTCGGGATAGCCGGGCATCGCGA
>Ga0209570_1000600_pt1 | contig 34825 bp, 36 predicted proteins | sample EBPBio172007_DNA_FD_185861 | JGI IMG/M metagenome (GOLD analysis project Ga0209570, IMG submission 185861) | Wastewater treatment Type I Accumulibacter community from EBPR Bioreactor in Madison, WI, USA - Reactor 1_9/17/2007_ DNA (SPAdes)... | ecosystem: Engineered > Bioreactor > EBPR >... | reverse complement strand
CTGAGGTGCCCTATTTCTCTCGGACATGAGGTCCAATAGGATCCTTATCTGAAGGGAGAACGACATGAGTGGGGCACGGCACAAGTTCAATCCGGAGTATCGTGACCAGATGGTCCGTCTGTATTTGGAGGTTGAGGGGAGGAAAACGGTCACCCAGGTGGCTCGTGAGAACGGGCTCGGCCCTGAGACTTTGCGTGTCTGGGTGAAGAAGTATCGAGAGGAGCATCCGGTCCAGGACGAGCCACTGTCGGTGTCCGAGCGTTCCCGGTTGGCGGAACTCGAACGGGAGAACCGTGAGCTGAAGCTGGAGCGTGAGTTCTTGGGAAAAGCGGCGGCCTTCTTCGCCAAGGAGTACCGGTGAGCGAGAAGTACAGCTTCATCGCAGCGGAGAAGGCCACCCGTAACGCCGACGGCACTCGCCGATACACGATTCGGCAGATGTGCGACTGGATGAACGTCTCCCGATCGGGATTTCACGATTGGTGTTCCCGGCCGGAGTCGGCGACCGCGGCCCGACGTACTCGTCTGGCGGCGATGGTCTTGCATGTCTTCGCTGAATTCGACGGCCGGTACGGCTACCGGCGCGTGCACGCGGTGCTGACCAGGCGCGGCTACCCCTGCCACCCGGAGACCGTGCGAGACCTGATGGGCGAGTTGGGGCTGGTCGCGTGCCAGCCGCGGACCTCGCGTCGCTGTACGACGCGTAGGGCCGCGCAGGTCGCTGACATCCCCGACCTCGTGGTGCGTGATTTCACCGCGGATGCCCCGGGTGCCAAACTCGTCGGTGACATCACCTATGTGCCGACAGCGGAGGGCTGGCTCTATGTGGCCCTGGTGATCGACTGCTACTCTCGGGCCATCATCGGTTGGGCGATGGGCGACCATTACCGCACTCCGTTGATCATCGCAGCGATCGAGATGGCGGCACAGAATGTCGAACTCCCGCCAGGCGCCGTGTTCCATAGCGACCGCGGAAGCAACTACACCTCCGAGGAGTATCGGAGGGTGCTGGAGCGGCTCCACATGGCCCGATCCGTGGGCCGGACCGGCATTTGTTACGATAATGCTCTGGCCGAGTCGACCAATGGGGCTCTCAAAGTAGAACTGGTCAACCGTACGCATTACGCCACCCGAGAAGAAGCCCGACGCGCCATCGCGTCATACATCGAAGTGTTCTATAATCGACGCAGACACCACTCACGGCTCGGGTACCGAACACCCTGGGAAGTCCTACACGGCTACCAAGAGCCCAGCATGGCCGCCTGACAAATCCAATAAGCGAGTCCGAGAATCACCGGGCAGCCCACGCGTACGTCGCCACCATGCTCAGTCCCGCGCCTGCACGTCATCGACGGCCAACGCATCGACACCCACACCGGTGAAGTACTCGACTGAGGAGTGTCGCTTGCCAGCGTGATGGGACCACCTCGTTGCCACGAGCATGGGAAACCCTGAGCTTGGTCCTTCGGCGGCCGCTACGCGCGGCGAGCCAGGCGCAGCACACCGCGTCGAGCAGGTCGGCGTCGGCGGTCAGCACCCATCCGCCGCAGCGCCGAGATCGCCTTGCCTGACTACATCCCGATCCAGGACAACACCGATCGGGGCAGGCCAGCGATCCATTTCGCCGCCGCAACGTAGCAGGTCACCCCGCGCAGGTGGCCGCGGTCAACGCCGCCAACACGGCCGCGAAACGGGTACCGCCGGCCCTGCGCACGCCGGGGATCAGGCAACACAAGGCAGCACCTGAAACGAGTTCGGCGATCTCCTCAGCCACTACCCGCGCCAGGCTTTGGCGTGCGCACGGCAACGAGAGGCGACACCCGTGAATGAAGTGGCCCGGCAGTCCCCTCATACCGTCTCGCGCGCTCCTCAGACCTCGCGGGCGTCCATGCAGGCTACGATCAGTTCACTGAATCATCTGGGGTGCACTCGGCTGATCGATCCTGGGCGTAGGTCGGTCTGCCTGGCCGGACTCGGCGGTGACAGCGCCCAAGAGCACGTCACCGTACACGGTTGCAGAGGCCCGGACAAATGGCCACCTCGCCCATCCATCTGTTGGACTCAACCACTCGGGGTGTTTGAAATGTGCTTTGACGACTTGAAGACCCTAGAGCGCGCTCTCGCGCCAGTTCTTGTTCTCACACTCCTCCAACTGCACGAATCCTATCCATACCAGGTGGACAAGACGCTGCGGGACTGTGGCCTTAAAACTTCCAACCATGATCTAGGTGCTCTGTTCCAAAGACTAGAACGAACTGGTTACATAGCGCCGACACAGATTCGAATTTCTGCCGGCCGCGCTCGCCACTACTTCACGACAACGGAGCTAGGCCAGGCTGCCTGCCAGGATCTTCACCTCTATGCTTTGCGAACTATGGCTACCGCCGCCGATCTATTGCGATCTTGGATGCCCGGGTGCCAAGTCACTGGCCTATGAGGCGTCATCTTCTGAGAAACAGCTCAGCACCTCTACGAAGAATTCCGCGCCCTTTCTAACGGGATCGACGACCATATCCCACCACTACCCGGGCTTCTTCTCCATCCTCACAGCCGGGCCAGAGGAATTGTCAAGACCTGGTGTGCCACGAACGGGACTGTCCGGACAACGGTGTTTGTGGCCTGACACGCCAGGACTGCTGGTGCGAAGGATGGTCAGGTCATGACCGAGACAATCACGAGCGTGAGCTCCATGCCTAAGGATGCGAAGAAGCGGTCGTCCTCGGCCGCGATACCGGCGGAGAACGTCGCGATCGGGTAGCTGGTCAAGGCCGCCCGGGAACGGGGTGAGGACATCACCGGCCCGGAGGGGCTGCTAAAGTCGATCACCGCCACGGTGCTGGAAGAGGAGATGACCGATCACCTCGGTCACGGCAAGCACCAGGTCCCCGACGGGGGCGTCGCCAATATCCGCAACGGGACCCGGGCCAAGACGGTGTTGACCGAGGCCGCCGGGGAGGTCGTCATTGAGGTCCCCCGGGACCGGGCCGGCACTTCGAGGCGGTCATCGGACCAACCCGGCCCTGATGGCCATCAAGGGCGTCGGACCGGCCGTCGGCGCCCAGCTGCTGATCACCGCCGGCGACAACCCAGACCGACTTCGCACCTCCGCGTCGTTCGCCGCCCTGTGTGGCACCGTCTCGATCCCGGTCTCCTCCGGAAAGACCAGCCGACACCGCCTCTGCCGCGGCGGGGACCGGCAGGCCAACGCCGCCTTGCACCACATCGTCAAGGTCCGCATGTCCTACGACCCGCGGACCCGCGCCTACCGCGACACCCACCTCGCCAAAGGCTGGACCAACAAGGCCGTGTTCCGCGCCCTCAAACGCGCCGTCGCCCGCGAGGTCTTCCACGCCCTGGCAGGCCACATCGCCGCTCCCGACTACTCCGACCTACGCCCCGCACGGCAAGCCAAGAACCTCACCCTCACCCAAGCAGCTGAACACCTGGGCTTATGGCCAGCCACAGTCGGCCAACTCGAACTCGGACGACGGCCCAACGAGGACCTCGCCCACCGCTACCGCTCCTGGCTCAACGCCGCTGATCAGCGCCTGACACGCAATAGGAGCATCAGGCCCTGACCTGGGAAGAGCCGGATATCCCATTGGCGGGGGTATTGCGTAGAAACCGTCCATTGACGACACTGGCGACATCACCAGTTAGTGCCTCAATCCTGAACAGAGAGATGCGCCACCTAGGCGCTCCGGGAGTTCGGGTTCGCCCTCCGCACTATCCATACTAGTCCGCAACGGTATCCACGCCCCTAACATTGGCCCCGGTGGAATCGCTCGAACAGATCCTCTCGTTCGCGCCGACCTCAAGCAGCTCATATCCCAAATGGTAGGGCTCGCCATGATATACCACAATCACGCCTGTTGTTGGCGAAGTAGCGTCCACCGCCCAGGATCCCAGAACGCTAAGTGTGGCCTTATCCCAAATTGTTAACGTAAGGTTGACTCGATCCTTTCGGGCTATTTTCAAGGGGTCGACAGCTACCCTTAATTGCGCTGAGTCCTCGCGGCGGATGCCGAACGCTACCTCAATAGCGCCGTCGCAACTAGAACCCAAGTCAAGCCTACGTGACCCAGATTCCCTCGCGGCCTTCTCGGAATTAGCAAGGTCATAATGCGAGTCTTTCGCCAGCAATGACAGGAGGAGCAGCGCGCATGCGGCCACCGCGCACAGTAGCGAGCGGAGTCTCTTATGTTCGTCCTCCATTTTCCACGCCTCTCACCCAAACGTTAGCGCGCAAGTATCAGTTCACCCGACAGCACTCTCCCGCAAACAACATTAGGAGATCGAGATATGCGATCAGTATACAAAGCCGCAGCCATTGGCGCCTTGGCTCTAAGCTTGCTGGCGTCTCCCGCAGTTGCCAACGCACGGACCCAATCCATGACGGTGTGGGGAGTCTACGCCAGTTTAACTGCGTGTCAATATGCTGGCGAAAGATCCGGGACCGACTTCTACTACTGCGTACGTGAAGATGGACTATGGACACTGTGGGTTAATGACGGAGCTACCGACTGATCGGAGAGTGGTCATGCGTGCTACTAAGACTTGGCTAGCTACCGTCCTTCTGGCTCTGAGCGGACCCGCAGTAGCGGTAACGCCTATCTCTGCAAATGCTTCCCCACTCGCTCGGCAATCACCTGCGCCAAACCGTATCGAAGCTGCTTACCTTCCGGCCGGCACTTACATCACTCAAAGCGGCTGCTGGCAAGCCGGCAGGGACGCATATGACGGTGTGGTCATAATCGGTTACACGTGCATTCGCGATGATAGTCTGCCGTACCCTTACACCTGGCGTCTTTGGCTCTTATGGAGCGAATAGAGTGAGATAATCGGCAATTTGTGGCGAATTGGAGGGAATGACATGGTTTACCGGACGGGGAACAGCTTGGCGAAACTGGGATCGATAGCCGCAGCCCTTTGTATTGCTGCAGCGGCTTCGGCGACCAACAGCTCATATGCGCTTACCGACTCCACTACCTCGGATCGGGCTTCCGTACCTGTTCCAGCGGCGAATGTCCCGCAATTTGATAGCTCGCTGATGTACGGGCAGATGGATCTGCTCAAGTTCCGCGACTGGATCGAGCAAATGCCACCTTCCGAGCTGGAGGGATATTTTGACACGATCATAGTGGATATCCCTACGAGGCGAATGGCAGCGTACTGGAAGGGCGAAGCCAAGAGTGCTGCCAAGCTGCTGCAAGAGGCTCACGATAGGGGGATCACTCTAGAGATCCGCAAGCGCAGTATCTCCAGATTGCAAATGATCGCAACATCGAACTCTCTCATGAACCGCAAGGGCTCTGTTCGAGGAATGGATGTCACGGCGGTGGTCGGGGACGACTACTCCTTTGACGGTCTTGTGGTGGAGGGTGTCTACAATAAGGACTCCTCCTCGCTTCGCGCGACCCCCGTCGATGAGGCGGCGTACCTAAAATCGCTCGGGGATCAGCTCAGATCCCTCGCAGATGGGGCGCCAGTCAAAGTGCGGCCCATCTCCCATAAGCCGAGACTATTCACGGGCAGGAACGATGACTATAGCCCTTTTAATGCAGGTGGCTATATGATCTCTTGGGGTTCCGGCATGTCGTGCTCAACTGGCTTCGCTGTCTACCATAATGGGGTCCCTCGAACGACCACAGCAAGGCACTGCGGATATGGCGATTACCACGCCCGCGTTGGCGGAGCGTCATACGGCTCGACTGAAGCCTTTAGTATCGACGGGGGGGCTGCCCGCGTTTTGTCCAGCTACGGCGATTCCCTTATGTTCGACGGCCCAGTTACCCAAAGCGGTTATACGAAGCATGTCACCGGAAGTGTAAATGTGACCAGCGGGGCTGAGGTGTGCACAAGCGGGGGTAACTCGGGAGTCCATTGCACCATCAAGGTCGGCAATATGTGGTACCTGTATGACGATGGTTATGGTGCGGTCTACATGAGCCGCGGGTACCAACAGTCGTACGGGATAGCAGCCATGGCAGGGGATAGCGGGGGGCCAGTCTTCGTACCCCAGTCTGATGGTACTTCAGTGCTAGCGGCAGGCATGATTCAGGCGGGTGCCAATCCGCCACTTTGGGGTTATCAATGTGGCACCGCCACGGACATACAGAATGAATGCAGTACGGATGTTCTCTTCACTTTGGAATGGCGAATTCTGGCCACTCAAGGACTGCAACTCGTAACGTCGTAATGGTAACAGACACTCTGGCTATACTGGCAGCCTTGGGCAACCAGCGGCCTGCAATTCAAGGATCGTGGGTGGGCGAATGGGGCTGCCGCTTGGGAGCTGGCGAATCATCGGTACTTGCAAAGGCAGCGACGAGGAATCCGTTGCTGCCTTGGGTCTGTTGCTTCATATTGAGCCGCAGTCAATGGTTTGGTTTGACGGCGTGAAGCGGTTCAGTGCAAGGTATGAGGTTATCGATACGAGCCATGTGATTGTGCGTAGCATCTCCTACAATCTATCTGGAAGCACCGACGTCGTTGACTATGCGCGGCGATCCGCCGCTCGAGTCGTCGGCTCTGTTCTTACTGGCGGCGGCCCTATCGGAGCAGTTAGCGAAGGGGAGCGATGGCGGCTTATGCAGGGGGATTCATCCTTGCTATTGGCGCGGGAGGATCACAAGGGTTGGCCGGAGTGGGCTCGATAGGAATGGACTGTTTCCGGAAAAGTTGATGGGGCGACTAGGCAGGGATTTCTGCCAGGCTTCGATATCCCATCTCGTACTCGGCGGGCGTCAAGTAGCCCAATGTTGAGTGCCGACGTGTACGATTATAGTACGATTCGAACCAGGTGAACGTCTCCTTCCGGAGTTTGGACACATTCACCCAGGGGCGAGTGTGGATAAGTTCCTTCTTGTACGTCGCGAACAACGACTCGGAGACAGCACTATCGAAGCATACTCCGGTGCGCCCCGGGGAACGTCGGATGTTGTTCTCCGTGCAGAACTGTGCGAACTCCTTCGACGTGTACTGGCAGCCTCGATCGCTGTGAAAAACGACGCCATGAGGAGGATTGCGCTGGGCTAACGCCATGCGCAGCGCCTCAGTGACGAGCTCGGTCCGCATATGATCGGCGATGGCGAATCCCACAACTCGACGGGAGTGCAAGTCGATGACGGTTGCGACATATGCCCAGCCTTCCCATGTTTTCACATAGGTGATATCTCCGCACCATTTCTCGTTTGCTTTGTCGGCGGTGAAGCAGCGGCCCAGCAGGTCCGGAGCCGGCACTGGCTGCTCCCCTGGCGTCGTCGTGCGACGCCAGGGGCGTGGGTGGCGTCCCTGCAGGCCAGCCTGCCTCATGAGGCGCCACACGCGCTTGGAACTCACCCGGCGTCCCAGTGCCTGCAATTCAGCGCAGACACGGCGAACACCCGGATTGCCATGCAGGCGCGCGTGGACGTCCTTGATGATGACGAGCAGCTCGGCGTCGTCATTCTCGTGGGCGCTAGGCTCGCGATTGCGCCAGGCGTAATACCCGGCTGGGGTCACATCCAGCCGCTCACACATGAACGACACGGGGTACTCGTTTCGGTCCGCCCAGTCCGCGATCGCAGCGAATCTCACTGCTTTTCTTTCGCGAACCAGGTCGCCACTTTTTTTGCGAAGCTCAGCTCCATCAACAGCTGCGCATTCTCTTTACGGAGGCGCTCAAGCTCCTCGCGTTCATTCTCGGTTAACGCCTTCGTCGGCGCCCCGCCTTGCTCGCGTGCTTTTTTCACCCATTTCCCCAAAGACATCTCGTGCACGCCGATGTTCCGTGCTGTTTCGGCGATGCTCTTACCATCCTCCAGAACCAAAGCTACCGCAGCAGCCCTTGTACTCATCAGTGAAGCTCCGTCGTGTCGATCCCATGAAAACTCCCTCTCAACAGCTGGGAGAAACCACCTGCCAATCGCCACTATCAACGGAACCGGACACGGTCCAGAACGCGGCCGACGTCGGAGGCCCTAGCGTCGTGAGGCGGTAGTTCGCTCCTGGTTAGATAGACTTCGGGCGTGTCGGGTTCCTGCCGCGAGGTGGTTGGTTTTGAGCGAGCATGAGCGGTCTGTGCTGGCCGGTTGGGTACGTCGTCCGACGTCGCGGGCGCGGTTGGTGCAGCGCTTGAGGATTGTGCTGGCGTACGCGGATGACCCGGTCGGTGGATGGCGGTAGTGCGCCGGTTGGGGGTCAGTTTGCCGACGGTGCCCAAGCGGCGCGACCGGTTCCTGGCCCACCGGCGTGATGGTTTAGCTCACCTCCGCGCGGCCTGTCTGTCCGCTGCGCCCTTCGACGCGTAGCGCCGGGACCGGGGTCCGGGTTGTCATCCACAGGCACGCCCCTCAGCGACGCGGCCCGTCGGGCCGGTGTGAGCGGGCCGTGTCGGAGCGGCGTTCGTGTTCGGCTCCCGTCGAAGAACCGGCCGGGGCAGCCCCATCGCTACGGAGGCGATCTAGGGGCAGGTGTACCACCAGTCGGTAGCGCAGGTCCTGCGCGGGAAGCTCGTTCAGGGGACGCGCGGATGTGAGCTCGCTGGTCAGTCGGGATACGTCAAGGCCGGCATCGTGGGCCTGCTGCAGCATGGCCGCCAGGGATGGCCAGTCGCTCTGTCGGGTCAGGCGCGGGTCGATATTTTCGGCTAGGGATAGCCACCACTGCTCTGGAGTGGTCGCCGCCTGCGCGATGCGAGCTCGCATCCGCGTCATCTGTGACAGCTGCTCAGAGACCACCGCCCGGGGGTCGGCAGACCAGGCACGGGCTGCGCGAGCCAGGGCAGAACGAACCTGCCCTAGCTGGGCGGGAAGCTGTGCCGCCACCTGCTGGCAGCCGCCGTCCCAGCGGGTAGGGGAGCCAGCTGCAAGGACGTCGGCCGCAGCGGTGATCGCGTCATCGCCGGTCAGGTTGGCCAGACGTTTAGTGAGGAGCACCTCGCTGAGCGTGCGGGCTGCCTGCAGTGTTTGGACGAGGGTATGGGCGCCCTGGTTAGTGAGAAGGTCGGCGGGGTCCGCCCCGTCGGGGAAGCTGGCGACCGCGGGGTCCATACCGTGCTGGGCCAAGAGCCAGAAGTCGCGATGTGCGGCCATCTGTCCTGCGAGGTCATTGTCGGTGGCCACGATCGGGTGCCGGCCGAGCTGGGCGAGCTGGTCGGCTTGTTCCTCGGTCAGAGCGGTGCCGAGCTGGGCCAGGCCGACGTAGCGGCCTTGCCCAGCGAGGGTGACGGCGATGGCGTCCATGGGTCCTTCGACGATGCCCAAACCGCCCCGCACCCGGCGTACGGCGTCCCCCAACCAGCGCGCCGCCTCGAACGCGGACAACCCAGCCACCGGATCCGGTGTCAGGGTGTCCGTCGAGGTCATGGCGCCATCATCTCGAACATACTGCTGATGTGGCAACCGATGTCTGCTCGTTATGTTCGATATTGAACCCGGATCTCGGGACACAGGAATCGAATGCCCGCCAGCGGCAGGCGAACTCGACCCGGATAAAACTGTTATCCAGATCACACGTAGGGCTATGACACCAACGCGTTCACGCCGACCCGACCCACCAGCCGTGCACCGAACCGCGCGCTGCGAACGATCGGGGCTGCGACGATGGCGGCATGGACGCGGACGTACTGGTGGTAGGAGCCGGGCTGGCGGGGCTGGTCGCCGCGGCGGAGGCGGCGGACGCCGGCCGCCGGGTGCTGCTCATCGGTCGGAGCAGAACCCCGACCTGACCGGCAAGGATCTGCGCCTGCTGGCGTCCCGGATCCGACCCGGCGCGCCCGGCCCGGTCGAGGCGTTCAAGCGGCACGGCGCCGATTTCGTCGTCGCCGACACCCTCGAGAAGCTGGTGGCCGGCATGAATCGGCTCGCCGATCCCGGCGTACCGACCCTGGCCGTCGAACGGCTCCGCGAGCTGATCGAGGCCCGGGACCGCGAGATCGTCAACACCTTCGCCAAGGACGCCCAGGTCACCGCGATCCGCGGCGCCCGGAACTACCGCGGTGACCGGCTCATCCGGGTGGCCACCCCGCACCGGCTGCTGGACCCCAAGGCCGGCCCGCTCATCGCGGTCAAGCTGCACGTGCTGTCCCGCAAGACCCTCGGCGGCCTGGAGACCGACCTGTCCGGCCGGTGCCTGCGCCCCGGGGGCGCGGTGTTCCCGGGCCTGTACGCCGCGGGCGAGGTGAGCGGCTTCGGCGGCGGCGGGATGATGGGCTATAACGCGTTGGAGGGCACGTTCCTGGGTGGTCGCCTGTTCTCGGGCCGTACGGCGGGTCGCGCCGCCGCCCTGGCCACAGCGTGACCACCCGACAGCGTTTGCGGCAGACGGCGTGACCGCCCGACAGGGTGACCGCCCGACGGCCTGACCAACTGACGGCCTGACCCCTGACGGCACGGCATCATCCTGATCCTGGAAGGCGTGGCCCGCCGCGGGCCCTCCCCGAGGGCACCAGCGGTCTGGTGGAAACGGCCCGCGCCGTGGCCGCCCGAGGCTCACAGCCGCGCGCGGCGCTGCTCGATCAGCGCAGCTGGGGGATGTTCATGGCGAGGACGTAAGCGGCCACGGCGAACAGCAGAATGCTGAACGCGAGGCTGAGCTGGCGCGGATCCACCCGGGCGGCGATGCGGCCGCCCAGGATGCTGCCGATGGCGCCGAAGGCGCTGAAGACCAGGATGACGGGCCAGTCGATGGCCAGCCCGCCCGCGGCCCGGGCGCCGAGCGCGACGATGCTGTTCACGATGATCACCAGCAACGACGTACCCACCGCGACCGGCATCGAGAACCCCAACGCCAGCACGAGCGCGGGGACGACGGCGAAGCCGCCGCCGACCCCGAAGAAGCCGGTGAGGAAGCCCACCCCGGTCGCGGTCGCGGCCAGGACACCTACGCCGCGGCGCTCGCCGTCGGCCACAGCGTTCCCGCCGCGGGCGCGGCGCCGCAGCATCAGGATGCCGACCCCGATCATCATCACGCCGAACGCCGTGAGCAGCACCGGACCGGACACCGCCGTCGAGAGCCGGGAGCCGATCAGCGATCCGACCACGCCGACGGCGCCGAAGATCAGGCCGTCGCGCCAGCGGACGTTGCCCTTGCGGGCGTGGCTCGCCATCCCGGCGAGAGCCGTGAGCGAGACGATGACCAGCGACCCGGCGGTGGCGGCGGCGGGCCGCTGGCCCAGAACGTAGACGAGGATGGGCACCGTCAGGATCGCCCCCCCGCCGCCGAGCGCGCCCAGGACGACGCCGACGAGCAGGCCGAGCGGGACGATGGCGAGCAGCTGGCCCATGACCGCGACTGCCGTCAGCGGGCCAGCGACGCGAGCACGTCGGCGGCGTCGGGTTCCTGGCTGCGGTTGTGCGGCATCTTGGCCAGCAGCGCGCCCATCAGGCAGGAATCGGTGAGCGCAGCGGTGACGAGCCCGGCGCCGATCGCGCCGGCGAACCACTTGGCCCGTGGCGCCACGGTGCTCGCGAGGACGCCGGAGGCGACCAGCCCGCCCGCGACGAGCCGGACCTGCCGTTCCAGGTCCCACGCCCCGCCGGTTTCCCGGACCGGGCCGTTGTCCTGCTGCCAGGCGGTCATCCCACCCGTGAGCACGTGCAGACGCCCCAATCCGGCGGCGGCGAGGACCTGCTCGGCCTGGCTCGCCCGGTTGTCGGTGCGGCAGATCAGCACCACCTGCTCGTCGAGTGGCTCGGCGAACTCGTCGCGGTGCTCCTTGAGGAGCGGCAGCGGCACGTTGTAGGCGCCGGGGATGTGCGCGGCGCGGAACTCGGCGGCCGAACGGACGTCGACGAGGCGCGGGCGGTCGGGGCGGGTGAGCCATTCGCGCAGCTCGGCGGCGGTGACGCGGGTGGGCATGGGCCGTACGGCGGTGGGGTCGACGGGGCCCTGCAGGTCCGTCACGTCTGCGCCGTCTGCGCCGGCCGGGGCGGAAGGGGCTGCGGGAGGGGCGCTGGTGGTGCTCACTTCTGCTCCGTCAGGGTCAGGCCGGACGTGCCGGCGTTGTCGAACTGGTCGTCGATGGCCACGACGGGGCGACCGGCGGCGGCGAACATGGACGCGGCGATCGAGGCCCGGTAGCCGCCGGCGCAGTGCACCCACAGTTCGCCGGCCGGTACGTCGTCCGCGCGGCGCAGCAGGTCATGCAGGGGCAGATTGACCGCCCCGTCGATGTGCGACTCGGCGTACTCCCCCGGCCGCCGGACGTCCACGACCACCACCTCGCGGTGGTGCCGCACCTGCGCGAGGTCGGGGAATGTCGCCCGTGGGAAGGACGCCAGCTCGCCATCGGTCCAGTTCGTGGGGCCGCCGGTGGCCGCGGCGGCGGGCCGGTCGATGCCGATCCGGACCATCTCCCGCTGAGCCTCCGCGACCTGCTCCGCGGTCTCGCCGAGCAGGGTCACCGGCGTGCCCCACGGAATCAGCCAGCCCAGGTAGGTCGCGAACTGCCCGTCGATCCCGAAGTTGAACGTCCCCGGCGCGTGGCCCGCGGCGAACGCCGTACGGCTGCGCAGGTCCACCAGCCACTCCCCCGCCTCCAGGCGGCGGCGCAGCTGCGCCACGTCCGCCGTCGTCGGCGGCTCCAGGCTCGCGGCGAGCGGGCCGGCGGCATTGGCGGGGCCCATGTGCGCGTAATAGGCGGGGAACTCCTCCAACCCGGCCAGGATCTCCTCGACGTAGTCCGTTTCGTCCTTGGTCAGCGCCGGGTTGGCGCGCTTCTCCTGGCCGATCGTCGAGGCGTCGCCGGAACTCTGGGTGGCCGAGCAGAACGAGCCGAAGCCGTGCGTGGGCATGACCTGCGCCTCGTCGGGCAGTTCGGCAGCGAGGCGGTGGGCGCTGGCGTGCTGGTGGCGGGCGAGTTCCTCGGCGTGCGCCGCGCCGAGCAGGTCCGGGCGGCCGGTCGATCCGAACAGCAGCGAGCCGCCGGTGAAGACGGCCGTGGCCGTGCTCGTCCCCGTGGCGGTGCCTTCAGCGGCGTCGCCCGCCACGGCGTACGACAGGTGCGTGAACGTGTGCCCCGGCGTCGCGATGGCGCGCACCCGCATGGACCCGACCTCGACGGTCTCGCCGTCGGCGATGGGGGTGCGGTCGAAGTCGACGGTGTCGGCGCCGTTGACGTAGTACGTCGCCCCGGTCTCGCGGGCCAGCGCGTAGCCGCCGGTGACATAGTCGTTGTGGATGTGGGTCTCGAAGACGGCGGCGATGCGTACGCCGTCCGCGGTGGCGCTCCGGGCCGCGGCCAGGACCCGGTCGATGTCGCGCTGCGGGTCCACGACGAAGGCGACCGAGCCGTCGTGGACGAGATAGCTGCGGTCGCCGAGCGACGGGGTCTCGATGGTGACGATGTGCGGCATATGAAGGTTCCTCCAGCGGGGTCTGGACATACCCTGGGGGGTATCTGCCATCGGTGCCACTGTACGGCGTGCCCCAGGGGGTATCAACTCGGCACCCACCGCCATTCCGACCCCGCCTCCGGCCGAGTCCCGCGCCGCACACCCTCTGGCCGGGCGCCCGATCTGTCTGGGACATCACATACGACGCTCTGGCCGGCCACACAGGCCGGGCACAGGCTCGGCTCCGATAGTGAAGATGTCAAATACCCCCGGGGGCATTAATCCGGGAGATCTCCTCAGCTCGGCGATCCCGCCGGCCGCAGATCCCAGGCCCCCCTACGCAAAGGAGCGCACCATGTTCACCCGCAGCCGCAAGGCCCCCAGCCGACCCGCGCTGATCGGAGCGGCATCGCTGACCGGCCTCGCCCTGGCGGCCACCCTCGCCGGCTCCGCCTACGCCGCCGGAGGCCCTGGCGCCGGCGGCCCCGGCACCGGCTCGAACGGCCCCGGCTCCGGCGGGTGCCCCGTCGCGTCGTCCACCGCAACGCCGGGCACCCCCGTCGCGTCGCTGTCAGCGGAGACGATCGCGGGCCTGACGTTCAGCCGCGAGGAGGAGCGGATGGCGCGCGACCTCTACGCCGCGCTCGCCGCGGTGCATGACGGGGCTCGGCCGATGAGCATGATCACGACGAGTGAGCAGCGCCACTTCGACGAGATCGGGACGCTGCTGACCCGCTACGGCATCGCCGACCCCTCCGCCGGGCGGGAGGCCGGCAGTTATGCGGACGCCGAGCTGCAGAAGCTGTACGACGACTGGTATACGCGCGGCATCGTCTCGCCCCAGGCGGCCTACCAGGTGGGCGTCGAGCTGGAGCAGCGCGACATCGCCGACCTGGAGAAGCTGGTGGCCGCTGACGCGCCGGCCGACGTCAAGGCCAGCTACGCCAACCTGCTGAAGGGCTCGCGCAACCACCTGGCCGCTTACGAGCGGGCGGTCGCCGGGCAGGTCGGCGGCGCCGGCGCCCAGAACGGGCAGGGCCAGGGCCAGAACGGTCAAGGCCAACAGGGCCGGGGCCAAAAGGGTCAGGGCCAGGGCCAAAAGGGTCAGGGCCAGGGCCAAACGGGTCAGGGCCAGGGCAGCTCCGGACAGGGCATGGGTCCCGGGGCGATGGCGCGGCGCGGCGCGGGCGCCAGCAGCTGACCCCGAGGCACGGCGCAGAGGCCCACCCCTGAGCCGCGCGCCGTCTCCGACTCACTATCGACCGCTCACGACCTGCCCGTTTGGCACCATGGTGCTAAACGGGCAGGTCACGAGCGGTCATCTTGTGGATAACTCCGGAACTCCGGCGATGCCTGGGCCGGGTCAGCCGGCGCCGACGGCCGTGCGCACCGTGGCGATCTCGAAGTCCGGATAGCGATCCTTGAGCGTCCGCAGCGGCACGTCGGTCGGGGCATCGGCGGGCAGACCGGCCTTGGCCAGGAGGTCGGGCAGTGCCATGCCGTACGCCGAGGCGACCTGCGCCAACGTCATCTGCCCCGTCACTCCGGACGCCGATCCCGTCCCGCTGGGCGAGGCGGCGCCCGTCCGCGACCCCGTGCCCGTCCCCGACGGATGCGGGCTCGCCGAACCGCCCGAGGCGCCGGTGCTGGGCAGTGCGGACGGGGAGGGCCCCGACGGCGCGGGCGCGCCACCGGACGTGAGATGGGCCGTCACAGCCGCTCGGAACGCCTCCATCGAGAAGCCGCCCAGCGTGGCCTCGAGCTGATTCAGCGGGGTGTCCGGCGTCACCGCTGCTGCGGTTGCCGCGTCGGCTCCGGCGAGTCGCAGCAGCGTGGGGATATCGACGCCGAGACCGTCGCTGGCCTGCTGCACCGTCATCCATCCCTTGAGGTCTGCGGGCGCGAGCGAGTCGCTGGTGACCTCGGTACGGCCGCTGGACTGCCAGACGCCGGTGGCCGACGTGACGCCGTACGTTCCGAAGATCGCCACCACCGCGACAGCGGGCATCACCAGTCGGTGGGCGGGCACGCCACGGGACGCCCTGCTCATCGCTGTGCCACCGTCGACGTCGCCGACTCGGGGCCCGCGGCGGCGTCGCCGTCGCCCCGGCGGCCGATCGAGCCCAGGAAGGTGGGCCCGGTGACGGTGAGGGCACCGGGGAACGGGCAGGTCGCCACGCACTCCATGCAGCCGACGCAGTCGGTGTTGACGGTCTGGGCGTGCGCGACGTCGATGCCGACCGGGCACGGCGGGTTGCACAGCCCGCAATCGGTGCAGGCGGAGGCGTGCCGTCGGATCCGCAGGAACGACAGGTGGCCCGCTACCGCGAAGACCGCCCCGGCCGGGCACAGATAGCGGCACCACAGCCGATCGACGACCAGGGAGCCGGCGAGCACCACCACGGTGATGACCAGCGCCGGGATCAACGCACTCGACATCTCGAAGATCCAGTGCAGGGAGAACAGGGTCACATAGGGGTCGTACTCGGCGAAGATCAGCCGCCCCGTCTGCACCGTCGCGATCACGACGGCGGCCAGCACGACGTACCGGCCGTAGCGCAGCACCCGATCCACCCGATCCGGGACTGCAACGGCGCGCAGCCCGAGGCGCCGGCGCAGCCCGGTCAGCACGTCCCCGAGCGTGCCCATCGGACAGATCCAACCGCAGAACGCATTCCCGGCGATCAGCACGCTGACCAGGACCGCGGCGCCGAGGATCATGTTGCTCGGGTGCAACTTGGGCACCATCGTGCCGGTGGTCACCCAGGTGTAGAGCGACTCGACCGCCCCGAACGGACACAGCGCGTCGACGCTGGGCGCTCCGGACTGTTTCTCCTGCTGATGTCGGAGCGCGGCCACCAGGATGAAGACCGCAAAGAAGGCCTGGGTGGCGTAGCGCGCCCAGTGCAGTCGGGACATGGAACGCTTGCGCAGCATCGCCCGGCTGGGGTCGGATCGGGTGGTTGTGGTCATCGGGAACACCTCGAAAGTCGGACGGACTTTTCCAGAATGCCCCTGGGGGTATGGCCTCTTCCCGGGCCAAAAGTCCCGCAGGAGTACGGCGTTCGCGGTTGGCCCGACCAACACATCGACGGGCGCTATGGCTCCGATCGGCAGAATCGCTGACGGCGGGCTGGACCCTCGGAGGGTCCGGTCGTAGGGTCGAGTTGTCAGGAAATCCTGACGCCGAGCGGTCCCGGGCCGGTCGGTCCCACCCCACGAGGAGTCCATCATGACCACGTCCCCCGTCGACCAGACCGTCGGCATGCCCCGCATTGGCGACAAGGCCCCGGCCTTCACCGCGAAGACCACGCAGGGCGACATCAGCTTCCCGGCCGACTACGAAGGCAAATGGGTCATCCTGTTTTCGCACCCGGCAGACTTCACCCCGGTGTGCACGAGCGAGTTCATGACCTTCGCGACGATGGCCGAGGACTTCGCGCTGCACAACACCGAGCTGGTCGGCCTCTCCGTCGACGGGCTCTACAGCCACATCGCCTGGCTACGCACGATCCAGGAGAAGATCTCCTTCCGCGGGATGTCGAACGTCGAGGTCACATTCCCGTTGATCGATGACGTCTCGATGGAGATCGCGCAGAAGTACGGGATGATCATGCCCGGCGAAGCGGCCACCCAGGCCGTGCGCGCGGTCTTCTTTATCGACCCGCACGGCGTGATCCGCACCATTGTGTATTACCCGCTGGCGCTGGGCCGTAACTTCGACGAACTCTTGCGGATCGTCAAGGGCTTGCAGGTGGCGGACGCTTTCAACGTCGCCCTGCCGGCTGACTGGCAGCCCGGCGAGCGCGTCATCGTCCCGCCGGCCGGTTCCTGCGGCACGGCCAAGGACCGGATGGCCGGCGCCGACGCGGGGGTCGAGTGCGAGGACTGGTTCTTCTGCACCAAGGAACTGCCGCTGGAGGAGATCCAGGAGCGCATCCACCGGCGGTGACCGCAGAGCACGGCTTCGATCGCGCAGTCGTGGTGGAACACCGCCGGCTCCCTCGCAGCGATCCCGCCTGCGCCACAGGTTCAGGTCGTGCGTTGTCAGGATTCCCTGACACTGCTAGTGTCAGGGAATCCTGACAAATGTGATTCACCTGCTGGTGGTGCGATGCCCAACGAAAGAGCTTCAGGCGGGCCGAGGCCCGATGCGAACGTTCTGGATCGGCGCGGAACCAGGTGCGCGGCCGCGACTGCGACCGCCGCCGCGGCCACCGCCGGGACCGTGGCCACAGCCACAGCCACCCCCGCCGTGCGCCGTGCAGTCGCAGTCCTGCCGCGGGCAGCCCAGTCGGGGGAGGTGCCCCCAGCGCTCGTGAGCCGACTGCCGGCTCATCCCGGTCGCGTCGCCGATCTGGGACCACGTGGCGCCGGCCGCTCGAGCATCGCGCACGGACTGCTCGAGCCTCGCCTGAGCCTCACGCACGGATCGACACGCCCGTGCGAGCGCCTTGACCGCCTCGTCGGTCTGCATCGTGCCTCCCATCTGCGTCGTCGTCCTCAGTCAACCACCACAGCCGCATTGCTGTTCCCCCAGTCCGCGTGACCCCTCCAGGGAAGGTGCTGCATCATGAACCCCACCCACCGCCCGCAGTCGATGCAGTCCGTCGTTGCCGAGACGGCACAGATCTGGCGGGAGCACGAGCGAGACCTCGGGCCCGGCGCTGGATCCGGTCGCTGCGGCGAGCACGGCAACTGCGGCGGGCACGGCAACTGCGGCGGGCACGGCGGGGGGTACGACGGCGGCGACGGCGCGTGTGGCGGGCACGGCACCTGTGGCGGTCGAGGTCGGGGGCACTCCCGGAGTGGGCCGCGCCAGGCGGATTCCGCCCGCAGAGCGGACTGAAGACATGTCCTTCGACTTCGTGGCCCTGGACGTTGAGACGGCGAACGCCTTCCGCGGATCGATCTGCCAGGTGGGCATGGCGCTGGTGACGGAGGGGCGGGTGACCCGCACGTGGACCATGCTGGTGCGCCCGCCGGTGGGCCGCGACAATTTCGACGCCAACCACGTGGCGGTCCATGGCATCACCGCTGCCCAGGTCGAGCACATGCCGCGGTTCATCGCGCAATGGCCGGTCATCGAAGGGCTGCTGCGCGGCCGTCCGGTGGTGGCCCACAACGCCAACTTCGAGATGGGCGCCATTCGGGAGGCGACGTCGTATTGCGGCTTCGACTGGCCCGAGCTCGACGTGGCGTGCTCCCTCGTGCTGGCCCGCCAGCGCTTCCCCGACCTCGACAGACACACGCTTGACGCCTGCTGTGCGGCCGCGGGCGTTTCGTTGACGAACCACCACGACGCCCTCTCCGACGCCGTGGCGTGCGCCGAGCTGACCCTGCAGATGGCCCGGTCGGTGCAGGCCGACGATCTTGACGACCTGCTCACGGCGAGTGGCGTTGCCTGGGGTCGCCTTTCGGAATCGGCCTATGTGCCTTGTCATTCCGTCGGACCGGACGTCGGCGTGGCGGTGCCCCGGCTGTTCTGAGGCCTGCTTCTGAGGCCTGTTCTGAGGCGACCGAGCCGCGCGGCGACCACGCGCCGGCCGACGCCGAAGCCACGGCGCCGGCCGACCGTCGAGTCCCTGCGGATCAGATCCCGTGGGGGCCCTTGAGGATCAGGTCCCGTGGTGGCCCTTGAGCACCATCCGCATGATCCGGGCGTTGAGGGCGGCGAAGCGCAGCGTCTGCAACGGCAGACTCTGCCGACGTCGCAGGGTCGCTTCGGTGGGCAACGGGGCGCTGCTGATCTGGCGGGCGATGTCGCCGACCACGGCCTTGTCCTTGGCGTCCGTCATGAGCTCACTCCGGGATCAGGGACCAGCCGGGCAGTCCCTTGTTCTTGTAGAGGAAAAGGTGGTGCAGGCTGAGCTTGAGCCAGTGCCCGGCCAGCCCCAGCTCGCCCTTGGTCTCCGAGAGATCGCGTCCGGTGGGATAGCGCTGGTAGTCCGGCACCACGGGCAGCATGGTGATCGCCGCCGCGGACCCCTTGCGTAGCCCGGTGCCGGCAGAAGCGACGCAGGCCGCGCCCATCGCCGCCATCGAGGCGGTGTGCGCCTTCGCGTGGGCGCCGCGGCGGACCCGGTCCGCGATGGTCATGGCCACGGCTTTGCCCATCACCCCGGACGGCATGCCGGTGCGCGGTGGGGCGGGCGCGATCACGGTGCCGTTCGGGCTGGTGCGGGGAGGGGAGATCGGGTGGGGTGGCGCGAACGCGATCCCGACCGCCCAGATGTTGTCGTAGTGCGGGCTCTGGTAGGTCCGCGGCCAGTCATCGGGCCGCCAGTTCTCGTAGGCTCGCGGGGCGTACTCGGCGTCGACGTACATGAATCCGCTCGGGGCGAACAGCCGGTCGGTGATGTCCTCGCCCGCGCGATCGAACGCCTGCAGGCCGACCCCGCCGAAGGGCGGCAGCAGCATCGCGAAGTCGAAGGTCAAGGTCTCCACCGTGCCGTCAAGGAGCTCGTAGGTCAGCGACCCCGCCTCGATGTGCTGGACGCCGGCACCGGTGATGGCGCGCACGCCTCGCTCGCGGAAGAGGGATTCGGTCCACAGCTTGCTGGAGGTCTGGAACCCCCGCTCGTCGAAGGTCGCTCCGTCGACTCCGAAGTCGCCGAGCTCGAACTCGTTGGTGAGATAGACCAGTTCGGCCCGGTCCCGGACGCCTGCCTGGCGCAGGGTGTGGTCGACGTTGAAGACGTATTCGAAGGCGGCACCCTCGCAGGTGCACGAGCCGTGTCCGGTGCCGACCACGAGCCGCAACGTCTCGCCCTCGCGCATGCGCGTGATGGCGGCCTGCAGTTCGGCGGCGGCGTGGGTGGCATGGTCTGCCGTACAGACCGACACGGTATGGCCCTGCTCGGGACCCAATCCGGGCGTCGCCTCGAACTTCAGCCGGGGACCCGTCGCGTTGACCAGGTAGTCATAGCGCAGTCGGGTCGACTCACCCTCGCGGCCCTCCTGCGTGGAGACGATCTCCACGCTGGGTCGCGGGTCCTCGCCGTCCCCCTCCGGGCGGATCGCGACGGCCTTGGCCTGGTGGAAGTCGATCCCCTTGCGGCGGTACACCGGCGCCAGGGGAAACAGCACCTTGTCGGCGGTCATGTCGCCCACACCGACCCAGATGTTGGACGGGATCCAGTTCCATTCGCTGTTGGGTGAGACGACCACGATCTCGTGGCTGCGTCCGAGAAGGCGCCTCAGGTGTAGCGCGGCCGTGTGGCCGGCGACCCCAGCGCCCAGGATGACCGTGCGGGACACGACGTACCTCCTCTGCCGAGACCAGGCAAGCCCGCGGAATTTCACCGGCTCCCCGTCAGGTGAACCTGACATTGCCAATGTACCCCCCGGGGTATATCGTTGTCGATAGAGCATGCCCCAGGGGGTATACAACCAGCCACTTCATCCAAAGGAGCCCCTCGTGCGCTTCTCCGTCGCATACCGTCCGCTGTACTTCCTGGCCGCATTGGGCATGGGCGGGCTGTCGGTCTCGTTCTTCGTCTACCTGATGTTCCTGATCCCCCACCCGGGCTCACCCATCCCACACCTGAGCCACGTCCTCGCGGCCTACCGCGACGGCACGGTGCCGAGTCGGGTGTTCCTGAGCGTGATCCTCGGCCTCACGTTCTTCTTCGCGGTGCGGCACTACCAGGTCCTGATCGCCAACATCCGCGCCTACCGAGCCTTCACGCGGACCCCCGAGTACGTCGCCTTCCGCGCGAGCAACGCCGAGATCTCGCTGATGGCCATCCCCCTCACGCTCGGCATGAGCGTCAACGTCGCATTCGTCGTGGGCGCACTGGCGATTCCCGGCATGTGGGCCGCCAAGGAGTACCTCTTCCCCGTCGCCCTGCTCGCGATGACGGGGATCGCCGGCTACGCGCTCGTCGTGTTCGGGCGCTACCTGACCCGCATCCTGGTTCACAAGGGCTTCGACATCGAGGACACCAACCACTTCAGTCAGGTCCTGCCGAGCTTCGCCTTCGCGATGATCGCCGTCGGCTACTCCTCCTCCGCGGCGATGAGCAGCACCAAGCCGGTCGTGGTCATCGGCCTGGTCGGAACGTTCATCTTCCTGGCCGCCGCTGCCGCGTGGATCCTGGTCAAGCTGCCGGTCGCCTTCGCCGGAATGCTGCGCCACGGTATGGCGGTCGAGGCGGGCCCCACCCTGTGGCTGGGCATCCCGATCATGACCCTGGTCGGCATCACCGTGCTGCGTGACGTGATGGGCACTTCGCACACCCTGCTGCATGCGACGGTGAACCCGGTGGTGTGGTTCGTCTTCTTCGGCCTCTTGGTGGCAGCGCAGCTGGTGATGGGCCTGTTCGGCTACGCCATCATGCGCCGCCAGGCCTACTTCGCCACCTATGTGACCGGGCCGCGACGCAGTGTCGCCGCGTACGGTCTGATCTGCCCCGGGGTCGCTCTGTCCGTCCTGCTCATGTTCTTCATCCACTGGGGCCTCGTCGAGCCGGGCATCATCGCGCGCGACTCGGTCCCGCACTACGGCCTGGTGGCCGTCGTGGCACTGGTCCAGCTGGTGACCATCCGTACCCTGACGATCCTGAACCGCAAGCTCATGGGTGGACAGCCGGCCGGCTCCAGCAGCCTCGAACCGGCCGTCGCGGCCGTCGCCCCCGTCTGACACCGAGCGAACAACAACCGCACGAACCGTCCTGAAAGGAGCCCCCGAGATGACCCACTCCCACGGCAAGCAGGTCCTGGAGGACCTCGGCCCGCACACCCGCGAGCTGCGCGCCCTGATCCCCGACGTGTACGCCGGGTTCGCCGCCACCCACAAGGGCGCGTTGACCGCCGGGGCCCTCGACACCAAGACCAAGGAGCTGATGGCCATGGCCATGGGCGTCGGCTTGAAGTGCGACGGGTGCATCGCCTCCCATGCCCGAGGCGCAGCGCGCGCCGGGGCCACCCCCCAAGAAGCGGCCGAAGCGATCGGCGTCGCGATCTTGATGGTCGGCGGGCCGGGCACCGTCTACGGGCCACGGGCGCTGGCCGCTTTCATGGACTTCTACACCCCGCCCAAGGACCAGGCACCGTCATGACCGCCTCGGCGGAGCGTCACGCCAAACGCGCGGCCGCCGATGTCACCACCGGCGATGTCACCACCGGCGACGTCACCACCGGCGACGTCACCACGGGCGAGCTGGCCCTCGACAGCCACGAGCTCGAGCAGGTCGTCCTGCGGCTTCGCCGGGCCCAGGGCCAGCTCGGCGCGGTGGCCACGATGCTCGAAGAGCGGCGGGGGTGCCGCGAGGTCGTGCATCAGCTGGCAGCCGTGAAAAAGGCCATCGACCGGAGCGGTTTCGTGCTCCTCGAGGCCGCCGTCCGCCAGTGCGTCACCTCCCCCGGCGCCACCAGCGACGACCTCAAAGCGATGGAGAAACTCTTCCTCGCGCTCTCGTGAACCGGGTATTGCGAAAGGGCAATCATGAGCACCACAACACTCACCAGGCACAACTTCGAGGAGACGATCGCCGGGGAGGGGATCGTTCTGGTGGACTTCTGGGCCAGCTGGTGCGGCCCATGCCGGATGTTTGGGCCGATCTTCGAGACCGCGTCGCAGACCCATCCCGACATCGTCTTCGGCAAGGTTGACACCGAAGCCGAACGGGAGCTCGCCGCGGCCGCACAGATCACCTCGATCCCGACCTTGATGGCCTTCCGGGACGGGATTCTGGTCTTCAATCAGCCGGGCGCCCTACCTGCCCCGTCGCTGGAAGAACTCATCAGCGCGGTGCGCAATCTGGACATGACCGCCGTTCGGGCCGAGGTGGCAAAGGCGCAGGCCGACGCACCGTCCGCCTGACCCACGGGGCCCGGCAGCTTACTGGCCCGGGGCCGGGGCCATCGGCACCGCGCAGCCTATTGGCCCGGGGCCGGGGTCGTCGGCTCCGCGCCGCCCGCCGGGCGAGCGGCCTCCAGCTCGGCCAGGAACCGAATCAGGGCCGAGCGACCCCCATCCACATAGGCAACCCAATCTGGGGTTCGCCGAAACGTGGCCATCTCCTGCCATTGCCCGAGTACGAACCGGATCGCCTCGGTGGGCGTCCGGCCGCCCCGCTCGACACACCGACGCGCGTCCCGCAGGGCCACCGCGGCCCCCTCGCTGACCTTGATCTGCAGATCGGTGGCGTCCGTTCCGCCGCGCCGACAGCTGCTGCGACCATCGGCGTCGGTGACCCACTGCTGCAACGCGACCCGGTGCGCGGCATCGAGCCGGCGCGCGACATCAGCGGCGATCATGCCGTGTCCAACCATCCGCACCTGTGCGGATATTCCACCGGCGGCAAGGGCGGGGGCGGTTCCGTTGGCCCGCCCCGGGCCTTTTCGGTTGTCAGGAATACCTGACACCCAGGGATGGTTGGTGACAACATCAATCGCCCCTGCCTATCGAGAATGAGGACCTTCACCATGACGACCCAGGCCGCTCTCCGCGCTCGATTCAGCAGGCCCCCGGTCGGGCTGTTCGCCGTGGTGATGGGCATCGCCGGGCTGTCACTCGCCTGGCGCCGAGCGAGTCACCAACTGGCTGCGCCAAGCAGTGTCGCCGACGTCCTCGCGGTGGTGGCAGCGCTGCTGTGGCTGACCCTCGCGGTGCTCTACGTCGCCAAGGCCATCCGCTTCTCCGACGTGGTGCGCGCGGAGATCACCGACCCCGTGCGGATGCCGTTCGCGGCAGCCATCACGGTGGCGCTGCTCCTGGTCGCGACGGCCTTTGCGACACCCGCACCCGCGCTGGCCACCGTGATCTGGTGGCCAGCGGCCCTGGCCCACCTGGCGATCACGGTCGCCGTCCTGACGTCCTGGTTCGGTGGGAGTCACCTGACCCTGCCCCAGGTCCTGCCCACGTGGTTCATCCCCATCGTCGGCAATCTGGTCACCCCGCTGGCCGGGCCGCAGATCGGTAGCCGCACGCTGTCCTGGATCGCCTTCGGCGTCGGAGTGGCCTTCTACCTCGCCCTCTTGCCGCTCATCCTCGGGCGTTACATCTTGGTCCCGCAGCCGGTTCCGGGCCACCTGCGACCGGTGTTCGCGATCCTGATCGCCCCGCCCGCCGTGGCCCTGGTGGCGGCCCATTCTCTCCTGCCGTCGAGCACCGGTGGCTGGCATTCCTGGGTGCTGTTGGCCGGCGCTGCGACGTTCGCCGCGCTTCTGCTGGGCTGTGCCCCCAGGGTCGCAAAGGCGCCTTATGGTCCGCCGTGGTGGGCGCTGTCCTTCCCGCTGGCCGCGCTGACTACTGCGGTGATCGTGATGGTGCCGCATCTGGGCGCTGGGGCGACGGCCCTGGCGTGGGTGCTGCTCACGGTGACGTCGAGCGTCGTCGTGGCGTTGGCGGTGCGTTCCCTGCAGGACCTCGCTGCGCCTGCCGCCGCTCCTGCGGGATCGGCTCTAGAGTCCACCGCATGAGGTGGCCAGACCTACCGGACCGATCACGCATCCTGCCACGGCCGAACCTGAGGGCAGGTGCCCGCGCGACCCCAGCGGATCGACGATGAGTTGGCTCGTCCGGGCGGCCCAGGACGGGGACGACCCGCACATCGACGCCCTGCATCGCGCGGCGTTCGAGGCCGAGGGCCCGCAGATCGTGGCCCTCCTGGACGCCTTGCGTCCCGCCCGGCGCGCCTCGCTGGTCGCCGTGACCGCCACCTCGCCCGCCGCGCCCGGGACCGACGCGTCGGCCGGGACCGAAGCGCCGGCCGGGACCAAAGCGCCGGCCGGGACCAAAGCGCCGGCCGGGACCAAAGCGCCGGCCGGGACCAAAGCACTGGCCGGGGCCACCGAGCGCGTGATCGGCCACGTGCACCTCAGCCGGGCCTGGGTGGACGCGCGGCCGGCTCTGGTCGAGGTCCTGGTGCTCGCCCCCCTGGCCGTCGCCGCCGAGCACCGACTCCTCGGCGTGGGAGCGGAGCTGGTCGCCGCGGCGCTGGAGCAGGCCCGCAGCCTCGGCGTACCGGCCGTCTTCCTCGAAGGCGACCCGGGCTACTACGGCCGTCTCGGGTTCGTGGCCGCCGCCACCCACGGCGTCGACCCGCCCTCCACGCGCGTCCCCGCCGCCGCTGCTCAGATGGTCGTGACGGGAGCCTGGGAGACGTGGATGGCCGGCCGGCTCGTCTACCCCGAGGCGTTCTGGGCCACCGACACGGTGGGGTTACGCGACCCGCTCCTCGCCGAGTTCGAGGCAAGCTCGGTGGCGCCCGTGTCTGGGCCCGACCCGATCTGGGAACCGCCGCTCGCCGGAACCGAGGCGCAGGCGCTGCTCGGGGCGCTGGACCGGCTGCGCTACACGTTCCGCTGGAAGGCCGACGGCCTCGACGCACCCGCCCTGGCCACCACCGTCGGCGCCTCAACCATGACCCTGGCCGGCCTGCTCAAGCACCTGGCCGCCGTCGAGGACTTCACCACGGGCTGGAAGCTGTCCGGCGAGCCGCTCGGCGAGCCGTGGTCCGGCTGGGGCTGGGACGGGAGCACCGACTGGGACTTCACCTCCGCGACCGGGGACGCCCCCGAGCTGCTCTATTCGACCTACGACGACGCCGTACGTCGTGGTCGCGCGCGGCTGGCCGCCGCGCTGGCCAACGGCGGCCTGGAGCAGCGCGTGCACGTCGGGGACGGCGCCGCCACTCTGCGACGGCTGGTCTGCGACCTGATCGAGGAGTACGGCCGGCACACCGGCCACGCCGACCTGCTGCGCGAGGCGGTCGACGGACGGGTCGGCGAGGATCCGCCTCCCGACTGGAGCCCGCCCTTCTGACGCCGCCCGCGCCGAGTCAGCGCCGGGTCATCGCCTCGTCGGCCGCTGTGAGGTTCACGCGAGGGAGCGGCCGTTGTCGGGGGTTGCGGATGTCGGCGACCAGCTACGCCGGGTCGGTCGGCAGCAGGCTCACGCCCGGCCCGGAGAGCTCGCTGCTGCCGTGCCGTCGACCGGTGGCCAACATGAGCAGCGCCAACGCCGTACCGCGCACCTCCGGTCCGCGCCCGAGGCGGACGGGAGCGTCGGTGGCCACGAGCGTCACCCGGCCGACCAGGCCCTTGGCGCCGCCCATCGCCTCCCGCGTCCGGGCTTGGTAACCCAGGGCCTCGGCGAGCGACTGCGGCGGGTAGGCCCGGTGGAGGTTCAGCCGCCGACGGATGTCCTCGCCGTGCGCGATCTCCTCGACGAGCCGGCTGCCCTCCGCAGCCAGGAACGTGGGCGGCCCGCTCGTCCGGTCGGCCACCGCGCGCAGCCTGGTCAGCGTCTCGGCGGGAGAGGCCCCCCGATTCGCGGCGACACCGGCGGCGTTCTGCCGATCGAAGTCGAACCGCGCCGCGGCCATCCCGCGCAGCAGCCGCCCGGGCGTCGTTAAAGCGTTGTCGATCAGGTGCGCCGCCACGTCGTGCACGCTCCACCCCTGCGCGAGCGAGGGGGTCTCCCACTGCTGCGGCGTCAGCGTGGCAAGGTCGTCGATGAGCGCCCGCCGCTCGGCGACCCACCCGATGACCACCATGCAGACCGTCACCCTCAACAACGGCGTCGTGATGCCCATGCTCGGTTACGGCGTCTACCAGGTCGACCCGGCCGAGTGCGCGCGCTGTGTGCGCGAGGCGATCGAGGTCGGCTACCGGTCGATCGACACCGCCCAGGCCTACCGCAACGAGGAGGGCGTGGGCGCGGCCGTCGCGGCGTCGGGGGTGCCGCGCGAGGAGCTGTTCCTCACGACCAAGGTGTGGATCAGCAACGCGGGCGAAGCCGCGGCCGCCGCCTCGATCGAGGAGTCGCTGCGCAAGCTGGCCACCGACTACATCGACCTGCTGCTGATCCACCAGCCGTTCGGCGACTACTACGGCAGCTACCGGGCCATGGAGCGCGCGCTCGCCGACGGTCGGGTGCGGGCCATCGGCGTCAGCAACTTCTACCCCGACCGGCTCATCGACCTCTGCCGGTTCGCCGAGGTCGTGCCCGCCGTGAACCAGGTGGAGACCCACCCGCTGCACCAGCAGGCGGCGGCGCACGAGGTGATGGCGAAGTACGGGGTCGTGCACGAATCCTGGGGGCCCTTCGCCGAGGGCCGCAAGGACCTGTTCACCAACCCCGTCCTGGCGGACATCGGTGCGGCGCATGGGAAGTCGGTCGCGCAGGTGGCGCTGCGCTTCCTGATCCAGTCCGACGTGGTGGTGATCCCCAAGTCCGTACGCCGGGAGCGGATGGCGCAGAACTTGGCGGTCTTCGACTTCACCCTCGACGCGGCCGAGCTCGACCGGATCCGGGCGCTCGATGAGGGCGAGAGCGCGTTCTTCTCGCACTACGCGCCCGAGACCGTCGAAATGTTGACCGGTTTCGGCAACCCGCGCCGCTGACCTCCGTCCCGCGCGACGACCAACACCCCGCCTTCAGGGCCATTTCGGGGCGAATCGGCGGGTATTGATCGTCGCGAGGGACGCCACGCGTCCCCCGGGGGGCGGCCGCGGTCAGGCGTCGTACGCCGCGGCGAAGAACGCGCGCTCGCAGGCGACGGCACGGGAGAAGATGTCCTCGACCGCGGCCAGTTCGGCGGGGTCGGCCGGCGCGTGGGTGTCCAGCTGCTCGCTCAGCCAGGCCACCCACGCGGTGAACGCCGGCCCGCGGTGTAGGTCGACCCAGCCGACGTGTTCGGGCCGGGTCGCCGCGAGATCGTCGGCGTCCGGGCGGGTCGCCCAGTCCAGGTAGAGCCGCTCCGCGACGACGAGCACGGCGAGGACCCGCGCGTACGAGCGGCTCGCCAGCGCCTCGCGCATCACCGCGTCGAACGCGACGGTGGCCGGGTGCCGCAGTGGCTCCGCGCGGTCGGCGGGGGACACGCCGAGCGCGTTGAAGGAGTCGACGAAGTAGGTGTTCTCGTCGTCGGCGAACATGCCCAGCTGGCGGGCGAACACCAGACGCTCGGGCAGGGCCGGCGCCGAGGCGCAGCCCTGGCCGAGCAGGGCCGTGAAGGGATCGCAGAACTGGTAGTCCTGCACGAGATATCGGGCCAGGACCTCGTCGGCCACCGTCCCGGCGAGCAGTTCGTCGACGAATCGGCTGTCGACCGCGGCCGTCCAGGTGGCGGCGTTGACGGCGATGAGACGCTCGGTGAGTCCGGTGGGCATGCGGCCCACCATAGGCGGCCGGGGTTCGCACCGGCGCGGCGTCGCCCGGGTGCCCTGCTCGCCGTCCACCCGGTCCCTGCGGCAAAAGGCGGCGCCGGCACCGCCTTTTGCCGCAGCTACACCGACGCAGGGCCGCTCGTGCTTCGTCCGGTGGTCTGGCAGACGTGGTCCAGGCAGCCGGGGTCGTGGAGCGGGTGGGTGACCCGGCTATTTCGGGCTATTGGCGGCGGCGCCAGCGGATGGTGCCGTCGATGAGCTGGCCGATGAGGCCGCGGGTGTGGACGTCGGTGTGGTGTCGGGTACACAGCAGCGCAAGGTTGTCGACGTTGGTCTCGCCGAGGTCTGTGGTCCATTCGCGTAGGTGGTGGGCTTCGCACCAGCTTGGTGGGCGGTCGCAGCCGGGGAACGTGCAGCACTTGTCCCGTAGGCGCAGGTAGCGAACTTGGTCGGGGCTGGCCAATCGCGCTGCCCGGCCGAGGTCGAGGATCGCGCCGTCGGTGCCGAGTACCGCCGGGATGATGCGGGCATCACAGGCCAACCGGCGCACCGTCGCCGGGGTCAGCGGGGTGCCGTGCCCATCCAGCCCGTACCCCCGCCCCGCCCCTCGACCCGCCAACCCCGCTGGCCTGGCCGACCCGGTTGTCCCCGGACTGCCCGTTGACCTGGCCGACCCCGTCGACCCCGCGCTGCACGTCGACCCGGCGCCGCTCGTCGACCCGGCGCCGCTCGTCGACCCGGCGCTGCCCGTCGATGCCTGCACGCCGCACGTGTCCTCCTGGGCGTCGTCCTGGCCGGCGCGCTGAGCGCGGTCCTGGCTGGCGCGCTGGGCGTAATAGGCGCGGACTTTCTCGGCCAGCAGGTCGTGGTCGATGGTGATGATGATCTGGGCCTTGGCCGCTGAGCCCGGTCGGACGTGGCCGCTCAACGTCGGGTCCGTGGCCACGACGCGGGCCATCTCGATGATCGCGTCCAGGTTCCGCTGCTCCGCGGTGCGGGTACCGACCTCGCCCTCCGCGGTGGGGGTCGGCGCGGCCAACGCGTCGAGGGCGGCTTTGAGGGCGGCGTAGTCGTCGTTGGTCATCGCATACCGACCGACCCACATCCCGGTGCCGTCCTTGACCGGGGTGGTGAACCGCCGCTGGCGGTGCAGCTCCTTCTGCTGCTCCTCGAAGTCACCCTCCTCGCCGTAGCTGGCGATCAACGCTTCTTTGAGGCTGCCCAACTGGGACGCGGAGGCACCGGTGGCGGCGTGCGCGATCAACTCACCCGCCGCCGCGTCCCACCAGTCGGTGGGGATCTTGACCGCCAACGTCGACAAATCCGCGCCGAGTCGGGCGCCGACGGCCAGGGAGATCCGACCGTTCCGGACCGCCTCCGTCAACGGCGCCAGCTCGGGCCGGCGGGACTGCTCCCAGCACGTCCGATACGTCCCCGCCACGCCCGCCGTGACCGGCGTCCCCGCCGCGGAGGCCTGCTCCTGCACCCACGCGGTGATCTTTGGACCGATCGGCCGCGGCGACTCATCACTCCCGGCGACCACCCCGCGGGACACGGCCTCGGCCAGCACGGCCGCCGAGGCCCCTTCTGCCAACGCCCGCAGCGCCACCAAGTCCCCGAACAGCCCCGCCAGCTCGACGGTCGGCACCAACGCCAACACGTCCCCCAGCCCGAGCGAGCCGTCTCCCCCGCCGGTCAGGTGTCGCAGACCCGACCCCACCCGACGTACGGCGTCCTCCAACCAGCGCGCCGCCTCGTACGACGACAACCCAGCCACCGGAGCCGGTGCGAAGGTGTCCGTCGAGGTCATAGCCCATTATCTCGAACACCTAACCGACCACGCAAGGAAGCGATGCGCGTTATGTTCGATATTAAATACGGAATCACTCGGCAGACGCCACGAGCGGCGCTGAGCGGCGAACGAATTCAACCCGCATAGAACTGTCACCCAGATCACATGTCGGGTTATGACGACGGCGCGTCGGCGCGTGGGCGCGTGCCGCCGGACCGGACCGCGCGCTGCGCTCGATCGGGGCTGCGACGATGGCTGCATGGACGCGGACGTACTGGTGGTGGGAGCCGGGCTGGCGGGACTGGTCGCCGCGGCGGAGGCGGCGGACGCCGGGCGGCGGGTGCTGCTGATCGACCAGGAGGGCGAGCAGAACCTCGGCGGCCAGGCCTGGTGGAGCCTCGGCGGGCTCTTCCTCATCGACAGCCCCGAACAGCGGCGGATGGGCGTCAGGGACTCCCTGGCGCTGGCGACCCAAGACTGGTTTGGCAGCGCCCAGTTCGACCGCGCCGAGGACTATTGGCCGCGGGCGTGGGCGCAGGCCTACCTCGACTTCGCCGCCGGGGAGAAGCGCGCCTGGCTGCGCCGGATGGGCCACCGGCTCTTCCCGATCGTCGGGTGGGCCGAGCGTGGCGACGGCCGCGCGCAGGGGCACGGCAACTCCGTGCCACGGTTCCACATCACCTGGGGCACCGGGCCCGGAGTCGTTGCGCCCTTCGAGCGAAGGGTCCGCGCGCACGCGCAGACCGGACGGATCCGGTTCGCCTTCCGGCACCGGGTCGACGAGCTGATCGTGCAGGACGGTACGGCGGTCGGGGTGCGCGGCCACCTCCTCGAACCGACCGACGTCCCCCGCGGGGTGCGGTCCAGCCGGGTGACGACCGGTGAGTTCGAGCTGCACGGTCAGGCCGTCATCGTCAGCTCCGGCGGCATCGGCGGCGACCACGACCTGGTCCGCCGGGCCTGGCCGAGCCGCCTGGGAACCCCGCCGCAGCGCATGGTCGCCGGGGTCCCCGCCCACGTCGACGGCCGCCTGCTGATGATCACCCGCGACGCCGGGGCGAACCTCATCAACCCCGACCGGATGTGGCATTACGTCGAGGGCCTGCGCAACTGGGACCCGATCTGGGACAACCACGGCATCCGGATCCTGCCCGGGCCGTCGTCGCTGTGGCTCGACGCAGCGGGGCGGCGCCTGCCCGCGCCGTACTATCCCGGCTTCGACACCCTCGGCACCCTGCGGCACCTGCGCGCCACCGGCTACGACTACTCCTGGTTCGTGCTGACCCAGAAGATCATCGAGAAGGAGTTCGCGCTCTCGGGGTCGGAGCAGAACCCCGACCTGACCGGCAAGGATCTGCGCCTGCTGGCGTCCCGGATCCGACCCGGCGCGCCCGGCCCGGTCGAGGCGTTCAAGCGGCACGGCGCCGATTTCGTCGTCGCCGACGGGCTGCCAGAGCTGGTGACCGGCATGAACCGGCTCGCCGACCCCGGCGTACCGGCCCTGGCCGTCGACGCGCTCCGCGAGCTGATCGAGGCCCGGGACCGCGAGATCGACAACACCTTCGCCAAGGACGCCCAGGTCACGGCCATCCGCGGCGCCCGGAACTACCGCGGCGACCGGCTCATCCGGGTCGCCACCCCGCACCGGCTGCTCGACCCCAAGGCCGGCCCGCTCATCGCGGTCAAGCTGCACGTGCTGTCCCGCAAGACCCTCGGCGGCCTGGAGACGGACCTGTCCGGCCGCTGCCTGCGCCCCGGGGGCGAGGCGTTCCCGGGCCTGTACGCCGCGGGCGAGGTGAGCGGCTTCGGCGGCGGCGGGATGATGGGCTACAACGCGTTGGAGGGCACGTTCCTGGGGGGTTGCCTGTTCTCGGGCCGTACGGCGGGTCGCGCCGCCGCCTCAGCGACGGCGTGACGTTCTGACATTCCGACGGCGTGCCGGCTTCAGGGCACGGCGTGACGGCATGACGGCGTGAGCCGCCCTCACTCCAGCGGCGGGCGCCAGCGCAGGCCCGGGAATCGGGCGAAGCCCCGATCCGTGGTCACCCAGGTCGCGCCGTGTTCGATGGCCAGCGCCGCCAGATAAGCGTCGGGCACCGTGTTGCCGCGAGCGCCCACGTTCCGGCACAGGTCCGTGAAGATCGCCCAGTGCCTCGCGCCCGGCCTGATCGGCACCGCGGCCGGCGCGGCGAGCACGGCCTCGCAGAACTCCACCGCGACCTCCGGCGGAGTGGGCTCGACGTACACCCGGTGGTTCGTCACGATCCGCAGCACGGCCGAAAGGACGAGCTCGCTGACGCCGAACGGTTCGGGGCCCGCCAACGCGCGGGTCAGCCACTCGCGGTGGTCATCGGCTCGGGGGCTTTCCGGCCGGTGAGCGTAGATGAGCGGGTTGACGTCAGCCAGCAGCATGCGGCGTCCCGTCCCGGTCGTCGAGCAGCCTGGCCAGGGCGCCCTTGTCCTCGAGGTCGACGCCCGGGCGGAGCCCGCTCCCGCCGTACCGCGGCAGCGACACGACAGCCGACGTTGGCGCGCGCTCGGTGAAGAGCACCCGCAGGGCGTCGTCCACGACATCGCCGAGGGAGCGACCCTCTCGGATCGCCAGCTCACGCGCCCGACGCAGCAGATCGTCGTTCACATTGATGGTCGTGCGCATGGCCGCATCGTAGCATCAGCGGCCCGCATCATGATGCGCACTGACAGCCTGACCGGCCACGCCCGCCGATCCGTAGGGTGGCGGGCATGCGCATCGCCGCCGAGGGGACGAGCACGCATCCGCTGGCGGTGCTGCCCGCGGCGCTGGTCTCGGCGGCGGCGGTGGTCCTGTTCTGGGCGATGCTCGACGCGCCCGGGTACGCGCTGCTCGCCGCCGGCCTGGTCACGGCCGCCTGGACGGACCGCACGGGCCGCTCCCACCGCCTCACTCACGACCTGGCGCTGATCGTCGTGGCGCTCACCGGGATCAGCTTCATCTCGCTGCACGCCGACGTCTCCCCCGCCGGGATCGCCCGGTTCACGGTGGCGCTGGGGTGGGCCGTGCTTGCGCCGTACCTCATCTCCCGCCACCTCTACCGCGAGCGCTCAATCACCTTCCCCTGGGGCGGCCGCCGCTGGACCCGCCGGCAGTGGACCTACCTGGTGTTCGTCGTCGGCGCGGCGTACCTCATCCTGCCTTTCTACTTCCTCACCTCCGGCGTCTACCGCAACTGGCCCGCCGTCGTCGAGTGGCACGAGATCGCGCGGCTGTTCGTCGGGGTCAACGCGGTCGGCCTGTGGGACGAGCTGTTCTTCATCTGCACGTGTTTCGCGCTGCTGCGCCGGCACTTCAGCCAGGGCGTGGCGAACGTGCTGCAGGCGACGATCTTCGTCTCGTTCCTGTGGGAGCTGGGCTACCAGGCGTGGGGACCGCTGCTCACGATCCCGTTCGCGCTGATCCAGGGGTGGATCTTCGCGTGGACGAAGAACCTGCTGTACGTCGTGACCGTGCACCTCCTCTTCGACGCGATCGTCTTCCTCGTCATCGTGCACGCCCACCATCCGGACGCGCTGCCCATCTTCCCGCTGGTCCCCGGCTGACCCGCTTCGGCGGGCAGTCATCCACCAGAAGGTGCTCGCTCACGAGCAGGTCAGGGTCCACGTGGACCAGGACGCCGGACCCGAGCAACCGCCAGCCCGGATCGTCGTCGAGACGCTCGCTGGCGACGACGACCGATGGGATCGTGCGCAGGTGACCGGAGGCGATCCGGGCCCCCGTCGAGGTGCGTTGGGCCAACGGCGCCCCCGGCGCGCGTTCCAGCAGCCACAGCTCGTGATGCTCCGGATAGCGCAGGGCCCACAGATCGCGCTCCGCGATCAGGACGAAGTTGAGCGATTGCACCGGGAGCTCGCGCACCACCCAGCCGACCGCGCGATGGATGCCGGCGGCGACGTCGCCGGTCGCCCGGATCTCGGCTGTGATCAGCGCGAACAGGCGCTCGCTGTCCGTCTGGCCGGCAAGCGTGGCCACGTCATGACCGAGGCGGGACTCCAGCCGGTCCAGGTCCCCGATCGCGCCGTTGTGGGCGAACAGGCGTCCGTCGCGTTCGAACGGGTGCGTGTTCGCGACGCTGACCGGGGTCCCCGAGGAACGCCGGACGTGCGCGACGAACGTTGTGCTCTCCCGCTCCCGCGCCTCGGCCGCGAACGCCGGGTCCGCGTACGCCGGGAGGGGTTGCTTCTCGACGATCGGCCGGCCGCTGGCGTCGTAGGTGCCCAGCCCCGTCCCATCGGGGTTCCCCACGGACTGCCCCCGCAGATTGTCGGGGGCGTCGAGCAGCCAGAACGTGGCCGTGACCCGTTGGCGCCCGGCGGATAGGCCGAACAGGCGGCACACGTCAGATCCGGAGTGCCCGGGTCACGCAGGCACGGCTCGCCCTGGAACGTCGTACCGAGGGGTCGGTGTTCACGTCCTCGACGGTAGACCCGGATCGGCTAGGGCGTGTCTCCCAATGCTGGTAGCCAGAGGGTGACCGCCCGCAGAACGATGCCCGAGCGATAGGTCAGAGCGAGTTTGTCGTAGCGGGTGGCGATGGCGCGCCACTGCTTGAACCGCTCGAAG